>Ga0247727_10006236_pt1 | contig 23590 bp, 25 predicted proteins | sample WisWelCaveWW1625_FD_202498 | JGI IMG/M metagenome (GOLD analysis project Ga0247727, IMG submission 202498) | Biofilm microbial communities from Wishing Well Cave, Virginia, United States - WW16-25 | ecosystem: Environmental > Aquatic > Deep subsurface > Groundwater > Cave microbial mat | place...
ACGTGGACGGGGTCACCAGCGCGCTCCAGACCCAGCTCGATGCCAAGGCCACCTCTACCCTGGCCAACGGGAGCATCTTCGTGGGTAACGTGTCGAACGTCGCCACCGCCGTCACGATGAGTGGGGATGCGACCCTGTCCAACGCCGGGGCGTTGACAGTGGCGGCCAACGCCATCGGCTCCAGCGAAGTGACCGACGGCACCCTCACCACCGATGACATCGCCGCCGATACCCTGGCCGCGGGGGACATCGCCACCGGCGCGGTCGCCACCGCCGAGCTCCTGGATGACACCATCACCGCCACGGACCTGGCCGCCACCCTGACCTTTGCCGACAGCGACCTGGTGAATCTGAGCGCCGTGAACGCTTCCTCGATCACCGAAGGGCTCATCCTGCCCCAGGCCACCAGCGTCAGCGCCGCCTCCGCCGAAGGCCAGATTAGTTGGGACACCGATAACGACACCCTCTACCTGGGCACCGGCAGCGCCGCGACCGCGGTCTCCAACCCCTTTGGCGTGGCCATCGACTCCGGGGAGATCACCGATGGGACGATCACCACCGATGACGTCGCCGCCGATACCTTGACCGCCGCGGATCTGGCCACCGATAGCGTCGCGGCCGCCGAGATCGCCGCGGATGCCGTGGGCGCCAGCGAACTGGCCGCGACCGCCGTCACGGCCGCGGGCTATGGCTCCGCCACCCAGGTGGGGACCTTCACGGTGGACGCCGATGGGCGCCTGACCGCCGCGGCCAACGCCACCATCGCCCTCTCCGGCAGCGGCATCAGCGATGACGTGCTGGACTTCGTCGACTTCGAGGACACCCTCGATCTGGACGCCGCCCTGACCCTCGCCCAGGGCACCAACGCCTGGAGCCAGACGAGTACCGGTACCACGGGGACGAGCTATGGCTATACGGCCACCAGCCTGACGACCGGCACGGCCTGGAGCCTGACGGCGACCAACACCCCCACCACCGATGCGGCCATCACCCCGATCGGTATCACCCTGACCAACGCCCAGAGCACCACCGCCAACACCACCAGCTACACGGGCTTGGCCCTGGACTACACCCACAACCCGGCCTCCGGGATCGCCACCGCCACCGAGACCGGGATGCGGGTACGCTTGAGCCAGAACGACACCGCCGCGGGGGACACCACGGTCGCCGCCCTCCTGCGCCTGGAGAACTTGGACACCGCCACCGGGAACTCCCAGACCGTGGCCGATGCGCTCTTGATCCAGGCCACCACCAACGCCTTGATCACCGATGCGATCGATGTGAGTGATGCCGAGATCACCAATGCCTTGAACCTGGGGGCCAACGACGTCCTGGTCAATGGCGTGACCCTCAGCGCGGCCGAGCTCTCCTACGTGGACGGGGTCACCAGCGCGCTCCAGACCCAGCTCGATGCCAAGGCCACCTCTACCCTGGCCAACGGGAGCATCTTCGTGGGTAACGTGTCGAACGTCGCCACCGCCGTCACGATGAGTGGGGACGTCACCCTCACCAACGCGGGGGCCGCCACGATCGGGGCCGACAAGGTGGCGTTGACCACCGACACCACGGGGAACTACGTGGCGACCGTGGCCGAAGGGCTGGCCGTGGACATCGCCGAAGCCGATGGCGAAGGCGCCACCAAGACCGTGGCCTTCGACCCCACCGAACTCACCGGAAACCGGACGTGGGCGGCGGGAGGCGCCGCTGCCAATGTCTGGACGTGGGATGTCTCCGGGACGGATACGAGTTTGACGTTCGGTAACAACACGTTGGCGGTCAGCGCCGATACCCTTGATCTCTCAGATGCCATCAAGGCCGTGACCTTGAACGCCGCTGTCGATGCGTTCAACTTTGATGCGAATACGCTCTCGATCGATGCCTCGAACAACCGGGTGGGGGTGGGGACGGCTGCTCCGAATGTTAGGTTGGAAGTCAGCGCGCCCAAGAACGTTTCTGCGTTGCGGTTGAATGCGTCCAACGGTCTCACCACTGTGAACGATTATGTCGGTCTCGAGCTCTCCGACAATGGAACGGTGATCGGTGCGATTCAGACGCCGGTTGAAGGAGCTGCCAAGGTCGGTATGGTGTTCCAGACCTATTCGTCTGGGCTGAACGAGAGAATGCGGATCGATGCGGATGGCAAGGTCGGTATCCTCGACACCACCCCCGACGCCACCTTTGACATCGACTCGACCACCCTCACCACCGGCCAGGGGGTGAACTGGACGCTCACGAACACCCCCACCACCGATGCGGCCATCACCCCGGTGGGGGTGACGCTCACCAACGCCCAGGCCACGACCGCCAACACCACCAGCTACACGGGGGTGGCCTTCGACTACACCCACAACCCCGCCTCCGGCATCGCCACCGCGACCGAGACCGGCATGCGGGTGCGCTTGAGCCAGAACGACACTGCCGCCGGGGATACGACGGTCGCCAGCCTCTTACGCTTGGAGAACCTCGACACCGCCACCGGCAACTCCCAGACCGTGGCGGATGCCCTGTTGATCCAGAGTACGACCGATGGCCTAATCACCGACGGTCTGGACGTCTCCGACACGGAGCTGACCAACGCCGTGAACATCGGCGCCAACCCCATCGTCACCGGCAACGTCGCGGGCACCATTGGCGATGCCACCACCGATAGCTGGACGTTCACGACCGATGGCACGGGGGATGCGGAGATCGCGCTCCCGACCGGGGCGATCGGCACGGCCGAGATCTTGGACGGCACGGTCGATGCCAATGACATCGCCACCAGTGGGGTGGCCACCGCCGAGATCTTGGATGACACCGTCACGGCCACGGACCTGGCCGCCGCCCTGACCTTCGCCGACAGCGACTTGGTGAGCTTCGCCTCGGTCAACGCCAGCTCCACCACCGAGGGCTTGATCCTGCCCCAGGCGACCTCGGTGAGTGCGGCCTCCGCCGAGGGCCAGATCAGTTGGGATACGGATAACGACACCCTCTACGTGGGGACGGGCAGCGCCGCCACCGCCATCGGCAGCGGCGACATCACCGATGTCACCGCCGGTAACGGCTTGACCGGGGGTGGGGCCAGCGGCGCGGTGACCTTGGACGTGGTGGGCGGTACTGGCATTACCGCTAGCGCCAACGAGGTCGTCTTCGATGCCACCGAAGTGGGGACCACGACCTGGGGCGCCGGCTCCGGCACGACGTGGACATTCGATGCAGGCGCGACCGATCCGACGATCGCGTTTGGCAGCAATGCGTTGACGTTGTCCACGGCGACCGTTACGGGAGCCACCGTGCTCAATGGGGCGACGACTGCCAACACCGATGTGGATCTGGCGTTGGCTGGCAGTGAGAACCTGACCGTCACCAACACCTCGGCGAGTGCCGATGGCTTCAGTCTCGTGCTTTCGGGGATTACGACGACCAACAGCGATGGGATCGACATCGACTTCACCCAAGCGGACGATAGTGATGCAACGGATAGCAATGCGGTCATACGGGTGAACGTGACCTCCAGTTCGGGCGATGCCGATTCCCTGCTGGGGTTGCGCATTGGCAACGTGACGGCTGGTGCTGCTAGCGAACATGCTATCTCGGTGGGGACGGGGTGGGATCGGGCGTTATCGATCAGTGAGGGGGACAGTGTCTTCACGCTGAACGCCAGCAACTACGTGCAGCTCGACGCCGCCACCACCGACTCCACCGCCACCACCGGGGTCCTGGACCTGAACGTCGATACCGTCACCACCGCCAGCGAAGGCATCAACCTCGACTATGAGCTGGTGGATGATGCCGATGCCACCGATACGGTCTACGGGGCCCTGGTCGACCTCACCAACAGCTCCGGCGATGCCGCCGACACCCTCTACGGCCTGGTGGTCTCGGCCAACGACGCCGGCGCCGGGGTCGTGGATGCGGGCTTGGTGGTCGAGAACCTCCAGGCCACCGACATCGACCTCACCGATGCGATCCTCGTCCAGGCCACGACCGCCGACTCGATTGTCGATGGGCTGGACGTCTCCGACACGGAGCTGACCAACGCCATCAACGTGGGCGCCAACCCCATCGTCACCGGCAACGTCGCCGGCACCATCGGGGATGCCACCACCGACAGCTGGACGTTCACGACCGATGGCACCGGCGATGCCGAGATCGCGCTCCCGACCGGGGCGATCGGCACGGCCGAGATCTTGGACGCCACGGTCGATGCCAACGACATCGCCACCAGTGGGGTGGCCACCGCCGAGATCCTCGATGATACCGTCACGGCCACGGACTTGAACGCCACCCTCACCTTTGCCGACAGCGATCTGGTGAGCTTCGCCTCGGTCAACGCCTCCTCGACCACCGAGGGCCTCATCCTGCCCCAGGCCACCAGCGTCAGCGCCGCCTCCGCCGAAGGGCAGATCTCCTGGGATACGGACAACAACACCCTCTACGTGGGGAACGGCGAGGGCGGCCAAGCCTCGTTTAGCGCTGGGGCGCCCACGGATGCCGAGTATCTTGTGTCGACCGCCCATGGCTCCCTCAGTGCCGAAGACGTCTTCACCGATGGCCTCGCCATCGACTCGACCAACGCGGCGGGGACCTTGACCGTGGCCTTTGATCCGACGGAAGTGGGCACCGTGACCTGGGGCGCCGGCTCCGGCACGACCTGGACCTTCGATGCGGGGGCGACGGATCCGACCATCGCGTTTGCGAGCGATGCGATCACCGCGAGCGCCGCGACGTTTACGTTGCAGGGTGCTGCCGTGAATGAGGTCGGCACGACCTCCGGAGCGTTGACGCTCAACTCAACCAGCTACACCCGCGTGGGAGATACTGGGACACCGGGCACGGCTTCTGGCGATGACGATCTCTACGTGGAAGGTGATTTGGAGGTGGATGCCGCCGTGTACGCGGAGACTAGCGTCACCGCCGCCATGTATCGCGCCACCGTGTATTCGTCGATCACCAACGCGACATCCCTCACCAAAGCCAACATCCAATCGGCGAGTGTCTTTCCGGTTGATACGACGAGTGCAGCCTTTACCGTCACCATGTTTTCGGATGTCGCTAACAATGGCTTGGACGCTGCTGACGTTGGTCGAACGTTCCTATTCGTCAAGACGAACACTGGCACTAATGCGCTGACCATTGCGCTCGATGCTGATTTGACATTGATCACCAGGACCGCCATGACAGCCGGTGGTCTGATCTTGGAAGATCAGGGCGATTTTGCCGAGTGCTTCGTGCTCACAACGGACGTCGTGGTCTGCACGACCTACGAAGATGACTAGTGAAAACTTTGGGCGGAGTTATAGATCACACTCCTGGTCACGGCAGCTTTCCGAAGCTGAAGCATCGAACACCGATCCGTTGGTTATGGATGTGTGTTATTGGGAAACGGGAAACAGGTTCTCTAACTCAATCTGAGGTTGCTTATGCTTGACCAGATATTTACTTGCGTCGAGGAGTTCGATGCCTACCACAGAGCCATCGGGCGCGTAATTCACCGCCACATTCTCGGTCAGCTGGTGCGTTGTGACTTCAAACTTCCCTGTCTTGAATCGGATGTACGCGGCATTGACTTGTGGGTCGTACGTAATCTTCATCAAATTGGCTTCCTGCGGACGTCAACGTCAGAGATGAAGAAACTCTTCAGGGCTCAAACCCGCTTGCTCGATGATGGCTCGCAGCGTCCCTTGGGGCACATCTCTGCCAGGATGGTTTGGTACAACGGTGCGTCTATGCGTGGTCGGGTGGTACCAGATCTCGTGACTGCCTTTGGCATGACGGTCAAAGACGAAACCGGCTTTTCGCGGCTTCCGGATGACATCGGACGCCTTCAGCGATGGCAGGCGCGTCACGGTTCGACTGGAACGGGGATGGTAACTTCCAAGTGGAGGTGTGGTTGGGTTGCAGCGGTGAGCCCCTTCGGAAGCGGGTCATTATGCTCGATGTGGGACTCGGTCAGCTTGCGGGCGACGTCTTCGGCAATCTCTAGCGTCTCAGCGATGGTTCGCCCTTGGGCGATCAGACCTTGGAGGACGGAGCTTGTGGCTAGGTACTCGCCTTCTTCGAGATGTTCAAGCGTGATGGGGAGCAGATACTCGGACATATATTCCTCTCGGTTTTCTCGACAGCTAGTGATAACCATAACATGGCAGGTTGGTAACGTCAAGCCGCAGCGCTCTGGCACGCTGATTGGTGATGACTGTTACCCACGGCGGTTTCCGCTTATGGGCTATTTCGTCAAGAGCTTCTCGGTCTTCGTGAGCAGGCTGGTGGTTGTTGCTTGCGACAGAAAACGGCTGGCGTCAAGGATCTCCAGAGCGACCGGTTTGTCGTCTTTGGTGAAGTGGACGATGACGGAGCCCATCTCTTCCGCGTGGTCAATGGCTCGTTTGGAGACTTCAATCAGCAGCGCATCAGCCTCCGGGTCATACTTCATGTGTAGACTCATAGCGACTCCTTCTTGCCGGGTAGCGTGTGATGATGACTCGTTCGCGAGACCGCTCCTCGTAAACGACACGCAACACGTGGCGCTCACTCAGTGCGCGCTGGGCAATGCGTCGGTTCATGCGCGCATGATGGACACGGTCTGGTTCGGCGACCGTTTGTATCACGTCCGGTTCCGCGATAGGAAAGTCATGTTGTCGCAGGAAAGCCAGTTTCATCCGGGCATGTGTGTCGTGAGCCGGATCGGTTTCGCCACGACTTATGAGGATGACTAATGAAAACCTTGGGCGGGGCTATTGATCTGCATCAGGTGCAGCATTCTCTCCGGCCGGCTCTTCATCAGAAAGGGCTGATAGGATTGGGCCGGATGGTCGTTGCTCTGCGTCTCTCGCCGATCTTCCTTCTTGGATGCTTTGTCGGACTGACGGTCGCGCAGCGGATGCCCTCGTTCAGCAGCGCTCCTGGTCACTACGTGCGTCAGGGGGGCTATCGGTATATCCAGCCGCTCCTCGACTACGAAGTGGCGCAGCAGATGGAGCGAGCGACTCCCCGTTTGAAACAGCACATCGCGGCGCTGGTGAACGAACGCGTTCGGGACAAGGCAGCCAGTCATGTGTTGGTCTACTTCCGCGATCTGAACAACGGGCCGTGGTTCGGGATCCATGAGCGAGAGACGTTCGCGCCAGCCAGTCTCTACAAGCTGCCTCTGCTCATCGCGTTTCTCAAACAAGCTGAGTCGAACCCTCAGCTACTGGCTCAGCGATTGGCCTATACGGCTGATATGCCTATCAAACAGTCGATGATCAAACCGTCGAACGTTATTGACGAGGGGAAGCTCTACTCGATCGAAGAGTTGCTGGAGCGGATGATCGTGCATTCCGATAATCGGGCGTTGATGGCGTTGAGTCCGGCGGTTGACCAGAAGGCGCTTGCTCGGACGCTCAGTGATTTGGGCCTGCCGAGTCCGGAGGCGGGAGGGTCGAGCGATCTTGTGAGTGTCAAAGCGTACTCGGCACTGTTCCGGATCTTGTTCAACGCTTCGTACCTCAGGCCGGAGATGTCTGAGAAAGCGCTGGGATGGCTTACGAGGGTCGATGTCCAACAGGGGTTGGTGGCCGGCGTTCCATCGGGCGTTGCCGTCGCGCACAAATTCGGAGAGCGTCGTCTGGAGGATGGGAAGACGCTTCAGTTTCATGACTGCGGCATCGTCTATGCTTCGGGGCGTCCCTACTTGCTCTGTGTGTGATGACCAGAGGCGATGAGCTGGATGAGTTGACGAAGGTCGTGCAGGATGTATCTCGTTTGGTTTATGATGAGGTTTGCCGGTAAGACGCGGAACCACGCGGAGTTAAAGAACGCGGAACTAACGCGGAAGGATGTAGTATAGAAACAACACGGGACTAGCGGTGAAGAAATTGCGAGGGCGCTAAGATGGCAATGCTTCGGAACGGATGTAGAGCAAGCAGATCGCTGTCACCGGTAACGATCACGTTGACTCGTCCGGCCACGGCGCACTGCAAGACGATGTCGTCTTTGGGATCGCGACACGCATGGAGCGGTGTTGTGGGAACGACCAATTTGGCGCGGGTCATCAATAGGTTGATCAGTTCATCAGTCTGGTGGCGTTTGATCCGCAGCTCCGGTCTCATGAGCACTTCCCGTAGCTCCGCCAGGAGAGCGGGCGAGAACCATAACATCAGTCGTCCTGCTACGAATCGATCGATGATGGCTGAGGCGGAAGGGCTGCCGAGCAGCGCGCTGACAAGGACATTCGTGTCAACGACAGCTTTGGTCATGCCGACGTTGCCGAACAGCCTCGCAGATCTGCCGGATGCCCAGGTCGGAAATTGGACGAGCTTTGGCCTGCGACCTGATCTGTTTGACCAGGTCTTTGAAGCGCGCTTCCCACGTCTGACGCTCGAGCCGTTGGACGAGACGCACCTTGTCTGCCATCGGCAGCTTCTCGATCAGAGCGTCGACTCTCTTCAATGGAGAACGGATGATGCTGGATGCCATGGCAACCTCCTGAAGAACGATATCACTTGGTAGTCTCAGCGTCAATCTCACGGTGTTTGAGTGAATTGACGAGGGATCGCGGAGCGTCACGCAGAAGCTGGCGAGGAACGGGATCAACGCGGAACGACGCGGAAACGGTGCCTGATTTGGTGTCAGGCGCTTTCTGGAACGGTGCCTGACACCACAAGTGCCGGGCATCTTTGGGATGAGGGATGAATCGATGACGGTGATGAGATCGAAGATCATGCTGGCGATGGGTGCGTCGCTGCTGGCGACGGTCTGCTTGGCCGCGCCGGCCTGGGCGGCAACGGACATCGACCGCCTTGTAGGGTTTGGCAGCACGATGGCGCTGGCGCTGCTAGTTGTGGAAAGTTGCCTGTCGGTTCTCAGACTGCGGTTCGCTGGCCGCTCAGAGGGAGATCGCTTCGTGGAGGAGTATAACAGGGGCCGATTTGCCGGAGGCTTCGTGCAATCGCTTGTCGGCTGTGATCAAAGTTGTTTCAAGCTCGTTGGCTACGGCAAGGTAGATGCTGTCGTAGTAGGTCAGCCGGTGGCGATGAGCCAGGTCGACCGCTTTGCGCAAGAGCCGTTCTGTTGGCGTCATCAGCTCGAGTTGCAGGTGCAGCAGATCGCTCAGCGCGTCGCGGGTGTCCGTTGCGGTGAAATCCCGTTTGAAGCGCAAGGCGTTGCCGATTTCATACAGGAGCAGGTCAGGCGCAGCCAGCAGAACGGCTCCCGTGAGATGGCGTTCTCGCAGTCGAGTTGCCTCAGGGCTGTCGGCTTCTTGGACGAACCGCTTCAGGATGACCGAAGCGTCCACAACAACGATCACCGTGCTGCTCGGATTTTCCTGATCACGGAGACGCTGTCAAATCCCCGTTCTGGTTTGCCACAGCGTTGGCGTAACTCGTCCATGTGGCGGGCTGCCCGACGCATGACTTCGCGATCCTTAACGCGGGATTTGGTAAATTGTTCTATGGTCATCTTGGTGGGTGACGTCATGATGTTCTCCTATTGCGGAAACAGTGTAGCGTGGCAGTGGTGTAGCGTCAAAGGGTGGGTATGATGCGGACAGTAGGGATGCGGACAACGGTGGTGGGTGCGGTCGCGCTGTTGGCGGCGGTGTGCTTGGCCGCGCCAGCCTGGGCGGCAGAGGATGTGTCAGGCGCTCAAGCCGATTTCTTCGAGGGTGATTTTGCGCAAGGTGTCGCGATCGCCGAATCGTTTCATGGCGTCAAGAATTTCGATGCCAGCCAGGCTACCGTGAGTGTCGTCATCTGCGGCGACGCCTTCGGCGAGATGTTTGGTGGTGACCGTTGTTTCCTTGAAGCGGATGTACAGCGCGTCAACCTGTGGATCATAGGTAATTCTCATGGCAGTGCTGCTTTCGCTCAGCGTAGCGTGGCTGGTTCAAGGTGTGGATTGATCAAGCGTGATTCCAATGGTGGCCTGAGGCCCTCCACGCGGACAAATACCACTGGCTGGTCGGTTTCACGCTGGTCTTCGGCATGGCGTCGACTGTGCACGTTGAATGCTTCATTGCCTTCGAGCAGGAAGACGACCTGGGTGCCTTCGGGAAGTTGGGTATCGACCTCTGGATGGGAGAGGGTGTATTTACTAAACTCGAATGCCAATGTTCGCTGCATACGCCAAAATTCCTGCTCAGTCATGACGGGCCACCTCCTCGAGAAATCGGCGTTTGTACATCTCCCAGTTGGCTTCCAGATCGAGTTCGGCGAACGTCAACGCCTCGTTGAAATCCTGAATGGGCAACGGCAGTTTGTCTGTGCGACCATCGGGATGCAACAGATCCCTGTGTGGAAATCCGTGCGCTGTATCGTAGCGAACCACTGCTCGCCACTGGCTTTCGATGAAGACCTCCAGTTGCACGACAAATTCGGTAATGCGGTGTTTGACGCGCGTATGCCGGTGACGGATTCGACAGTCAACATCGTACGACAGTACGAAGGAACATCGACGTACATCCGCCATGGAGCAAAGATACTATACTTCCGTTCAACGGTCAATGAGTCGGCGCAGACGTGGAGGTCGATTGCCATTGGTCGTGAGAAAGACAGCACAGCTCCGTGGCTCTTGGATGAAGAAAGAACGGTCCTATGAACGGACAAGCGCAACGCACAATCTGGATGGTGGTGATGTTGAGTATCGCGGCAGTCTGCTTGGCTGCGCCGGCTCGCGCCGACCAGCAGATCTACAGCACGGCTACCGACACGACGTGGCAGGTCCCAACGGGCGTCACGAGCGTCACCGTCAAAGCATGGGGCGCGGGCGGTGGAGGGGGTGCTAACGGCGGCGGCGGTAACGGAGGCTCCGGCGGAGGGGGTGGATTTGCCCAGGCCACGATCGCGGTCACGGCGGGCGAAGCGTTGCAGATTGTGATCGGCGGTGGCGGGAACGGTGACATCAACGGAGGTGCCACCGGTGGTGGTGGGAATGCCGTGACGGCGGCTGGTGGTGGGACGGGCGGTCGAGAAGGGGATCCTAGCGGAGGGAACGCCGGGGGTGGTGCGGGTGGCGGCGGTGGGTATGCTGCCGTGAAGGATAGTGTGGCTGACGGCGGAGCGTTTCTCGTACAAGCCGGTGGTGGCGGAGGGGGCGGCGGAGGTGGTGGCACGGGTGCCGGAGCCGCTGGAGGTGCCGGAGGTGGGAAGGACGACGCGGAGGCTGGATCGAGCGCTCCGAGCGGTGGGACTGGCGGTGGGGCTGGGACGTCATCTGGAGGAGGGGGTGCTGGTTCGGCTGGCGGAACGGCTGGATCAGCTAATACCGGTGGTAACGGTGGGGAATCAGAGGGTACAAGTGATGACGGCGGTGGTGGAGGAGGCGGAGGAGGTGGACGTTATGGTGGTGGAGGTGGTGGTCGAGGTACCGACCCGGGTGGTGGTGGAGGGGGCGGTGGATCGAGCTTAGTGACCGGGTCTGGGCCGGTCGAGACCAAAGGTACGGGAACAGCCGCGGGCAACAACGGCGATGCCGACTATGCTGGTAGTGCCGGGCTGGGGGGTGCCAACGGCGCCACCGGCACTGCAGGCAACCCCGGCCGTATCGTGATCACCTATACGTATCCAAAGGTTTACTACTCCGTCGGCACCTCAACAGCTGACCTCAGGAGTGGTTCGCCGACGATTACCATTGCCAGCGGTACCGCGACCTTCAGTGCAGCACAGCCGGACAACATCGGCGTGGGCGATAAGATCACGTACAATACCTCCAGCATCTGCTATATTTCGGCGCGCACCAGCTCGACGGTCTATACCGTTGTCACTGCCACCGGCGGCACGCCTGCTGATGTGACCAACCAGACGGTGAACTCGATCAAACGCACGTTCAACCTGATCAGCACGGCGGAGTCGAGCTCCACCGGCGCCTCCTACCTCAACACCGCTGATCTTGTGGCCGGCGGCTACACGCTCTACTGGCCGTGTTACAACGACGGCGCGATGAATGATGCGGTCACCATCGATGGTTACACGACGGGGTCAAATCGCTTTATTCAGATCTACACGCCGACGGCCACTACTGAGGTGGGGGCATCGCAGCGGCACACGGGGACTGCCGGGACGGGGTTCCGGCTCGTGCCGTCCACAAGTTCGCCGGGAGCTGCCTACGCACTAGTGGGTATCTATGACAACTATGTGCGTGTCACGGGTATTGAGGTGGATGGGAGCAGCGTGACCAATGGCCAGGATCTCTATGGTATCGCGCTAGACACATCGGTTTCTACAACCAGTGACATTCGTGTGAGTCACAATCTCGTGCACGATCTGACGACTTCAGCGGGTACCGATTCGGTCGCCATCGGTATTGTAGTCGGCGGCGGTAATCTTAAGGCGTCCAACAACGTCGTGTACGACATTACGAATACTCGAGACCTCGCTACCTCGTATAGAGCAATGGGGATTCGGATCGCTGTGGCGAGCACAACGCACTATCTGTATAACAACACGGTGTTCGACATCAAGCAGACTGGAGTGGCAAGTGGTGGCGTGGCGAACGGTATTGCTCAGACAAACGGTACGGTGACCGCCACGAATAACGTGGTCTTCGATGTGATCAGCACGTTCAACACCGAATCGTGTTTCTCCGGCACCATCACGCAGTCCTACAATGTTTCCTCCGATGCCACCGCCAGCGGCACCGGCAGTCAGACGAGCAAGACGAGCTATACTAGTTACTTTGTCAGCACCACCGATGGTAGCGAGAATCTGCATGTGCTGAGTAACTCGTATACGCTCTGGGGTTCCTACGGTACGGATCTAGATAGCGATGCCAACCTGCCGGTGACGGATGATATCGATGGCGTTGCTCGCGATGGCGTGCAACCCTCCATCGGCGCCGACGAGTACACGGCGTTGACGCTCAAAGGTTCGGCGCTGCAGCTCAAGGGCTCCGCGCTGACGCTCAAGGGTGGAACGTAACCGAAGCTTTCAGCCGTCAGCTCTCAGCCTTCCGCTGTAGGCTGACCGCTGATAGCTGGAGCTCAGAAGGTGAGCACGATGCGGACAGTAGGGATGCGGACAACGTTGGCGATGGCGATCGCGCTGCTGGCGGTGGTCTGCCTGGCCGCGCCGGCTAGCGCCGATCAACAGATCTACAGCACCAGCACCGACACCACGTGGCAAGTCCCGGCGGGGGGGTGACGAGCATCACGGTCAAGGCGTGGGGCGCTGGCGCTGGCGGCGGCGGATCGGCCAGTGATGGCCGTGTTCCCGGTAACGGTGGAGGGGGAGGATACGCGACGAGTGTGATCTCCGTGACGCCGGGTGAGAATCTCACCATCGTGGCTGGCGGAGGCGGCGCAGGTGGAACGTCCGGGCCCGACGGCGACGGCGGTGCCGGAGGTGGAGGGGGCGCCGTGGTTGCTGGCGGCGGCACGGGCGGTAACGGGGGCGGCGGTGGCGGTGGGGGTGGTGGTGGCTATGCCGCCGTGAAGCGAAGCAGTACATTTCTTGTCATCGCCGCCGGCGGTGGAGGAGGGGGTGGGGCCGGCAATGCGGCGAGCGGTGAGACAGGAGAGAACGGTGGTGCTGGAGGAGGATCAACCGGTGTTGCGGGTACATCAAGCGCCTCCGGCGGGGGCGGCGGGGGAACGCAATCAGCTGGCGGTGCCAGCGGTGCCGGATCAGCTGGGGCGTCAGCCGGTACGACGGGTAGTTCCAACCAAGGTGGGAATGGTGGTACCGGAGGTTCAAAACCGCGCGGTGGAGGTGGCGGCGGTGGCGGATATTACGGAGGCGGTGGTGGTGGATCGGGCTTGGGTGACACCCTCACTGCCGGATCAGCGAGGAACGCCGGCAACAACGGTGACGCCGACTATGCGGGAAGCGCGGGGTTGGGAGGCGCCGCCGGAACTGGTGGAGGCAATGGAGGCGCGGGAAATCCCGGCCGCATCGTGTTGACGTACACTCCTGCGACCGCCAATCCCATGACGATCACGGGGACGGACCTGCAGCTACAGGGCACATCGCTGGAGGTTCGTGGAGGACCGTAACAAAAGCTTCCAGCTGACAGCTGTTAGCTGGTGTGCTTAGGGGTCTGACCCCAAGCAGGAAATTTCCTGCTTGGGGTCAGACCCCTTCTTTGTGGTAGAATTTCATCACGTGTCCGGCGGGTGAACGTATTCCGATGGGAGGTTTCGCCATGCCGCGACCGCTTCGAGTCTGGTTTCCCGGTGCCATCTATCACGTCATTGCCAGGGGCAACAATCGTCAGCCGATCTTTCTTCATCCTCGCGATTACCTGCGGTACCTACATCTGATTGAAGAAGCCCGGTTGCGTTACGACAGTGAGGTGTGGGCATATGTGTTGATGGAGAATCATGTCCATCTGATGCTTCGCACCGGTCAGCATCACCCGATCTCAAAGTTGATGCAATGGTTACAGATGTCGTATACCATCTACTTCAACAGACAGTATGAGCGTGTCGGCCATCTGTTCCAAGGGCGGTTCAAGAGTCAATTGGTCGAGGAGGATGCCTACTGTCTGGAGCTGAGTCGTTATATCCACCTCAATCCTGTTCGCGCTCGTGCGGTGACTGCACCGGAGCAGTACCGTTGGAGCAGTTACCGGGCGTACGTTGAAGAAGAGACTGTGAGAAATCGCCAGGTTATTGCGGTGAATGCGGAGGTTGTGCTTTCGATGGTGTCGCCTGTGGCGGTTGATCGTTCACGTCTCTACCGCACATTTGTCAGATTGGGGGTCAGACCCCAAGCAGAAGATTTTGTGCTGAGGGTCTGACCCCTATGCGGATTCTGCAGCTGACGTCGCATCTGGAGATTGGGGGGATCCCGCGGCATGTGGTGACGCTGGCGGGGGCGTTGGCGCGGCGCGGGCATGTGGTGGCGGTGGCGTCCGGCGGTGGCGCGCTTGCGGCTGAGTTGGCCGGAGCGGGGGTTGCGCGTCGACAAGTGTCGCTGAAGACGAAATCCGAGCTGCATCCGAAGCTGTGGGCGGCAATCCTTGTGTTGAGTGGGATCGTCAGGCGCGATGGCATACAGGTGTTGCACGCACACACACGCGTGGCGCAGGTGGTTGCAGCGGTCGTCTCGTCGGCCACCGGCGTGCCGTACGTGGCGACGTGCCACGGCTTCTACCGGCAGCGGCTTGGGCGTCGGTTGCTGCCGTGCTGGGGGCGTCGGACGATTGCTATCAGCGACGCGGTGCGACGATGGCTGTTGGCTATCGGTGTGCCGGCTGAACGGATCGTCACCGTGTTGAACGGCATCGATGTCGATCCGTCGCGGTGGCAGGTGGCGGAGGATGAGCTGAGTCGGTTCCGGGCGGCCGCGGGTTTGCGCGACGGCCCGGTCGTCGGCATCGTGGGGCGAGTGGTGGACGTGAAGGGACATCGCTGGTTGCTGGAGTCGTTCAAGCGCTTGGCTGATCGAGTGCCTGATGCGCAGCTGTTGGTGGTGGGGGAGGGCCCGGATCGTTTGGCGTTGGAGCGTGCGGCATCGGCGAAAGGATTGCAGGATCGCGTGCGGTTTGCCGGATCGACGCCCGATATCCGCGTGCCGCTGGCAGCGATCGATGTCGTGGCGGTGCCGTCGCTCTGGGAGGAGCCGTTCGGACTCGTGGTGGTGGAGGCAATGGCGGCGGGACGTGCCGTTGTCGCTTCGAAGGCCGGGGGGATTCCGGAAATCGTGCGGCACGGTGAGACGGGGTTGTTGGTGGAGCGCGGCGACGTGGTTGGGTTGGCGGAGGCCCTGGCGCGATTGCTGCAGGATCAAGCGCTGCGGTCGCGCATGGCGGCGGCCGGCAGACGCATCGCCGCCGAGCGGTTCTCGAGCGAGCGCATGGCTACAGAGATGGAGGAGGCGTATCGTGCGGCCGTCGCGCGTTGACGCTCCCAATCGGCCGGTGCTACACTGCTCCGGCGTTCAGCCATCAGCTACCAGTCTTCAGCAATCGGTCAAAGATCGAATGATTGTCGAACACACGAGACAGATCAATTGTGCGGGGATTTACTCCAAAGCTGAAAGCTGATAGCCGGAAGCAAGTGAATCAGGCAATGAAACGCATTCTTGTCGTCAATGTCAACTGGTTGGGTGATGTGGTGTTCAGCACGCCGTTTCTACGGGCGTTGCGGAACGCCAATCCTGATGCGTATATCGCTTGTCTCCTGATGCCGCGTTGCCGCGAGGTGCTCGAGGGCAATCCGGCGGTCGATGATCTGATCGTCTACGATGAGGAGGAGGTGCATCGAGGGCTGGCGGCCAAGTGGCAGCTGGTGCGCTCGGTGCATCGGCAGTCGTTCGACGAGGCGTATCTGCTGCATCGGTCGCTCACCAAGGCGTTGATGGTGGCGCTGGCCGGTGTGCCGCGGCGCATCGGGCATCCGACGAAACGCCGCGGCTGCTTGCTCACCGACTGGGCGGAAGGGCGGTACGATCAGTGTCATCGTGTCGAGTATTTCCTGGAGCTGGCGCGTGCGGTGGATGCGCCGGTGCCGGAGCTGGCGTACGAGTGTTACGTGACGCAGCAGGATCGGGAATGGGCTGACGCATGGCTGGTTGATCGGCGGGTTGGTGCCGAGGATCAGGTCGTGGCGCTGAATCCGGGCGGAAACTGGTTGCCGAAACGCTGGCCGCCGGATCGTTACATCGAGCTGGGGCGTCGTCTGGATCGTCAAGGCGTCCGAGTGGTGGTGACCGGCGGTGCGGCGGATGGACAGCTGGCGTCGGCGATCGTTGACGGGATTGGCGGGCAGTCGTCATCGGTGGCTGGTCGCGCGACGTTGAAGCAGACGGCGGCGCTCTTCGGACGATCGCACGTGGTGGTGGCCAATGACTCAGGGCCGATGCACATTGCCGTGGCGATGAGGACGAAGGTGGTGGCACTCTTTGGGCCGACGTCGCCTCGTCTGACGGGGCCGTACGGACGTGGGACGTACACGGTGTTGCGGCAGGCCCCGTATCCGGCGGAAAGTTTGCAGCAGGAGGATCGTTCCAGCGATGATCGGTACATGCGGGCGATCTCCGTGGATGCTGTGTTCAAGGAGGTTCAGAAGTTTCTGCCGGCCGGTAGCTTGATCCATGATGATATGTCAACGTGATATGAAACCGGGGACACGAGATACGAGACACGAGACGCGAGGAGTTGGCGACCAACGACCAACGGCTAACGATCAGCAACCGATCTCGCAGTTTCCTGCTAGTGGCATGCGATCTGGAATTGGCAGCGCGAGTCTCGAGTCTCGAGTCTCGAGTCTCGATCGGTCGGTTCGGAAGATCCTCTTGGTGAGTCTGAGCAATGTGGGGGATGCGCTCTTGACGTTGCCGGTGCTGGCGCGGTTGCGGCGGCAGTATCCGGAGGCGAAGGCGGATGTGATTGTTGGGCCGCGCGCGGCCTGCGTGTTCGACGGCGATCCGCGCGTTCGCCGCGTGTGGGTGTTCGACAAGCGGGGTGGCGTTCGCGCGAAGCTTCGTATGTTGAGGCAGGTGCGTCGGGAGTGTTATGATCTGACGGTGGATGTGCGACGCTCGCTCTTCGGCGTGTTGAGCGGCGCGCGACGATCGACCAGTGTTTGGCGTCAGCCGCCGCCTCGGATTCGGCATATGCGCGAGCGCCACCTCTGGGTGGCGGAGACGGTACTCGGCGCGTCGGATGCGCGTGCGTTGGGGGTTGGGCAGGCGAATGACTTCTGGATTGGTGATGAGGATCGGCGGGCGGCGGATCAATTGCTGGCCGCGGCCGGGAGCGTGGCCGGTGCCGCGCGATTGGTGGCGCTCGCTCCCGGCGCCCGCAGTCACCTGAAGCGGTGGACCGAGTCGGGATTTGCTGATCTCATCGAGGGACTGTGGGGGGATGGGGTGACCTGCGTGATGATCGGTGACGAGGCGGATCGCGAGATCGCCGAGCGGATTCGGCAGCGGTGTGGCGCGGCGGATCCAATCAATCTCTGCGGGCGAACATCACTGCGGCAGCTGGGTGCGTTGTTGACGCGTTGTCGTTTGCTGGTATCCAACGACAGCGCGCCGGTGCATCTGGCCGGTTTGCTCGGCGTGCCGGTGCTGGCGATCTTTGGTCCGACCGATCCGCAACGGTATGGGCCGGTGGGGCCGTCTGATCGCGTGGCGCGCGTTGACTTGTTCTGCAGCCCCTGTGAGCGCGCCCTGTGTCCGTATGAGCATGAGTGTATGCAGTGGTTGCGTGCCGGGCAGGTATTGACGGCGGCGCGGGACATGTTGGGTTTAGCGAAGAGGCGATCAGGGTCTTCGGGTGGCGGTATGGGTTTTGGCGGTCAATCATCAGCTGTCATCGATTATTGTGGAACGTTAGCTGTCAGCCATAAGCTTTCAGCTATCAACAGACAGATCTCGTGGTTGGCTCTGGTTTTTAGCTGATCATCTGAAAGCTGAAAGCCAACGTACAGGAAGGGCGGTCAGTGAAGCGCATCGATCTCTCCAAGCTCACAACGTACTCTGTGAAGCGCCGCAAGAGCAAGGTGCAGACGCGGGCATTTGCGTCGCCACCGTGCAAGGGGCGTTCCTTCCGTCGCTTCTACGATGGATTGCCGGATTTCCTGGCGGTGCGGAGCTTGCGCGCCGTGGCGACGGCGATCGTGGCGGCGCGTCGACGCCGAAAGCCGGTGATTGTGATGATGGGGGCGCATCCGTTGAAGGTGGGGCTGAGTCCGGTGTTGATCGAGTTGTTGCGGCGTGGTGTTGTGACCGGGGTGGCGATGAACGGTGCCGGGATCATCCATGATTTCGAGATCGCCTTCTGCGGGCAGACGTCAGAGGAGGTCGCCGAGGCGTTGGCGGATGGGAGCTTCGGCATGGCGCGCGAGACGGCGCAGTGTCTGAACGAGGCCATTTATGAGGGAGTGGGTCGGGGATGGGGGATCGGTCAGTCAGTCGGCGCCATGATCGAGCGCCGTCGGTTACCTTATCGACGCCTCAGCGTGCTCGGCACCTGCTATCGACTCGGCGTGCCCTCGACAGTGCATGTGGCGCTCGGCACCGACATTATTCATCAGCATCCGTCGTGCGATGGCGCGGCGACTGGCGAGGGGACGCTGCGGGATTTTCATCGGTTGGTGGAGCAGGTGAGCGCGATCGGTCATGGCGGTGTGGTGATCAATCTCGGGTCGGCGGTGATCCTGCCGGAGGTGTTCCTCAAGGCGGTGTCGATTGCGCGAAATCTCGGCTTCAACGTGAAGGATTTCACCACGGCGGCGTTCGATCAAGTGTTTCATTATCGGCCGCATCAGAATGTGGTGACCAGGCCGGTACTCACCGGTGGCCGCGGCTATTATCTGGTCGGGCATCACGAGATTATGGTGCCGTTGCTGGCGCATGCCGTGTTGGAGCAGTTGTAACGCGAGCTGCGCGCGTGCCCCCTTAGCACAAGCTTCGAGCTGCAAGCTGCGAGAGACAGATCGTTGGTCGACCGTCGTTCGTCGAAACGGCACATGTTGAAGCTGTACTAACGATCGTCTACTAACGACTAGTGGCTCGCGCTCATAGGTTGTAACCCGTTGCTCTCCTGGATTTTTCGAGTCTCCAGTGGTAAAATTCCCTCGTTCTTTTGTGTGTCGATTGCTTGAAGGATAATAGTAGAGGGGGTGAGTCATGAATACGTATCAGAAAAGCCGTAGACACTCGGCGTTCACTGTTGTTGAAATCATGATTGTCGTAGCGATTATCTCTCTGTTGGCGGCAATTGCCATCCCGCGTCTGCTGAGAGCGCGACACGATGCGAACGAGACGGTCACCCTCAGTTCGGTGCGGGTGATCAGCGCGGCGCTGGAGCGGTATCGTGCGGCGCAGAATCCGGCTTCGTATCCTGAGTCGCTCGCGCAGTTGACCAAAGGCAGCCCGCCGTATCTCGACTCAGCATTGGCGAACGCGACCAGTGCCGCCATGCCGCGTCAGGGGTTCTTCTACACGTACGCACGGCTCAATCCGAATCAGTTTGCGTTGACGGCTTCGCCGGTGACTCCGGGTGTCACCGGTACCCGGGTGTTCTTCGTCAACGAAACGGGTGAAGTGCGGCTGAATCATGTTCAGGGGCAGGCGGTTCAATAGCCGGTGGCTCTGGTGGGGCGGTAGGGTTGGTGACGAGAGATTGGGTGAGAGGTGGTCCGTATGGGCGATGGCGATTGTTATGCCATCGCCTTTATTGTATGTCAGACTTCCGGAAGTGGGTGTGTTGATTCGTTTGGCGTTCGGATGGTGCTAATGAGTTCGATGAGGCATCGGCTAATGCGGTGGTTGAGGACTGATCAGGTGGGAGTCGGTCTGGATATCGGCACCTCGGGCGTGAAGGTGGTTATGCTGGCTCAGCAGGACGATGGATACGCGTTGCTCGGCGCGTCGTTGGTGCCGCTGGAGGAGCGATCGGAGGGCGCGGCAACTGAAGCGATTGCATGGGCGATGACCGAGGTGCATGCGCAGGGTCGGGCGGTGGTCACGGCGTTGTCGGCCGCCGTCGCCGCGATCCGTTTGATGGAGATGCCGTCTGTGTCGGAGGATGATCTGTACAGTATCGTGCCGTACCGTGCGCAGGAGGAGATGGCATATGATGCGCGACGGAGCCGTCTCGATTTTGCCGTGGTGTCACGGAGTGAGCGGCAGCTGCGGGTGTTGACCGTGGCCGCGCCCATTGCGTCGATCGAGCGTCTCGCAGGGCTGGTGCGGCGCGCGGGGGTTTCGGTGGCTGCCATCGATGTGGATGCGTTGGCCGTGGTCAATTGCTTTCTCGGCTTGGGCTTGGCGGCCGACGGCGCGTGGGCGCGTGGAACGATCGGCCTGCTGTATGTCGGGGCATCAACAGCGGCGCTGGCAGTGTTGAGCGGTGGGCAGCTCGAGTATCATCGGGAGATCGCTATGGGCACGGATGCCATGGAGGAGCGGCGTCAGATGATCGAGGAGTTCGCCGGCGAGATTCGGTTGTCGTTGGAGCATCACGAGGACCAGACGGGCCGCACGGTGCGCTGTTTGTTGTTTAGCGGTGGCGGGGTGCTGCATCCGCTGACTTGCGAGGTGCTGGAGCGAGCGTTGCATGTGCCGGTGTTGCCGTGGGATCCGACCGATGCGATGGTGGTGCCGGAGTCGTTGCGTGAACGTGTGTGTCCGATAGCGTCTCAGTTGACCGTGGCGATCGGGCTGGCGTTGCGCGGAGTGTGCGCGCGATGATTCTCATCGATCTCTCATCACCGATGCCGCAGGCGCACCGACGGCGTTGGAAGCGGACGGTGTGGCCACTGGTCGTTGCGGTGGCAGTCGGTGCGGTGGTGGTGACGTTCTGTCTGGAGTTAGCGGTGGGCACGCGGTGGCGCGCCGTGCGCGAGTTGACGGTGGCGCTGGATGGCGTGCAGGCGCGGGCGGTTCAGTTGGTGCGGTTGGAGGAGCGGGCGGAGCGGTTGGCGGAGCAGTTGGATACCGTGGAGCAGCTCTGGCGGGCGCAGCCACGCTGGTCGGCGACGTTGGCGGCGCTGTATCGGACGCTGCCGGATGATGTCGTCGTGCACGAGATTCGCGGCGATCAGGTTGGGTGTTTGCTGGTTCGTGGAGTTGGATTGGGGCGGGAGCGCAACCCTTCGATGGCTGTGTGGGCATGGTCCGATGGTTTGCAGTCAGATGCTGAAGTGGCGGCGGCTGGGCAAGTGTTGCATATGGAGATGGATCGTCTGCGGTCGTCGAAGGAGCCGGCCGTTGTGGAGTTTGTGTTGCGATGGGAGCCGAGGCCTCAGTCATGATGCGTGGCGTTCTGATGGGCGGACGATCGGTGCTGTTGGCGCTCGGCATGGGGATGGTCATCGGAGGACATTATCAGTGGTATGTGCGCCCGCAGTTGGAGCAGCTGCGGGCGTTGACGCCTCAGGTGGTTGGGCTGCGTAGCCGCTTGGCGGATGTGCAGCAGACGCTGTCCGGATTCGACGCGGTGTCTGATCGGGTGGTTGTGCTGGAGCGACGGTGGCAGGATATGGAAGATCGGTTGGTGGAGGGCGGTGAGATCCCGGCGGTGCTGGATCGGTTGAGTCGGGAGGCGGAGGCGTCCGGTTGGCAGATTCACGGGATCCGCCCGCTTCTGGCGTCTTCGGCGGCGGCTGGTCGTCGTCACGATGCGGCTCGACCGTTCACCGTTGTGATCACCGGCACAGGTGAGGAGCAGGCGGCTGCGGCGTGGGTGCGTCAGATCGAGCACGATCCGCACACGCTGAGCGTGAGTCAGCTGCAGCTACGATCGGTTGCCGGAGAATCGGGTCGGGTGCGCGGTCGGGTGGCGGTGACGCTGTATGTGGCCGGGACCTCATCGTAGTTGCGTCGTCATGAGCGTGTTGAGTGGTTGATAGTGAGCGCGGCGCCATGATGGATCGATGAGTGTGGTTCTGCAGTTGTCAGATCTGGCGGTGAATGGCGGTGCTCCGCGCGTTCTCCTTGAGTCATCCTTTGCGGCTTTTGTGCTCGGCGGTTTCGGTATTGCGTGAGGCATTCCGGTTTTCGTCGTGTGTTTTGTGTTTTGGAAACGGTGATCAACGTGCGGTGGCGGATTACGTGATGTGATCTGCGCTCAGGAAGGTTGGTGACAGCGTGGGGATGTATCGGGAGATCTTGATCAGTCAGGAAATGGGTGAGGCGCGCGTGGCGCTCATGGAGAATAGTCGCCTGGAGGAGTATCACATCGAACGGGTGGGATCCCGTCGCCTCGTGGGCAACGTCTTCAAGGGCAAGGTGCATTCGGTGGTACAGGGGATTCAGGCGGCGTTTATCAACATCGGTACCGAGAAGAACGGGTTTCTGTATGTCTCGGATGTGGTGGGTCAGGCTGATTCCGAAGAGATCGCGCAGAGCGATTTCGGCGCGTCGAAAGGACGCGATCGCCGGCGGTCGTCCCAGCGGATCGAAGAGGTGTTGAAGATCGATCAGGAAGTGCTGGTGCAGGTGGTGAAGGAACCGATCAGCACGAAAGGGGCGCGGTTAACGGGCCATGTGTCGCTGCCGGGTCGGTATGTGGTGCTGATGCCGTTGGAAGGGCATCGGGGTGTGTCGAAGCGGATCGATGACGAGAAGGAGCGGCAGCGGTTGCGGGAGGTTGTGGATGGCCTACGGTTGCCCGAGGGCGTCGGCTTGATCGTGCGGACAGCGGCTTGCGGGGTGCCGGCGAAGCAGCTGGAGCGGGATGTGCGATATCTGATCGATATCTGGCAGCAGATTCAGCGGCGCAGCGGACGGGCGAATGCGCCGGCGGTGGTGCATGAGGAGCTCGATGTGGTGTTGCGGGTGCTGCGGGATTCGTTCACGGAGGAGGTCAATCGCGTCGTCGTCGAGTCGCGCGACGAGTACAAGCGGATCGTCCGATTCTTGCGTGAGCTGATGCCGCTCCTGGGTCGTCGGGTGCATCTCTACCAGGGCGATATCCCCTTGTTCGAGAAGGAGGGGGTTGAGGATCAGATCGAGAAGTTGTACGACCGGCGGGTGCCGTTGGAGTCCGGAGGTGATTTGATCATTGAGGAGACCGAGAGTCTGGTGGCCATCGATGTCAACAGCGGTCGCTTCACGTCGCGCAAGAATCTGGAAGACACGGCGTTCCTGACCAACAAGGAGGCGGCGGTCGAGATCGCGCGGCAGATTCGGCTGCGGGATCTTGGCGGCATCATCATCCTCGACTTCATCGACATGGATCA
>Ga0247727_10006237_pt1 | contig 23583 bp, 18 predicted proteins | sample WisWelCaveWW1625_FD_202498 | JGI IMG/M metagenome (GOLD analysis project Ga0247727, IMG submission 202498) | Biofilm microbial communities from Wishing Well Cave, Virginia, United States - WW16-25 | ecosystem: Environmental > Aquatic > Deep subsurface > Groundwater > Cave microbial mat | place...
CAGCCAGCGCATCGTTACTTGCCTGGCCCGAACTCGGTTCCGAACAGCTCAGCGGCGCCGGCGACGACTACCTTGGTCCCAGGCTTGGGGCCGCGCGACAGGACGGCCGTGGGACCGATGATCTCCTCGACCTCGACGCGCCGCCGCGCGAAGACGCGCGGGCCGGTGTTCTCGTAGACCCAGGCGCCGCCGTGGATGTCGCGCAGGACGGCCGAACGCGGCAGTTGCAGCGCTTCCCGCCGGCCGCGCAGCGGCAGGGTCGCGTTGACTTTCTGGCCCGGCCGCCAGGCGAGGTCCGGGTTGGGAAGCTCGAAGACGAGGTCCACGGTGGCAGCCAGGGGATCGCCGGAGGGCGGCGCCGCGACGGGCCGCGCCACCGCGGGCGAGGCGCTGCCGTCGTTGAGGGGATGGATGCGGGCCGCCGCGCCGGCTGCCAGCTCGCCGGCTTCGCCGGCATAAACGGGAACCCGAACCCACACGGCCTCGAAATTGACGACCTCGAACAAAGGCGCGCCGGAGGCGACAGTCTGGCCGAGGGCGGCGTGGATTCGCCGGAGCAGCCCGTCGCGGGGCGAGGCGATGGCGAGACTGATGTCGGCTTCGAGCGGGGAGCGCGTCAACCGGTCGAGCTTCTCTCGCGCAGCGGCCACGGCCGTTTCGGCGATTTTGAGCTCCTCGCGGGCTTGCTCCTGGGCTCGGACGGCGCCGACCTGGTCTCGAAGAAGCTGGTCGGCGCGGGTGGCGCGGGCCCGGGCGGCCTCCAGGCGCGTCGCCGCGGAAGCGACCTCAGCCTCCAATGCTACGCGCAAGTCGCGCTCGAGGCTGAGCAGCGGACGCAACTGGAAGACGACTTGCCCCTGGCGCAGATGGGCGCCGGGAGGCGGCAAACTGCCTTCGGCCGTGAGCCGTCCCGCGATGGGCGCTGCCACCGAGATTTCGGCGCCCGGCGGCAGGACGATCTCGCCGGCCCAGGTGCGGGTTCGTTCGAGCTTCTTGGACTCGAGCGGAGCGATGGCGATCCCCAGGCGCTGCTCGGCCTCGGCCGTCAGGGTGATGGCGGCGAAATCCGCCTCGCTGACGCGGTTCTGCACAGTGGCCGGGGCGGGCTTGGCCGGCTCGGACCGGCTGGTGGTCCCGCCACAGCCCGACAGAGCCAGCGCGAAAAGGAGGAACGCTAGTGTCCACGGTGGGGCGGCCTTCAGGCTAGCCTTCAGGCCGCGGCCTGGCTTCAGCCAGCCCCACCGGAAGCGGGGCTGAAGCCCCGCGCGGGCTAAAGCCCGCCCCACGTCTAGTAGGGCCATAGCGTCCTTCCCACGGCGTGTTCCAGGCGGGCCGCGGCGCGCCGGACCTCGGCGGCCGCGCCGGATTCCTGCCAGCGCGGCTCTTGAAGGCGACGGAGGGCTTCCAGCGTGTACAAGTAAGACTCTTGGCCGACTTCGTAGGCCTTGTTGGCGAGCTGGGCCGCTCCCCGGGCGGCGGGAAGGATCTCGGTCCGGATGCGTTCCAGCGACTCGAAGGCGCGAGTCCACTGAATGCGCGCGGAGGCGACTTCCATCTCGACCTGGTCCCGCGCCGCCAAGTAGTGGAGCGCCGCCCGCTCGACTTCGGCTTCCGCGCGGGAGATGGGGCCCTGGTGGCGGTCGAAAAGAGGCAGGTCGAGCGACAGGCCCGGTCCTGTGCGGATCCCGGAAGCACCCACGCCTTTCGAGCTCAGCGCCGGCGCGAGCGCGAGGAGCCGGGAGCGTTCCCAGCCGGCGCGGCGGGCGGCCGCCTGCACAGACAATTCGGCGGCGCGGAGGTCGGGCCGCGAGGCGAGCGCGGTCCCCACGAGGTCCTGTCGCTCGGGAGGCGGGGCAGAAGGGATCGACCCGGCGGCGACGGCCAGCGACGCCGGCTCGCCGCGCAGGCCCAGCAGGAACCTGAGCTGCCGGCGGGCGAGATCGGCTTGGCGGACCTGGCGTGCCGCCCGTTCCTGCGCTGTGCGCGCTTCCAGGCGCGCCAGGGTCAACTCGAGCGCGCCGGCGTCGCCGGCCCGAACGCGGCGCTCGGTCAGCTCCGCGATCTTCTGCAGGAGCTCGGCCGCTTCGGCGGCGAGCCTGGATTGCTCCCCGCCGGCCGCCAGCTCGGCATGGGCGATCTTCACGTCGCGCGCCAGATCGAGACCGTGCCGCACCAAGCCCTCGGCGACGGACTCCAGGTTGAGCCGGGCCGCGGCCACCCGTCGCGGCCGCTGCCACAACGCGTCAAACGGCGCCCCCAGCAGCAGCTCGAAGGGCTTCGGCCCGACGGGAAACAGCAGCGACAGGTTGGGGTTCCGCAGCAGGCCCGCTTCGACGAGGTCGGCGCGCGCCAGGCCCAACTCGGCCAGCGTGGCTTCCAAAGACCGGTTGTTCCACAGCGCGACGGCCACCGCCTCCTCGGTCGAGAGCGGTTTGTCGAGGGTCACCCCGGGCGGCATGGACGCCGTATCGCGCTTCACGGCCGCGGGGTCCGGATTCAAGCCGCGGCCGGCGCGCTCTTCCAGGGCGCGCGAGACGTGCGAGCGATCCCGCGGATCGGCGCCGGCCAGGACGCCCGCGACCAACCACAGCAACGCCAGATGCTTCATCGTTCCTCCCAGCTCTAGCGTGCTGTCCCTGCTAACGGCTGACAATCGGTGGGGCGGCCTTCAGGCCGCGGCCGGGCTTTAGCTTAGCCCGGCCCTGGCGGGGACTGAAGTCCCCGGCGGGCTGAAGCCCGCCCCACAAGCTGCCAAGAATTAGGTGGGACAGCACACCAGCTCCAGATCAGTATTCAAGCTGTACCACAAGCTGCAACTGTCGGGCGTTGAGCGTTTCTGCCGGCTGCCGGTAGGAGGCCAGCCGCGCGCCGGCGGCGGCGTAAGTGGCGCTGACCCGCAGCGGATTCGAGTGGTTCGCCAGGTTGAACGCCTCGACCCCCATTTGCAGAATGGCGCGGCGCTCTTTGAGCCAGACGCCCTTCATGACCCGCACGTCGAAGGCGACGATGCCCGGGCCGAGGAACGGATTGCGCCCCACACCGAACGGCCGGGCCGAGATCGGGTAAGCCCCGGTGCGGAAGGAGTCGGTCGAATCGAGCGCGTTCACCGGGCGGCCGCTGGCGGCGGTGATGATCGGCGCTACGACGATGTCTTCCAGCGCCTTGCGAAGCCGGCGCGGCGCGGCCTCCTCCGGCAGCTCGAACAACGCGCTGGCCGCCAGCCGATGCCTCTGGTGCTGCCGCGACCGAGCCCAGTCGAGACGGACGTTTCGCGGGTCCATGGGCTGCTCGTCGTAATCGGAGGCATCGTCCCAGGTGTGACCCACGTTGTACGTTACCAGGAACGCAAGCTCGCGGTTCATCCGGCGATTCAGGGAGATGGACGTCCCGTGGTAGGTCGACCTGGCGTTCTGCTCGAGCTGGTACGCCGCCGGCAGCCCGCCGGCGACATTGCGGAGGCGGGGCAGATGAAAACCGCTTACCGCGGCGTATTCCGCGGTGAGCCTGGTGTCGCGGTCCAGGCCGCGCTCGATGCCCGCCGTGAACTTGCGGCTGTAGGTGGATGGAAACTCACCATCGAGCCGATAGGCCGAAAGCGGCGCGCCGGCGAGCGGCGCGGGAAGCGGTCCGCCGCGGGCCACCGCGAAGGCCCTGGCTGCTCCGGCGCCGGCCAGGTACTGCTCGAAGCCGCGAGCGCCGTCCTTTTGCACGGCTTCGTGCAGATAGGCCAGGGGGAAACGGTCGTAGAACAGCCCGAAACCGGCGCGCAGGACCCACGGCGCGCGGGCGCCCGGACGCCAGGCGAGCCCGAAGCGGGGCGCGAAATTGCGCGTCGCGGCCGGAAACCCGTTGGGCAGGAACTGGAGGTCGTATCGTAGCCCGGCTTCCACGGTGAGTCCGGTCGCCGGCTGCCATCGGTCCTGCACCCACCAGCCCAGGGGAGACGTTCGCAGACGGGTTCGCGGATCGCCGAAGGCCTGGAGGAAGACGTCCGGCGTCCCCCGCAGAAAGTCGTCCAGGGTCGGGAACACGAAGATTCCGCCGAAGCGATCAGCCAGTCGCGCCTCCAGCCGCACGGCGTGGACGCTGGCGCCCAGGCTCCACTGGTGAGACCCGCGCGCCAGATTCAGGCTCTCGACCACCTCGTGGTGATCCTCTGTGCGAGACCCGTCGAGGCGATAGGCCTGACCCAGAGTCACCACGCCCGGGATCTCGAGCATCGCCCCACGCGAGTTGGGCGTCAGCTCGGCGCTGCGACGCGCCCGCTGCACCCGCAGATCGTTGACCACGCGCGGCCCGGGCACAGCGATCCAGGCGGCCACCAGCGAGTGGTCGCCGGTCAGGCTGCTGCCCCGCGAGGACCGGTCGGCAAAGTTCTCCCCGCCCTGAACATCCCCGCCGACCCGGCCGCGCGAGAAGGCGTAGCGGACGGCGACCGTGTGGACGGCATGGAACTGGTGGTTCAGCTTGAAGGAGAATTCCGTGGTCCGGTCGCTGGCCGGAAACAGGCCCCGGCTCGCTTCCCGCGGGGCGCTGGCGGAGAATTCCGGCCGCCGCAGGGCGCGGTTGATGGCCTCCAGCGCCTCCTGGGGAGTGTCCGACCACTCTTCGGAGGCGTCCAACTCCTGCTCCAAGGCGGTGGCAAAGAACGCGCGGTCGCGACGAATCGGACCATTGACCGAGACGCCCGGCTGGTAGCGCCGGAAACGCGGCCGATGGGCCACCGCCGCCTCGGGGTTGCGCGCGTTGAATCGCTCGTTTTGGGCGAAGAAGGTGGCGTCGCCGTGCCAGACGTTGGTTCCCGAGCGGGTCACGACGTTGACCGCGCCGCCGGCCGCCCCGCCGAACTCGGCGCCCACGGTGGCGCCGGCCACGCGGAACTCCTGCACCATTTCCAGCCCGATCGCGACGCGAATGCCGCCGGTGGTTTCGTCCCGGTTGTCCACGCCGTCGATGGAGAGGCTGTTGTTGCGGCCGCGCAGGCCGCCGAAGCTGAAGCCGCTATCTGGAGCGGCGCTGCGCAGCCCGGCCCCCGATCGCTGGGCGTTGGACCCGGCGGAGGCGGCCACTCCGGGGGCCACCAGCACGAAGTTCAGGTAGTTCCGGTTCTGGGCGGGCGATTCCTCGATGCGCTCGCCGCCCAGCGCCGCGCTGGAGGTCGTCGCCGCGGCGTCCAGCGCTTCGGCCTGCTCCTTCACCTCGATCGACTCGATCACCTGGCCCGGCTTCATTTCGATGCGGTGCGCCACCGTCTGGCCGACGGAAACGGAAGACGCTGCCACGCGAACCGTAGCGAATCCCTCCTTCTCCAGCCGCAGCTCGTAGTTTCCGACCGGCAGGCCGGTGAAGCGGAACTGGCCGGATTCGTCCGTCATCGTCTCCCGCGCGGCGCTCGACCCTGGCGCCACCGCCCGGACCCGCACGCCCGGCATGGGGGCGTCGCTGGCGTCGGAGACTCGGCCCTGGATGGCGCCGGTCGCCGTAGTGGACTGGGCGCCGGCGATCGCCGCCATGGCGAGGAAGCAGAGAAGAAGGCGCGCCGTCATCAGCGTGAGCATAACAGCAGGGCGGGAGACCGACAATCACCCAGATAAGGCCAGATAAGCGATGATGTTGCGCAAAGGCGGGGGCTCTGCCAGAATCTCTATGCGTCCAGGGACGAAAAAATGCGCGCGCTTGCCATACGCTTGCTGACATCTACGGTGCTATTGGCTCTCCCCGGGGGCGCGCTGCGGGCGCAAGCTCAGTGGACGCCGCGGCTCTCGATGGACATCCAGCCGGTCGGCGAGGCGGTGTGCTCGTTCGACGGCCGGTGGGCGGCCTGGACCCAGCGGAGCGCCGTCCTGGACGGCGAAAACAGCCGCTACCTCACGCAGATCTGGATGGCCCGCGCCGACGGCTCCAGCCGCCGCCAGCTTACCCGCGGGGACCGCAGCGCCACCAGCCCGGCGTTCTCGCCCGATTCCCGCTTCGTCTATTTTCACTCCGCGCGCTCCGGCCAGCCGAACCTCTGGAGGATCGGCGTCGACGGCGGCGAGGCCGAGAAACTCACCGATTGGAAGGGCGAGCTGGACTCCTTTCTTATCTCGCCCGACGGCCAGCGGATCGCCTTCACCGGCGCGCGCGAGCCGGCCGGGCGGGAGCAGGCCAAGCGCGAGAAGCGGGACTTCCGGGTGCTGGACGAGAATCCCCTGAACCACTCGTTATGGGTGATCCCGGCCGAAGCCGGCCCGGACGGGAAGCGCGCGGCGCGCCAGGTTTTCGACGCGCCCTACCACGTTCTGGCGCCTTCCGCCTACAGCCGATACATTGGAGGCCTGGACTGGTCGCCCGACGGCCGGCGCATCGTCTTCACTCATCTGCCCCGGCCCGGCGTGGGCGGATGGAAGAAGGCCGACATCTCGGAAGTGGAGGTGGAGAGCGGGCAGGCGCGGGTCCTGGCGGCGACCAACGGCGCCGAGTTCCAGCCGCGCTATTCGCCCGACGGCCGCTACATCGCCTACCTGGAGACCTCCGATCCGCCCCTCACCCTGCGCGATTACCGCCTGGTGCTATATTCCCGCGCCAGCGGGCAGACGCGGCCGCTCGCGGAGACTTTCGACCGCTGGCCCCAGCTCGTGGGGTGGTGGCCCGACTCCACGCGGCTGCTGCTGGCCGAGATGAAAGGCGCGCGCAGCGTCCTCTACTCGATGCCCGTGGACGGGCCGCCGCGAGCTTTCTATGAGCCCGCCCGCGGCACCATCGGGGGAATCCCGCTGAGCGGCGTCGCCGCGCGGCTCACCGGCGCGAAGGTGGGACTGGTCATGGAGAGCCCGCAGGAGGCGCCCGAAGCGTATGTGCTGGACCTGGGCGGCGGCCCGCCGGCGCGGGTCAGCCGCGCCAACCTCGATCTGGCGAAGGCGCCGCTCGGCGAAACGCGGCGCATGAGCTGGAAGGCGCGCGACGGCTGGGAGATCGAAGGTATGCTGACCCTGCCGGCCGGCTACCAGCCCGGCCGGCGTGTCCCGCTGGTCCTCAATGTTCACGGCGGGCCGGCGGCGGCGTTCACGGAAGGCTTCATCGGCGGCACGGGCAGCTTTCCGGAGGCTGCCTTTAACGCGCGCGGATACGCCACGCTCCGGCCGAATCCCCGCGGCTCCTCCGGCTACGGCCAGAAGTTCCGCTTCGGCAATCGCCAGGATTGGGGCGGCGGAGATTTCCAGGATCTGATGGCGGGCGTGGATCATGTGATCTCGCTAGGTATCGCAGATGTCGATCGGCTGGCGGTGACCGGCTGGAGCTATGGCGGCTTCATGACCGCTTGGACGGTGACGCAGACCACCCGCTTTAAAGCGGCGGTGATGGGCGCGGGCATTTCCAATCTCTGGAGCATGGCCGGCGTCAGCGACGTCCCCGAGTTTCTGCCCGACTGGTTCGGCGGTCCGCCCTGGGAGCGCTTCGATCTCTACCGCAGCCGCTCGCCCTTGTCGTTTGTGCAGGCGGTCAAGACCCCCACCCTGATCCTGCACGGTGAGATGGACGAGCGCGTCCCGGTCGGCCAGGGCTACGAGTTTTATCACGCGCTGAAGCGGCTCAACGTGCCGGCCCGGATGGTGGTGTATCCCCGCATGCCGCACGGACCGACCGAGCCCCAGTTCGCGCTCGACGTGATGGAGCGAACCCTGAACTGGGTCGAGCGCTGGACGCGGTGAGTTACTCCGCCGGCGCCAGCCGGATCAGGCTGATGTTGACCCCGTGCGGCCGGTCATCGCCGGGGACCTGGACCGTGGGAGCCACCCGAATAGCGATCCGGTAGTCGGCCGCCTACGGGCTTAGTTTGAAGTTCGGCCTCGTCCTTACCGGACAAGGGATTCAAGCTGTTTCACCCAGCCGTCGAAATGAGGACACTCCGCTCGTATGGCGGCTAACCCTATCTCCAGCACCGCCAGCACGCCGAACAGCGGCTTCTCGTACTCCGGCACGAGAGCCTCCACGCGTTTGGAGGGCGCCGTGACCAGCGCATCATCGATCTCTTCCGGCGTTACAAACTGGTCCCGTATTCGCCTGAACTCTGGCTCCAACTCGGGGCGGCTGATGCCGCGGCTGAAGGCGGTGCAGTCACTGAACAGCAGGCCCTCGAACTCGTGCATGACGACAAAAGGCACGAAACGCCCAGGGTGGAAAGACGCGCCCAACTCTTGGGCCACCTCGACGCGGCAGGGCTTCTTCCACGCAGGAGGCCTTCTCGTGCGCACTCACACTTCGACGGGCGGCTTCCGCCCGTCCGGGCCACGCGCCATGTCCTTCCTGAGGCAAGCCGTAGTAATCGACCATAGTGGACGCGACACAACCCGCATCCTCCCGAAGATGGTTAATGATGTCCCTTCGGACCGAGGGCCACGGACGGATGCCCCCGCGTCGTCGGCGCAGCCGGGCATTGCCCACAATTCGAGCGCCGACCCGCTCGTAACCCCTGTTCAGCAAGTGACCACGAAGCACTTGGTTTACGAAATCTTCTTCCGTCTGGCCTTCGAGATGGATCAAGAGACGAGCCATGTTAATCCGGAATGGGCCGGCCTCCGAACTCGTTCTTTTCCCAGAGCTGGCCGAGGCTGTAGTCCTCCAGCCATGTGGCCAACCGACCGGAATCCAGACGTGTGATCTGCGTCCCGCCCTCGACGCGGTCTGCCACCAATACATCCTCGGGATCAAAATGGTCCAGCAACAGCGAGGATTGGGTGGAGACGATTACCTGCGTCTTCTTCGACGCTTGCCGAATGAGAGAAGCCAGCATTTCAATGGCATAAGGATGCAGGCCTAACTCGGGCTCGTCCACCAGGATCACCGAGGGGCGACGGTCCTCGGGCTGAAGGAACAGCGTGGCCAAGGCAATGAAGCGCAGGGTGCCGTCTGAAAGCGACGATGCATCGAAGTACTGTTCTGAGTTCTGGTGCCTCCACTCCAGCTTGATGTCGTCCGGTTTCAGCCGGAGGGGCTTCAAGTCAAAGTCGTCGAAAAACGGGGCCACACGCTGGACCGCCCGCCGGATCAAGCTGTAAGAAGCCTCGTGTTTCTCTTGGAGGTAATACAAGAACGCGGCCAGATTCGAACCGTCAGGGCGCAGAAATTCATTGTCGTCCACCTTTGCTGTCTTGCGCATGGGAGAAGACAAGCTGGTATCGTGAACGTGATAAAGTCGCCAGCTCCCGAGATGCTTTCGCGCCCAACCGCGGGTTCCTGCAAGATTAGGGTTGCTGATGCCCGCTTCTCGTCCTTGGTCGCGTGCCTGAAGAGGCGTGTCGTAAGGCTTCTGATAACGGCTCCTGTCCCAGAAAAGGGCGGCCTCCGAGAACGGGAACAGGCCGTCATCCTGCGTTGGAGAGAGCGCCAGCATGTACTGATTCACTTCCTCTCCAAAGGAGAGGTGGAAGGAGATCTCTCTCGTCCTTTTCGACCCGAAGTGCAGCAGCTTCTCAGCTCCGCCTGCCGCGGTGACATAATCCTTCAGCCGTCCCTCGTGGACGGCGTGGAGAAAAGCGAAGACGCCAATGAAGTTCGACTTCCCTGAGCCGTTCGGGCCGACCAGCACGTTAATGGGCCTCAGCGCCAGCTTCTGTACGGAAGCTATGCTCTTAAACCCCTGAACCGTGATGTAGTCGAGCGCCGTTGATGGCATCGGATCAGCGAAGGAAACGACCGTAGACTCGCCCCGGGCTATTCATTGCAGGTTTCACACCTGGAAACAGGATAACCCGTCGCCGGTCGCCTTAGGATAGGATACACCCTCCCGCCGATGGTTCTGAGCCCTCAGTCCGCCGGCGCCAGCCGGATCAGGCTGATGTTGACCCCGTGCGGCCGGTCATCGCCGGGGACCTGGACCGTGGGAGCCACCCGAATAGCGATCCGGTAGTCGGCCGCCTCCGGCAGCGTGGCCTCGAACAGGAACGTTCCCGCCGCATGGAGGGTTTGTGATCCGACCGGGGCGCCGTTGGCGAAAAACGAGACGTGCACCGCCGGGTGGCGGCGAAAAGAAGCCGCGGCGGCGTAGCCGCGGACGCGCAGCCGGTGGGGGCCGGGCTGGCGGGGGCGCAACACGGCGGTCGCTTCTTCGCCTATCCACCGGTAGCGGCTGCCGTAGACGCCGTCCAGCTCGTACCAGCCCGCGCGCAGCTTGCTTTCGTGGCCGTGCAGGCTGAAGTCGATGTTGTCCTCGCGGTCGCCGGGGTAGAGCTCGGCTCGCTCGCGCGAGGGGAGAAGGTTGTAGACGCCGGCCTGGTTCGGGGCGGTGTAGGAACAGGAAGCGCAGGCCAGAGCGTCGTCGGCGCCGCGGAGCAACACTCCGGCGCAGTCCGGACACTGCAACACCCTCTCGAATCGCTGCGGCTGGAAGCGCTTGCCCGACGGCTGGCCGGTCTTGCGGCAGAGGCCGGTGATCGAGCCGCCCAGCAGCTCGGCGGCCAGCCAAAGCGATTGGCGCCGCTCGGCCCACCAGGCCAGCCGTTTCACCCAGCGCTCCCCGGGACCGCGCTCGGGCACGTAGACAAGAAAGCGCGCCTCGGCGAAGTAGCGCTGCGCCAAGCGCCGCCAGGCGCGGCCGTCCAGGCTGTGGTTCTGCTCAATCCCGAAGATCTCCTCTTGCCGGGAGCCGATCACGTCCTGAGCGAGGTAACCGAGCAGGCCGAGCCGGAACAGCCGGCGCTCCCAGGCGCCCATGTCGCGCTCGTAGAGACTCCGGTAGAGGCGCATCGACAACAGGCGGCGCAGCGGCTCCTCGGCGAAGAGGAAGACGCCGCCCGGGGCCAGCACCCGCTCCACTTCGGCGAAGACGCGCTCCAGCCCCACGAACTGGCTCAGCGTCTGATAGGCCAGCACCAGCCGCAAGGAGGCGTCGCGAAAAGGCAGGCGCGCGCCGTCCCCGCCCAGGCGCACCGGAGCGCGCTCCAGGCCCCAGCGTTCCATCAAAGCGATGCCGTGGCGCAGCGCGTCGGCCGAGATGTCCAAAGCGAAGCCGTCGGCGCCGAAGCGGTTGGCCAGCAGGTAGCTGGTGTGGCCGGCATTGGCTCCGATTTCGAGGAAGGGCGTGAGCTCGCCGATCCAGGCGGCCTGCTCGGCCAGCACCGCGCCCCGGCGCTCATTCTCCTCGGCGTAGACGGCGATAGCGGTCTCGGGCTCCCCCAGCGACGCGAAGTTGTGGAACTCGACTTCGGCGCGCTTGGTGCGCAGCGACTGTGCTGGACCCGCGGGGGTCATGTGCGATCAAGGCAAGTCTAGCAGCAGGACCTCCGTGGCGGAGGCGGCGGAGAGATGCAGGGCGGGCTCGGCGGAGATCTTGGCCGCGTCGCCGGGGCCGGCCGGGCGGTCGTTCAGGCGAGCCTCGCCGTCGATGACGAACAAGTAGGCGCGCCGGCCGTCCTGGAGAGCGTGATGGAGCCGGTCCGGCGGGCGGAGCGAAGCCAGATACAGCGTCGCGTCCTGATGGATCTTCAGGGCGCCGTTGCGGGGTCGCGCGGAGACGACCGGCGTGAGAGCCCCGCGGCGGGAGGCGGCCGCAACGCTCGTCTGCTCCCAGGAGGGGGCCAGGCCGCCGATCGCGGGCTGGATCCAACCTGCAAGAAATGCACGGGCCGGTCGGGGGAAGGATTCCGCTCCGCGTGGCGGATCCCCGTGCCGGCGCTCATGCGCTGCACGTCGAATGCACCGCCGGCGCGCCCGCGCAGGACGCCGTGATGGCCGGCGTCATCCCGGTGCTCGAGCTCCCCGTCCAGCACGACGGTGAGGATTTCCATCTCCCAGTGGGCGTGAGCGTCGAAGCCGGAGGCCGGGCGCACGGTGTCGTCATTGAAGACGCGCAGCGGGCCAAAGGACACGTTGTCGGGGTCCCGGTAGTGGTCGAAGGAGAAGTGCCAGTAGGTGGAGAGCCAGTCGTTTTGGAAATGGTAGCGGCTGGCCGAGGGGACGAGCTGGATCATTCGCCCGCCTACCGGATCTTTTCGTCTTTTTCGATCTTGCCGTCGCGCAGATGGATCACGCGGTGAGCGTGCAGAGCGATATCGTGCTCGTGGGTGACCAGCAGGATGGTATTGCCCTGCTGGTGCAGCCGCTCGAACAGGCCCATGATCTCGTTGCCGGTGGCGCTGTCCAGGTTGCCCGTGGGCTCGTCGGCCAGCAGGATGGCGGGATTGTTGACCAGGGCGCGGGCGATGGCCACCCGCTGCCGCTGGCCGCCGGAGAGCTCGTTCGGCTTATGGTACATGCGGTCCTGCAAATCGACGTGCGCCAGGGACTGCTTGGCGCGCTCCAGGCGCTCCTCGGCCGGCGCCCCGCTGTAGATGAGGGGCAGCTCGACGTTGTGCAGGGCGGTGGCGCGGGGCAGCAGGTTGAAGGTCTGAAAAACGAACCCGATCTCCTTGTTGCGGATGCGGGCCAGCTCGTCGTCGGACAGATCGCTCACCAGATTGCCGTTAATGAAGTATTGCCCGGCGCTGGCCGTGTCCAGGCAGCCGATCAGGTTCATGAACGTGGACTTGCCCGATCCCGAGGGTCCCATGATGGCCACGTACTCGCCCCGCAGGATCTCGGTGGACACGCCGGAGACGGCGTGAATCTCCTCCGAGCCCATCATGTAAGTCTTCCACAGATCGAAGGTGCGGATGACGATGCCCTGCTGCCGGAGCTGCTCGCCGAGGTCGGGTGCGGTAACCGCCGCTTGCGCCATTCTATTTCTCTTCCTTCTTTGGCGCGCGGTTATCCACTTTCACCGCGCTCTCCGGCCGGAGGGTGCGGAGCACCTTGTAGGAACCGGTGATGATCTCTTCGTTTTCCTTCAGCCCGTCCAGCACTTCGATGTCGGAGGCGCCCGTTATCCCGGTCGTCACCTTGCGGAAAAAGGCCTTTTTGCTGGTGACCACGAACACCCCCTGGATCTCTTCTTTCTTCTTGTCCTTGGGCGGGGTTGCGGAGAGCTTTTCGGTGGCGGCCTGCACCGTCTCCGAGCCGGAGCCCTTCTTTTTCTTCGGTTCCAGGTCGGCGGCCGTGCGGATGGTCAGGGCCTGGATCGGAATCGTCACCGCGCGCTCGCGGGTGGCGGTGGTCACCTTGGCCGTGCAGGAGAGGCCGGGGCGGACCTCCTCGGGCGGGCTGTCCATGGCGATGACCACCTTGAAGTCCTTGGCCTCCTGGCTGGAAATCATGCTCTGGGAGGCGGCCAAGCCGCTCGAGCGCAGGATGGCGGTGTTTCCGATCTCGGTCACGCGCCCCTTGAAGGTCTTGTTGGGGATGGCGTCGATGGTGATGTCGACAGCCTGCTGCAGCTTGACGTTGACGATGTCGGTTTCGTCGACTTTCACTTCCGCCGTAATCAGGGACATGTCGGCGATGGTCATGATCAGGCTGGCCGGCGAGTTCTGGACGCCGGGCACCACGGTTTCCCCCACCCGGACCGGCAGATTGGTGACCACGCCGTCCAGGGGCGAAACCGAGTAGTGCCGCTGCAACACGTCGGAGAAGCGGGTGATGGTGGCCTGCAACTGCTCGATCCGGCGGCGCGAGGAGTCCCGCTGGGCCACGTTCTGCTCGCGCACGGCCCGAATCTGGTCCACGCGGGCCTCGGCCTCGGCCACGCTGGCCGTGGCGGCGTCGAATTCGGCCTTGCGAGTGTCGAACTCCTGGCGGGAGATGAGCTGGTCGCTCATCATCCGTTTGGCCCGGTCGAAGTTCAGCGAGGCGCGCTCCCGGTCGGCCTTGGCGCGGTCCACCGCTGCGCGCACCGTGCGCAGGTTCTCCTCGGTTGAGCGGATGCCGGCCTCGGCGGCGATCAGCTCGGCCTGGGCGGTGCGCAGGCCGGCCTCCTGGGCATCCAGGTCCGCTTTGGGCTGCACGGTTTCGAGCTTCGCCAGCAATTGCCCCTTTCGAACCCGGGTTCCCTCGGTCACCAGGATCTCGGTGAGGCGTCCCATGTGCTGGGCGCCGATGTTCACGTAGTAGCGCGGCTTGATCTCGCCCGAGGCGGTCACTTGCGCGGTCAGGTCCTGCCGAGCCACCTTGCCGGTTTGGACGGTCACCACTCCCTGCTGGCTGTAACGAATGCTGCCGTAAGTGATGCCGCCCAGCGCCGCCACCCCCAGGGCAGCCAGCAGAAGTTTCTTCGTCTTGGTCATCGGATGCTCCGGGTCAAGCCGGTCTGAACCCGGCCGGCTGCCAGGCCCTCCTCGGAATACGAGTCGGACAGGGGTATTGTTTCCTGAACCGAATAGTCTATTTTACCACAGAGGTCGGCGGGCCAGCGTCGGGGCTGGGCGTAAGGGCCCAGGGCCAGAAAAAAAAGGCTGGCTCAACTGCTGAGCCAGCCTTTTGACTTCACTGAAGTTCGTCCCCCCGGCGTCCTCCAGCGAGGTCGTCCCTGGTACAACCCCATTGTGCCAGGGAGGCCTTCGGGGCAACAATAGAGCATCAGTAACATTTTGGCTGGTACTGGGGTACCTGCCTCCACCGGACCGGACGAACCATACTCAGTTGCGAACCCCGGTGCGCTCGGCGCGGCCGGCCAGAGGCACGACCACCGGACCACCGCAGACGGCGACCCCGGTGTTCCGCAAAGCCGCCAGCAGGTTGTAGAGCAGAGCGTAGACGACCTGTTCATTGACGGCCTGCTGGCCGGGAAGATGGAATCCGGCGGGCAGCTCTTTTGCCACCGAAACGCGGACGCTCTGCTTGAGGCGCCCTTCCTGGTCGCGGCAATTGGCGATGCTGAGAGGCGTCTGCAGGACGGCGCCGGTGCGGCCGTCGACGTAGAACTGGCAGCGGGAGAACCAGCCCAGGTTGGCCGAATCGGCAGCGTCGAACAGCAGCAACGGATCGTGCGCGCCGGAGGGCGTCAGATCGAGCACCAGGCGCCGTTCTTCGTCCTGGATGACGCAATCAAAGCCGGCTTGTTTGGCCAGTCCGGCGATGACCTCCTGTTCGAGCTCCAGCAGGAGGAACTGCTGCTCCCCGGCGCGCAGGAACTGCATATTCTTAAATTGTACCATTTGCGGGCTGGATACGCGGCTCAGTGAGGGTGAAAGCGTCGAAAAACCTTCTCGTGCGCCTCGCGCGCCGCGGATCCGAAAACCACCAGGGTCACTCGCTCGATCCTGCAGTCGGGGCGGCGCAGGAAATCGCTTACGGCGCCAACGGCAATCTCGGCGGCGGCCTCCATCGGATAACCGTAGATTCCGGTGCTGATCGAGGGGAAGGCGATCGTCTTGGCGCCGTGCTGCTCGGCCAGTCGCAGACAGGTGAGGTAACAGGAGGCCAGCAGCTCGGGCTCTCCGTGCTTCCCATCGCCATAGACCGGACCCACGGCGTGGAACACAAAGCGGGCGGGGAGGTTTCCCGCCGTGGTGGCCACTGCCGAGCCGGTTGGACAGCCTCCGGCGCCGGCTCGGATCCGGTCCAGCTCGCCCATGATCGCCGGGCCGCCGGCGCGGTGGATCGCCCCATCGACTCCTCCGCCGCCGGCCAGCGCGGAGTTGGCCGCGTTGGCGATGGCATCGCAGGCGAACCGGGTGATATCCCCTTCCCACAGCGCCAGCGCGGAGTTGCCGATTCGCGCTTCCATGGTTGGTATAGTAACAAGTCAGCCGTGGGGCAGTGGCTGCGGGGAGCCAGGTGGGATCGCCCAAGCCAGCATCGCTGGTGGTTCTGTTCGACATTGACGGGACCCTGGTGCGCCGCGCCGGGTCCGCGCACCGGGACGCGCTGGTGGCGGCGGTCCGCGAGGCGCTGGGAGTGGAGACCCGGAATGACAACCTCCCGCTGCACGGAATGCTCGACCCCGATATCCTGGTCCGGATGATGGCTAACGCGGGAGTTCCCAGGCGGCGGGCTCGGGCGGCGCTGCCGGCCATTTATCGCTCCGCGGAGCGGCATTACGTCTGCGCCGCGCGGGACTTGCGGCGGAAGCTGTGCCCCGGGATTCGCGGCTTGCTGGCCCGGCTCGAGAGCCAGGGCGCGGTGCTGGGGCTGGTGACCGGCAACCTGACCCGCATCGGCTGGAAGAAGCTGGAACGGGCGGGGCTGGATGGTTTCTTTCGTTTCGGGGTTTTCGGCGAGATGGCGCCCACCCGGATCGAGCTAACGGCCCTGGCGCTGCGTCACGTCCGGACGAACGGCTGGATCAACGGCCCCTCCGCGCGGGTATTGATCGGAGATACGCCCAACGACGTCGAAGCAGGCCGGGCCAATGGCCTGCACACGATTGCCGTGGCCACCGGGATCAGCTCGCTCGAGGAGCTGCGAGCCAGCCGCCCGACTCTGTGCGCGCCCGACCTGCGGCATCCATCGGTGGCCAAGTGGCTGGACTCCCTTGCTGCCGCCACGTCCCTTACGCATTATGAGCCGCACGCATTCTGACCCGCGACCGTAAGGGAGCAGTTGTGGGAGGCTGACATGTCACGCGTCTGGTTCGCCCTGGCGGTTGTCGGACTGGGAGCCTGGGCATTCCTTCAGAATCCGGCCCCGCAGGCCAGGCCCGCCGTCCCCGGCCCGACCTTCCTGATCACGCTGGGAAAGAACGCCCAATCCGAAGAGCGCTGGGACGGCTCGGTGCGCGTCGCCGGGGCGCGGGTTCAGTCCCTGGAAGGCCGGCATTTTTCCGGCGGCGATCGGATCATCGAGCCGGGCCGTTGGACCTGCTCGACGCGCCGCGACCAAGTCGCCCCCTACGCCGATATCCACTACACGGAGATGCGTCCTGGCTCGCAGCCGCCCGTGCTGTTTCATCCCGTCGGGGTGTGGCTCACGCTGGAGCCTTTCCCGGGGGGGGAGGGAGGCATCCGGGTGACGGTCGAGACTGGCCAGGGCAGTTTCGAGTTCGCCGCGCAGCAGATCGGCGACGCGCCAGTGGAGTTCCTCGGCGGACGGGCCACCGTGCAGCGGTCGCCGGCGGCGGTGAAGCTGACCGAGGAAATCTACGACGACGATGAGCCTTCGCTGGTGGCGCACCGTGACGGGTCGCTCTCGGTGGCTTGGGTCGCTTATCGGGATCGCGCCGATCGGGTCCTGGTGCGAACGCTGCGCCAGGGAGTCTGGTCGCCGCCCGAGGAGGCGACGCCGCGTCCGGCCGACATCTTCCGCACGGCCGCGGCGGAGGATGCCGAGGGCAACCTGTGGGTGTTCTGGAGCGAGCGCGATGCAGAGTGCTGGCAGCTCCAGGGGCGCCGGCGAAAGTCCGGACGGTGGGAGGCGCCGGTCCGCCTCACTCAAGCCGGCTCGAACCTCTTTCACCGGGCGGCCGGCGGGGCCGGCGGGCGCGTGTTCCTGGTTTGGCAGAGCTTCCGCGACGGGCAGAGCGACATCTACATGCGCGCCCTGGAATCGGGCGGCTGGTCGCCGGAGCTGCGCCTCAGCGAGTCCTCCGCCAATGACTGGGAGCCGGCGGTTGCAGCCGCCTCCGACGGCAGCGCCTTCATCGCCTGGGACGGCTATCAAAACGCGAATTACGACATCTATTTCCGGAGCTGGCGCCAGGGCCGGCTCTCGCCGGTGCGCGCGGTCACCGCCTCGCCCGGCTTTGAGGCGCACGCCACCGTGGCCGCCGACGCCGAGAGCGCGTGGGTGGCTTGGGACGCTTCCGGGGCAAATTGGGGAAAGGATCAGGGCTTCCTGATTCCGGCGCCGTTGGCCGTCCCCTTGCATCAGCAGCGCGACATCGGGCTGGCCGTGCTGCGCGGCGAGGAATGGATCGAGCCGCGCGAGCCGTTTCGGGCTCTGCCCGGCAACGCCGAACACCCGCAACTGATCTTCGACGGGCGCGGCGGGCTGAACCTGGTCTTCCGGCATTGGACGCGCCGGAACTCGCGGGCCATCGGCAGTCCCATGTGCTGGGAGAACTTTCTGACCCGCTGGGAGGGCGTGGGATGGAGCAGTCCGGTCGCGCTCCCGCATAGCGCGGGCTCGATCGAGAAGCACGCCGCGCTGGCCCGCGACCGGGAGGGTCATCTGTGGGCGGCCTGGATGACCGATGAGCGCCCGTTCAGCACCCAGGTTCCCGCCGGCGCCGAGGTCTACTGCGCGAGGCTGGGATCGGGCGGCGGCGTTCCGCCGCTGGTCGCGCGGCGCGATCCCGGTAGGGAAGCGATCCCGGTTCACCCCAACGAGGCGGCCGAAGTGCGCGCCATTCGCCATTACGCCCTGGAGGCCGGCGGCAAGCGTTACCGCATCTACCGCGGGGACATGCACCGGCACACCGACGTGTCGCAGGACTTCAAGTACGACGGCTCGCTGATCGAGGTCTACCGGTATGGCCTCGACGCCGCGGCTTTCGACTACATCGCCCCCACCGACCACCAGACGGGCTTCGACCAGGAGTTCACCTGGTGGCAAAACCAGAAGCTGGTGGATTTGTTTTCTGTGCCCGGCGCCTTCGCTCCGCTCTACGCCTATGAGCGGAGTCTGCCGTATCCCAACGGCCATCGCAACATCGTCTTCGCGCACCGGGGCGTCCGGACCTTCCCCATCCCGGAGGAGGAGCGCAGCGGCCGCGCCGGCGCCGCCCGCCTGTTCGAGCATCTCCGCCAGAACCGCGGCATCTCCATGCCGCACTCCTCGGCCACCGCCCAGGGCACCGACTGGCGCGACCACGATCCCGAAGTCGAGCCCTTGATGGAGATCTACCAAGGCTATCGCACCAGCTACGAATACGAAGGGGCGCCGCGGGCGGCCTCCACCCTGAACCAGCACATCCAGAAGAGCGGCTGGCAGCCCGAGGGATTCTGGTGGAACGCGCTGGCCAAAGGTCATCGGCTGGGCGTGCAGGCCAGCTCGGACCACTGGTCCACCCATATCTCTTACGCCTGCCTGCTGGCCGAGAGCCTGACCCGCGAGAACCTGGTCGACGCGATCCGCCGCCGCCACGCCTACGCCGCCACCGACAACATCATTCTGGACTTTCGCGCCCGCGTCGGCGGCGCGACCTACCTGATGGGCGACAGTTTCTCGACCCAGCAGCCCCCGCTATTGCTGGTCCGGGTGATCGGCGCCGCGCCGATCCACCAGATCGACGTGATCAAGAACCGCCAGTTCGTGTTTACCACCCGGCCCGGCGTCCGGGAGGCGGCCTTCGAGTACTCGGACAAGGAGTTGGCGTCCGGCGAGACCTGGTACTACATCCGGGTGCTGCAGCAGGATGGGCAGTTGGCGTGGAGCTCCCCGATCTGGGTGCGGAAGTGAAGGCAGCCAAGCCGCAGCGGTTCACCTCACGGCCGATGATTCGCACCGGAGAGCTGCACCGTTAGGCCGTCCGGATCGGGGAAGTAGATCCGGTCAGTACCGCTCGGCCGCCTGGGGTTCAGCGCCTGCCGCTTGAGCTCCTCCATAACCGCGTCGGGCTGGAACTTCTCGATGGAGAAGCAATAATGATCCAACCCCGCCGCCTGGCGCTGGAACAGGGTCAGGAAGCTCGGACCCACGCCCAGAAAGCAATCGGTGGGCGACTCGGTCAGAACGGGCAGGCCGAGATGCTTCTGATAGAAGTCCCGGGAGCGCGCCACGCTGGTGACCCGCAGGGCGATGTGGTTGAGCCCGATCCCCTGAAAGGTTCCTTTCGGGGGAGTGGCGGCCTGGGCTGCGGCCGCCATCGCGGCCAGCCCTTGGACCAACCGACGCCGGCTGATGCGGCCGCCCTCATAGCTTTCAAGCAGCTTGTGGATGACGTGTTGCACGGAGCGCCTCCTTGGCTCACAGCTTGATTTGCTGCTGACTACTTCAACGCGGCGAACAACTTGTTCAGGCTGTCCTTGGCGTCGCCGAACAGCATCATGCATTTCGGGTTGTAGTATAGCTCGTTGTCGACGCCGGCGAAGCCGGGCCGCATGCTCCGCTTCAGCACGATGATCGACTTGGCCCGCTCCACCTCCAAAATCGGCATTCCGTACAACGGGCTCGACTTGTTGGTTTTCGCGGCCGGGTTGGTGACGTCATTGGCGCCCACTACCAGGGCCAGGTCGGCCTCGGCGAAGTAGGGATTGATCTGCTCCATCTCGTAGAGGTGGTCGTAGGGGACATTGGCGTCGGCCAGCAGGACGTTCATGTGCCCCGGCATGCGGCCGGCCACGGGATGGATGGCGTACTTGACGTCGATGCCGCGCTTGGTCAGCAGATTGGCCAGCTCGCTGACGCCGTGCTGGGCCTGGGCCACGGCCAGACCGTAGCCGGGGACGATGATGACCGACGTGGCGCTTTCCAAAAGCACCGCGGTCTCTTCGGCCACGATGCTGCGCACGGCTCCCTTGGCCTCCTTCTCTGGGCCCGCCGCCACCTCAACCTTGCCAAAGGCCCCGAACAGGACGTTGACGGCCGACCGGTTCATGGCCCGGCACATCAGGATCGACAGCAGGAAGCCGGAGGCGCCGTCGAGCGAGCCGGTGATGATCTGGATCTTGTTCATCAGCACGAAGCCCATGGAGGCGTCGGCCAGCCCGGCGTAGGAGTTGAGAAGGGCGATCACCACCGGCATGTCCGCCGCCCCGATAGGAAGCACCAATAGGAACCCGAACAACAGCGCCAGCCCGACCAGAAAGTAGAACGCCGCGCTCGCCGAGGGCTGCCAGACCAGCCACACCAGCAGCCCGGTGATGGAAGCCAGCAGGGCGAAGTTGAACCGGTTCTGACCCTTGTAAGTGATGGGGGCGCCGGGCAGCAACTCCTGGAGCTTCGCGGCGGCCATCACGCTGCCGGTGAAGGTCAAGCCGCCGATGACCACCTCCAGCCCGATGGCCGCCATCTTGACGCGGCCGAGGAGGATCCCGTGCCGAACGTATTCCGAGATGCCGACCAGGGTCGCGGCCAAAGCGCCCAAAGAATGGGACAAGGCCGTGCGCTGGGGCACCGCGGTCATGGGGATCCACCAGCCCATGGCGCCGCCCACCACCGTCCCGATCGCCAACCCGACGATGATCCAGCGGAAAGAGACGATCTCGTGGTGGAACAGCGTCCCCACGACGGCCATCAACATGCCGAGCTCGGCCAGAAACATGCCCCGGCGGGCGTACTTGGGATGGCTCAGGCCCTTGAGACCGAAAATGAACAGGACGGCCGAGACGATGTAGAAGTAGCTGAGGGCGGTCATGACCGGGAGGGCCCCTTGGCGTCCTTGGCCGTCGGTGCGCCCTTCTTGAACATGCGCAGCATGCGGTCGGTGATGAGGAATCCGCCGACCACGTTGGTCGCCGAGCAGGTCACGGCGATGAAGCCGAGAATCGTGCTCAGCCGGCTGTAGTCGGCGCCGGCCACCACCAGCGAGCCGATCAGGGAAATGCCGGAAATGGCGTTGGTGGCCGACATCAGCGGGGTATGCAGCAACGGCGGCACCCGCGTAATGACGTGATAGCCGAGAAAGCCGGACAGCATGAAGATATACAGCCCGATCTCCAGCTCAGGGTTCATGGTTTCGCTCCTGGAAGAAAAGATGGGACCCGCTTCGCCTAACCCGGCCGGCGGCGCACCTCTCCCTGGTAGGTAACCAGGGGCCCGCTGGTCAACTCGTCGTCGAGGTCGAGATGCAGGGCGCCGTTGCGGAGCAGATGAGCCAGGTAGTTGGTCACCGTCCGGGAGTACATCTGGCTGGCGTGCAGCGGCACGGTGCTGGGCAGGTTGACCGGGCCCAGGATCACCACGCCGTCGCAGACGACGTCGCGGCCGGCTTCGGTCAAAGCGCAGTTGCCGCCCTGCTCGGCCGCCAGGTCCACGATAACCGAGCCGGGCCGCATGGCGCGGACCATCTCCTCAGTGATCAGGACCGGGGCGCGCTGGCCGGGAACCAGCGCGGTGGTGATGACGGCGTCGGCCGCCGTCACGTGCCGGGTCATGATCCGCTGCTGTTTCTGGTAGAACTCTTCCGACTGCGCCCGCGCGTAGCCGCTCGCCGCCTCCGCGCCGGCCGTCTCCAGCTCGAGCTCGGCGAAGCGGGCCCCCAGGCTTTCCACCTGCTCTTTGACCGCCGGGCGAGTGTCGTAGGCTTCCACGACCGCGCCCAGCCGCTTGGCGGTCCCGATAGCCTGCAGGCCGGCTACGCCCGCGCCGACCACGAACACGCGCGCGGCGGTCACGGTTCCGGCGGCGGTCATGAGCATGGGAAAGAACTTGGGAAGCTGGTTGGCCGCCAGTAGAACAGCCTTGTAGCCGGCGATCGTGCTCATGGCGCTCAGCGCGTCCATGGATTGCGCCCGGCTGAGGCGAGGCATCCACTCCATGGCGAAGGCGGTCACCGGCCGCGCCGCCAGGGCCCGGATCGCGTCGCCATTGTCGTAGGGCCGCAGCAGCCCGATCAGGTGGCAACCTGGCTTCATCCGAGCGATCTCCTCTGCTCCCGGCGGCTGGACTTTCAGGAGAATATCGGACTGCTCGAAAACGTCGGGGGCGAGGCGAGCGCCCTTTTCCGCGTAAGCCGCGTCGAGGAATCCGGCCGCCTGGCCGGCGCCGGGCTCGACCAGAACCTGCAAGCCGGCTTTCAGAAGCTTGGGGAGCAGATCGGGCGCCAGCGCCACGCGCCGCTCACCCGGGACGGTTTCCTTAGGAACGCCGAGGATCATTCGCCAGTCGGTTCCGGGCCTCTTTCAGCGCCCGGGCCCTTGGCCTGCAAGGTCTTATCCTATCATTGTTGGGCGGTCATTGCGCTCACGGCTTGCCCTGGACCCGTTGCCGCCGGCGGTAGTCAATGGATTCCAAGGCCTGCTGAAACCGCGGATGCTCCCGGATACTCGCCAGCAGCGGGTCGCGCCGAAACCATTCGGCCCGTTCGTCGCCGTTACGCACCGCCCGGTCGAGCCATTCGAGCGCCTTCGACGTCTCTCCCGCCAGAGCGAAACACTCCGCCGCTTCGATGGTTGCCCAGGAGACCGCGCCCGCATACTTCAGCACCTCTTCGTCCAGTTCCCGGAGCGCCTGCTCCCGATTCCCCTCTCGAGCCAGCAGGAGCGCCCAACCCAGCCGGATGCGGAAGTTCGACCGATCGGCCGGCCGGGCGCGCTCCAAGGCTTGCCGCGCTTGGGCGACGTCGCCCGCGTCCAGGTGCGCATGCGCCAGGAATTGAAGAGCGTAAGTGTTCTCCAGGGCCTGCTCCAGGACCGCCTCCTGCTCCCGGATGGCCCCGGCGGTGTCGCCATGTTCGCGCAGCACTTCGCCTAGCAGGAAGCGCGCGGGAGCAGACAGCGGGTCGCGCCGCAGCACCTGTTCCAGCAGGCTCCGGACGCGAGCATTGTCCCCGGTGAACCAGTGGTGCACGCTGAGCCATATCGTCGCGGCCAGGTTTCCCGGGTCCGCTTTCAGAGCTTTTTCCACCTGCTCGCGCACCAGTTCCGTGCGTCCCTGGGTAAAGTAGGTCGCCGCCAGGCCGGTGTAGGCCTGCGCGCAACTCGGATCATCCTGCAGGGCGCGCCGCATCTCCTGCTCCGCCCGGTACAGCAGGTTCGAGTCGTTGGAGCCGCCGCTGCTGATGGTCGCAAAAAACCCGTAGCCATACCAGGCCCGCGCCTCAGCGAAGCGCGGGTCGAGAGCCAGGGCCCGTTCGAGCAACTGCTGGCCGCGAAGCCAGTCGAGCTGTGTCGTCATGAACAACATCGCCCGTTC
>Ga0247727_10006238_pt1 | contig 23583 bp, 18 predicted proteins | sample WisWelCaveWW1625_FD_202498 | JGI IMG/M metagenome (GOLD analysis project Ga0247727, IMG submission 202498) | Biofilm microbial communities from Wishing Well Cave, Virginia, United States - WW16-25 | ecosystem: Environmental > Aquatic > Deep subsurface > Groundwater > Cave microbial mat | place...
GCGGACCGGGGAACGGCCTGAAGGGATGGAGCGTTATTCAGTGTATACATGCCCGGACGCGGGAAACCCCCGATACAAAGGGACTCCAAGCTCGTCAGGGGCGGGGTCCGAGTAAACTCACGCTAGAGCGCGACGACGCTCCTCTCGGTCGCGACCCGCGTGGCACCGCCGCGGCGCGAGACGGCCTCGCCGAGCGCCTCCTGCAGGACCTGGCTTACGTCGGTGACGAAGACGAAGCGCAGCCCCTTGCGGAACAGGCGCGGTATGTCCTCGAGGTTCCTGCGGTTCGCCTCGGGCAGAATGACGGTGTCGATGTTCGCCCGGCGCGCCGCCAGCACCTTCTCCTTCACCCCGCCTATCGGCAGGACGTTGCCGCGCAGGGTGATCTCGCCGGTCATCGCCAGGCCGTGCTTCACCGGGCGGCTGGTGAGAACCGAGAGGATCGCGGTGGCCATGGTGATGCCGGCCGACGGGCCGTCCTTCGGGATCGCCCCCTCGGGCACGTGGACGTGCACGTCGAGGTCGCCGAAGATGGCGCCCGAGACGCCGAACTCGGTGGCGCGCGAGCGCGCCCACGACAGCGCCGCCTGAGCCGATTCCTTCATGACGTTGCCGAGATGCCCGGTGAGGATGAGCCGGCCGCGTCCCTGCATCGTGGTCGCCTCGACGAAGAGGATCTCGCCGCCGGCGGCGGTCCAGGCGAGGCCCGTGGCGACGCCGATCTGGTCGCGGGCGAGCGCCATCTCCGGCGTGACGCGTGGCACGCCGAGAAGGTCCTCGACCATGCGCGGGACGACGCTGAACGGCCCGTTGTCGCCGTCGGCGACCCGGCGCGCCAGCTTCCGGCAGAGCTTGGCGATCTCGCGCTCGAGGTTCCTGAGGCCGGCCTCGCGGGTGTACTTCTCGATGGCGGTCTGGATGGCGCGGTCGGAGAACGACACCTGCGCGGGGGTCAGGCCGTTCTCGTCGATCTGCTTCGGGATCAGGTGGCGCTTGGCGATCTCGACCTTCTCCTCTTCGGTGTAGCCGGAGAGGTTGATGACCTCCATGCGGTCGCGGAAAGCCGGCTGGATTGGATCGAGCAGGTTGGCGGTCGTGACGAACATCACGTTGCTCAGGTCGAACGGTGCGTTCAGGTAGTGGTCGCGGAAAGAGTTGTTCTGCTCGGGGTCGAGCACCTCGAGCAGCGCCGCCGACGGGTCGCCGCGGTAGTCGGCGCCGATCTTGTCGACCTCGTCGAGCATGAACACCGGGTTGTTCGAGCCGGCCTGCGAGATCCCCTGGATGATGCGGCCCGGCATCGAGCCGACGTAGGTGCGGCGGTGGCCGCGGATCTCGGCCTCGTCGCGCACCCCGCCCAGCGAGATGCGCACGAACTTGCGGCCGAGCGCCCGGGCGATCGAGCGACCGAGGGAGGTCTTGCCGACGCCCGGCGGGCCGACGAAGCACAGGATCGGGCCGCGCATCTTCTTCTTGAGCTTGCGCACCGCCAGGTACTCGATGATGCGCTCCTTGATGCTCTCGAGACCGTAGTGGTCGTCGTCGAGAATCCCCTGCGCCTTCTTGAGATCGAGGCTGTCCTTGGTCTGCACCGACCAGGGCAGGTTGACCATCCAGTCGAGGTAGTTGCGCACCGTGGCGGTCTCGGCCGAATCGGGGTGCATGCGCTCGAGCTTGTTGATCTGGCGCTCGACCTCCTCGTGCACCTTCTTCGGCATCTTCGCCTTCTTCGCCTTGTCGCGGAACGTCTCGACCTCCTCGGCCAGGTCGTTCCCCTCCCCGAGCTCCGACTGGATCGCCTTGAGCTGCTGGCGCAGGAAGTACTCGCGCTGCGACTTGTCGATCTCCTCCTTGGCGTGCGTGTTGATCTCCTGCTGCATCGTCAGGAGGTCGATCTCGCGGTTCAGCAGCTCGTGGGTCTTTTTGAGGCGCGCCAGCGGGTCGATGGTCTTGAGCAGCGACTGGGCGTCGTCGATCTTGAGGTCGAGGTTGCTGGCGACGAGGTCGGCGAGGCGCCCCGGGTCCTCGAGGTTGCCGGCGATGACCATGACCTCGGACGAGATCGCCTTGCCGAGGCCGACGCTGCGCTCGAGCGCCTTCTTGGTGTTCTTGGCCAGCGCCTCGAGCTCGAGCGACGGCTCGACCGCGGGCTCCGAGACACGCGCGATGCGGGCCTCGAGATACGGGTCCCGGCGGTTATACGACTCGACCCGGGCGCGGCACACCCCCTGGACCAGCACGCGGATGCGGCTGTCCGGGAGCTTGAGCATCCGCATGATCACGCCGACGGTGCCGATGTTGTAGAGGTCCTTGTCGCCCGGCTCGTCGTTCTGGCCGTCCTTCTGCGCCAGCATCAGGATCATCCGGTTCTCGGCCAGCGCCTTCTCGACCGCCTTGATCGAGCGGTCGCGGCTCACCGAGAGCGGCACGATGATGAAGGGGTAGACGACGAGATCCCGCAGTGGCAGGACCGGCAGGTCCCTCGGGATGCGGGGCTGCTCCTCGGCGACGTCGCTGCGGGCCATCGTCATGCCTTCTCCCTGATGCGGATGGCGACCTCGCCGCCGCGGCGGTTCGGCACCTTGGGGAACTTCACCTCGAGGACGCCCTCGGAGAGGACGGCGATCGCCTCGCGCGTGTTGACCGGGGAGGAGATGTGGACCACGCGCTTGAACTTGCCGTAGCCGCGCTCCATGCAGTGGAACCGGCCGGTCTTGGGGTTCGCGCCGGCGCGGCGCTTGTCGCCGCGCAGGATCAGCCGGTTCCCCTCGACGCTCATCGAGACGTCCCCGCCGTCGACGCCCGGGACCTCGAACTTGACCACCAGCTCGGTCTCGGTCTCGTAGACGTCGGCGCTCGGCAGCCACGACCCGCCGCCTTCCCCCCCGGAGGAGCGCAGCTCGAGCAGGTTGTCGAACAGCCGGTTGATCTCGCTCTGGATGCGGCTGATTTCCGCGAAGGGTCCGATGCCCGCCATGACCTGCGCCCTCCCCGAAGCCCCGCCGCCTGCGCGGCGGCGGTAATATAGCGACCGATCGGGAACCCCGCAACCTTTTCGTAACGGGCGCCACCCGCTGCGAGGGGCGCGCCCGGCCGCCGGCGGCGCCGGAGCGGCTTGCTGGCGCCGCCTACCGGCGCTGCTCGAGGAGCCCCTTGAGCTCGCGCATGAACTGGTCCACGTCCTGGAACTGCCGGTAGACGCTGGCGAAGCGCACGTAGGCCACCGTGTCGAGGTCCCGCAGCGCCTCCATGACCGTCTCGCCGATGACCCGCGTCGGGATCTCGCGCTCCGGCGTATCCTGGAGCCTCTGTTCGATGCGGTCGGCGATCGCCTCGAGCGCCTGCGGCGACACCGGGCGCTTCTCGCAGGCGCGGCGCAACCCGCCCAGCACCTTGTTACGGTCGTACGGCTCGCGGCGCTCGTCCTTCTTGACGACCATGAGCGCGATCTCGTCGATGCGCTCGTAGGAGGTGAAGCGGCGCTCGCATCCGAGGCACTCGCGCCGCCGCCTGATCACCTGGCCGTCCTTCCCCTCGCGCGAATCGACGACCTTGTCCTCGAGATGGCCGCAGAAAGGGCATTTCATGACGGTCCCCCCGGGCCTCCGGGCGCGGCCGGCGCCGCCGCCCGCGACGGCGCGGCGTGCGCCAGCGTGCGCACCTCCGCCGGCTTGACCCCGTCGCGCCACATCAGCAGGAGGCCGACGACGATTGGCGGCAGGATGGCGATGGCATGCTGGGTGACGGCGACGGCGCCCGCGACCGCCGCCGGCACACCCCACACCTGGGTGAGCGAGATCGAGCAGAAGAACTCGTACGGCCCGACGCCGCCCGGCGTCGGCACCGAGATGCCGACCGTGAGCGCCACCATCAGCAGGAAGGTGTCGAGGAACCGCAGCGGCAGCCCGAAGGCCAGGAGCCCGAGCCAGACCGACAGGTCGATGAGCAGCCACATCGCCAGCGACGAGACGATGATCGCCGTCAGCTCGCGGCCGCGCTTGAGCGACCCGAGCCCGCCGAGGAACTGGTCGAGCACCGCGATGACCCGGCCGAATCGCGTGGCGGGGCCGCCCTTGTTCATCCGGTGCAGCACGCCGAGGAACCGCTGCGGGAAGATCACCAGGGCCATCACCAGCGGCAGGCCGATCGCGACCAGGAGCGTCGCCCCGAACGCCCCCTGGCGCAGGAGCACCACCGCCTGGCTGCGCGCGCCGCCGTCCGCCGGCAGCGCGAGGATCGCCCGGCCGTGCGCCGACAGGCTGAAGAGCAGGAACAGCAGCATCACCGTCATGGCGTCGAACAGCCGCTCCAGGGCGATCGTGGCGATGGCGGCGCTGCTGCTCAGGCGCTCGCGCCGCGCCAGCATGACCGGCCGCACCACCTCGCCGAGCCGGAACGGCACCAGAAACGTGACCATGAAGCCGATGATGGTCGTCGAGGTGAGGTTGTAGAGGCCGATGTCCTCGCGGATCGGCGCCATCAGATGGCGCCACCGCCAGGCGCGCACCGGGTAGCACAGGAGGTTCAGCGCGGTCGCGGCCGCCAGGAGGTACATGTTGGCGCCGCGCAGGCTCTGCCAGGCGGCCGCGAGATCGAAGCTGCGCAGGAAGAGGGCGAGGAAGGCGACGGTGAGCGCCAGGCTGATCAGGATGCGTGTGCTGGACTTCACCGCGCCGCCGGCCCCCGCCACGAAGGTGATGCGGGCCGGACTATACCGGAGGGTCCAGGGGCTGTCCAGCGACCGCGCCGGCGCCGGCGCGGTCGCCGCTTAGGGATCCGCCGGCAGGCCGGCGCCCGCCGCGGCGGCGCGGTAGGCCTCGCGGGCCGCGGGGTCGGCGATCATCGCCTCGACCCCCGCCGGCGCCTGGCCCGACGCCTTGAAGACCATCAGCGCGAACCCGAGCAGCGCCTCCCAGGGCTGGAAGTTGCAGTGCCCGTAGCGGAACGAAGGGATGAGGATGCGATGGGCCTGCGAACCGGTGGCGCGCACCTTCTGGCCGTAGAGGATCTCCTGCATGAACGCGACCTGCTGGTCCTTCCATGTGTGCAGGTTCACCAGCGGCACGGTGAGCAGACCGGTCGTCCTCACCACGCTGTCCATGAACGCCAGCGCCGCCGGGTCGGCGGCGTAACGCGCCACCCCGGCGTTGAGCGCCGTGTCGTTCCACGACCCCATGTAGCGCCGGGTCATGTTGTCGTACGGCGCCCCCCCCGCCTTGCCGACCAGGTCGGCGGTGGCGAAGACGTTGTACCAGAGGGCGTCGTGGACCGTCACTTCGATCGTCGGGATGTACCCCGGATCGTGCGGCGCGCGCGCGACCTTGAGCAGTTGCGACAGCGCGCCGACGTTGGCGGGATCGAAGACCGCCGGGCGGATGGTGTTCGTCCAGTGCTCGTCCCATGTGTTGAGGAGATCGGGTGGCACCTCCATCGGCGTCCCCGGCATCAGGCCCGGGAAGAAGTAGTCGAAGACGACGCGGAAATCGCCGTAGTAGTCGACGATGCGGCGGAAGTCGCCGATAGGCCCGCAGGCGGCGAGGCCGCCGTCGAACAGGTCGGGGCGCCGCTCGATGGCGAGGGTCGTCACCAGCCCCCCCTCGCTGGCGCCGGTGAGGAAGACGCGCCCCGGCGCTCCCTGCTCTGCGGCGAAGACCTCGACCAGCTCGGCGACATCCTCGACGCCCATGGTGACCAGCCCGTTGTTGCGGTAGCTGTTGGTGGCGAAGCCGAACCCGAGACCGTTGATGATCGTCGGCAGGCAGAAGTCGGGGGCGAGGCAGAGCTGTTCCTCGGGGATGGCGAGGGGCGCGGTCACCTCGGTATAGCCGTGCGCCCAGATCACCAGATCGCCGTTCCAGGCCTCCGCATCGGGCATGCAGATGCGGTAGATGGCGCCGCCGGGCTGCACGCCGTCGGGACCGCATGTGCTGGCCGCCGAAAGACCTGGCAGGACTCTCGCGGCACCGGCCGCGAGCACGAACGGCATCACGACGAACGCGCCGGCCCGCCGGCGCGCCGGGCGCGGCGTCTCGATCGGTGTCATGGCTTCCTCCCCCTGGAAACCGCCAACGGCGGGCCTTTTCGGCTTGATGGCGCGTCCACCCTACCGCGCCGGGCGGCGTCTTGTCCAGCGCCGGGGACGCGGGCCGGCGGCGCCGGCGGGCGCCATGTCGTTGACCGGCGCGCGCGCGGGATGGTACAAGCGGCGCGATGCACGCCTCCACTATCGTGCGCGTGCCGTTCTGCGGCCTCCCCTGCTCCCCGCTCCGGATCGACGCGATCGGCGCGGGCGGGTGGACCGTCGCCGGCGGTTGCGGCGTGGCGCGCGCCGCCGCCGGGCGCGCCCCCGATCGCGGTGGTCCGCGCGTCGGCGGCCGGCCGGCCGGACTCGACGCGGCCCTCGACCGGGCGGCGGCGATCCTGGCGGCGGCGCGCCGCCCGCACGTCGGCGGTCTCGCCTGGAGCACGATCGGCGCCGTCCGCCGCGCCGCCCGCATCGCCCGCCGCCTCGGCGCGACCCTCGACATCGAAGGCGGATCGGCGACCGCCGCCGAGTCCGAGGCGATCGCCATCGCCGGTCTCGCCAGCGCCACGTTCGGCGCGGTGCGCGCGCGCGCCGACGTCGTCCTCCTGTGGCGCTGCGACCCGCTCGCCGAGCATCCAGGTCTCCTGCCGGGGCGCCTGCCGGCCGCGGCGGGGGGCGGCGAGCGCCGGTTCGTGCGTCTCGGCGCCGCGGGGCCGGCCGAGCCGGGCGACCTCGAGGCGCTGGCGGCGTTGCGGGCGCTGGCCCTTGGCCGGGCGCCGCACCTGGCCGCCGCCCCGCCCGGCACGCGCGCCGGCGGCCTCCCCGTCGAGGCGCTGCGCGACGCGGCGGCGGCCGTCGGAGCGACCCGCCACGCCGCCATCCTCTGGGACGCGCAGGCCGTCAACGGACCGACCGGCGCCGCGGTCGCCCTGGCGCTCGCCCTCCTGGCGCGCGACCTCAACGACGCCCGCGACCACGACGACTCCCGCCGCGCCGTGGCGCGCCCCCTCGGCGGCGGCGGCAACATCGCCGGCGCCCTGGCCGCCGTCCTTTCGGAGGTCGGCCATGCCCGCGACCTCGGTCCCGTGGAAGGCGCCGATGCGCTGCTGCTTGTCGGCCCGCGCGAGCGCGGCACGGCCGGCGCCGCGGCGGCCACGCCCGCTGCCGCCGCGCCTGCCGTGGCCGCGTCCGCTATGGCCGCGCCCGGCTCGACCACGCCGGCGCCGGTGGCGGGTGTCGTCGTGATCGGCCCGCGCCTGCCGGAGGGCCGCGAAGAACCGGATGTCTTCCTGCCAACCGCGGTGCCGGGGTTGTCGGGCGGCGGACTGTGGATGCGCGCCGACGGCATCGCCCTGCCGGTACGGGACGTCGTTCCGAGGACCGCGCCACTCGAGGAGGAGATCCTCGACGCTCTTACGGCGCGACTGCCGGACGAGCGCGGCGCCGGAGCGCCGCGATGACCGCCGCCGGGACCATCCGGATCCGCGGCGGCGTCATCCATGACCCGCGCCACGGCCGGAGCGGCCAGGTGGGCGATGTATTGATCAAGGATGGCCGGGTCACGGCCTCCCTCGCGGCCGGCGCCCCGGACTTCGACGCCCGCGGCCTCGTCGTCATGCCGGGCGGCGTCGACCTGCACAGCCACGTGGCGTCGCCCGCGGTGCGTGAGGCGCGCCGGCTGTGCGCGGCGGCGGCGGGCGGCCCGTGCCTGCCGTCGATCGGCGACACCGGCCGGCGCTATGCCCGCATGGGGTACACGACGGTGTTCGACGCCGCGGTGGCGCCGTCGGGCGCGCGCGCCGCTCACGATGACCTGGACGCCATGCCGATCGTCGACAAGGGGCTCTACGTCCTCGCCGGCAACCATGCCCTGGCGCTGCGGGCGATCGGCGACGGGCGGCGCGCGGAACTGCGGGCGGTCCTGGCGTGGCTGGTGCGCGCGGCGCGCGCCCATGCCGTCAAGGTGGTGAACCCGGGGGGCGTTGCCGCCTGGCGCGACGGCGCTCCGCCCCCCGCCGACCCGGCGGCGCTGGTGCGCGAGTTCGCCGCCGCCGTCGCCGATCTCGGGCTGCCGCACCCGCTGCACGTGCACCTGCCGGGGCTCGGCGAACCGGGGAATGCCGCGCTCACGCTGCGCTGCCTCGCCGCCCTCGGGACGCTGCCGGCGCACGTGACGCACCTGCAGTTCCACGCCTACGGCGGCCGCACGATGCGCGGTTTCAGGAGCCGGGCGCCGGAGATCGCCGCCTGGCTGAACGACCACCCGAACCTGACGGCCGACGTCGGCCAGGTGGTCTTCGGCCCCGCGGTGACCTTGTCGGCCGACGCCCCGGCGCAGGATCGGCTGCGCCGCCTCACGGGCCGGCGCTGGCTCAACCTCGACGTCGAGTCGGAGACCGGCTGCGGCGTCGTGCCGCACGACTACGGCGCCCGCAGCCTGGTGGCCTCGGTGCAGTGGGCGGCCGGGCTCGAGCTGATGCTGCTGGCGAAGGACCCGTGGCGCATCGCCCTCACCACCGATCACCCGAACGGCGGACCGTTCAGCGCCTACCCGCTGATCATCCGCCTGCTGATGGACCGGTCCTTTCGCGACGAGATGCTGCGCCGCGCGCATCCGGGCGTGGCCGCGCGCACCGCGCTCGCCGGCATCGCGCGCGAGTACACGATCGACGAGGTCGCCATCGTCACCCGCGCCGGCCCGGCGCGCATCCTCGGCCTCGATCGCAAGGGACACCTGGGGCCGGGGGCTGACGGCGATGTGGCGATCTATCGTCACGATCGCGACATCGAGGCGATGTTCGCTGCCCCGGTGGCGGTGTTCAAGGACGGCCGCCTGGTGGCACGCGACGGCGAGGTGATCGACGCGGAGCCCGGTCGCACGCTGTTCGCCGCGCCGCGCCCCGCGCCCGGGGAGAACGACGCCGAGGCGCGCCGGCGCGACGAGCATGACGCGGTGTCGACCGTGCCGTTCGCCGATCTGGCTGTCGACAAGGGGGCGCTGGCGCGCCCCGAGGAGGTGCGCGCGTGGTGATCGCCGGCACCTTCATAGAGGACACCTACGCCGAGGCCTTCGCGCTGCGCGCCGCGCGCCTGGTGATCACCGCCGACGATGCGGGCCTGGCGCGCACCGCCGCCGCGGCGATGACCGGCTTCGCCGCCTCGATCATCGGCTGCGGTTGCGAAGCCGGCATCGAGGGGCCGCTGCCCCGGGAGACACCGGACGGACGGCCGGGCGTGCGGGTGCTGGCTTTCGGGCGATCCGCGGCCGACCTTCAGGATCAGTTGGTGCGCCGCGTCGGCCAGTGCGTCATGACCGCCGCCACCACCGCCTGCTACGACGACCTGCCATCCGACGAGACCCTGCGTCTGGGATCGATGCTGCGCTTCTTCGGCGACGGCCACCAGGCGAGCAAGCGCGTCGACGCGGCGCTCGCGGCGCTGGCGGACGGCGCCGTGCGGCCGCGGCGGCTGTGGCGCATCCCGGTCATGGACGGCGAGTTCGTGGTCGACGCGCGCTGCGGCGTCCGCAAGGGGGTGGCGGGGGGCAACTTCCTGATCCTCGGGCGGACCCCCGCCGCCACGCTCGACGCCGCCCGGCGCGCGGTCGCCGCGATCGGCGCCGTTCCCGGCGTCATCCTGCCGTTCCCCGGCGGCATCGCCAGAAGCGGCAGCAAGGTCGGCTCGCGCTACCGCCGCCTCGCCGCCTCGACCAACACCCCCTACTGTCCGACGCTGCGCGCCGTCGTCCCGACCGCCCTGCCCGACGACGTCGCCGCGGTCCTCGAGATCGTCATCGACGGCCTCACGGCCGCCGGCGTCGCCGCCGCCATGGCCGCCGGCATCCGCGCCGCCTGCGGTGAGGGGATCGCGCGGATCGGCGCCGGCAACTACGGCGGGCGCCTCGGCAAGCACCTCTTCCATCTGCGACCGCTCCTCGGCGGGGGCGGCACATGAGCCTGCGCCTGCGGCTGCGCCCGGGGGCCGCTGCGCCCGGCCCGGCGCTCGATGGCGCGGCGGTATCCCCCGATTGCCTGGGCGGACTGTCGCCGCTCGCGGCGGCGCGACGGAGCGCGGGCGGCGCGGCGCCGACGCTCGGCGATATCTTCGCGATCGACGTCGATGGCGATCGGGAGCCCGACACCATCACGATTGAGGGCGATCTGCGCGGTGTTGCGCGCCTCGGCGCCGGCATGAGCCGCGGCCGCCTGGTGGTGCGCGGCGATGCGGGGCCGCGCGCCGGGTCGAGGATGTCGGGAGGCCGGCTCGAGATCGAGGGCGACACGGGCGCGCGCGCCGGCGAAGGCATGACGGGGGGGATCCTCGTCGTCGGCGGCTCGGCCGGCGACCGCCTCGGCGCGCCGGTCGCGGGCGGCGCGCGCGGCGTCGACGGCGGCGTGATCGTCGTCCGCGGCGGTGCCGGCGCCATGGCCGCGTTCCGCATGCGGCGCGGCACGGTCTTCATCGGCGGCGCCACGGGCCCCGCGGCCGGGGCGGCGATGATCGCCGGCACGCTCGTCCTGGCGCGGGCGCCCGGCCCGGGCGCCGGGGCGCTGATGCGCCGCGGCACCGTCGTCGTGCTCTGTCCGTTCACCCCGGGGGCGACCTTCGCCGCCGCCGGGCGGGCGCCGGCGCACCATCTCAAGCCCTGGTGGGACGCCCTCGGCCGCGCCGGCGTGCCGCTCCCCGAAAGGCTCCCCGCCGCGCGTTTCGCGCGTTACTCCGGCGACCTGGCGGAGGGCGGACGGGGCGAGATGCTCATCCTGGAGGGAGGCCCATGAGACCATTCGACGCCGCCGCCCGCATCAACCCCGCCGTGTCGCGCGTCAACCCCGGGGCTGTGCGCATCACCGACGCGCTCGAGACCGGCGGCGCGGCGATCGGCGTGCGCGCCTCGCGTCTGGGCAACGGCGCGCGGCTGATCGACGTCGGCGTCGAGGTGCCCGGATCGCTCGAGGCCGGCCGCATGTACGCCGAAGCCTGCCTCGGCGGCCTGGGCGAGGTGCGCGTCGGCGTCCGCCCGCTCGGCCCGGCCGTGGTCATGGAGGCGCGGGTCGAGATCGACGCGCCGCTGGTCTCCTGCCTCGGCTCGCAGTACGCCGGCTGGAAGGTGCAGGTCGGCCGCTTCTTCGCCATGGGCTCCGGGCCGGCGCGGGCCGTGCGCGCCGCCGAGCCGCTGTTCGAACGCTGGCCGCTGCGCGCCCCGGCGGGGCCGACGGTGCTCCTGCTCGAGACCGACCGGCTGCCGGGTGAGGATGTCGCCGACGCCGTCGCCGACGCGTGCGGCGTGTCGCCGTCGTCGCTGACCCTGGTCGTCGCCCCGACCGGCAGCCTGGCGGGGTCGATCCAGGTGGCGGCGCGCTCGGTCGAGACCGCGATGCACAAGCTGGCCGAGATCGGCTTCGACGTGGTGCGCGTCCTCGCCGGGTCGGGCGCCTGCCCGGTGGCGCCGGGACACCCCGACACGCTCCGCGCCATCGGCCGCACCAACGACGCGGTCCTCTACGGCGCCGACGTCTGTCTCTGGGTCGAGGCCGCGGACGAGGCGATCGAGGCGGTCATCGACCGCGTGCCGTCGTGCGCGTCGCGCGAGCACGGCCGGCTGTTCCACGACCTGCTGCGCGAGCACGGCGACTTCTACCGCATCGATCCGCTGCTGTTCAGCCCGGCGCGGGTCACCTTCGTCAATGCCGCCACCGGCCGGGTCTTTACATGCGGCCGCACCGACGAGGGAACGCTCCTGCGCTCGTTCGGTCTCGCCGGAGGCGCCTGAAAACCGATGCCGCGCGTCGGGATCCTGGCCGCCGCGGACGGTTGGCACATCGGCGAGCTGCGGCGGGCGCTCGCGGCGCGCGGCTGCGCCGTGGTCCGTCTCGACCCGACGCGCGTCGGCGCCGCAGCCGGCGGCTCCGGCGGAGGCGCGGCGATCGTCGCGGCGTGCGGCGACGCGGCCGCCGGTGCCGCGGCAGGTGCTCGCGAGGCGTCGGCCGGCGAGACCCTCGAGGACCTCGACGCCCTGGTCGTGCGCGTCGTGCCGCCGGGGTCGCTCGACCAGATCGTCTTCCGCATCGATGCCCTTCACATCCTGGCCGGGCGTGGCCTGGTCGTCGTCAACGGCCCGCGCTGTCTCGAGCGCACCATCGACAAGCACTGGACTTCGCGCCTGCTCGACGAGGCCGGCATCCCGACGCCGCGCACGTTCGTGACCGAGCGCGCCGACCGCGCTCTCCAGGCGTTCGCCGCGCTCGGCGACGTCGTCGTCAAGCCGCTCCTCGGGTCGGGCGGCCGCGGCCTGTTCCGGGTGTCCGATCCCGACCTCGCCTGGCGCGCCTTCCGGACCCTCGAGCAGCAGCGCGCCGTGATCTACATGCAGGAATTCGTGCCGCACCAGCATCACGACCTGCGCCTGTTCACGGCCGGCGGCCGCATCGTGGCGGCGGCGCGCCGCGAGGGGGAGGGCTGGAAGAGCAACGTCGCGGCCGGCGCCGTGGCGCGGGCGCACGCTCCGACCGACGCCCAGGCCGATCTGGCCCGCCGCGCCGCCGCCGCCGTCGCGGCGGACTACGCCGGCGTCGACCTTCTCGAGGCCGAGGACGGCCGCCTCCTGGTCACCGAGGTCAACGGCATCCCGGGCTGGTCGGGTGTTCAGCGTACCACCCGCACCGACGTCGCCGGCGCCGTCGCCGAGGTTGTGCTCGCCCGGCTGGAGGGGCGACGGTGACGCAGCGGCACGGGCCGCGGCCGGCGCGCGCCCCACGGGCAGGCCGCGCGGCGCCGCGCCTCACCCCGGCGCTCGTGGCGGCGGCCGCCGAAACCGCCTGCCTGCTCGAGGTCCAGGCGCCGAAGCCCGGCAACGTCCATCGCGGCGCCAGCCTTCCGGGTCTCACCTACCGCGACTTCGTGCTCAGCGCCGAGGCGGTCGCGGCGGTCTTTCGCCATCGGGCGCGGGCGCGCGTCGGCCGGCTGGTCCTCGAATCGGTGCGCGCCACGCGCCGCCTCGTCGGCACCAACACCAACCTGGGGATCGTCCTGCTGCTCGCGCCCCTGGCGCGCGCGGCGCTCCGGTCGCGGCCCGTGTCCCTGCGCGCCCGCGTGCGCGGCGTGCTGCGCGCCCTCGACCGGCAGGACGCCCGCGACGCCTATGCCGCCATCCGCCTGGCGCGGCCGGGCGGGCTGGGACGCGTGGCGGCGCAGGACGTGCGCCGCACGCCGACCGAGGCGCTTCTCGACTGCATGCGTCTGGCGGCCGGGCACGACGCCGTCGCGCGCGAGTACGCGACCGCCTACGACGCGACCTTCCGCGTCGCCCTGCCGCTCCTGGCGCGCGAGCGCCGTGCCGGCGCGAACGTCGCGCAGGCGATCGTCGCCGTCCACTTGCGCCTGATGGCGACCTTCCCGGACACGCTGGTCGCCCGGCAGCACGGAACGGCGGCGGCGCGCCGCCTGGCGCGCGCCGCCACCGCGGTCATCGGCGCCGGCGGAACGCGCACCACCGCAGGCCGGCGCCGGCTGGCGCGGCTCGACCGGCGCCTGCGCGCCGCCCGCCCGCCCCTGAACCCGGGAGCGACCGCCGACATCGTGACCGCGGCGCTGTTCGCCTGGCTGCTCTCGCATCGACGGCGTCGCCGCCGCAGGACCGGCGCGCGTGCCCTTGGACGGCAAAGGCCGTAAGATACCCGCGCCATGGCCTCCGCAACCGTCGCCGTCCTGCGCACCACCCCCGCCACTGTTCTCGCCGACTACCATCGGCTGATGAACCTGGCGGGCTACCGGCAGGTGATCGACCCCAAGATCGACACCGCCCTCAAGGTCAACATCTCCTGGCACTTCTTCTACCCGGCCGCCAGCACGACGCCCTGGCAGCTCGAAGGGGTGATCCGGGCGATGAAGAAGGACGGCTACGACCCGGCCCTGATGCACGCCTGCCACAACCGCACGGTCGTCATCGACGCGCACTTCGGCGAGCGCCAGAACAAGCAGATCAACGTCGTCGACGCGCACCGGCTGCGCAACGTCCATCTCTACGAGAACGAGGAGTGGATCGACATCCGCGACGCGGTCGGCGATCTGGGCCGCGACTTCATCGCCCTGAACACGGTCTACCCGAAGGGGTTCTCGATCCCGAAGCGGTTCATCGGCGAGAACATCATCCACCTGCCGACGGTCAAGACGCATGTCTTCACGACCACGACCGGGGCTATGAAGAACGCCTTCGGCGGCCTGCTCAACGAGCGCCGCCACTGGACCCACCCGGTGATCCACGAGACCCTCGTCGACCTCCTGATGATCCAGAAGCGGATCCACCGCGGCGTCTTCGCGGTCATGGACGGGACCTTTGCCGGCGACGGGCCGGGGCCGCGCTGCATGGTCCCTCGTGTGAAGAACGTCCTGCTGGCGTCGGCCGACCAGGTCGCGATCGACGCGGTCGCCGCGCACCTGATGGGGTTCGACGCGCTCAGGGACTGCGCCTACATCCGCATGGCGCACGAGCGTGGTCTCGGCTGCGGCGACATCCGCGACATCACGATCGCGGGCGACGTCGACGCGGCGCGGGAGAACTGGCATTTCGAGGGGCCGTTCAAGCACATGACCTTCGCCAGCCAGATGCAGCATCAGATCTACTGGGGGCGGCTGAAGGGCTTCGTCGAGTGGTCGCTCAAGACCTGGCTGGCGCCGTGGGCCTACGTCGCCAGCGTCCTCTACCACGACGTTTACTGGTACCCGCGCCACGGCCGCGCGGGGATCGACGAGGTGCTGCACTCGCCGTGGGGTCGGCTGTTCCACAACTGGGAGAAGGTCGCGCCCGGCGCCGACGGCTGGCCGGATGTCGGCGCCGACCCGGCGCGACTCGACCGCGACACCCTGAGGCTCATCGCCCAGGGGATGCGCATCCTCGGCACCTGCATCGCCGAGGCGCCGGAGGCGGCGCGCCTGCGCCGCCGCCGGCACGCCGCGCCGCGCGCCCCGGTCTGAGCGCGCCGCGCGCCTCGGTCTGAGCGCGGCGCGCGCCTCAGTCTGAGCGCGGCGGCGCCTCGACCGGGGCGCCTCCGATCGTCGCTCCGCCGTTCCAGCCGCGCGTCCTCAGGATGATGGCCTTCGGATCGGCGGCGCGCGCCAGGGCCGCGACCCGCTCCTCCTCGCGTTCGTCGCCGGCGAAGGCGTAGACCGCCGGCCCCCAGGACGATTGCCCGACGCCGCAGGCGCCGCCCTCCTTGAGGGCGCGCGCCAGCCGCGCCGCCGCGGGATGGAACGTCCCGCCCTGCGCCGGGGCGAAGCAGGCCCCGACCAGCTCCTGCAATTCGGCGAGCGCCGAGCCGAACGCCGCGAGGTCGCGCTCGACGATCGCCGGCAGGAGGCCGGTCAGCACGACGCGCGAGATCCGATCGAGCGTCGCGGCGCGGGCGGGGCGCAGACGCCGGAATGCCTCTTCCTCGGCCTCGCCGCTCACCGTCTGCGTGCCCTCGGGGAGCGCCACCACCACGCGCCAGGCGGCGGGGAGATCGTGGCGCGCCAGAAGGGGCGGGACCTCGCCGGCGGCGGGGCCCGTGCTCGCATGACCGCCCTCGACCACGAAGCCGCCGAATCGGAAGAGGTGAAACCCGACCCCCGAACGTTGCGCGCGGCCGGTGAGGGCGCACAGGCGCGCCACCGACGCGTCGAGACCGCGCTGCCTGGCGATGGCGGTGGCCAGCGCCAGGGCCAGCTGGGTGCCCGAGCCCAGGCCGACATGCTCGGGGATTGCCTCTTCGACGACGACGTGCAGGTGCGGTCGCACCTCGAGATGGCGGTGGACGCGGACCGCCACCGCCTCGACCCGGTCGGCCTGCGGCCCCTCCACGCGCAACCCCTCGGCCCGGGCGACCCGCAGGACGAGACGGGGCGCGGCGAGGGCGAGGCCGAGGCCGCCGAAGCGCCGCCCGCGCGCCCCGCCCGACAGGTCGAGGAAGCCGAAGTGCAGCCGACCGCGCGCCTCGACGCGGATCGTCATGGCCGTCGCCCGTCGCCGGCAGGCGCCTGCGCCAGGGCTTCGACCGCGGCGGCCACGAACGCAAATGCCTCGCGCTCGCGCGGGCCGCCGGTCTTGTCGACGAGCGGCCGCAGGCGGGCGATCTCCGCCTGCACCGGCCCGGCGCCGGTCAGGTGGAGGCGCGTCGCCAGGATCGTCGCCTCGACGACGGCGTGCTGCGCCCGGTTGAAGATCAGCAGATCGCGCCGCCGGCCGGTGGCGACGACGCGCGCCCGGAAGGTGGCGCGCTCGCCGGCCAGGTCACTCGTTTCGACCTCGAACTCGCGCCAGTGCGCGGCGTCGTCGAGGACGATGCCGCGCACCACCGCCGCCGCCCGGTGCAGCGGTACATCGGACGCCAGCGCGCAGCGCGCGAACAGGAGCACGTTGTCGGTGAAGTGGACGACGCCGCAGCCGTTCGCCTCGAGGTTGCCCCAGGTGGCGGCGCCCCGGAACGGCCGCAGGACGATCGTCTCGCCTTCCAGGGCGATTCCCATCGGGGCCACGTTCGGGCGCCCCGCTGCATCGAGCGTCGAGACGAGCGTCTCGAGGATCATCTGCGGCGCTCCATGGCGATCTCGATGTGCGCCACGTCGGGCAGGACGTACTTGCGCACCCGCACGTTGGCGCGGCTCACCCGGGGGAACCGCCCGAACACAAGGTCCAGCACCGCGGCCGCCATCGCCTCGACCAGGTTGAACGGCCGGCCTTCGCACAGGCCGCGCACCTCATCGGCCACCTCGCGGTAGTCGACCGTGCACGCCAGGTCGGCGGTCCGCCCGGCCTCCTCGAGATCGGCCCACAGGTCGAGATCGACCTCGATCCGCTGCCGCGCGCGGCGCTCCTCTTCGGTCACGCCGATGTGGCACCGGCAGCGGATCGCCTGGAGCGACATGCGGTCGACATCCGGCTCGAGCGCGGTGCGGGCGGCCACGGCGTGGCCGCGGTCCGCCGCGGCAGGCCCACGCGCGGCCGCGGCGCGCCGGCGGGCGGCGGTGTTCTCAGGAGCGGCGGGCATGCGGCGTCTCCTTCTCGGTCCAGGTCAGGTAGCCCCAGTCGAGCGGCTCGCCCTGGATGTACTTCTTCCCCAGGCGGCGGGCGATGTCGGCCTTCATCAGCTCGCGGCCGAGGTAGAACGCGTGCGCGGCGTCGCTCTCGACACCGAGGCGCGGGAAGGCGTCGCGGATGTCGGTGACCCGCACGAGGCGCTCGCAGTTGTACACGTACACCGCCTCGCCGTCGGTCTCGATGCGGAAGTTGCGGTCCGTGACCCGGGCATGCAGGTCCTCGATCTCGGCCACGGCCGGCCGGCGCACCCGCGCGTCGCGCGTGGTCAGCAGGCGCGCGTCGTACCCCTTCGGCAGCGCGCGGCGCTCCACCGCCCAGTGCATCATGCGGCGCGCGCAGTCGAGCTCGCGCACGCTCCCCCGCGCCCAGTCGGCCACCTCGGTCGTCAGCGCGAAGCGGATGCCCATTTCGGCCATCACGCCGGCGAGGAGGGCGTTCACGCCGGCGCTGTCGGCCATGGTCAGCTCGGAGAGGTTGCCCGTTCCCATGAGGAACTCGACGTCCGGCAGCGCCTCGCGCGCCGCGGCGAAGCGCGCGAGCGACGCCGCGAAGCCGAACGGGATCGGCTCGAGCACCGCGTCGGCGATCACCCGGCGGGCGCCGCGGCGGCGGGCCTCGGCGACGTTGCGCACCAGCGACGCCACGCCGCCCCCGGCGTCCGGGATCACGACGGGTGTCGCCGCGACCCGTCCCGCCATGTGCATGTTGTCGGCGTTCATGCTGAGCAGGAACTCGGCGCCGGCGGCGTCGCCCGAAAGCGCCTCGCGCTCGTCGAAGGTGTCGACGCTCACCCGGTGCCCCTCGGCGCGCAGCAGGCGCACGAGCCGCCCGATGTCCTGCATCGGGTGCTCGGGCGATCCGCCGAGGTCGATGACGTCGGCCCCCGCGTCGCGGTAGCGCGCCGCGGCGTCCAGCACCTCGCGGTCGGCGAGGCGGAAGACATCGTTGATCTCCGCCAGGATCGTCAGGTCGTGCGGCCCGCCGGGGTCGTAGGCCTCGCCCGTGCCGCCGAGGAACTCCGGCAGGTCGCGCAGGTCCTTCGGCCCCTTGCGCACCGGCCGTCCGAAGTGGGTCTCGAGGGCGGCCGTGTCGGCCTGGCAGAGGCCGGGGATGTAGATGACGCCGGCGCCGGCGTCCGGGCATAGATTCCTGCGGACATAGTCGGTCGTCATCAGTGCCGCGACCTTGATCCGCAGCGCCGCGATCATCCAGGGCAGCGACGGCGGCGCGGCTTCGAGCGTGCGCTCGAGCGCCGGCTTCGCGAGCTGCCCGGTGACGAACAGCGCCGGAACCGGGGCGCCGGAGGACGACACGGCCCGCGCGGGCTCCGATGCCGGCCGGCGCGCGCTCACAGCCAGAGTCCGCCGTGGACCTGCAGGATCGCCCCCGAGATGTACGCGGCCCGATCCGAGACCAGGAACGCCACCGCCTCGGCGACCTCGTCCGGCCGCCCGAACCGCCCGAGCGGGATCTGCGCCCGCCAGCGCGCCTGCTCGGCCGCGTCCCAGTCGGCGTAGGCCTCGGTCTCGATGAACCCCGGCCCCACGGCGTTGACGCGGATGCCGTACGGCCCCTCGGTGCGCGCCATCGTCTTCGTGAGCATCATGAGCGCCGACTTGGCGACGAAGTAGGCCGGCGCCTCGTGGGTCATGCCGGGCGAAACCTCGGCGTTGAGCGCCCCGACGTTGACGATGCACCCCGACCGGCGCTCGCGCATCGACGGCAGTGCCGCGCGCGCGCACGCGAAGGCGCTGCCGAGGTTGCCGTCGATCATGAGGCGCCACTCGGCGTCGCTGGTGTCGGCGAGCGGGCGTTCGAGGAACGGGCCGACGTTGTTGACCAGGATGTCGAGCGGGCCCGCGACGGTCTCGACCTCCCGCACCAGGCGGACGCACTCTACGGGGTCGGAGACGTCGGCGCGCACTGCGTGGGCCCGCGCCCCGGCGGTCCGCAACTCGTCGAGGACGGCGCCGGCGCCGATGTCGCTCGCGTGGTTGACGACCACGGCGCAGCCATCGCGCGCCAGCCGGAGCGCGATGGCGCGGCCGATGCCGCGCGTGCTCCCGGTCACCAGGGCTGTACGGGGTGGGGCCATGCTCGGCGGCAGCTTACCACGCTGGGCGGATGGAGCGAAAACCACGAGGCGCGCCGCATGATGGCCGCCGGGGGCACAACCGCCGCGCTTTGCGGCCCGGTTCCGTCGCCTCGCCGCCCTCTGCCCCCCGGCCTCGGGGCGGACCTCCCTGACCCTTCTGCCGGGATCGGGGGCCCGGCGGCGCCCGCCTGGCGGAGACCGACGGCGGCATGACGGCAGGCTGTCCGCGGCACCCCCGCCGCCGCGACCGACCCCATTCTTGTCGAATTTCGACGTTGAACTTCCGGCCCGATACGCGGATATTCCCGCCGACGCCCGGTGCGCCGCCGGGTAGGTCTGCCGCTCGGGGACGCGGCTGCCAGCGCTTTCTGGGGGTCAACGATGCTCGCCGCACCCGACCACCGCTGCTCCACCGCGATCCGCCGTGGCCTGCGCCTCCTGCTTCTGGCGCATCTCGCGGCCGGTCTCGGCGTGATCGGGGCGACGCCAACCCGGGAGATCCCCCCCCTCTACGACGTGCACCCGTTGGAAATTGCCGCCGACGGGACACCCTCATGGCAGATCGAAAACCCCGACCAGAACCTGCGGGTTATCTTCGAGCGCGACCGGCTGCGCCTGCTGCCGCTGCGGGTCGAAGCCCCGGCCTGGATCCTCGACCTGGCCCCCTGGCCGCTGACCGCCACGGACCTGGGGCCGGGCGCACCGATCACCCGGCCGTCGCCCCGGCGCAATGTCGTCGAGTATCGGGCCGGCCGGCTCACGGCGCGGTTCACCAACGTGCCGGCGGGGCTGGAGCAGCGGCTCGTTCTGACGGCGACCGCGCCTGCCGACCTCCGGGGCTCCGGCGCCTTCGCCATCGACCTGACGATGATCGGCACCCTGGAGCCGCGCCCCACGGGGGACGGCACCGCGGCCGAGCTCGTCACCCCGGTGGGCGAGGCGATGCTGCTCTATGGCCCGGTGCGCGCGCGCGCGGCCGGCGGGCGCGTCGTGCCGGTGCACCTCGAGGTCGCCGCCACCGGGACGAGCGGGAGCCGGTTGCGAATCGTTCTCGGGGCCACGCCGGCCGACCTTCCGGTGACCGTTGATGCCGTCATGGCGTCGGCGCGGACCGTCGCGGCCGCTGACGGCACCGCGGGCGCCCCGGATTCATCCCGGGACGCAGCCGCCACCCCGTGGTCCGCCGAACCCGGGCTCGATGAGACCGTCGCCGAGATCATGGACCGCGAGGCGCGCTCCCCGGCGGCGCCGCAGGGTGATGCCCGGGCCCCTTCGCCCGCGGGCCGCGAGGCGTGGCCGCGCGGCGAGGATCCGCTCGCGCCCGCCGTCTCGCAGTGGCCGCCGCCCGGTCTCGCGATCGACACCGTGGAGCCGGCCCTCGACCCCTGGCCGGCTGCCGCCGGGCCGGAGAGCGCTGCGCCGGCGGCCCCCGAGCCGCTGAGCCCGCAGGTCGCGGGGTCGAAGTTCCAGGCCATCGCGCTCTCCGAAGCGGCCGTCGTCCCCCCGGGCACGACGGGCGACGTCGGTCCGACCCAGGTGCTCGTGGCCGCCAACGGCCGCATCAAGGTGTTCGCCAAGGACGGAACCCTTGGCGGCCTGAACGCGACGCTCAACACCTTCTTCGCCTCCGTCCGCGGCACGGCCTCGACCACCGATCCCCAGGTCCGGTACGACCGGCTCTCGGGTCGCTGGTTCGTCACCTGCCTCACCGCCACCGCGCCGAACCGCGTCCTGATCGCGGTCAGCTCGGGCGCGACGATCACGGCCGCGACCAGCTTCATCTTCCATTTCTTCCGGCACGACCTGGTCAGCCCCGCGGGCGACACCGGCACCCTCGCCGACGCCGGCGCCCTCGGGGTCGATCGGTTCGCCCTCTACATCGGCGTCAACATCTTCAACGCCAGCGGCTCCACCTTCATCGGCTCGACCGGGTATGTCGTCAACAAGGCGAACCTCCTCGGCGGCACGCTCACGGCCACCGCCTTCCGCGGGCTGATCGATGGCGTCACATCCGTGGGTCCGTACGCGCCGCGCGGCGTCAACAACGACAACCCGGCGGCCACCGAGGGGTACTTCATCGGAGTGGATTACGCCCTGTTCAGTCGGCTGGTCGTTCGCCGCGTCAGCGACCCCGGGGGGACGCCGGCGATCTCGGCGAACATCAATCTGCTCGTCCCGACCACGTACTACCCCATCAACGTGCCGCATCTGGGGATGAACGCCGGCTGGCTCCTCGACGCGCTCGACGACCGGCTGTTCGCGGCGCGCCTCGGCGTCAACAAGCTCACCGGCGTGGCATCGCTCTGGACGGCGCACAACATCACGGTCAACGCGAGCGGCGTTGCCTCGCCCAGTGGCGGTCGCAACGGCGCGCGCTGGTACCAGATCGGCAACCTCACCGGGACGCCGACGCTCATCCAGTCCGGGACCCTCTTCAACAACGCCGCCAGCAACCCGCGCTCCTACTGGATTCCCTCGGTCGCCATGTCCGGCCAGGGGCACATGGCGCTCGGCAGCTCGACGGCCGGGGCCCTCGCGCGAGTGGACGCCGCCGCCGCCGGACGGCTCGCCGGCGACACCCTGGGGTCGACGCAGGCCGCGTCGCTCCTGACCGCCAGCGCGACCGCGTACAACTTCTCGTCGTCGCCCCTGCCGCAGCGCTGGGGCGACGTGTCCTACGTCGGCGTCGATCCGAACGACGACATGACGATGTGGACCTTCCAGGAGTACTGCGATGCCGCCAACTCCTGGGGCATCCGCGCCGTGCAGCTGCTCGCCCCGCCGCCCGCCGCCGTCACTACCGCGGCGCCCTCCTCGGTCTGCGTGGACAGCGCGCCGGTCGACGTGACGATAACCGGCACATCGAGCTCCGGCTCGGCGTTCTTCGACCCGGGGGCGGATGCCGGCGGGCCGGGATTCGCGAACCGCATCGGCGCCGCGGTCACCGGGGGCGTCATCGTCAACGGCGTGACCTTCAACTCGCCGACCCAGGTCACCCTCAACCTGTCGACCGCCGCGGCCTCGACCGGGCCGACCGACGTGACCGTCAGCAACCCGGACGGACAGTCCGGGACGGGCACCTCAATCCTGACGGTCGTGGCGGCGAGCCCGACCACCGCCTCGAACAACGGACCGGTGTGCGCCGGATCGACGCTCCGGCTGAACGCAACGACGGTCCCCGGCGCGGCGTATATCTGGACCGGGCCCAACGGGTTCAGCTCGAGTCAGCAGAATCCGAGGATCCTGAACGTGACCATGGCGGCCGCGGGGACGTACACCGTGACCACTCTTGCCAACGGCTGCGTCTCCACACCGTCGACGACCATGGTGATCGTGAGCGGGGACGGCGGCGCGTGCACCGACGGCGACGCCTGCACCACGGTCGACACCTGCCAGGCGAGCGTCTGCATCGGCATCACCCCCGTCGTCTGCACCGCCTTGGATCAGTGCCACGACGTCGGTGTCTGCGACCCCGGCACCGGCGTCTGCTCCGACCCGCCGAAGACCGACGGCACCGCCTGCACCGACGGCGACGCCTGCACGACGGTCGACACGTGCCAGGTCGGTGCCTGCGTCGGCGCCAGCCCCGTCGTCTGCACCGCCTCGGACCAGTGTCACGACGCCGGCACGTGCGACCCCGGCACCGGCGTCTGCTCCGACCCGGCCAGGGCCGACGGCTCGGCCTGCACCGACGGCGATGCCTGCACGCTTGCCGATGCCTGCCAGGCCGGGGCCTGCGTCTCCGGCGCTCCAGTCATCTGCAGCGCACTCGATCAGTGCCACGTTGTCGGCGTCTGCGACCCTGGCACCGGTATCTGCTCGAACCCCACGAAGGCCGACGGCACCGCCTGCACCGACGGTGATGCCTGCACGATGGTCGACACCTGCCAGGCCGGCGCCTGCGTCGGCGCCAGTCCCCTGGTCTGCACCGCCTCGGACCAGTGCCACGACGCCGGCATCTGCGACCCTGGCACCGGTGTCTGCTCCGATCCGCCGAAGGCCGATGGCACCGCCTGCACCGACGGCGATGCCTGCACGCTTGCCGATGCCTGCCAGGCCGGGGCCTGCGTCTCCGGCGCTCCAGTCATCTGCAGCGCACTCGATCAGTGCCACGATGTCGGCGTCTGCGACCCTGGCACCGGCATCTGCTCCAACCCCGCGAAAGCCGACGGCACCGCCTGCACCGACGGCGATGCCTGCACGGTGGTCGACACCTGCCAGGCCGGCGCCTGCGTCGGCGCCAGTCCCCTGGTCTGCAGCGCCTCGGATCAGTGCCACGACGCCGGCGTCTGCGACCCTGGCACCGGCATCTGCTCCAACCCCGCGAAAGCCGACGGCACCGCCTGCACCGATGGCGACGCCCGCACGACGGTCGACACCTGCCAGGCCGGC
>Ga0247727_10006239_pt1 | contig 23576 bp, 21 predicted proteins | sample WisWelCaveWW1625_FD_202498 | JGI IMG/M metagenome (GOLD analysis project Ga0247727, IMG submission 202498) | Biofilm microbial communities from Wishing Well Cave, Virginia, United States - WW16-25 | ecosystem: Environmental > Aquatic > Deep subsurface > Groundwater > Cave microbial mat | place...
GGAAGAAACTTCCCTCGCACCGGGCATCTCTTAGAGGGCGTTTGAAAAGTCCGAGCACCCTACAATTCCCCCCTTGAGGGGGGTTAGGGGGGTGTTCTCCAGCACGAGTGAGCGCCTCAAAACTCATAAAGGCGCAATTGCAGGGTGATCAAACCACAAATCTGTACTGTGTTGGTGGCTTGTGATGCGATGACACCCCCCGAACCCCCCTCAAGGGGGGACTTTTCAAATGCCCTCTTAAAAGTAAGAGTTGGTTCCAGCACTAGGGAAGGTTCTTCCAGAATGACGACCGTGAGGAGGTTACAAACCAACCCGGCGCGAGTATAATTGCGAGCAACGAGCAACGTGTCTCCGGCTTCCGACAAAATTTCCTTCCGTAATCGCTTCGTATGGGGAGTACATAACAGCATGCTCGAGTGGGCGGTAGGGAAAATGTTTGGTTTGGCAAGCACACTTCAACCGTGAGAAGGTTCAAGCCCTTTGCGCGGCTCTCCTATAAGGATAACCATGAGTTTTCATGGATTAAAAAAAGATCGCACTAAAATGTTCGGCGCGGCGTTGGGGTTTGCGCTGGTGCTCGGCCCGTTGGCGAGCACGGCGCTGCACGCACAAGAGAGCGAAGTTTTTGACAAAAACAAAATCGTGCACTACGACGAGCGGCTGAAATTTTATCTCGATCAGCAAACCAAGGATTATCTCATCGAGACCGCGGCCAAGGAACGCTTGCTGGTTGAAAACATCAAAAATCTCACCACGGAAATCAAGCAGCGCGGCATTAAAGGCAATCTCAAAGACGAAGCGGGCTTCGGGCAAATTTACGGCGATATGCAGCGCCTCGTCGATAATTACGCCGCGGAGCTGGACGCCGTGCTCGCCATTCTCGACGAAATCAAATCGCTCTCGCGCACGCTCGAAACCGAGCAGCGCCAGGATTTGGTCGAGCAATTCGGCGCGCTCCGCGATAGCTTGACCACGGTGTTGGAAAGCCGCAAGCTGCAAAACGAAGCGCCGAAAACCGGCAATTATAAAACCGCGCTCGTGCGCGAATACAACGTCGAGATCGATTCGCTGTTGCGCATTTACAAACGCCTCGAAAAGTTCGAGCGCGCCGCCACAGTGCGCAACGACACCGCCGCGGTGCGCTTGACCAAAGCGCAAAAGGACAAGCTACAAACCGTGCTCGCCGGCATGCGCACGAATGCTTCCAGCCCCACCGCGACGGCCACGGCTTACCTGAAAGAGGTTGATGAGTTCGTCGGCCTGCTCAAGCAACTCGAAAAAATCGAGAAGCCGGCGGACGCTTCTTTGGATAAGGCCATCGCCGTCGAAGCGCTGCGGCGCGAGATCATTGCCAGTCTGGATAAAAATCTGCTCGAGCTTTTCGGCTATCCCGGCCTTGATCCGCGCAATCAGGTCACGATTGCGCAAGCGCTGCAAGCCTGGCGCGCCGATCGCGTGGCCAAGTTCGAGGTGCGGCGCACGCAATACGCCATTCTCAAAAAGAATTTGATTCAAAGCGGCGACGTCAAGCAACGCAGCCGCATGCTCAATCGCGATCTTGCCGATGCGCTGCTCAACTATGCCGCGGAGCGTTACCTCGTGGCGGAGCAACAGCTCGCGACGATTCAGGAAGATTACGGCGAATATTTTTCGAGCTGGGACGCGGTGCGCTTCTATCAAGCCGAGTGCATTTATGGCCGCGGCGTTTTGAACGAAGCTTTCGCCGCGCATGCGAGCGTGTTGCGCGATTATCCCGAGAGCAAGTTTCGCGACATGATGCTGCTGCGCGTGATTACGATTGCGCACGTCTTAAAGCGTCCGGAACGGTTCTTTGTCTACTATCGACAATTAGAGAAGGCCGCGAGTACGGTGGAGCCGAAGATTTTAGAGCGCGCGCGCTATTTGGCCGGCTACTATTGCCTCATTCTGGAAAAATTTGGCGCGGCCGATTCCACGCTCGGCCTGATTGCGACCGACGCGAAATACGGACTTGCCGCGCGCTATTTGCAAGGCGTGGCGCAGCTCAATCGCGGCAACGGCGCCTCGGCGCTGGTGCTGTTCAAGGAAATCGTCGCGAAAGAATCGTTGCCGTGGTCCGGCCCCGCGCTGGCGATGATTCGCAACAACGCGCTGCTCAAGCTGGGCTTCATTTATTATGAGCGCGGCGAGCTGGAAGAGGCGCTCAAGTATTTCGATCTGGTTTCGCGCGGCACGGAGAACTACGATCAAACGCTCATGGGCAAAGCGTGGGCGGAGCTGAGGCTCGGCAACGTCGATCAATCCCTGGCGCGGATCCAATCGTTGACCCAGGGCTATTTGGTTTCGGATTATACCTATGAGGCCAAAGTGCTCAGCGCCCATTGCAAGCGCCTGCTCGATCGGCCCGAAGCCGCGATGCACGATTTGCGCTATGTGAGCACCGCGCACGGCGTGTTGGAAACCTCGCGGGATTATAACGAAGAGCGCGCGCGGATCGTGGCGCAGATGAACGAGCTGGAGCGCATGGAGCGCGAGGTCTTGGAAAAGCAGGACGCCTCGCTGTATGAGATCGTGGCCCAAGCGCGACAGAATTTGCAAGCCACGCTTTTGAACATCAACTATCGCGGCCCCAAAGGCGATTTGCAAGGCGAGGAGTTTACGGACGAGCGCCGCAAAATTTTGGAGCAATTGCAAGGGCTGGATGAGATTATCGAAGACGCGCAAAAGATCGGCATGGTCGAAGTGGAGCAGGACGCTTTGAAGCGCCGCAATCGCCTGATCAAGACGCTCGAAAGCTATCAGGCCGATCGTGCGATTGAAAAAGTGAATTACCTCGTCGAATATCCGCTCGCGATCAAGGAGAGCGGCGCGGAGTATCGCAAGGAAGTCGTGCAAAATCTCATGGCGCACTTGGAGAGCGAGCAAGAAAGCCTGCAAGCCGATATTGACAGCCTGCGCGCAATAGCCGCGGCGCCCGGAAAAAAGCCGGCAAGCTTGAGCATCGATTTTAAAATTTTGCAGGATAATCTGCTGCAGCTTCGCCGCCGCATGGAACGCTTTCACACTTGGCTGGCGACGTATGACGTGGCAGACGTGCAAAGCGATTTCGAGCGCTGGGCCGATTTTTCCGGCTTCGGCATGAGCGACCTCACGCTGCAAGAATTGGATCGCCGCGAGCAAAAGATCAATGCCGACTCGCGCAACCTGATTGCCATCGATCAAGTCTTGCGCGACCGCCGCGCCGATCTCGAAATGCGCATCAAGCGTTTCGACGATGAAATGAAGCGCATCGAACAAGAGCTTTTGGAGGAACAGGTGCGCCTGGACAAGCTCGAACACGAAAAATATTTTGAGAACGTTTACTTCGATAAATCCGAATCGGAAGTGCCCAACACGAAAGCGGCGCAGCCCAATGATTTTTCCGACGAGCTGCAGCCGCCCAGATGACGGGATTGTTGGATTAATGGATCAATGGATTGATGGCGTCTGAAATCAATGGAGTGACGAGTTCCCCGGTGAGCCGACGCAGCAATCCAATAGCCCGACACTCCAACGCTCCATCACTCCAATAAATTCGCTCATGCGGGATGTGTGTGCGAATCGAATGATTATCTCTTCGACTGACCTTGAGCCTCATACACAGAATGACATCGACTCTACTCGAGCCTAAACGGAGAAGCCTCTTGCCTGCCCGGCGCAAGCACGGGGCGCGGCACTGGCTCGGCCTGTTCACACTCCTCCTGCTGCTGCACGCGCCTTCGGGCTGGGCACAATCGCGCCCGGACAAGAACGCACGCAGCGTTTCCGCCGCCGAACGCGCCAAGCCCAAGCCGTTGACCGGCGCGAAGCGCGACTCCGCGTTGAAAACGTATAGCATTGACGATCTGCTCGAATACAAAGACCTCTACGAGCGCCAGCGTATTCGCGTCGAGAGCGAGCGCATTGTTTTGCGGGAAAAAGGCATTCGCGACATGGAGGCCTTTCTCTCCAATCATCCCGAGAGCAAGATTCTCGACAAAGTCATCGTGCGTTTGGCCGAGCTGTATTATGAATCCGAATTGGAGTATTACACGCTCAGCCAGGATCAATATTCCAAGCAGCTCGAATTGCTGGACGCGGGGCAGCTCGCGCAAGCGCCGCCCGAGCCGCGCAAGGATTATAGTCTGAGCTTGAAGCTGTATCAGCGCGTGATCGACGAGTATCCGCAAAGCGGGTTTCAAGACGATGCGCACTATAACCTCGCCTATTTGAAGGAAGACATGGGGCGGGGCGAAGAGGCCGTGGCGCTGTATGAAAAATTTCTCGCGCTATTTCCCGAGAGCCGTTATTTGCCCGACGCGCTCTTTCGCCTCGGCGAATATCATTTCAATTCACCGCGCCACGATCTCGACGCCGCGATTCCGATTTACCAGCGCGTCTTGCACTATACCGAAAGCCCCAAGTATGGCGAAGCGCTCTATCGCCTGGGCTGGTGCTATTACAAGATGAGCCAATATCCCGAAGCGATTTCATACTTCACGCTGCTCGCCGACGACGTCAAGCGTTCCGAGAAGCTCGATCCGGAAAATAAAATTACCAACCCCGCGCTGGTGAATGAATCCCTCGAGTACATCGGCATTTCGTTTCTCGAATACCACGGCGTGAACGGCGTGGCGGATTATTTGGCCAAGCTCGGAGGGCGCGATTACGGCCTCGAGATTTTGAAGCACGTCGGCAATATTTATATGACCGTGAAGGAAGAGTACGACAACGCCATTCAAGCGTTTCGCCTGTTGCTGCAGCTCTATCCGCTCTCTTCCGAAGCGCCGGTGGCGCGCGCGAAAATCGCGGAATCTTATCGCGCGTTGGAAGAAGAAGAGCTGGCCTATTTGAATCGCGATACGCTGTTCATGGATTATCGCGCCGGCACGGCGTGGTGGGAAAAAAACCCGAAGGAGGAAGTGCGCGCGAACGGCCGCAGCTTGGCGGAGCGCGCGTTGCGGGAGAACATCAATCTGCTGTTGCGCCTCGCCGAGCAGGAAAACGATGCTTCGTACTATCAGCAATCCGTCAAAGACAGCCGCAAGTATTTGCAAGCTTTCCCGCAAGACACGACCGCGGCGCAGATTCATTGGAACATGGCGCTGACCCTGGATGCGCGCGTGCACCAGGGCGAGGAAGCTTACGAAGAGTATTTCAAAATCAGCAATCACTATTGGGGTAGCCGCTTCCAGCGCATGGCCGCGGAGAATGCCGTGGCGCTCGCGCAAGAGTTGGCGCAGGTTGACACCGCGCAAGCCAAGCCCGTATTTTTGCCGTTGAGTCTCGGGCAAATGAAGGACGTGGTGGAAGAAGACGAGAGCAAAGCGCGCAAGGCGTTGCACCTCGAAATCGTTCCGCTTGCGCCCGGCGAGGAAAAGCTGGCCAAGACTTTGGATAACTATATCAAACTTTTTCCGCACGAGCTGCCGACCGCGGAACGTTTGGCCCAAGCGGGCGCGCTGTATTACAACAAAAACGATTTCACGCAGGCGCTGAAATATTTCAAAACGCTGCTGCGCCATTTTCCCGAAAGCCCGGACTTCGAGTATGCGCACTATCTCACGATGGAGAGCTATTTCGGCAAGCTGGATTATAAGAGCTGCGAGATCGTGGCGAAGCGCATTCGTCTCACCGGCGGCAATTCGGAATTTTTGCAGAAAGCGGAACAGCGTCTCGCCGAATCCATCTTTTTGCAGGCCGAAGGTCTGGCCAATGCCGAGCAACACACGCGCGCGGGCGAAGAATATCGCCGCGTATATGAAGAAGTGCCCAAAGCCGAGTTCGCGGATTTGGCGCTCTTCAACGCGGGCTTGGAGTTTGACAAAGCGCGCGAATATCGCCGCGCCGTGGAAACTTACACCATCATCAAAGAGAAGTTCGAAGCCTCGCCGCACTTTTTAAGCGCGCTCAACAACATGGCGTATGACTACGGCGAGCTGGAAGACCATCTCAATGCCGCGATTACGTTCGAACTAGCGGCGGACAAGGACACGTCGGCCGCCAGGGCCGAAACCAGCTTGTTCAATGCCGGCGTGTTCTCCGTGCGCGCGACGGAGTGGGAGCGCGCGATTCGCGTGAACCGCAAGTTTGTGGAAAAGTATCCCGCTTCCAAAGACGCCGACGATTTGTTTTACGACATCGCGAACTATCATTTGAAGCTCGACGATTGGGATAGCGCCAACGAGATCTACGGCGAGTACGCGCAGAAATTTCCGGAGTCTCCGCGCACGGTGGAAACCTACTATCGCCGCGGCGAATATTACGAAGGCCGCAACAATCTCGCGCAAGCGCGCGCGGAATATGAGTCGGCCCTGGGCAAGAGCGCGGATTTCAAGCGGCGCCAAATGGATTATAACCCCTTCTTCTCCGCCGAAGCTTTGTTCCGCTTGACGGATTTGAAGTATCGCAATTATGCCGAGATTCGTTTTCGTTTGCCCAAAGCAACGCTGGACGAGAGCAAGGAACGCAAGAAGAACGCTTTGCTGGAGATCGTCGACGGCTATACGCGCGTGGCGAGCTACGGCACGCTACGCCTGTATGAGGCCACGTTTAAGATCGGCACGTCGTATGAAGAGTTTGCGCAAACCTGGGCCGATCAGGAAATTCCGGAAGTCGACGACGCGCGCCGGATTGTCGCGAAGAAAGAAATCAATCAAACGGCGACGCAGCTTTATGAGCGCGCGCTCGAGACTTACAAGCAAGGCGCCCTCGCGCTCGCGCGTTTGGCGCAAAGTTATGGCGTGCCGGATTCTTCCGACTCCACTGCGATAGCGCGCGAGGAAAAAGTGGCCCGGCAGGATACCACGTTGCACGTGGCGTGGCGTTGGATCAATAAGAGCAAAGACAAAGTTTCCGAGGCGCTCTACGATATCGCGGAGTTGAACCACGAGTCGATGCAGAATTTGTTGAGCGCGCCCGCGCCGGAGAATTTGCCGCGCATCGCCTTGTTTGAATTTCGGCATCAGCTCTTGGGCAAATTCGTGCAGCCGGTCGTCGTCCAAATTTCACGCGCGCACCGCCGCAATCTTCAGGAGTGCGATTCGCTTCGGATTCAAAGCTTGTGGATGGAGCAATCGCGCGGCAAGATTGTCGAAACGAACAATGCGCTCGCGCGCGAATACGTGAAGCTGGCGCGCCAAGGCCTGGCTTTGTATGCAAGCGACATGGAAAGCTATAAGCGCGCGGTCGCCGAGAACGACGTGCAAACCGTCGAGTGGCAGGACGAGATGGCGAATGCCATAGATTTCAGCCGGACTTTTGCCAAAACCGCGGTGCAAGCCTATGTCGGCACTTTGCAGGAAGCACACAAGAGCGCGATCCCTCCGGAAGCTTTGAATGAAACGCACGATCAAATGCTGGCCTTTGCTTTTCTCGCTTCGCGCACCGACGACTCGCTGGCAACCGTGGCGAATAATGAACGCCGCTTGTTTGAAGAAAAATTCAAACACGAAGGCCGGCAAGAAGTACAGGACGCGGTGTTCGCGCTCGAAGATCAAGCCCATGCTTTGGCCGAGGGGAAAAAAGAATTGCTCGCGGCCGGTTTCGAAGCCATGCGCGGCTACGCGATTCGCAATACCTGGTCGGAAAAAATCACGCTCGCATTGGTGCGCAGCGATCCCGTCAAATATGCCGGCGAGCTGGGCTTGGCGATTGCGGATACCATCATGGTGACGGACACGACTTGGCAGGCGCGCACAAAATATGCGGCGGGCTGGACGGAACGCGCGAACATTAAAACCGATTGGCAACCCGCAAAATTTATAAGTGCGGGTATACAATTCTCCGGTTACAATGCGCAGCGCTTGTGGGCGAATGCGCCGAGTGATTCGCTGCAAAACTCGACACCCGATTCGTCCGCGAGCGCGACAAGGCCTGGCAGCGCGAAGCCGAGCGAGGCGGCGTATTTTTACAAAGGTTTTGAGATTCGCGGGCTGCCGGTCGCAGCGCAAATACAGGTGCATGCCGACGATGCCTATAATTTGTTCGTGAATGGCGAGTTCATCGCGCAGCAAATGTCAACGCCGCCGGATAGCCTCGAGACGCACGTTCATGACCTGGGCAACTTTTTGCAAACCGGCGCAAATCATGTCGCCGTGGAAGTGCGCGACACCAATCACAGCGGCGGCGCTTTGGAAGCCGTGCTCTTCTTGAAAACGCTGCCCGGCTGGCAACGGCAAAGTGAAACACCTCAAAAGCCAGAAACCGAAGACGAGACGCAAATTTTCAAGCGTGGTGTTTTACCCAAACAATAGCGAGTGAGATTATGCGCAAAATTTTTTTGGCAAGTTTGTTCAGCTTGATGGGCGTGTCAGGGGCGTGGGCGCAATCGCCGACGCCGGCCTCGCCAACCGATACCTTGCGGGCAGCGAATAAATCAAGTGCGGCCAATGCCGGCGAGACGGCGAAGCCGGTGCAAGGCGACGACCGGGAAATTGATTTGGCAGTCATCGAGATTCAAGCCGTGATCGAGAAGCCGAACGTGGACATCATTTCCAAACGCGCCAAGCCGGAATGGGAAGAAACGCGCTTCATTGACCGCAGCTTCGAGGCCGAGTTGAAGCAGGCGCCAAAAGATCTCATGCTCGTTGACGAAGAGCTGGATCGCGCGCAGAAACTCGAAGCATTAAAAAAAGCCGATCCGCCCAAGAAAGAGTAGCGCAATGCGGTCGTGCGGGTTTCTCCCGGTTTCGTGTATTTTGCGTGTTTCGTGAGCCCAAAATAGAATCTGACGAAGTAGAACTATAAGCTCTCAAGTTTTCAATCCCAATAACCGTTTATCACTGGAGATTTTTCATGGAAGCTTTTTGGCAGGAATTGATCAACTCCTTTCGCTGGGAAGACGATGGCTCGTCGTTCATGTATGCGATTTTGATCATGGGCGCGTTTGCCCTCGCGATTGCGGCCGAACGTTTTTACTTTTTGATGGTGCGTTCCAATGTCAACGCGCCCAAGTTCATGTCGGAAATTCGCAAGCTGGTGAATGCGGGCGAAATCAAACAAGCGCTCGCCTTGTGCGATGCGGCGCCGCAAAAAGCGTTGCCCCGCGTCGTCGGCGCCAGCCTGCGCAAAGTCGCGGAAAACGAGCAAGTCGATTTTCGCGCGATTCAAAACAGCGTTGACGAGTGTACGCTGGAAATCATTCCCAGCTTGCACCAGCGCACCAATTATCTGTCCTCGTTCGCCAACGTGGCCACGCTGCTGGGCTTGATGGGCACGGTTTACGGCTTCATCATCTCCTTCAAAGCCGTGTCTTCCGCGGGCATCGACGCCGCGGAAAAAGCGCGCATGCTGGCCGCGGGAATCAGCGCCTCCATGACCGCGACTTTCTGCGGACTGATCGTGGCGATTCCCTCGGTTTTGCTCTACACGTTCTTGTACAATAAAACCGCGAAGATTATCGACGAGATCGACGAACACACGGTGAAGTTGATCAATCTTTTAACCAGGAATAAATAAGCATGGCTTTCAGACCTTCTCTGCGCCGCCATAAGACGGAAGTGAACACGGAGTTGAATCTCAACCCGTTGCTCGACGTGATAACGGTGTTGATTCCGCTACTGCTCGCCAATGCGCAGTTCGCGAAGATCGGCGTGATCGAGCTGAACTTGCCGCCCGCGGCCGGCGCGGCCGGCGTGGCGCAAAGCGCGACCGGCTTGCCGAAAGAGAACGAGCGCCATTTGGATCTCGTGGTGACGATCACGGACAAAGGTTTTTATGTGGTCAGCGCCGTGTCGACGCCGGAAGAAGCGGCGATGACCGGCCCGGCCTTGCCCGTGAGTGGCAACGGCGAGTACGATCTCGCCGGCCTTTCACGCGCGCTGCTGGAAGTGAAGCAGCGCGCGGGCAAAAGCTTCGCCGATCCGGAAGCGGTCGTCATTCAAGCCGAACCCAAGATTAGCTATCAGGTTTTGGTGAGCACGATGGACGCCGCGCGCAACGTGCGCGTGGACGGAAAAAATGTCACGCTGTTTCCCACTGTCGCTTTGAGCGCGGGCGTGCTCTAACGCGCGCCGGTTAACCGCTGCAACTTTATTTCGAGCACATATGGCTTTCATACCTTCCCGAATCAAAAAGCACAAAACCGCGATGCCCGAAGCCACGTTGAACCTGACTTCGATGCTCGACACGTTTACGGTTTTGCTCATTTTCTTGCTGCAAATGTATTCCACCGACGGCCAGCTCATCTCGCCTTCGGAATTTTTGACGTTGCCCAATTCCAGCGTCCAACAGCCTCCGGAAGTCGGGCTGGACGTGGTGGTTTCCAAAAACATGATCCTCGTGAATCACGAAAAAGTGGTGACGATGGATGACGTGACCGCGAACGACGCCGCGGTGATGGAAAACGGCATCATCAAGCCGCTCAAAGAACGTTTGCTGTTCTTCAGCTCGCAAGCCCGGAAAATGGAAACCGATTACGGCGTGACGTTTTCCGGCCGCGTCGTCATTCAAGGCGATAAAGATTTGCCCTATTACGAGCTGGTGAAAGTGATGCGCACCTGCGGCATGGGCGGCTATCCCAACATGCGTCTCGCCGTTTATCGGCCCGAATGATTGTGCCGCAACCTTCACGTTGCGCGCGGTATACCTAATTGGATTCATGCTTATGGACGAAAACAGAATGGCAGTGTGAGATGATGCCGATCATGCCGCAAAACCACAGCTCGACTCAGAGCCTGCCCTGGCTGGAAAATTATCGCGCGGACAATGCGCCGATCGCACTCGGGCGTTTTCCGCGACAATTTGAGAGCAATTTTTTGGAAACCCTCGATCGGCGCTTTGCCGGCATCTTGTCGAGCAGCGTGTTGATCAATTTTTTGTTCGTCGCTTTTTTGCTCAATCTTCCAGCGGCGCACGAACGGGTGCAGTACACGGAGGCCGTGCAAGAACGCTTCGCGCGTTTGGTTTTGGATAAATCCGAAACCGCGAGCGAGCCGTCGCCGTCGGAGCCAATGGCAACGGCCACAAGCGACGCGGAAGCAACGCGCGACAAGGCCGCGACGCGAGATGCTAAAACGAGCGCAAGAAGCGAAGGCCGCTCCGGTGGCGGAAGAAGCACGGGCGGCGCACCAGCGAATAGCCTCGAGCCATCTTCCGGCTCGAGGCGCTTGGGTGGAACGCCGTCGCCTAGCAAAGCCGAGGTTGGCCGCGCCGGAATTTTAGGCTTGCTCTCCAGCAGCAGCGAGATGGCGAGCGGCGAAGGCGTCGAAGATATTTTAGGCGGGAATGTCGCTGCGGATATGGACAAAGCGCTCTCGGCCGGACTGGCGCGCGCGGGCAGCGGCGGCGGGCGTGAACAGTTGGAAGGCAAGATCGGCACGGGCGCCGGCGGCGATTTGCGCGGCGGCCGCGAAACCGGCGGCGGCAATATCGACACGAGGGTCGAAGGCTTGGGCGAAGGCAAATCCAAAGGCGTGGCGCGATCCGGCAATATCGAATTTCAAGAAAGCGCGCCGTTGATCGAAGTGGAAGAAAGCGGCGGCGGCGGCGGGCGTTCGCAAGATGCGGTCGCAGCCATTGTCGCGCGGCACACCGCGGCGATTCAATCATGCTATCAAAGCGAAGTGCGCCGCACCCCGGAATTGAAAGGCAAGATCGTCGTGCGCTTCGTCATCACGCCCCAAGGCACGGTCGAAAGCGCGACAATCGTCTCTTCGACATTGAACAACGCGCGCGCGGAAAAATGCGTAATCAGCCGCATCCTCCGCTGGGACGACTTTGGCGCCGTCGCGCCCGACAAAGGCAAGACCACGATTCGGCAAGTGTATACGTTCGGGTATTGAGGCGTTGTCGATCGTCCTGCTCAACAGAAGCTAAAGCGGAACGCAGATTTTCAGGAAACGGCAAAGAGCAAAAGGATTTTAGAGCTTTGCACGAAGCGATCCTAAAAATCCGCGGCCTTTTCCGCGGCATCCGCGTTCAAAAAGTTTTGTGCGAAAGCCCCCTCGCAAGAGCATATCATGAAGGCCACTGACTCATTGCAGTGGCTTTTTTTATTTTATGGAACCGCTAGCGATCCTCTATTCCTGCTCACGCTTCGGCGTTTTTACTTTGAGCTGCGCGGGCAGATACTTCCGCGCCAGTTGCAATACCCCAAGCGGCCCGGCCTCGACCCACTTGCGCAAGTTGCGCTCATCGCCGCGCGCCTCTTGTGCGAGCCACAGCGCGGTCGTCAACGCTCCCCACTTTTGATCAAAAGTTCCACGCGATAAACCTTCCAGCAACTGCACGGCTTCCTCTTCCGTTGCGTGTTCCAAGGCCGCAAGGCGCTCGACAAAAATCGGCTGCAATCTTTGAAGTGCTGCTTGCGCGTGCGGCGTCAATGCTCCGTTTGCGTGCAGCCATTTATTCGAGAGCGAGCGATAATTCTCCAACCCTTCGGTGAGGCATTCCCACAGCGCGAATTCGAACGGCGAATTGAACTCCACGCCGCGCTGCTTGCGCCATGCCGAGGTCGCAGCGCCGTCTTCTGAAATTCCGCGTTGAATGGATAGCGCAATAATGGCGTGAGAAATTTTTGGTGATTCTTGGCAAGAGCTTGAAGGCACATTAACCAGGAGATACAGGCAAGCCGAGGCGGGAAAGATGATTTTAAGGTCGGGCAGCAGAGTAATCATTGAGATCCTGTAAGATGATTTGTCGCGTGTCGAGCAGGCTGCGCGCTACGGCCATTTTGCCGCCAGCTTTCAACTTGTTTGCCTGCCCTTTTTTGTCTATATTTTCGCCGCTAAAATTTCATGTCGCAGGCCGTCTGCCTGAGCCAAATCGTACACGAATTTTAACGTTCACAGGAAAGAGCATGTTTCATATCGCAGGCCCGGAGGACATTCTCGCGGGAAAAGTGACCGACATTTATTTCGAGCGCACCAAGCAAATTTTGAATCGCCTCGGCAAAGATGCGCATGTCGCCGTTGAATTTATCGTGAAGAAATTTCCCGCGCCCAACAAGTGGGGCATCTTCGCCGGTTTGGAAGAGGCCATGACGATTCTCTCGCAGCTTCCAGTCACGGTCGAAGGATTGACGGAAGGCGCATTATTTTTCGAAGACGAGCCGGTGCTTACGATCACCGGCAAGTATCTCGATTTCGGCCCATACGAAACCGCGCTGCTCGGCATTCTGTGTCAAGCCTCGGGCGTGGCAACCAAAGCCGCGCGCTGCAAGAAAGCCGCGGACGTCCGCCCGGTGATCAGCTTCGGTGCTCGCCGCATGCACCCCGCGTTGGCTCCGATGATCGAGCGCAATGCCTTCATCGGGGGCTGCGACGGCGTCGCGTCCATTGCCGCGGCCGAGCTGTTGCGCATCCCGCCTTCGGGCACGATTCCGCACGCGCTCATTTTGATTATCGGCGACACGCTGGAAGCCGTGCAAGCTTTCGATCGCCACGTCGATCCGGCATTGCCGCGCGTCGCGTTGGTGGATACTTTTAACGATGAAAAATTCGAAGCGTTGCGCGTGGCCGAAGCGTTAAAAGAAAAACTCTTTGCGATTCGTTTGGATACCCCGAGCAACCGCCGCGGCGATTTCGTGAGCCTCGCCAAAGAGATTCGTTGGGAGCTTGATCTGCGCGGCCATCGACACGTGAAGATTTTTCTTTCCGGCGGCATCGACGAAGAAAAAATTTTGCAGTACAATGTCATTGCAGACGCCTATGGCGTAGGCACGGCCATCTCCAATGCGCCGGTCTTGGATTATTCGATGGACATTGTGGAAATCAACGGCCGACCTCTTGCCAAGCGCGGCAAAAAATCCGGACGAAAGATGCTCTGCCACAAGCGTGGCTCGAACGAACGCGTGATTCTGCCGATGCAAACCGCATTGGAACAGCCGAATGAGTACCTCTCGCTTTACACGCAACTCATGCGCGCAGGCGAAGTGCTCTATCACTCTCCCGCTGCGACCGAAATTCGCAACATCGTGCTCGAACAAATGCAGCACGTTGATTTGATCGGGAAATGACGCCAATATGATGCTTTCCGCTTCGCGCTTCGAATCCATCGATCACACCGCGGACGTTGGCTATCGCTTATACGCGCCGACTTTGCCGGAGCTGTTCGAGATCGCGGGCCAAGCGCTGTTCGACGCCATCACCGAGCTTGATTCCGTGCACAGGGAATTATCGCGAACCGTGCGCGCCGAAGCCGATGACGTCGAAGCGTTGCTCGTAACTTGGCTTTCAGAGTTGAACTATCATTGCCTCACGGATTTCGAATTGTTCAACGCCTTCGAGATTCAATCGTGCTCTGATCATCACATTGAAGCCGTCGCCTATGGCGAAAAGATCGAGGCGGAGCGCCACGAGATCAAAACCGAAATCAAAGCCGTGACCTATCACGGACTCTACGTGCGTGAAAGCGCGAACGGCTGGGAAGCGCAAATCATTTTCGATGTATAAAAACTTTCATTCGGGAGGAAACTCTATGTCTCTCAATCTCAAAGGCGCTTTGGCCCTTCTAAAACCGCAAGAGCAAGCCGAGGTCTTTAAATATTTGGCCGAGCGCCTTCATCAACCCGACCTCGTTGCGCTGGCGGAATACTATCAATCTCTGCTCGCACAAAAGTTCTCCGCCGAGGAAACGGTCGCGCCGACGCCATCGATACTATATCGCACGGCCGAGGAAAGAGCGGAAGGCACTTCGAATCGTGTGCGCGAGGACGTTGCAATCCATGGTGCGCCGGCGACGGTCGCAGCGAAGACGCCACTGCGGTTCGAAGAATTTTTTGCGACGTTCGACGGAGAGGTGTTCAAGCCGGAAGGCAAGATCGATCTGGCTTCGGATAAACGCTATCGTGTTTTGATCGATAAAGCGGACCTCGAATTTCCGGAGATTAAAGTTCAAGCGTTCAAAAAAATTGCAGCAAGGGCAGTTCCCATGGGGATTCCGGATTTCGCAGAGCAACATGATCATTATTTGTACGGTACGCCAAAAAGAAAATGAAGCCTCCGACTTTTATCGATACAAGCCATATCATCGCACTGATAAGAGCTGACGATGAATACCATGAGTTGGCAAACTTTGCGGGTGACGTTCTTACCGGCAAAATGGTGACGACCGAGGCTGTGCTGATAGAATTTGGCAATTCTCTCTCCAAAGCGAAATACAAACAGTTGGCCGTTGACACCATCGCGGATTTGCGCAATGATCCCAATATCGAAATCGCGCCTCTCGATAGTTCCCTCATCGAACGCGCGCTTGCTGTTTTTGGCTCACATCACGACAAAGACTGGAGCCTCACCGACTGCGTCTCCTTCGTCGTCATGCAAGAGCGCGGGTTGGTCGAAGCATTAACCACCGATCATCATTTCGAGCAAGCCGGCTTCCGCGCCATTCTGCGCGAGTTGAAGAATCAAAATTAGCGAGACTACTATGGCCCGATACCTCGATCCCACCACGGACTTTGGCTTCAAAAAGATTTTCGGTGAAGAAGCCAATAAAGAAATCATCAGCAGTTTCGTCACTGACGTGCTGGAGCTGGAAACGCCGCTGGTCGATCTATCATTTCTCAACAAAGAGCAATTGCCGGAAATCTTCGAGCAGCGCGCCGGCGTGTACGACCTGTTTTGCACCGACCGCGACGGAAATCATTTCATCGTCGAAATGCAGAAGAGTCCGATTGCCTACATCAAAGATCGCATGGTGTACTATTCGACGTTTCCCATTACGCAGCAAGCGCCCAAAGGCGGCATGATGCGCGTGGCCGATCACGGCGATACCGGCTATGGCAAAAGCGCGAAGCCCAAACCCAAGCCGTGGGACTTTCGCCTTGATGCGATTTACTGCATCGCCATTTTAGGTTATGAAATGAACGGGAGCACGAGAGCGGTCAATCGCAACAGCATTCGCAATGACTATCCGCCCCACGAGTTGTTTTATCCCAAGCTGCGTTACTTGACCATCGAGCTGCCTTTGTTCGATGAAAGCAATCCGGAATACAGTCTGGACCGGCACGTGAACAAGTGGCTCTACTTTTTAAAGTATCTTCCCGAGTTGGATCGCATTCCGGAAATCTTCGCGAATGAAGTCGTCTTTCAAAAGGCGTTCTTCGTTGCGGAGCTGGCGAATCTCTCGCAAGAAGAGTTGAATCTCTATCAGCGCAACTTGAAATACCATTGGGATGATTATGCCAAGCTAACTACGGCGGAGAATATAGGCCTCACCAAAGGCAAGATCGAAGGCAAGATCGAAGGCAAAATCGAAGTGGCGAAAGCGCTGCTGCAAGAAGGCGGTGAAGTCGCCTTCATCGCAAAAGTAACCGGGCTCGCGGAAGAACAGATTCGACAACTGCAAAACGCTTGAGCCGTTCTCCATTCCATTTTAGGATGATCAATCATGGCAGAAATCAAACTCAACAAGCTCGCCGATTACTTGTGGGAGATTCCGCAAGAGGGCAACATGCTCGTGCCCGCGCGCATCTATGCGACCGAGAAGATGTTGCCGAACCTGCTCGCGGATAACGCGCCGCAACAGGCCGCGAACGTCGCGCACATGCCGGGCATCGTGGGCTATTCGCTCGCCATGCCGGATATTCATTGGGGCTACGGCTTTCCCATTGGCGGCGTCGCCGCGTTTGACGTGGACTACGGCGTGATTTCGCCGGGAGGCGTGGGGTATGACATCAATTGCCTGCGCGGCGATTCGCGCGTCTTGTCTGCGCATGGCTACACCCGCACGATTGCTGAAATGGAGAACGACCGGCAAGCGGCAGAGGTGCGGTGCCAGGATTTCAACGCCAATTGTGATACTTCAACAAAAGTCGTCGGCTATCTCAGGCGCAGGCCGCACACGCCGGTCTATCGCCTCACGACCGATGCGGGCGACGAAATCATTGCGACTGCCGATCATCCTTTTTGGACGCCAGACGGCATGGTCGAATTGCGCAAGCTGCAAGTCGGTGATCGTGTGGCGCGCTATCCGTTCGAGGGCATTCCATACGAAACACCGGATGATAAAATTTTGGCCGACGCGACTGACATTGAAAACGTGCTGGCCGCGCACGGCAAAGGCTTGTCCGGCAATGCCTTGACGCAAATTCTAAATCAACTCACGGCGCGAGAGCTTCTGCCGCTGCGCGGGAATGCGCCGCAATTACCTTTTCTGCTCAAATTGCTGGGCTACGTTTGGGGCGACGGCTCGATTTATTTCAACGGCGGCGACGGCAAAGGCACGACTTGGTTCTATGGCAAGGCGGAAGATTTGGAGACGATACGCGCCGATGTCGCGTCCGCGGGATTCACGCCTTCGCGCATTTACACTCGCGAGCGCGAGCATCGCATCGCGACGACATATGATGAATATCAATTCAAGCGACGCGAGTACGCTTTTAAAGTCGTCGGAAGCGGATTCGCGGCTTTACTCGCGGCATTGGGCGCGCCGATAGGAAACAAAGCCAAGCAAGACTATGATGTGCCGAGCTGGCTCTTTCAAGCCCCGCGCTGGCAACAACGGCTATTTCTCGCCGCATATTTCGGAGCGGAGCTTTCTTCGCCGCGCGCGTTTGAAGATCGCAATCACAATTTCATGCCGCCCGTGCTTTCGCTCAATAAGCGCTCCGACTATGTGGCGAGCGGACGCCTTTTTCTCGAAAGCCTCGGCCGCGTGCTGGCGAAGTTCGGCGTGATCACCAAGAAGATTAGCCAACGCGAAGAGCAAACCAACGTTGACGGCAGTAAGTCCGTGCGTTTGCGGCTGATTCTTTCCTCGCAAACCGAAAGCTTGCTCAACCTTTGGGGTCGTATTGGATTTGAATATAATCGCAAGCGCACTGCGCTTGCGAATGAGGCGGTGGCATATCTCCAAAATAAAACCGCGATTGTGCAAGTTCGCGAAGAGGCTGGTCAAACCGCGCTCGTGTTGCAATCCGAAGGCGTGGCGCCGCAAGCCATCTACGATTTTCTTGTCGGTGAGCATGTCAATCGGCGTTTCGTGGAACGCTCATTATATGAAGGTCGATCAACTTCCGCGCGCGGCGGCACTTCTTTTATGACCTTCGACGAATATCGCGCCGAGGCGACGCTGGGCTTGGGCGAATGCGGCATGATTTGGAGCCGCATCATCTGTCTCGAAGAGATTCCTTTTCATGAGGACGTTTATGACCTGACGGTGGCGCATCATGATCACAACTTCGTCGCGAACGGCTTCGTCGTTTCCAATTGCGGCGTACGTCTCATGGCTTCCGCGCTCACGCGCGAGGAAGTTACGCCGAAGATTCAGCAACTCATGGCCTCGCTGTATAAAAACGTGCCCACCGGCGTCGGCGCGAGCGGGCGCCTCACGCTTGAACAAAAAGAATTGCAGCACGTGATGACGGAAGGCGCGAAGTGGGCAGTCAAAAACAACTACGGCACGGAAGGCGAGCGCGATTTCATCGAAGAGCGCGGCACGATGGCGGGCGCAAATCCGGATTTGGTTTCAAACAAAGCGAGCCAGCGCGGGCGGCCGCAGCTCGGCACGCTCGGCAGCGGCAATCATTTTCTCGAAGTCGGCTATGTCGCGCAAATTTTTGATGCGCACGCAGCAGAAGCGCTCGGTTTATTTCAAAATCAAGTCACGGTCATCATTCATTGCGGCTCGCGCGGCTTTGGCCATCAAGTATGCGAAGATCAGCTCACGGTCATGGATAAGGCCGTACACAAATACGGCATCACATTACCCGACCGCCAACTCTGTTGCGCACCGATCTCTTCTCCCGAAGGCCAAAATTATCTCGGCGCGATGCGTGCGGCGGTCAACTTCGCGTTTGCGAACCGCCAAATCATCGCGCATTGGACGCGCGAATCTTTTTCGCACATCATGAACAAAGCGCCCAAGTACATCGGCCTGCGCACGATTTACGAAGTCGCGCACAATATCGCGAAGATGGAAAGACACACGTTCGAAGGCGTGGAGCGCGAAGTGTGTGTGCATCGCAAAGGCGCGACGCGCGCATTTCCCGCGGGGCATCCGCACATTCCCTCGGCCTATCAAAAAGTTGGGCAGCCGGTGTTAATTCCGGGCGATATGGGCAGATATTCGTATGTGCTCGTGGGCGCGCCCGGTTCGATGGAGCAAACGTTCGGCTCAACCTGTCACGGCGCGGGCCGTGCGATGAGCCGCAAAAAAGCCATGAAAATGGCGGAAGGCCGCAACATTGCGAAAGAGATGCAGGACCAAGGCGTCTACGTGATGGGCGCAAGCCGCCGCACGATTGACGAAGAAATTCCCGAGGCATATAAAGACGTGGCCGAGGTGGTCGATACTTGCCACATGGCCGGCATCTCGCGCAAAGTGGCGCAGCTTCGGCCGTTGGGATGTATTAAAGGGTGAGTATGCACGTAGATAAACCATTCGATTGAAAACTTTGGATATTTACTAAAGCGGAAAGAGTGTGCATGAGAAATAACCTTATGGAACGCATCGCGATTGCGCCAAACATCTGTCACGGCAAGCCGCATATTCGAGGAACGCGGATTATGGCGGAACAAGTTCTAAATTTGTTGTCCGACGGGGCCAGCCCCGACGAGATTATCACCGAAGATTTTCCAGACTTGACGTTGGAAGATATTCGTGCGTGCATCGCGTTTGCTAATCAACCAACAACTCTTAAGTTTCTCAGAAAGGAACGGGGAAATGCCGGCAGTTCTTCAAATGCTCGGGTGGAGGCTTTACTTCTACGCGAACGAGCGCAATGAGCCGATTCACATTCATTGCGCCAAAGCAGAGATTCGCTGCAAGTTTTGGATTGATGTCGATGATTTCAATCTGCGCGTGGAGTATGCCTTGAACGCCTCCCCTCGTGATATTCGCGAAGTCAAAAAGATTATCTATGAGCACTTTGATGTGATTGTTGAAGCTTGGAACAAATTTCAGGAACACAAACATGAATAAATTGTTTGAGCTCTCTCAGGTTGCTTTAAAAGGCCATACACTTTCTTTTACAGTCAATGGCACCCCGGTGATTTGTGATCTCTTCGAAATCTCGGAAGTGCTCGCGCACGCCGGCACTGAACAAGTCGCCAGAATGATCGTTGATCCCGTTGGCGTCGGGTTTCATTGGCCCGAGCTAGACGAGGATCTCTCTGTGAGCGGAATATTGAAAGCAGCGGGTATTCAAGTGGATCCCACGATTTGTTCGACTAATCAATCAGAGAGAGCGTTTCGGTTTGATGAAGAGTGTGAGACGGTTTCGCTTTCATGAAGCGCAAAGGTAGGCTCAAGTCATCATGCTGCCGGCAACGGACAAAACTCAAGTCGAAAAAGTGGTTCGCGCTTTTGCGGAGAAGCTGCTCGAACAGCTTGGCGGGCAAATTTATGAAGTAATTTGGTATGGCAGCACCGCGCGCGGCGACGCGGAGGAAGATTCCGACATTGACGTGGCCGTCATTTGCCAAAGCGACGACGCCAAAACCGAAGATTTCGTTTGGAATATTGCCGGCGACCTCGGCCTCGATTACGACGCATTCCTTGACGTGCGCGTCATCAGCCGCGAGCGCTTTTATGGCGAATGGGGCGAGTTATCTTATCTTGCGGAAGACATTCGCAACGAAGGCCTCACAATATGGACAAGAAGCGAGAAAGCAACGGCAACAAACTGATCGACGTTGCCAAAAGAAATCTCTCCGAAATGCGAGCCATGTTTGCCAGCCAGCATTATTACGGCACGGTCAATCGCGCGTATTACGCCATGTTTCATGCCGTATCCGCGCTGCTCCTGCTAGAGGGCTTGCGATTCAAAAAACATATGAGCCTCATCTCTGCGTTTGGACGGGATTACGCAAAAACCGGCGCGGTTCCACGCGAATATCACCAACTCTTGAATAAGGCCTACGAAACACGCAACAAGGTGGACGATGACGTTGACATGATCATTGATCGGGAGTTGGCGGAAGTGTATTGCCAGAAAGCGGAAGAGCTGGTTGCATTCATCGAACAAAAGATCCATCAAAAGAATTCTCACGCCGGAAAACCACCATGACTCCAACAAGCGACGGGCGATCGCGCATCACTCGTAGCTTTTATAAACCGCGTGCCCGTTTTGCACCATGAGATCATTGACATTCACCCACTGGCCTTCGCGCTCTAACCACAGCTCGCCCAAATAGCGCCCATACTTTTCCGTGTTGTCTTTGACGGTTTCCATGACGATTGTCTGGCCTAAAATCAGCGCGCGCAAATAGTCCCGCGCCTTGGTGCCGGCCTCTTTATCCGCTCCGCGCATCTCCGGCGCGTTGATGCGATGGAGCCGCACCTTTTGCGTTTTGAGCCACGTGTATAAACCCAAATCGATATCAACCGTGCAAGTGTCGCCGTCATAAACTTCGACGACGTGCGCGCGATAGTGATACAAGCGGTGTTTCATGATCGGCTCCTTGTAAAAGTGCGGTGCGAAAAAGGCCGCTCAGGTTTTGTGTCGAGCGGCATAATAAAGTACCGACAAACCGCGCGAAACGCAAGCCGGCATTCGACGATAATTTGGTGAAAGGAGAATTATGGCCGTTCGATTTTATAAACGCGGCGGAGTTTGGCCTCTTGCAAAGCAGGCCGTTTTCATGCTCGTGTTCTGCCTGGGCTTTGCCGCATTGCCGACGCGCGCGCAAGAGGGCAAGAAGCACGAGGCCGTTGCGCCGCTCGTGCGCAATGCCGGCTTTGTCTGCGTGGAAAAAGTTTACAACTCCGAGTTGATGGCGCCGTTCGACGTGTTGCAGCACACGATCTATCGCGATTCGAGCAATTACATTCGCTGCTTCATCGTCACGCCCGAGGGCGAACCGTTCGTAACTTCGGAAGGCATTCGCATTACGCCGGATTATTCCTTGGCAACGGCCCCGCCGATCGACATACTCGTGCTGCCGAGCACGGAGACGAGCATGACCGCGGATTTGGAAAACATGGTTTTCATGAATTGGCTGAAGCGTGCCGTTGAAAATGCGCAACACGTTCTCACCCTTTGCGACGGCGCATTTCCTCTCGCCGCCACCGGCGCGCTCGACGGCCGCACGGCCACCACGTTTCCCGGAGATCGTGAAGAGTTCGCGAAGCGCTTTCCCCAAATCAAAGTGCGCTTCGAGGCGAGCTTCGTGGTCGATGGCAAGTATATCACTTCCGTGGGCGGGGCCGCGAGCTACGAACCGGCGTTGTATTTGGTGGAAAAATTATATTCGCGCGAGCATGCGGTGCGCACAGCCCAAGGGTTGGTGATCGAATGGGATTTGCGAAAGGTGGCGCACCTTGTAGCAGGCAATGGGAATTGAAAACTCCCGGCCGCGAGATTTTTTTACGTAAAAACCGGTGGGCCGGAATGCCCGCATTCACGGATGCGGGCAGCTTGCCTGGTCGCCGTCTAGCGCTCGCACCGGTCTTGTCTGCCAACAGACAGGATGAACACCGAAAGGCCTAGCGGGTCTTTCTTTTTTCGCCTTGCCAATCTAGGCCTGCCATGATATATTGCCCGCCGGCAAAAGATGTTTGTGTCGCGAGGACGTAGTCCGTTGTAATAGCTGCCGGGGCTGTCATTCTGAAGGAATCCTTTTACTCGCTGGAGAAACAGGCCGTTCGAGGTTTGTGTCGAGTGCTTAAAAAGATTCCTCCTGAATGACATGAAAGGAGGCTCGTCGAAGCAATCAACGCATGCAAGTGCAAATTGATATCACCATCGTTTCATCCCGCCAAGAAAGAGAAGCCCTCCATGAAAGATTTCAAACGCATTCTGCTCGCACCATTATTCGTCGCCACTGCGCTCCATGCGCAACAAGCCGTGCAAGTCGTCAGCGCCACACCGAAGGGCAAAACCGGCAGCATGGCCGAAGCCAATCGCATCGTGGTCACGTTCAATCAACCCATGGTTGCGCTCAAAGGTTTGGGTGAAGCGCCGATGAGCACCGGGCCATTCGTTATCGTTCCGAATATTGCGGGCACGTTTCGTTGGCTCGGCACGAGCAGCATTGAATTTCAACCGAGCGCGCCGCTGCCGCCCGCGACAAAATTCACCGTCACGATTGCCGCGGGCCTCAAATCCGTTTCCAATACGACGCTCGCACAACCATATTCGTGGACGTTCGAAACGCTGCGCCCGGCGATCATGCAAACTTGGCCGGAGAACGAGGCCAAGCACATACCTCTCGATGCCGAAATTCTTTTGCGCTTCACTCTGCCCGTGAATGCCAACGCGATTGCGAATTTCATCACCATCACCACAGGCAAGCAAGCGGTCACGCGCACGGTACGCGGCGTGCCCATTCCCGTTGCGACCACGCGCTTGCCATTCAAAATCCGCCAAGCGACGGCGGAAGACTCAGGTGTTGCCGGTGAAGCGTTAGAGCAATCCGTCATCCTCAAGCCGCAAGCGCCGCTGCCGCAAGGAGAACAGATCAATGTCACGGCGCTCGCGAACTTGCCCGCGACCGTCGGCAACTTGGGAACGGGTGCGCCCTTCACGCTGAAATTTTTTATGGCCGAAGGTTTTGCTTTCAAGGATTGGGAGCCGAAGACGCCTTCGGAGCCGCTGACGAACATGACGTTTCATTTCTCCAACCCCGTGGCCGCCTCCGATCTCGTGCGGCATTTGAAATTCAACCCGGAGATTGAATATCCCGAATACTACAATG
>Ga0247727_10006240_pt1 | contig 23574 bp, 10 predicted proteins | sample WisWelCaveWW1625_FD_202498 | JGI IMG/M metagenome (GOLD analysis project Ga0247727, IMG submission 202498) | Biofilm microbial communities from Wishing Well Cave, Virginia, United States - WW16-25 | ecosystem: Environmental > Aquatic > Deep subsurface > Groundwater > Cave microbial mat | place...
CCTCGATGACCTTCCGCAGCGCTCCCCGAGCCGCCTCCTCGAGCGTCCCCCACTCCTCCCCCTCGTAATACATCTCCTTGATGATCCGCGCCGCCTCGCCTACACTCCGAACTGCTTCACACTGTCCCACGGGGTATCTCCTTTCTGGTTGGCAGACCGATCTGGAGGTACCCCTTCTCTTCCTCTCTTCTGAGCCCTGACACAAGAACTGATACGTCACCCGGATGGGGGGGGCCGTTGATGGGCGTGCCCGAACGTGAGATCATCTTCGGCACGCTCCGGGAAAGGCGGTCTCACACCGTGCGCGACCCTCGGACCCTCTCGTCCGCCGCGTCCCTCGTGGCGGCGCTGCTCTGCCTCGCGCCGGCCCTCCCCGCCGACCACGCGCGCGCCGCCGCGCCACTCCCGCCGATCGTCGTGGATGGCGCCGACCTCGCGATCTTTCCCGGGATGATCGCCCCCCTCCGATTCCGCCTCCAGAACACCACGGCCGAGGACATCGTTCTCTCCTGGACGATCGCCGGCGGCACGGGGCAGCCCGAACTCGTCACGGTGCCGGCGCTCAAGGACGCGATGGTCGAGATGATGTCGTCGATGCTCACCGAAATCGGCGAGCGGACGTTCACGATCCTCCTCCGCGACGTGGCGACGGCCGCCGCCTACAAGGCCTCGCTCGTCGTCGACGTCGCCGACCCCGCGCGCCTCCCCGCCGTCCAGACGGTCGAGGAGGAGGTCGTCGTCGACCAGCCGCTCCAGAAGCCGATCGTCATCGTGACCGCGGCGGAGCCGAAAGCCCCTCCGCCGCCCTTCGAGGGGTGGGAGAAGGAGTCCTCGCCGGCCGGGTCCGCCGCGTCCGCGATGAGCGTCCACTGCTTCGCGACCGTGATGAACCCCGACCCGACCCACGCGGATCGGATCCTCGTCGTGAGCCCGACCTCGTGGACGGTGAGCGCGCCGCCGGGCGCTCCCGTCACGACGTCCGTGACGATCTCGCTCCCGCCGGGCGGGCTTCCATTCGGCACCATGAACACCGTGGTCGTGCACGTCGAAGTCCCGGGGGACACCGTGATCGCGTCGGGCCAGGTGATCTACCAGGGGACGTGCACCGGCTCCGAGACGCAGTGCCCGCCGTGGAGCGTCCCCTCGCTCTGGCACGTCTCGACCTACGACGCGTACGGGAGCCCGCTCGAGGAGACGTCGCTCTGGTGCGGGCAGTTGGACCCGGCGGGATGGAACGCCGAGCCCGGCTACGGCTCGTGCTGGGACGCGAGCGTCTACCTCAGGCTCGGCACGCAGGCCACGTTCAGCGCCGCGGCCGGCATGACGCTCGGCGGGGTCCAACTCTTCTCGTCGGAGAAGGCGCACGACCTCTGCACCATCGAGATCGGCGCGGGAGACGGCCCGGAGGCGATCTCGACTTGGCGCGAGGTGGCCCGCTTCAGCGGCATCTCGAACCCGGATTCCGCCGGCTGCGTCTCGTGGCCGGCGTCGCCGCATCTGTGCGCGCGCTACGAGCCGTTCGACGTGATCGTGCCGGCGGCGGACGTGCCTGCGAACGAGAGCCTCCCGCTGTTCGTCCGCTGGCGTTTCCGGAGCGATCTCACGTGGGACGACCAGGGGACGATGCCGGGCGCCGACACGCGGGGCGCGTGGCGCATCGATCACGTGAGCGTCCGCGGAGACCTTCCCTCGTCGCAGTTCCCGCCCGATCCCGCGCGCGCGCTCGTCGAGACGTTCGAGGGGGGCGCCCCGCCGCAGTGGGAGTTCGTCCCGTCGCGGATCGGGAACTGCGCGGCCGGGGGCGCCGTCGATATCGGGACTCCCGATGGTCTCGAGGGGCTCCTCGGGGAGACCGGGCCGCGCATCCTCTCGGCCGTGCCGAACCCCGCGCGCTCGACGCTCACGCTGCGCGTCTTCGTGCCCGCGGCCGGGCCCGCGCGCCTCGCGATCTTCGATCCGCAGGGGCGGCGCGTGCGCGATCTGGGGCTCGGGATCCTCGGGGCCGGCGTTCACGACGTCTCCTGGGACGGCGCCGCGCGCAACGGGAAGCCCGTGACATCGGGGATCTATCTCGTGCGGCTCGAGGCCGGTGGTGGCTCCGACGTGAGCCGCGTGATGTTCCTTCGTCGGTAGCGCGGAGAGAGGAATCGATCGGTGCGTCTCACGGACCGTCCCACGAACCCCTCTCGAGTGACGCTTCGAGCCACGGCGCTTGCCATCGTGCTCGCGGGCGCGGGGCTCGTCCTGCGAGGGGATCGCGCGGGCGCTCCCGCGACGGATCGCTCCATCGGCTCCTCGGGCTCCTCGGGGGAGCGCTCGCGCTCGGTGGAGGCGGCCGGCCCGCGCGCGCCGGCGGACTGGTTCTACATGCAGCGCGCCGACGAGGCGGGGGAGATCGACCCCGCGCTCCGTCGCGCCGCCCTCGCGGAGGCGCGCGCGCTCGCGCTCATGGAGCCGCAGGCGGTCGCCCAGGGACTCGGCGGCTCGTGGACCCCGCTCGGGCCGGTGAACGTCGGCGGCCGCGTCACCGACGTCGTCGCGGATCCCGCGAACCCGAACGTCGTCACGGTCGCCACGGCCTCGGGCGGCGTCTGGAAGTCGGGGAACGGAGGAGCGTCGTGGGTGTCGCTCCTCGACGGCCCGCCCATGACGAGCCTCTCGATCGGCGCGCTCGCGATGGATCCCACGGATCCCGACGTCGTCTACGTCGGCACGGGCGAGGCGAATCCCGGCGGCGGAAGCATCGCGTATCCGGGCGACGGCGTCTGGAAGACCACGAACGGCGGGAACTCGTGGGTCCCGCTCGGCCTCCTGGAGACCGTCTCGATCGGACGCATCGCCATCGATCCCTCGAACCGCGATCGGGTCTTCGTCGCGGCCGCGGGAAACCTCTACGCGCGCGGAGCCGCGCGCGGCCTCTTTCGCTCGACGAACGGCGGCGCGACGTGGGACAAGGTCCTCTTCCTCTCCGACTCGACCGGCTGCATCGACGTCGCCATCGACCCGGCCGACCCGTCCCGGATCTTCGCCGCGATGTGGGAGAGGTCTCGCCGCCCGTCGACGCGGAGCTTCGGCGGCGTGACGAGCGGCATCTGGCGGTCCGAGGACGGAGGGGACACGTGGATCCAACTCACGACCGGCCTCCCCGCGGCGGCGTCGAAGCCGGGCCGCATCGGGATCGCGGTCGCGCCCACGCAACCCTCACGGGTCTACGCGATCTACGCGGACTCGACGGGATTCTTCGCGGGCTTCTACGCCTCGACCAACTCGGGCCTCTCGTGGCAGAGGCGCATCGACACCGATCTCGCGACCGGATTCTTCTACTCGTCCTTCGGCTGGTGGTTCGGGCGGATCTGCGTCGATCCGACGAACGCGGGCGTCATCTGGGCCCACGGGATCCAACTCTATCGCTCGACCAACGGCGGGAACGGCTGGGCCGTGGTGGGAGGGGGGATGCACGTCGACCATCACGCGCAGTGGATTCAGCCGTCCGACCCGAATCAGATCTGGGAAGGGAACGACGGCGGCCTCTATCGCTCGACGAACGGCGGCGCGTCGTGGACCCACATCGAGAACCTCCCGATCACGCAGTTCTACACGAACGAGGTGCATCCCTCGGAGCCGTGGAAGGTCTACGGGGGAACGCAGGACAACGGCACCGTGCGCACGCCGGTCGGAGAGAACAACGGCTGGGAGGAGATCTTCGGCGGCGACGGCCACTACGTGAACGTCGATCCGAACGATCCCAATGTCATCTACGCGGAGTATCAATACGGGAACCTCGCGAAGTCGACCGACGGAGGCTTCACGTTCTTCTCCTCGGTCGCGGGGATCGCGGCGGGCGACCGCAAGAATTGGTCGACGCCCGTCGTCATCGATCCCGCGAGCGTGGGCGACCTGTTCACGACCCTCTACTACGGCGCGAACCGGCTCTATCGCTCGACGAATTCCGCCGCGTCGTGGAGCGTGGTGAGCCCGGACCTCTCCGCGGGGGTCCCGGGGCTCAATGGGATCGTCTTCGGCACGATCACGACGATCGACGTGGCTCGCTCGAACCCCGCCACGATCTACGTCGGAACCGACGACGGGAACGTTTGGGTGAGCACGAACGCCGGGGGATCGTGGACGCGGATCGACGGCGCGCTGCCGAACCGCTGGGTGACGCGGGTGGCGGTCGATCCGTTCGATGACGCGGCCGCGTACGTCGTGTTCTCTGGCTACCGGCAGGACGATCCGGCCCCGTACGTCTTCCGGACGACGGACTGGGGGACGTCGTGGACCGCGCTCGCGGGCGACCTCCCGCAGGCGCCCGTCAACGACATCGTCGTCGATCACCGCATCTCCGACGTGCTCTACGTCGGCACCGACGTCGGCGTCTTCGTCTCCGTGGACAAGGGGGGCGCGTGGCATCCGCTTCTCGAGGGCCTCCCGGACGGCGTCGTCGTCACCGACCTCGATTTCGTGGGCGGCGGCGCCCCGACGCTCTACGCGGCGACGTACGGGCGCTCGCAGTACGCGTACGATATCGGCGTGCTGACCGGCGTGCCGGGCGCGGGGGGCGATCCGGGCGAGCCGTTCGCCGGCCCGAGCGGCGCGGGGGCGCGGCTCGCGCAAAACGCGCCGAACCCGTTCGGGTCCGGCACGCGGATCGCGTTCGCGCTCCCGCGCGCCGGACGCGCGCGCATCGACGTCCTGAACCTCGCCGGCGAGCGCGTCGCGACCCTCCTCGACGGCGTCGTGGGCGCTGGCCCGCGGGAGGTCGTCTGGGACGGGCGAGACGCGCGCGGCCGCGACGTCGCGAGCGGGGTCTACCTCTACCGCCTCGACGCGGACGGGCGCTCGCTCACCCGCAAGATGATCGTCGCGCGCTGAACACCGAGCGCGCGCCCGAACTCCCTCGCGCCTCACACGTGAATCGATCGGGGAACTCGCCCACTCGTCTCCGTTAGGAAGCAGGTGAACGCCGACACGCGGCCTCGAGCGAGGCGCGGGCTTCGGCTCGGGGAGGGTTCCTCAATGACACGGACGTCGGTTTCTCTCATCGCACTCCTGCTCGTCATGGCGTGGTCCGCGAGCGCAGCCCTCGCGGCGATTCCCGACCCGGCGCTCTCGGTCTGCCAGATCGAGGTGATCCAGGTTCCGCCGACGCCGCCCTGCTTGGCGGCGGCCGCCACGCCCGTGTCGCGGCTCTGCCCCGCGGGGGACTACGACCGGGTTCTGTTCCATCTCCGCGTGCTCGATTCGACCGGGAGCCCGTGCGGCGGCGTGCTCATCACCCTCTTCGAGACCCCGCACACGCCGAGCGTCAACATGGTCGAGGTGAACGACCCACCCACGTCCACGGACGTCGACGGACGCGCGACGATCGGCGTGCGCGCCTCCTCGGGGTTCGGGTACATCGGTGTCTGCGCGGACGGGATCGCGCTCGATTGCCGCGTCGAGGTGCACTCGCCGGACGTCGGGCGCGGACCTCTCCCGCCGCAGTGCGAGCTCCCGACGACCGTCGAGAGCTTCGTGAACGCGAACGACATCCTGAACCCCGTGTGCGGGTTCATCGCGAACTTCGGGCCCGTCGGGCTGGCGAATCGCTGGTGGGACCTCAACTGCAACGGGTTCGTGAACGCGTCGGACGTCCTCGGATACGGCTTCCCGCCGATGGGGGGAGTCATCCAGCACTACTTCGACGGCGGGTTCCTCGGAGAGCGCGACACCTGCCCGTAGCGAGGCGGCGGTCGCGCTCCTGATCCTCGGGGGGGCGGCAGCGCCCGGAAGCGAATCACAGCGTGGCCGAGTTGGGCGAGGCGCGCGGTTCGCCAAGGGCGTCTGCCGCTCTCTCGCCTCATCTCACGGCATCCCCACCATCTCGAGCGCGAATTGACACGCCCGCGTCCCCGGTGCTACGTTCTCGTCTCCCCCGGAGGGATGGCCGAGTGGCTTAAGGCGGCGGTCTTGAAAACCGCTGGGCGAAAGCCCCGTGGGTTCGAATCCTACTCCCTCCGCCAGCCATGAGAGCAGCGCCGCGAAGCAGAGAATGCGCCGCCCGCCGCGAGCGGCGCCGAAGGGTTTCCAGTCGCTTGGAGAGGTGCGTGAGATGGCTGAAACGAACCGCCTGCTAAGCGGTTGCCGAGGCCAAAACCTTGGCCGGGGGTTCGAATCCCCCCCTCTCCGCCACTAGAAACCTCGCGCGGGGGCGCGGGCTCGTCGCCCCCGCGTTCGCATTTAGGGGACGCGCCGCCGCCGCCGCCGCGCACGCTCCCGGGGACGCGCTCGATCGGCGCGCTCAGCCCGCGTGCGGGCTCGCGGTCTCTCTCGGGATCGTGAAGCGGAAGACGCTCCCGCGCCCCGGCTCGCTCTCCGCCCAGATTCTCCCGCCGAACGCCTCGACGATCTCGCGGCTGATCGCGAGGCCCAAGCCGGTCCCGCCCCGCCGCCTCGTTGCGGCCTTCGTCTGGAAGTACTTGTCGAAGAGGTGCGGGACGTCCTCAGGCGCGATGCCGGAGCCCTCGTCGGCGATCTGGATGAGAATCGCGTCGCTCCCGCCGGGGCCCGCGACCGTCCGCTCCGCCCCGACGCGGACCGTCCCACCTTTGGGGGAGTGCTTGATCGCGTTCGAGAGGATGTTGAGCACCACTTGCTGGAACCGGTCCTCGTCGACGGTCACAGCGGGGAGGCCGTCGGCGATCGTCGTCTCGATCGCGACGCCGGCGCCCAGCGCGAGCGCGCGCGACACTTCGACCGCCGGGTGGATGAAATCGCCGACCGCGTGCGGCGCGACGTGCCACGCCATCTCGCCCGCCTCGATCTTCGAGAGATCGAGGACGTCGTTGAGGAGGTTCGTGAGCCGTTGGCACTCCTCGTTGATGATCCCGAGGAACTCTCGCTGCACGCTCTGGTCTTCGTCCGGGTAGTTGAGGAGGATCTCCGTGTACGAGCGGATCGACGTGAGCGGCGTCCTCAGTTCGTGCGAGACGTTCGAGAGGAACTCGTCCTTGAGCGCCGCCAGACGCTCGAGCCGCTCGAACGCGTGGACGAGGCGGCCGTTCTTCTCGCGCAGCTCCTCCTCGAGGCGCTTGCGGTCCGTGATGTCGCGCGAGATGCCGAGGAGGCTCTGGAGCCGGCCCCGCGCATCGAGCACGGGGGTGAGGACCGAGCTGCACAGGATCCTCCGTCCGCTCGGGCTGGTGAACGAGTACTCGAACTCGGCCGATGCCCCCGAGCGCGCCTTCTCGAGCGCCGCGAGGACCACGGCCTGGCTCTCCGGATCGACGACTTCGTCGTATCGCTTGCCGATGATCAGCGAGGGATCGCGGAGCTCGCAGAAGGCGAGGCCCGACGCGTTCAACTCGAGGAACCGCCCGGACGGATCGAGCACGTGGATGCAGTCCTTGGCGCTCTGCACGAGGTTCTTGTAGCGGCGCTCCGAGTGCGCGAGGTCCGCGCGCAGGCGCAGGCTCTCGGTCACGTCCTCGATCCGGACGATCGTGCCGGCGATCGCGCCGTCGGCCGAGCGGTACGGGATCGCCCGCACGATCACGGAGACGCGCCCGCCCGGCGTCTCGAGGCCGAGCGGCGGCGACTCGTGGGCTGCGATGCGCCCCGAGAGCACCCCCTCGCGCGCCTGCGTGAAGCCCCCGCGGAAGAGCCACGGAAACGTCTCGTCGGTCCGCCGGTTGATCACGTCCGTCCATGGGATGCCGGTGAGGTCTTCCATCCTGCGGTTCCAGTACGTCGTCTCGCCGGCGGCGTTCACGACGAGGAGGCCGGAGGAGAGGCTCTGCAGAATATTCTCGAGCGTCTCGCGGGCGCGCATCGTCTCGCGCGCCGCCTCGCGGCTCTCGGTCGTCTCGCGGCCCATCGCGACGAAGCCGTTCACGCGGTCGTGCGGCGAGCGGCGGAGGAAGAAGTTCCAGGAGACGTAGCGCTCTTCGCCGCGCTCGGCCGGGATCGGCGCTTCGCACTCGCGGGCCTTCAGCCCCTCGAGGAGGCCGTTGACGCGCTCGCGCAGGTCCTCGCGCGCGTCGCTCCGCACGAGGAGGTCGAAGAAGCTTCGGCCGCGCGCCTCGATCCGGTCGACGCCGGTCATCTCCTCGCAGGTCCGGTTCCACGTGCTGATCTGGCCGTCGAGGTCGAAGCTCGCGAAGAAGAAGTCGGAGTGGTCGAGGATGTCCTGGAGGTACGAGCGCTGCGCGCGGATCTCCTCCTCGAGGCGGCGGACCTCCGTGACGTCGGTCGCCATCGCGCACACCGCGACCGGCTTTCCCGACTCGTCGCGGATCGCGCTCCCGGAGCCGAGGAGGTGGACCGGCTGCCCCTCGCGGTCGAGGACCCGCATCTCGAAGTCGCGCACGGTCTCGCCGGCGAGGACGCTCGCGAACGCGGCCTGCGTCGCCGCGAGGTCGTCCGGGTGGATGAGCGAGAAGATTTTCCGTCCGAGGATTTCATCCACGCGATAGCCGAGGCTTCGCGTGAACGCGCGGTTCGCGTAGAGGAACGTCCCCTCGAGGTCGTACGTCGAGAGGAGGCTCCGGCTCTGCTCGACGACCATCTTGAAGAGGGCCTCGACGGTGGATGGGCCCGACGAGGCGGCGTCCACCGCCTGGATCGAGACCTTCCTCGGGCGGGCGGCGCCCGCGGTCTTGCCGCCGGCGGCGGTCTCTTCGGGGCGGGCTGGATTCTCTGCCGGGCTTCGGGCCACGCGTTTCTCCTGGATGCGGTCCGTCTTCCCCGAACGCGCACGCGCGCGCCGGGTTATGGGAGGATGATCGACGGGATCGGCGGGAGACTTGAGGGCGGCACGGCGCATCGCGCCCACGGACGCGCGCACGGATTTCCGGGGTTGAATCGTCTGCGCGGGTCCGCGTATTCTGGAGCGCTCCGATTCGACGGGGCGGGAGACATCGCCCCGCAGCGTTTCCTTGCGCCCATAGCTCAACTGGACAGAGCGTCTGGCTACGGACCAGAAGGCTGGGGGTTCGACTCCTCCTGGGCGCATTTCCTTTTTCTCGCGCGCGTCGGGCCTCGAAGGGCTCTCTCGAGGGACGGGTCCGGGCCGTGACACGGCCCTCCCCTCCCGCACGCTTCGCCGCCCACTCGTCGCGCCGCAACGGCGCGATCTCGTGGGCACCCGGCGAAGTCGTGAGGGCCCTCGGAGGACCCTAGCGGGGCCCGCTCCGACCTAAAGAGATCTCAGTTGGGGTCGCTACGCCCCGTGTGTCGGCGCGCCGGCGCCGCGCGTCGCGGCCGCCGCGTGATATTCCTGAAGGCTCCGGACCTGCATCCCGGAGTCGGAGAGCGCCTTCACCCCGAGCACCACGGCCGCCGCCGCCGAGAGCGTCGTGATGAAGGGGATTTTGCGCATGATCGCCGCGCGGCGGATCGCCGCGTCGTCGGCGCGCGACGTCTTGCCGAGCGGCGTCGTGATGATCAGGTCGATCTCGCCGTTCACAATGAGGTCGAGGACGTTCGGCCGCCCCTCGGTCAATTTCGGGATCGTCTTCACGCGCAGGCCCGCCGCGTCGAGCGCCAACGCCGTGCCGCGCGTGGCGCACAAGTCGAACTTGAGCGCCGCGAGGTCGCGCGCGATCGGCACGACGTTCTTCTGGTCGCGCTCGTTCACCGAGATGAACGCCGTCCCCGCCATCGGGAGCCCCTCGCCCGCGGCCAACTGGCTCTTCGCGAACGCGATCCCAAACGTTGGGGAGATCCCCATCACCTCGCCGGTCGACTTCATCTCGGGGCCGAGGAACCCGTCGACCCCCGCGAAGCGCGAGAACGGGAGGACCGCCTCCTTGACCGAGATGTGCCGCGGCTTCGGCTCCTCGGTGAAGCCGATCTCGGCGAGCGTCTGCCCGACCATGAGCCGCGCCGCGATCTTCGCGAGTGGCGTCCCGGTCGCCTTCGAGACGAACGGCACGGTGCGGGAGGCGCGCGGGTTCACCTCGAGGATGTAGACTACGCCGTCCTTGATCGCGAACTGCGCGTTCATGAGCCCGACGACGCCCAACTCCATCGCCACCGCCTTCGTCTGCCTCCGGATGATGTCGAGATGCTCCGGCCGGATGAGGTACGTGGGGAGGACGCACGCGGAATCGCCCGAGTGGATCCCGGCCTCCTCGATGTGCTGCATGATGCCGCCGATCACGCAACGCTCGCGGTCGGCCACGGCGTCGATATCCACTTCGTACGCGTCCTCGAGGAAGCGGTCGATGAGGACCGGATGGCCGGGCGACGCGTCGGCGGCGTGGCGCATGTACTCCTCGAGCGCCATCTCGTCGTAGACGATCCGCATCGCTCGCCCGCCGAGGACGTACGACGGCCGCACGAGGAGCGGGAAGCCGACCCGCGCGGCGATGACGCGCGCGTCCTCGACCGTGAGCGCGGCGCCGTTCGGGGGCGGCGTCATGCCGACCTTCTCCGCGATCGCGGCGAAGCGCCCGCGGTCCTCCGCGATGTCGATCGAGTCGGGCGACGTCCCGATGATCGGAGCGCCGGCTGCCTCGAGCGCGAGCGCGAGCTTCAGGGGCGTCTGGCCGCCGAACTGCACGACGACCCCCTCGGGGCGCTCCGCGTCGATGACGTTCAGGATCTCCTCGAGGGTGAGCGGCTCGAAGTAGAGGCGGTCGGAGGTGTCGTAGTCGGTGGAGACCGTCTCCGGGTTCGAGTTCTGCAAGATCGTCTCGAAGCCTTGCTCGCGGAGCGCCTGCACCGCGTGGACGCAGCAGTAGTCGAACTCGATCCCTTGGCCGATCCGGTTCGGACCGCCGCCGAGGATCAGGATCTTCCGCCGCTCCGACGGCTCGACCTCGGTCTCCTTGCCGTCGTACGTCGAGTAGTGGTACGGCGTGAACGCGGCGAACTCCGCCGCGCACGTGTCGACCGTCTTCATGCTCGGCACGATTCCGAGCCGCTTGCGCGCGGCGCGGATCTCGGGCTCCTCCTTGCCGAAGAGGTGCGCGAGCTGGACGTCCGCGAACCCCATCCGCTTCGCGCGGAGCAACAGGTCGCGCGTCGGCTCGCCGCCGGACGCCGCGTGGAGCCGGATCTCCTCCTCCATCTCGACGATCTCCTTCAGGTTCTCGAGGAACCACGGGTCGATCGCCGTGAGGTCGCGGATCTCCTCGACGGAGAGTCCGAGTAGGAGCGCATAGCGGAGGTAGAAGATGTTGTCCCACCGCGACGTGCGGAGGCGGCTCGTGACGTCGTCGCGAAACGCGTCGCGCTCCTCGGGGCGCAGCGCCGCGAGGTCCACCGGGTCGCGGCCGTCCGCGCCGAACCCGAACCGCCCGATCTCGAGCGAGCGGATCCCCTTCTGGAGCGCCTCCTTGAACGTCCCGCCGATCGCCATCGCCTCGCCGACCGATTTCATCTGAAGGCCGAGCCGCTCGTCGACGCCGGGGAACTTCTCGAAGTTCCAGCGCGGGATCTTCACGACGACGTAGTCGAGGACCGGCTCGAACGACGCGGGCGTGACCCGCGTGATGTCGTTCTTGATCTCGTCGAGCGTGTAGCCGATCGCGAGCTTCGCGGCGATCTTGGCGATCGGGAAGCCGGTCGCCTTCGACGCGAGCGCCGACGAGCGCGAAACGCGCGGGTTCACCTCGATCACGACCATGCGGCCGGTCTTGGGATCGACCGCGAACTGGATGTTGCAGCCTCCCGTCTCGACGCCGATCTCCCGGATGATCGCGATCGCGGCGTCGCGCATCGCCTGGTACTCGCGGTCGGTAAGCGTCTGCGCGGGCGCGACCGTGATCGAGTCGCCCGTGTGGACGCCCATCGGGTCCATGTTCTCGATCGAGCAGACGATGACGACGTTGTCCTTCACGTCGCGCATCACCTCGAGCTCGAACTCCTTCCAGCCGAGGACCGATTCCTCGATGAGGATCTCGCTGATGGGCGACGACGCGAGGCCCCACGCGACAAACTCCCTGAACTCGTCGATGTTGTAGGCGATCGACCCACCGGTGCCGCCGAGCGTGAACGAGGGGCGGATGATCGCGGGGTAGCCGATCGACCCGACGACGGCGAGCGCCTCGTCGAGGCTCCGCGCGAACGCCCCGCGCGGGAGGTCCATCCCGATCGACTCCATCGCCCTCTTGAACAATTCGCGGTCCTCGGCCTTCCGGATCGCCTCGATCTTCGCGCCGATCATCTCGACGCGGTAGCGCGCGAGGACGCCGCTCTCGGCGAGCGCGACCGCGGTGTTGAGACCGGTCTGGCCGCCCAGCGTCGGCAGGAGGACGTCGGGCCGCTCGCGCGCGATGATCCGCTCCACGACCTCGGGCGTGATCGGCTCGATGTAGGTGCGGTCGGCCATCTCCGGGTCGGTCATGATCGTCGCGGGGTTCGAGTTCACGAGGACGACGCGATAGCCCTCCTCGCGGAGCGCCTTGCACGCCTGCGTGCCCGAGTAGTCGAACTCGCACCCTTGGCCGATGATGATCGGCCCCGATCCGATGAGGAGGATCTTGTCGATGTCGGTGCGCTTCGGCACGGCCTAGCGGTCCCTCACGCCCAGGTGCGACAGGAACTGCCCCCAGAGGTAGTGCGAGTCGTGCGGCCCCGGCGCCGCCTCGGGGTGGTACTGCACGGAGAAGAGCGGGAGCTCGCGGTGGCGCATCCCCTCGACGGTCCCGTCGTAGAGGTTCCAGTGGGTGATCGCGTAGCCGGCGCGTCGCGCGCTCTCCGGCTCGACCGCGTAGTTGTGGTTCTGCGTCGTGATCTCGATCTTGCCGGTCGCCTGGTTGAGGACAGGATGGTTCGCGCCGTGGTGCCCGAACTTCAGTTTGAACGTCTCGGCGCCGGAGGCGAGCGCAGTGAGTTGGTGCCCGAGGCAGATGCCGAAGATCGGGCGCTTCTCCATGAGACCGCGGATCGTCTCGATCGCGTAGGTCGCCATCCGCGGGTCGCCGGGGCCGTTCGACAGGAAGACCCCGTCGGGATCGAGGTCGAGGACTTCCTCGGCCGTCGTCTTCGCGGGGAGGACGACGACGCGCGCGCCGGTCGCCGCGAGGCTCCGGAGGATGTTCCGCTTCACGCCGTAGTCGAGGGCGGCGATCGTCGGGCCGGCCGCGCCGCGCGCGTGACCCGGCGCACCGCTCGCTCCGCCGCCGGCGCCCTCCGGCTCGCCCCGCCATTCGTAGCGGCGCGGTGTCGTGACGCCGAGCACGGTGTCGATCGCGGAGAGGTCCGGCACCGCGCGCGCCGCGGCGACGAGCCGGTCGCGGTCGCGCGTCGCGTCGAGCCCCGGGCCGCTCGCGATCACGCCGCGCTGCGAGCCCTTCTCACGCAGGAGGCGCGTCAGCGCCCGAGTGTCGATCCGGTGGATCCCCACGATGGCGTGCCGCTCCATGTACTCGGCGAGCGACATCTCCGCGCGGTGCGACGAGGCGCGCCTCGAGAACTCGCGCGCGATGAACCCGCGCACGTGCGGCTTGTCCGCCTCCGCGTCCGCGGCGTTCACGCCGTAGTTCCCGATCTCGGTGTACGTCATCGCGACCAACTGCCCGGAGTAGGACGGGTCGGTGAGGATCTCCTGGTACCCGGTCATCGAGGTGTTGAAGACGACCTCGCCGCCGACCTCGCCGGCCGCGCCGAAGCCTTCCCCCTCGAAGAGGGTCCCGTCCTCGAGCGCGAGCAGGGCTTTGGCGTGTTCCATCGAGGACCCCCCGGGGATCGGTCCCTTCCTCGTGCGATTGGATGGGCCTGCGTAGAAACGCCGCCCCGATCTACGCGGGGCGGCCGAGCGTGGCGAACCGCGAACGGGAGTCTATCAGAGGGGAGTCTGTGGCGTCAACGACGCCGCGGCTTACTCGAGGATCCAGACCTCCGCGACGCCCGTGCGCGTCGAGACGAAGGCGACGCGGGCGCCGTCCGGGGACCACGCGGGGTCGGACGAGTCCGAGAACCCGAGGTCGCCGGGCGCGACGTCGTCGCGGACGGCGCCCGAGCCGAAGACAGGAACGACCCAGACCTTTTGCGCGGCGATCTCCTCGACGAACGCGACATGCGTGTCGAGGGGCGAGAAGGAGGGCGCGTGCTCCTCGAAGAGGCCCGCGTTCGTCCCGGCGATCTGGAACGCGCCGGGAGCGAGGAACGGGTCCACGGTCACGACCGCGAACGCGCCGTTCCGGTTGGACGTGATGCCGAGCGCGCTCGTGTGGGACCACGCGGGCGCGAAGTCCTGCGCGTCGTGCGTGTCGGCGAAGGTCTCCGGCGAGGCGATGAGCACCGTGTCGGGATCCGGCGTCACCCGGACCATGAAGATGTCGTCGCGGCCGCTCCGGTCGCTCTCGTACGCGATCCACGAGTCGGGGCCCGTCGTCGTGCTCCACGTCGGCCGCCGCTGGTTCGCCCCGCCTCCCGCGCTCGTCAACTGCACGGTCTTCCCGCTCGACGGGTTGACCGCGAAGACCTGATAGAACGTGTTGCGGTCGGACTCGAACGCGATCCAGCCGCCGTCGGGGGAGTACGCGGGGTTCCCGTCCCGCAGGAGGGAGGTCGTGACCTGAGTCGGCGCCACGCCGCTCGCGCTCACGACGTAGACGTTCTTCGTCGAGGTGTCGAGAGTCCCCTGGCGCGCGAACGCGATCTGCAGGCCGTCGGGCCGCCACGCGGGCTCGAAACTTCGTTGGCCCGGCGGCGAGTTGGTTAGTTGGCGGTAGCGCCGCGGGAGGACCTGGATCGATCCGGCGGTGTCGGCCGCGGAGAGCCCGTCGCCGTCGAACGCGACGGCGCGCACCGTGTGGACCGCCGTCGAGTCGAGGCCGAGGGTCGTGACGAACGTCTTGTACGGCGGGATCGCGATCGATGCGACGAGCGTCGTGTCCACGTAGACGTCGATGCGCGTCACGCCGTCGTCGTCCGCGGCGGCCACTTCGACCGTGAAGCCCACGGGGGAGACGCTCGCGCCGGGAGCGGGAGCGGTGAGGCTCACCGTCGGCGGCCCCGAAACGCGCGTCACGTTGCTGTCGCCGCAGCCGCCGGCGAGGAGCGCCGCGAGCGGGAGAATGGGCAAGAGCCGACGTCTGGCGGAGCGCCTTCCGGGCATGAGTGCCTCCAGTCTACCCAAGCATCGGCAGGCGATCCAGGCTGGTCGAGGGGTTTCCCCTGTGCGAGAATCGTCGCGTGCGCCCCGCGCGACGACGGAATCGAGGCGGATTCGGCGAAAGATCGTCTCGGACGGTCGCGCTTCGCGGAATCTTGTCTCCCTTGGTCTCGTAGCGGATGGGCGGAGGCTGGCTGCCGCGCGCGCGCCTCGCGGAGGGCGCGCTCCTCGCCGCCGCCGGGGCGCTCTACCTGGCGACGATGTCGCCGTCAATCGCGGTCGGCGACGCGGGCGAGCTCGCGCTCGCGGCGCACGCGGTCGGCGTCGCGCATCCTCCGGGGTACCCGCTCTACACGCTCCTCGGGCGGCTCGCGCTCCTCGTTCCGGCCGGGTCGCCCGCCGCGCGTCTCAACGCGCTCTCGGTCGCGTGCGCGGTCGCCGCGCTCGCGCTCCATCTCGCGATCGGCGCGCGCCTCGGCCTCGGCCTCGCGCCGCGCCTGGCTGCGACGGCGCTCCTCGCGGGTTCGACGGCCCTCTGGTCGCAGGCGAACATCGCGGAGGTCTACGCTCTCCACCTCCTGCTCGCGCACGCAGTGCTCCTGGCGGCGGTCTGCCTGGCGGAGCCGCGCTCCGCTCCCGATCCGGCGGCGGCCGCGGACGATCGGCGCCCTCGCCTCGCGCTCCTCCTCGCGTACTTCGTCGGGCTCGCGGGGGCGCATCACCCGTCGAGCCTCCTCCTCGCGCCGGTCGCGCTCATCGCGGGCGTGGCGGCCGCGCGGCGCGGCGCGCGCCCCGCGCTCCTCGCGTGTGGCGCGCTCTTCGCTCTCCCGCTCACGCTCTACGCCGTCCTTCCGATCCGGTCGCGGCTCGAGCCGGCGATCGACTGGGGGAACCCCGAGACGCTCGACGCGCTCGTCGCGCACGTCGCTCGCACGCGCTACGGCGACCTGCGGCACTTCGCCCGGCCGCTCGGCGTCCTCGCCGGCCAGTGCGCGGCCTTCGCGCGCTTCCTCGCCGACGATCTGTCGACGGCCTTCGCGATCACCGCCCCGTTCGGCTGCGTGCTCCTCGTCGCCGCGCGCCCCTTCGCCGGGGCCCTCGTCGCCGCGTTCTTCGTATTGTTCTCCGCGGGCACGATTCTCCTCGTGAACTTCCCGCTCGACGACCTCGCGCTCTACGACAACCGCGTCTTCTTCCTGCCGGCGGTCGCGGCGGCGGCGCTCGGAGCGGGCGCGCTCTTCGAGGCGGCGCTCCGCGCGCTCGCGGCCGGGGCGGCGCGCGCGGGTGCGCGCGGCGCGGGAGCGCGCGCCCTCGCCCTCGCGACGCGCGCCGCGGGTGTCGCGCTCGTCGCGATCCCGGTCGCGCTCGCCGCGCAGCGCGCTCCGCGGATGGACCGCCGCGACCACACGGTCGCCGAGGACCTCGGCCGCGCGCTCCTCGGGTCGATCGAGCCGGGCGCGACGCTCCTCGCGTCGGAGGGGCAGGCGGTGCACTCGCTCGCGTACGTGTCGGGCGTCCTCGGGTACCGCGCCGACGTCCGCGTCCTCGACCGGCTTGGCGTGCTCGGCGGCGGCCGCGGGATCGGCGGCCGCGCCCTCGCGTCGGGCCAGCCGCCGAGCGCGGCAATCTTCGCGACGGACCCGGCCGCGCTCCGCGCCCGCGGGCTCTATCCTGTGCCGTGGGGGCTCGCGTTCCGCGGCGGCTCCAGCGAAGAGCGGATCTCTCCCGGCGTCTGGGAGAGCCTCTCCTTCCGCCGGCCGGACCGCGTCGAGTCGATCGACTTCGCCGAGCGCGACGTCCTCGTCGGGACGTACGTCCGGATGGCGGAGCACGTCGCGTGGGCCGGCCTGCGAGTGCGTGGCGAGGACGCGCTCGAGGAGGCGCGCCGCATCGCGGGGGAGGAGGCGGACCGGCGCTTCGCGGCCGACTTCGCGCGGGGATACGCCGCGGTCGGCCTCGACGAGCGCGCGCTCGCGTCGTGGCGGGCGGCGGCGGCGGCGGCGCCGCGCGACGCGTTCCCGCTCCGCGCGTGGGGCATCACCGCCGGCCGCCTGGGCCGCTGGGCGGAGGCGGAGTCGCTCCTCGCCGAGGCGTCGCGCCGCGCTCCCGACGACGCGGCGATCCTCGTCGACCTGGGCGGGGCGCGCTTCGCGCTCGGCGACACGGCGGGCGCGCGCGCCGCGTGGGGCGCCGCGCTCGCGCGCGACCCCGGAAACGGGGAGGCGGCGCGCGGCCTCGCGATGCTCGGCGGCCGCTGAGGCGCGCGTCAGGGCTCGTCGATCGCACTCTCCTCGGAATCGCCGCTCGCGGTGGCCGCGGCCCGCAGGCCGCCGACCCAGCGGTACTCGAGCCCGGGCGACCCGGTCGGCGTCCATCGCCGCCACGCCGCTCGGCCGACCGGCTCGATCCTCGCGACCGCGCTCCCGTCCGGCGGGATGATCGCGAGGCCGGGCGATGCGCCGTCCCGCGCGCCGCCCTCCGCGTGCCGCACGACCTCCACGACGAAGCGCGGCTGCTGGCGGATCCCCTGCCAGACCGCCGTGTCGCCCACGGCCCCACCGAAGCGCCAGCCTTCGGAATCGATCGCGAGCCGGACGGTCCCGCCCGGGGCGCCCTCGACCGCACGGAACTCGACGACGTCGGAGAAGCGCGCCCTCCACGAGAACAGCGCGGTGACGCGCGCGACGAGCGGCGCGTAGTGGCTCGACGCGCCGACGCCGCGGTTCTCGGAGCGGGCGAGCGTGGCCACGTTCGCCGTGAGCAACGAGCCGGCCGCGAGGGCGACGAGAAGCGTCCGCCGCGTCCCGGGGCCGCGCGCGATCGCCGCCGCCGCGTGTCCGAACGCCGGGCAGAGGAGCACGAGGGCCGGCAGCGCCATCCGCGTGCTCGCGATCGTCGCGAGGGGAGGCGCGATCGCGCCGGCGAGGCAGACCACGAGGAGCCCGCGCTCGCGGAGCGCCGGCTCGCGCGCCGCGACCAGCCCCGCGACGCCGCCTCCGATCAACGTCACGAGCCCGACGACCAACGCGCCCCACACGAGCGCCACGACCCAGCCCGGCATCGGCGGGTACGCCGCGCCGAGCACGTGGCGGAGGACGGTCCCGTCCAACATGCACAAGACGCGGAACTTCGTCGCGAGCCCGCCGAGAAAGTCGATCGGGTGGCTCCCGATGTGCTCGAACGCGAGGGCGCGCGCGGCGGCCTCGCGCGGGATCGACCGCTCTCGCGACGCCGCGGTGATGGCGGCCTTCACGCGGAGCTTCGCCTCCCGCGACGTCTCTTCGTCCGTGCTCCACGGGTTGTTCCCGAGGAAGAGGTTCGATCCGGCGGCGGACGAGACGAACGCCGCGCGCCCCTCGTTCCGGAAGATCGTGGCTTGCCATGGCGCGAGGGCCGCGAGCGCGATGCCCGCGACGAGCGCCGGGAGAGCGACGCTCGCGCGGCCGGTCCCTCGCATTCGCCACCAGAGCCAGAGCGGAACGAGTGCGAGGAACGGGACCCCCGCCGCGCGTGTCAGGACCGTCGCGCCGAGCGCGGCGCCGGCGAGCGCGGCTCGCGCCCCGCGCCGGCGCGGGGACGCGTCGCCCGCGACGCGGAGCGTCAGCAGCACGGTCGCGAGGAGGAAGAATAGGAACGTCGTCTCCGACCAGAGGAGGTGCGAGAAGGCGATGAATCCCGGATAGGCGACGTGCGCGCCGGCGGCCCAGAGCGCCGCGCGTCGCGTCGAGAGCCTCGCCGCGAGCAGGAAGACGAGCGGGGTGGTGAGGGCCGACAGGAGCGCCACGGCGGCCCTCGCGACGGAGACGTCGGCGCCGAACAGGGCGAGCGGGACCGCGAGGAGAAGCGAGTGGAGCGGCGGCCAGACGCCGTGATGGTACGCCTCGGCGAGTTCCGCGCGCGCGGGCGCCGCCCCCGAGACGAGGGACGCCCCGATCCGGGCGAACGCGACGGCCCGCGCGTAGTGTCCGCTCTCATCATGGAGGGGCGGGACCCCCGAGCCCGCGACGGGGAGCAGGAACGCGACCCGAACCACGAGCGAGATCAGGAACAGGGAAGCGAGGAGCCGGGCCGTGGTGGGGCGTTCCTCGGGGTTCGGTCCCATCGGGCCTAGAGTAGACCGATTCCGGGCGGGATGGTAGAATGCCGGCGACCGATCGGCACCTTCACCCCTCCCACCATTCGTCGTCGAGAAGGAGTCTCGCATGCCCCGTCGAACCGCCGCCGCGATCGTCGCTCTGGCCCTCGGACTGCTTGGGTTCGCCCTCGTAGCCGACGCCGCGCCGAGGACGCGCGCCACGCCGAAGACCCGCGCCACGCAAACGTCCACCGCCCTTCCGCGAGGCATCTCGCACGTGACCTCCGTCGAGGGGATCGATGAGTACCGCCTCGCGAACGGCCTTCGCGTCCTCCTCTTCCCAGATCTGTCTAAGCAGACGGCGACCGTCAACGTGACGTACCTCGTCGGCTCGCGCCACGAGAACTACGGCGAGACCGGGATGGCGCACCTGCTCGAGCACCTCGTCTTCAAGGGGACGCCGCGGCACCCGAACATCCCGGACGAGCTCACCGAGCACGGCTGCCGCCCGAACGGCTCGACCTGGTTTGACCGGACGAACTACTTCGAGACGTTCGCCGCCACGGAGGACAACCTCGCGTGGGCGCTCGACCTCGAGGCGGACCGGATGGTGAATTCGTACATCGCGAAGAAGGACCTTGACTCCGAGATGACGGTCGTCCGGAACGAGTTCGAGATCGGGGAGAACTCGCCGCAAGCGGTCCTCATGGAGCGGATCCTCTCGACGGCGTACCTCTGGCACAACTACGGCAAGTCGACGATCGGCTGCCGGGCCGACCTCGAGAACGTGCCGATCGACCGCCTGCAGGCCTTCTATCGGAACTGGTACCAGCCGGACAACGCGATCCTCGTCGTCGCGGGGAACTTCGACGCGGCGAAGACGCTCGGCGAGATCCAGCGGACGTTCGGGAAGATCGCGAAGCCGAAGCGCGCGCTCCCGCCGACCTACACGGCCGAGCCCACGCAGGACGGCGAGCGGACCGTCACGCTGCGCCGCGTCGGCGACACGCAGGCGGTCGGCGTGGCGTACCACATCCCGCCGGCGGCGCACGAGGACTTCGCCGCGCTCGACGTCCTCGCGTACGTCCTCGGCGACGAGCCCTCCGGCCGGCTCTACAAGGCGCTCGTCGAGACGAAGAAGGCGTCGAACGTCTTCACGTGGGCGTGGCCGCTCAACGAGCCCGGGGTGATCTTCTCCGCGGCCGATGTGCGTCTCGAGCAGTCGCTCGATGACGCGCGCGACACGATGGTGGAAGCGACCGAAGCGGTCGTGGCGAATCCGCCGACGGCGGATGAGGTGGACCGCGCGCGCGTGGCGCTCGCCAAGAACTGGGACCTCACGTTCCGGAACTCCGAGCGCGCGGCGATCGAGCTCTCCGAGTGGTCCGCGATGGGCGACTGGCGGCTCATGTTCCTCTACAGGGACCGCATGAACGCCGTGACGCCGGCCGACGTGGCGCGGGTCGCCGCGACGTACCTCAAGCCCTCCAACCGGACGCTCGGCGTCTACATCCCGACCAAGGGGCCGGAGCGCTCGACCGTCCCGCCGGCGCCGAACGTCGCCGCGCTCGTCGACGGCTACGTGGGCGGCGCCGCGCTCGTCGCGGGCGAGGAGGCCGAGGCGTCGCCGGAGGCGGTCGAGGCGCGCGCGATCCGCGCGACCCTCCCGTCCGGAATGAAGGTCGTGCTCGTCCCGAAGAAGACGCGCGCCGGGACGGTCAACGTCGCGCTCGCGCTCCACCTCGGCGACGAGGCGAGCCTTCGGGGGAAGGCGACCCTCGGGGAGCTCGCGGGACAGATGCTCATGCGCGGGACGACGAAGCGCAGCCGCCAGGAGATCTCCGACGAGATCGACCGCCTGAAGGCGCAGATGTTCGTGTTCGGCGGCGCGACGAGCGTCTTCGGGAGCGTCGAAGTGACGCGCGAGAACGCCGCGGCCTCGATGCGGCTCCTCGGCGAGGTCCTGCGCTCGCCGTCGTTCCCGGCGTCCGAGTTGGACCTCGTCAAGCAGGAGGCGCTCGTGCAGCTCGAGGACTCGAAGAGCGATCCGTTCCAGAAGGCCTCGACGGCTTGGTACCGCCACATGAGGCCGTGGCCGCGCGAGGACGTGCGCTACGTCGCGACGCCCGACGAGGAGATCGGGGACGTGAACAAGGCGACGCTCGCGCAGGTGAAGGCGTTCCACGCGGACTACTACGGCGCATCGGCCGCCGAGATCGCCGTCGTCGGGGATTTCGACGCGAAGGAGATGACGGGGCTCTTGCGCGAGATCTTCGGCGACTGGAAGAGCAAGCGGCCCTTCACGCGGATCGCGACGACGTACCGCGACCGGCCGCCGATCGACGAGTCGCTCGAGGCGCCCGACAAGGAGAGCGCGATGATGCAGGCGGGGTGCGCCGTCGACATGCGGGACGACGACGCGGACTACCCGGCGCTCGTCCTCGGCAACTTCATGACCGGCGGCGGATTCCTGAACTCGCGGCTCGCCGTGCGGCTGCGCCAGAAGGAGGGCGTCTCCTACCGGGTCGGGTCGCGCTTCGACGCGTCGTCGTTCGATAAGGACGGTTGGTTCACGGCGACCGCGATGTGCGCGCCGCAGAACGCCGAGAAGGCGGAGGTCGCGTTCCGCGAGGAGATCGCGAAGGTGCTGGAGGCGGGCTTCACGGCGGAGGAGATCGAGGAGGCGAAGAGCGGGTGGCTCCAGTCGCGCACGGTCTCGCGCGGGGCCGACCGCGAGTTGGCGCGCACGCTCGCGATGCGGGAGTTCGCGGGGCGGACGCTCGCGTGGGACGGCGATTTCGAGGGCCGCGTCTCCGCGCTCGGCGGCGCCGACATCCTCGCGGCGATGCGCCGCCACATCGACCCGAACAAGATCTCGATCGTCAAGGCGGGCGACTTCGCGAAGGCGCGGGAGGGCGCGGGAACGCAGGCGACGAGGTAAGGAGCGAAACTCGAAAAGCAGTCTCGGATGGGCGCGCATACACGCGAGGGAGCCGTGGGCGCAGCCCGATTCGCGGCGCCGTAGCTGGGGCCCAATTGGCATTGACGTGAGTCTTGGTCATAGCCCTCCGCGGGGAAGCGGTGGCCGATGCTGGGTGGAGGACGGCAGTGGTACACCGTCGGTGAATGCGGGCGGCCGATCAATGGGTCCGTAGTCGCACTAAAAGGACCGCCAAGCACTGGCGGCTACTTCATACCTTGTTCCAAGCCACACCGTCAGTGCGACGCATGGCGAGGGCCGACGTCATCCAGACATCAATGGGCTCCTACAGTCAATCCTAGTAGATCGCGGGCTTGCACTGGGGTTCTCGATGAATGTGATGCTGCACAAAGATGTCCCGCCGGCCACGAGCGGACAAGTTGTGGATCAACAAGAACCCGCCGCCCCGATTCCGAATCCTGAGCCCGTTCCTTTTCTGAGTCTCTGGTGGACACTGCCTTTGTGGGTTGTCCTCGGAGTCCTTCTCATCGGGGGTGGCTTTGCTCTCTGGACACTAGGCCTCTTCGATCGTACGGATACAACTTCGGCTCCCCAGCTACTAGCCGCTGTTCTAGCACTAAGAGCCGATCTCAAAACCTGTTGACGGGGACGTGATCTCATGATTTGAAGTGGGTTGGGAGGTGGTGAGGATGGACGCCAGGTTTGCGGACGTGTCGGACAGGGTGTGGGAAGCCGTGGCGCCGCTGTTGCCCAAGGAGAAGCCAAAGCCACTGGGAGGTCGACCACGGGTCTCGGATCGAAAGATTCTCGCCGGGGTTGCGTATCGACTCCGCACTGGGTGTCAGTGGCGAGCATTGCCGAGGGAGTTCGGCTCGGGGGCGACGTGCCATCGGCGGTTCTCGGAGTGGGTGCGGCTGGGGGTCTTCGAGAAGATCTGGGAGCGGCTTCTGGAGTTCTACCATGTTCGGAAGGGGATCTCGTGGACGTGGGCGTCTCTGGACAGCGTGACGGTGAAGGCGCCGAAGGGGGGGCTCTTACGGGCCCGAACCCGACGGACCGTGCGAAGAGCGGGACGAAGAGGCACGTTCTGACGGATGGTCGTGGTGTCCCCCTGGGCCTGACGATCAGCGGAGCGAACGTGCACGACAAGTGGATGGCGATTCCGACGGTGGACGACGCGGCAGAACATGCGCCGTGGTGGAGGCGACGGCCGCGGCACTGCTGTCTCGACAAGGGATACGACTATCGCGACGTGGAGCGCGGTCTCATCCGTCGCAGGATCGTGCCGCACATCCGACGACGTGGCGAGCCACCCCTTCTCGGGTGCGTGTACGGGAAGCCGCGCCGCTGGGTTGTCGAGCGGACAGGCAGCTGGCTCAACCGGTACCGCGCGCTGCTCATTCGGTGGGAAGTGAACCCTCGTCACTACGAAGCCCTCTGCCAACTCGCGTGTGGTCTCATCGCGCTACGCCAAGCGCTGCTGTGAACAGGACCGGTTTTGAGATCGGCTCT
>Ga0247727_10006241_pt1 | contig 23566 bp, 23 predicted proteins | sample WisWelCaveWW1625_FD_202498 | JGI IMG/M metagenome (GOLD analysis project Ga0247727, IMG submission 202498) | Biofilm microbial communities from Wishing Well Cave, Virginia, United States - WW16-25 | ecosystem: Environmental > Aquatic > Deep subsurface > Groundwater > Cave microbial mat | place...
CCTCGCGCGCGTCGAGAATGGAGCCACCTGGTGATCGCCGCAAACCCGCGCCCATCAAGCTATCTCACTGAAAACAGATCACTTAACCGATCACGGATGGGACTCAGCTAATCTAGGCTCTTCGTCCATGGAGCTTCGGGTCCCCGGCGCCGAATCTTCTCCGCGATTCAATCCATCTGGCATGAGATCGAAGCTCTCGGCCTAACGCCTAATTCACTCCGACTCCCTTCGGGGCTCGAACGCCCCAGGGACGGTCTGAAACTCCCAAGTCGGAGCCGCGGGCGTTCGTGGTTGAGCGGGGCGGTCATCATGAGCTAGGACGCAATGGGCGGCGTTGGGTTCCGACATAAGCTGACGGGGTCCGGTCCCGGGCACGGGGGCAGGCCGATCGGAGCTTGTCGGCCGATCCGTGCCCCTCTCTTTCGCCCGGGTTCAGGAAGGTGCGTGGAGATCATCGTCGTCGCCAAGCCGCGGTGGCCCCGGAGTTCCTAGGCTATGCGCTTCGTTTCCGGTCACCTCACCGGTTGGCGAATTATACAATGTCCGCCACCAGACGATGTGGGTTTCTGGCTCACATGTCGGGGATGGGTCAGGCTGGGCATTCGCACCGAGCATCACGCGCTCCGTTGGCGCGTGCACTCTCAACCCTCGAACGCCTTGCGCTCCATGACCTCCGGCGGCCAGCGATTCGGCAATCAATTTGGGCCGGCATGCCTGGGACAAGGGGAGGGGTTTCGGAGCGTGTTGACCCACCGGCGTCATCGGCGGGTGCGCCTAACCGACGGCCGGGGCCGCGCACTCCCGCGGTTACGGGCGCGGCCATCCCGGCCCCAGCGCGGCGATGAAGACGATCGCCGCCACGCCGCCGGCGACGATCCAGCCGTCGTGGCGGTGGAGCGACGGCGGCGGCGGGCCGGCGGCGGGAATCGGCGCCCACCGGGTGCCGACGATCTCCGGCATCCAGGCGAGCCCTGAGGTGCCGCCGAATGACGCCGCGGCGGCCGAGATTGCCACCAGCACGAGCCCGACGGGGTTGAACGCCCCCGACACGCACGAGACCAGGCCGCCGGCGATCCACGGCACGAGGGTCAGCGCGCGGGCGATCCTCCGCGCCGCGGCGCGGTCGGCGGGGAGGAACGGCCCGAGCGCGCGCGCCGCGAAACTCACGACGCCGAGATACGCAATGGCGCCCGCCGTGGCCAGCGCGGCGCGCGCCGCACCGCCGCCGCCGAGCGCGGTGAGGATCTCGGCCCAGTCGCCGATGCCGAGCGCGCCGGAGAAGAGGAAGTAGCCGGCCGCCTGCATCAGATTGACGGTCATCCCGAGCCACAGGGCGTACCGCAGGTGCGGCCGACCGGCCGGCGCGCTCCGCAGGGCCGCAAACAGCAGCAGTCCCGCGGCGAGGTTCGCCAGCGTCCCGCCTGCGGCCACCGCGATCCCTTCGCCGTCGCACTGGAAGTGCACCCCCGACATGCCCACCATCCGGCCGCCGGTGACGAGACAGGCGCCGCCATGGCCGATCCCTTCGTGGATGATGGCGCCGGCGGCGTAGATCACGACGGCGATGCCGGCGATGGTCGGGCGGTGCGGCGGGGTGTCCGGCGGCAGGGGGGCCATACGTCAAAAGGGGCGGCCGAGGCCGCCCCTTCCGATGCGATGGATGAGAACTTTGGTGGCGGGGGCGAGATTTGAACTCGCGACCTTTGGGTTATGAGCCCAACGAGCTACCAGGCTGCTCCACCCCGCGTCGAGAAACGGCATTATAGGCGGCCGCCCCGCACGTGTCAACGCGGCGCCGTCACCCCGTCCTTCGCGGCCGGGAAGAGGAAGATGATCTCGCCCGGGCGCGCCAGGCCGAGCTCCTCGCGCGCGATCGCCTCGATGCGGAACGGGTCGGCGCCGAGCGCCTTCACCTCGGCCGCGAGGGCAGCCGTCGCCTCCTCAAGGGTGCGCAGCTCGGCGCGCAGGCGGCCCGCCGCGTGGCGCTGGCGGATTCCCTGGATGACCCCCATGTCGCCGAAGACGAGGTTGAACAGGAGCAGCGCCACGAGGACGCCGAAGCCCCAGCGCAGGGCCCGGGCGCGCGCGGCGGGATCGGCGGTGAGGCGGCGGGCCAGGCTCACGACGCTTTCCTGGCGGCCGGGCGCGGGGCGAGGGCGGCGCGGCCGGGGTAGCGGGCGCGGCCGGCGAGCTGCTCCTCGATGCGCAGGAGCTGGTTGTACTTGGCGACGCGCTCGCCGCGCGACGGGGCGCCGGTCTTGATCTGCCCGAGGTTCAGGCCGACGGCGAGGTCGGCGATGAACGGGTCTTCGGTTTCGCCGGAGCGGTGCGACATGACCGTGGTGTAGCCGGCGGCGCGCGCCGTGTTGATCGCCCGCAGCGTGTCGGTCAGCGTGCCGATCTGGTTCGGCTTGATCAGGATCGAGTTGGCCACGCCGCGGCGGATGCCGTCCTCGATGATCGCGACGTTGGTGACGAACAGGTCGTCGCCGACGAGCTGGATCCTGCTTCCGAGGGCGGCGGTGAGCTTCTCCCAGCCGGCCCAGTCGTCTTCGGCCAGGCCGTCCTCGATCGACACGATGGGCCAGGTGCGCACCAGCGACTCGTAGAACGCCACCATCTCCTCGGCAGTGCGGCGCGGCGGCTGCTCGGCCTCCATGATGTAGGCGCCGTCGCGGTGGAACTCCGATGCCGCGACATCGAGCGCGATCGCCACCTGCTCGCCGGGGCGGTAGCCCGCCGCCTCGATCGCCTGCACCACGGCCTCGACCGCCTCGGTGTTGGATTTCAGGTCGGGCGCCCAGCCGCCCTCGTCCCCCTGGCCCGAGCGCAGGCCGTGCTTCTTGAGGATTTCGCGCAGAGCGTGGAAGACCTCGGCGCCCATGCGCAGGGCCTCGCGGAAGGAGGCGGCGCCCACCGGCAACACCATGAACTCCTGGATGTCGACGTTGTTGTCGGCGTGCGCCCCGCCGTTGAGGATGTTGAACTGCGGCACCGGCAGATCGCGCGCCGCCTCGCCGCCGATATGCAGGTAGAGGGGCAGGTGGCGGCTCGCGGCGGCCGCCCGCGCCGCCGCCAGCGACACGCCCAGGAGGGCGTTGGCGCCGAGGTGCGAGCAGTCGAGGGTGCCGTCCACCTCGCGCAGGCGGGTGTCGAGCACCTCCTGGTTCCCCGGGTCGAGACCGAACACCGCCGGCCGCAGCACGGCGACGATGTTGTGACAAGCCTTGAGCACGCCCTTGCCGCGGAACCGCGCCGGGTCGCCGTCGCGCAGCTCGAGGGCCTCGCGCGATCCGGTCGAGGCGCCCGAGGGGACGGCGGCGCGACCGACGCTGCCGTCGTCGAGGACGATCTCGGCCTCGACGGTCGGGTTGCCGCGCGAGTCGAGGATCTCGCGCGCCCTGACGTCCGCGATCTTCACCATCGGGTCATCCCCCCACGCGGGCTCACGCCCGGCCGATGATCTCGCGCACCGCCCCCGTCAGCGCCTCGAGATCGCGCGCCGCGCGCGCCTCGATGTGGCAGCGGACGACCGGCTCGGTTGCGGCGGCCCTGACCAGGACCCAGGAGCCGTCCGCCAGCGTCAGGCGCACACCGTCGGGCGCATCGACCCGGCGGACGCGCCGCCCGGCGATCACCGACGGCGGGTCTTCGAGCCGCCGCAGCATCCGATCGCGCGCCTGCGGGTCGACATGATAGTCGATCCGCCGCCCGTGGCGCGGGCCGATGCGCGCGAAAAGAGCGCCGATCTGCTCGCGCAGCGGACGCCGGCGCGCCGCCACCATCGCCGCCACCAGCACCGCCGCCATGAGGCCGTCGCGCTGCGGCAGGTGCGCGGCGAGCGCCAGGGCGCCGGTCTCCTCGCACCCGAGCGCCGCCCGCCCCGACGCGAGCAGCGGGGCCAGGTGCGCGAAGCCGACGCGGGTCTCGTCGATGGTCCGGCCATGGAAGGCGGCGACGTCGTCGAGGAGATGTGTGGTGGTGACGGTGCGGGCGAGCCCGCCCGCGAGGCCGCGCTCGCCGATGAGCCAGTCGGCTACCAGGGCCAGCACCTGGTTCGCCGCGATGGACACGCCGCCGCGGTCGACGACGCCGAAGCGGCCGCCGTCGCCGTCGGTGGCCAGGCCGAGGTCGAGGCCGCCGCGGCGCACCGCGCGCGCCAGGTCGCGCAGCTGGGCCTCGCCGCAGTCGGCGCCGCCGCCGGCGAATTCCGGGTGGGGCGTGGCGTGCAGGATCTCGACGGGGCGCGCCACCAGGGCGATCGCCGCCTCGAGGAACGAGCAGGCGGCGCCGCGCCGCGGGTCGCAGGCCAGGCGCAGGCGGCCGCGCCGCGCTACGGCCCGGCGCGCGCCGGCGGCCAGGTGGCGCAGGTAGGCGCGGCGCGGATCGTGGGTGCGGACGAGGGCGCGCGGCGCCCGCCGCGACCGCGGCGGCGCCGGCGGACCGGCGCTGCCGTCGGCTGCGTATGCCTCGATCGCCGCGATGACCTCGGCCGCGGCCGGCGCCCCCGACGGGCCGACGAGCGCCATACCGGCGATCTCCGGCGCCGCGGCGCCGCCGCCGATCATCAGTCCCAGGGCGCGCCGCCCCGAGACCACCGCGTAGGCCGCGACCGGCGCCGGCAGGGGACCGGGCGGCAGCCACGCGGGCACGCCCAGGGAGGCGATCGCGGCGGCGGCCTCGCGGGCGAGCGCGGCCGACATGAAGCGCGCGTCGTGGCCGACGAACAGGCCGCGCTGCCGGCCGCCGCTCTCGATGACGTGCCGGGCGGCCGCGGCCGCGACCCGGCGCACCGTCGCGACGGTGATCTCCTCCGCCAGCATGCCGCGCCAGCCGAGGGGGCCGAAGCGGATCATGCCGCGCCCGCCGGCGCTTTCCTTGACCGGGCGCGAACCGGGCCCCTATAATCCGGGATGTGAGCGATCCCGCCGTCATTCTGGTGCTGGTGACCGCCTCGACCGAGAAGGAGGCCGCCAACATCGCCCAGGCCCTCGTCGAGCGCGAGGAGGCCGCCTGCGTCAACGTGGTGCCGATGATCCGGTCGATCTACCGCTGGAAGGGGAAGATCTGGAACGAGGCGGAGCAACTCCTGATCATCAAGACGACGGCGCCGGCCCTCGAGGACATCAAGCGGACGGTGAAGGAATTGCACTCCTACGAGCTCCCCGAGATCCTGGCGGTCAGCGTCGGCGACGGCGAGGCCAAGGCCCTGGCCTGGATCGGCGCCTCGGTCAGGCAGACCCGCGACAATCCCTGAGCCGTGTCCCCTCAGCGCGCGTTGATGCGCCTGAAGGCCTGCTCGAAGCACTCCGGCATCGTCAGGGTCTGGCCCTCGGCGCGCCGGTAGATGCTCTCCATCTCCCGCAGGTAGTCGGCGGCCGGGAACCTCGGGTAGCGCTCGTGCACGAATCGCACGACCGCCGCCAGGTTCTCCGGCGGCACCCGGCCGTCGAGGCCGAGATCGGTCCTGAGCCGCATCGTCATGGCGGCGAGCGCCTGCACCGCGCCCTCCACGAAGGTCTGCCGCTCGCGCGCCGTCATCTCCCGCCAGCGCTGGAAATCCTGCGCCGGGCGGAGGGGGCCGGTGGTCGTCGCCGGGGGCGTGGTGTCGAGCGCCGGTGCCGCCGGGGCTGGCGCCTCCGCCGGCGGGATCAGCGGCGGCTCCTCCTGACCGAGCGCGGCCGCGGGCAGCAGGCACAGGACGGCCAGCAAGGCCGCGCGGGCGGCGGCGGGGCCGATGGTTCTCATGGGCGGTCTCCCTTCACGGTGCGGGTCCGGTGGCGGGGTGGCCGCCGCGCGGGCCGCGGGTGCGAGTCAGCCGCGCATTGTAGCGGCCGGGGGTGGGAGGGGCAAGACCCGATCAGGCGCGCGCCAGGGCCTGTTCGAGGTCGGCGACGATGTCGTCGACGTCCTCGCAGCCGACGGAGATGCGCGCCAGCGTGTCGGTGATCCCCAGGCGCGCCCGGTCCGCCTCGGGGACCGAGGCGTGCGTCATGGTCGAAGGCTGGCAGATCAGCGTCTCGATGCCGCCGAGGCTCTCCGCCAGCGCGCACAGGCGCAGCGCATCGAAGAAGCGCGTGACGTCGACCCCGTCGGCGAGGACGAAGGAGATCATGCCGCCGTAGCCGCTGGCCTGGCGCGTCGCCAGGTCGTGCTGCGGGTGGCTCGGGAGGCCCGGATAGAGGACGCGCGCGACCTTGCGCTGCCGCGCCAGCCAGGCGGCGACCGCGCGGCCGGCGGCGTCGTGCGCCCGCATCCGCAGCGGCAGCGTCTTGATGCCGCGCAGCACCAGCCACGAGTCGAACGGCGAGAGGATGGCACCGGCCGAGTTCTGCACGAACTTGATGCGCTCGGCGTGCTCCGGGCGGGCGAGCACGAGGGCGCCGCCGACGCTGTCGGAATGGCCGTTCAGGTACTTGGTCGTCGAGTGCACGACGATGTCGGCGCCGAGCGCCAGCGGGCGCTGGAAGCAGGGGGTCAGGAAGGTGTTGTCGACGACGCACGTGAGGCCGCGCCGCCGGCACAGCGCCGCGGCCGCCCCGATGTCGGTGAGGATCATGATCGGGTTGGTCGGTGTCTCGATGTAGACCATCCGGGTCTCGGGCACGAGCGCCGCCTCGATGTTGGCGGTCTTCGATGTGTCGACGTAGGTGAAGCGCAGCCCGAAGTCCTCCAGCACCTTCGAGAACAGCCGGTAGGTGCCGCCGTAGACGTTGTCGCTCACGACCACGTGGTCGCCCGACTTCAGCAGGGTCATCAGGGTGTTGATCGCCGCCATCCCGGAGGCGAAGGCGTACGCCGCCAGGCCGCCCTCGAGCACCGCCAGGTTCTCCTCGAGCGCCGAGCGCGTCGGGTTGATGGTGCGGGCGTAGTCGTATCCCTTGCCGCGTCCGAGCCCCTCGTAGGCGTAGGTCGAGGTCTGGTAGATCGGCGTCATGACCGCCCCCGTGGTGGGGTCGGGTCGGACACCGGCATGGATGGCGTCGGTCGAGAAACCCATCGTGTCACCTCGCGCGCGACGGCGACCCGAAGGGCGCGGCGCGGGCGCGATCATATGTCACCGGCGCGCGCAAACGAAAAGGGGCGGGGATTCCTCCCCGCCCCTCGATGGCATGGCGCCGGCTGGGTCGGCGCCCCGGCCGGCGGCGGCGTCAGTGGTGGTTCTTCGGTCCGCCGCCCTGGGCCTGCGACCCGCCCGGACCCTGTGCCTGCTTCTTGTGCTGCCCCTGGCCGCGCTCGGGCCGGGCGCCTTTCGAGGCGTGGTCCTTCTTCGCCGGTGCCGCGGCGGCGGGGCGGCCGTGCGCGACGGCGTAGCGCTCGACGGTCAGGCCGCTCTTCATCTCGGAGGTGACGCGGTACGGGTTGACGCGGTAGTACGCCGACACGGTCTGCAGCTTGGCGAACGCGACGACCTGGTCGTCGGCGAGGGCGAACTTCTTCTTCGGGCCGTGGTGGTTCTTCCAGTGACCCCAGGCGCGCCCGTAGGGCGGCCCGGGGTCGTGGTCGAGACCGGCGAACAGGACGTCATGGGAGACGTTCAGCTTGATGAACACCTCGGACCAGGTGCGGCCGCCCAGTCGCATCGCCAGGATGGCGCCGGGGTCGCGCCCCGACGCCTCGGCCAGCAGCATGACGACCGGGAAGTCGTCCCCCGGCCGGGCGCACCGGGTGACGATGTCGACCGCCACCGGCTGCGGCGGCGCGTAGTGCCGGTTGGTCAGGTTCAGGAAGAAGCGCGCGTCCTCGCCGACCGGCAGGTCGAGAGTGGCGCTGTAGAAGAGGTCGGCCGCGCGCGCCGGGCCGGCGAGCAGCACCGCCGCCATGGCGCCCGCCATGGCGAGAAGTCCGTACCTGGCGACGCGAAGATCTCGGACGGAATGGCGCATGCTCCCCTCCCCAAGGGACACCGGGCGGACCCGGGCCTGCGGAGCAATATAGGGTCCGTCCCGGGGGGCGGCAAGCGCGCGAAACGCCGCGATGTCAGCGGGTTTCGAGGGCGATGTGGAACTGGTCGGCGGCGCCGAGGCGGGCGGTGACGTGGCCGAAATCGACGCTGAAATCGGCGCTGTCGCCGGGGCTCAGGGTCCCCACCTTGGTGGCGGTGGTGCCGGCGCCCACGAGCCTCAGATCGACGTCGTAGAGGGCGATGGCGATGCCGATCGAGACCTGGCGGGTCGAGCCGTTGGTGACCTTCACCACCGCCTTGTAGCCGCTCTTGATCCCGAGGATCGTGGCCGGCCACTCGAAGCGGATGGAATCGGCCCGGATGTCCTCGACCGCGAGGTCGAGGGACAGCGCGCGGTTTCCCTCGAAGCGGTAACGGGCGGAATTGGTGGCGGCGCCGGCCGGGGCCGCGGCCGCCAGGAGCGCGGCGCACAGCAGCGCGGCGCACAGCCGCGTGGCGCGCAGCCGTGTGCCGGGCGGCCGCGCGGCGGCGGCGGAGCGGAGAACCGGGACGACCGGGCGTCGGGGGGCGATGCGCATGGCGTGGGCCTCGTCAGTCCTCGAAGGTGATCTGCTTGACCGAACTGTTGACGACGAAGATGCGGACGTTGTTCTCCTGCGGGTCGGCCGGGGTGAAGAAGAAGCCGTGGCCGCCGGGGCTGTACTGCTCGGTGACGCCCCAGATCTTCTCGCCGTCGCGGAACTCGACGATCGTCCTGAGGCCGGCGATCTGGTCGCCGAACCGGCGCGTGCGCTCGACCTGGCGCCGCTGGAACCCGAAGTCGCGCACGTAGAACAGCGCCTTCAACTCGACGAGGCGGATCGTGGTCGGGATCCCGCCACCCTCGCTGGGGAGCAGGTGAAAGGTGTCGGATTCGGGCCGGAAGTCCTGCGTCGAGCCGCGCAGCGTCCGCCCGTCACGGTAGTGCGCCACCACTTTCTCTTCCATCCGGGATCCTCCGAGAGTTTCGTCGCGCCGCCAGGCCGCGGCCGCGCTAGCGTGCCACGGTGATCATCGCCCCGCCGCTGTCGCACGGGATGGGCAACCGGCTGCCGGCCGCGTCGAGTATCTCACAGTCGCCCTGGACCGCGCTGCCGCCGTCGTCGACCAGGGTGAGCGGGCTCGGACCGACGCTGGAGCCGATGAAGGCGATGGTCAGGAGCTTGACGGTGCCGGTGACGTTGGCGGGCGGGCAGAGCGGATTGGCCACCCCGATGAGCAGGTCGCCCGTGGTGTTGGCCGGGTCGGCACTCGACGGGCTGATGTTGTCGGCGCAGATGGGCGCGCAGGCCGCGGGGCTGCCGCAGCCGCCAACCGGAGTGGCGCTGGCGTCGATCTGGCCGACCTGCACCACACCCGGATCGAAAGTCACCTCCAGCGTGAACGAGCTGAATGTCACTGCGGCGGCGCTGCTCAGCATCACGTCGACCATCACCATGGTGTCGGCATCGCTGGTGTCCGCGGGGTTCTTCTGGAAGAAGACCACCGGGTCCGCTGTTGGCGCTGTGACGCTGAAGCTCGCCGCGGTCGGCAGGATGACGATCTCGTCGTCGCTGCCGCCGCAGGCCGCGAGCGCCAGCAGGGCTGCCGCCGCGGGCGCCGTCCATCTCAGTGCATCGGCACGTCTCATCGGGTCGCCGTCCTCCGGGGCGGTCCGGGGAGTATACCGGCAGGGCCGCGCGGCAACAACGCGGCGGCGCGGGCGGCGCGCGGGGCCGCCCCCGCGCTCCGGCGCCCGCGGCGCTCCGGCGCCCCGGCGCCCGCGGCCGGCATGCTATCATCCGCGCCCGCGCGGCCCGGCGGACGGCGCGTCAGGCACCCGCGCCGCGTTCATCGAGGGGGTTCCATGAGATCGGCACGCCGCGGCCTTGTGGCCGCCGTCCTGCTCGCCGGCGCCTGGGCGCCGTGCCTGGCGCAGGACCTCCGCTTCGACATTGCCGTCGACACGCTCGACAACGGCCTGGAGGTCATGGTGATCGAGGACCACGCGGTCCCGGCGATCACCTGGTACACCTTCTTCCATGTCGGGTCGCGCAACGAGCGCCCGGGCCGCACCGGCATCTCGCACCTCTTCGAGCACATGATGTTCAACGGCGCGGAAAAGTACGGTCCGGGGGAGTTCGATCGGGCGCTCGAGAGCCGCGGCGGCGTCAGCAACGCGTTCACCGCCGAGGACGTGACCGCGTACTACGACAGCTTCCCCTCCGATGCCCTCGACCTGGTGGCCGACATGGAGGCCGACCGGATGGCCGCCCTGCGGATCACCGCCGACAGTCTCGACAAGGAGCGCGGCGTGGTGCAGGAGGAGCGCCGTCTGCGGGTGGACAACGACAACCAGGGGGCGGTGTTCGAGCTCCTGAACGCCGTCGCCTACCTCGCGCACCCCTACGGATGGCCCGTCATCGGCTGGATGGCCGATCTCGACGCGATCGGGGTCGACGACTGCCGCGAGTACTTCCGCGTCCATTACGCCCCGAACAACGCCACCATCATCATCGCCGGCGACGTGACCCCCGAGCGCGCCTTCGGCCTCGTCCGCAGGGCCTTCGCCGGCATCCCGAAGCAGACGCGGCCCGCGCCCGTGGTGGCCGACGAGCCGCCGCAGGCGGGCGAGCGCCGCGCGGTGCTGCGCAAGGCGGCCCAGTTCCCGATGGTGGCGGTGGCGTGGCACGTCCCCGGCGCGGGCGCCGGCGGCGCCGACACCGATGCGCTCGACCTGATCGAGACGCTCCTCGGCGGCGGCGAGTCGTCGCGGCTGCAACGGGTCCTGGTGCGCGAGCGGCAGCTGGCCAGCCGGGTCGGGGTGTCGAACGTGTACCGCGTCGATCCGTCGCTTTTCCTGGCGCTGGCCGAGGCGCGGCCGGGCGTGGCCATCGGCGACCTCGAGGCGGCGCTCCTCGAGGAGATCGACGCTCTCGCGCAGGACGGCCCCGCGGCGCGCGAGCTGGAGAAGGCCAGGAACGTGCGCACCATGACCCTCCTGCGTTCGCTCAAGACCAGCAGCGGCAAGGCCGAGCAGGCCGGCCTGCACGCGATCTATTTCGGCACCGCAACGCGGCTCTTCGACGCCCCGCAGCGCCTCGCGGGGGTCGGGGCCGAGTCGATCACGAGGATCGCCCGGCGCGTCTTCAGGCCCGCGAACCGTACGGTCGTGACCCTGATCCCCGAGGAGCCGGCGGGGGAGCAGGGCGGGGAGTCGGGGGAGGAACCGGTCCCCGCCGGGGGCGGCGGGAAGGACGGTGGGCGATGAACGCCGTGCGGCATGATCGGCCGGTGTTCGGGCGGGCCGGCCGGCGGGCCACGCTGCTCCTGGCGGCGGCGCTCGTCGCCGGGATGCCGAAAGACGTCGCGGTCGCCGGCTCCTTCCGGGTCCCCGCGCCGCAGCGCTACGTCATGAAGAACGGGATGACCGTCATGGTCCTCTCCAGGCCGGGGCTGCCGCTGGTCCAGATGCAGCTGCAGCTGCCGGCTGGATCGGTCGCCGACCCGGCCGGCAAGGAGGGCCTCGCCAGCCTCACGGCGACGTTGCTGGCGCGCGGCACGATCCGCCGCGACGCCGACGCCTTCGCCGAGCAGGTCGAGTTTCTCGGCGGCTCGCTCGATGCAGGGGCGGCGCTCGAGAGGAGCACGGTCGGCGGCGAGTTCGCGGCGCGCGATTTCGAGGTCGGACTCGGTCTCATGGCCGAGATGGTGCGCGAGCCCGCGTTCCGCCAGGAGGAGTTCGACCGCGAGCGCGGCCTCGCCCTGGCCGGGATCGAGGCGGCGATGGACGAGCCGCCGGCGCTCGCCGGGATGGCATTCGCGCGCTGGCTCTGGGGGACCCATCCCTACGGCCGGCCGGCGGGCGGGACCACGACCTCGGTCGGCGCCCTGACGCGGGCCGATGTCGTCGCCTTCCACCGCGGGCGCTACGTGCCCGGCGGGGCGGTGCTCATCGTGTCGGGAGACGTCGGACTCCCGCGCGCCCGCAAGGCGATCGAAACCGCCTTCGGCGCCTGGCGCGGTGCGCCGCCGAAGGCCGAGGCGATCGCGGCGCCGACGCCGATCAAGGGGCGCCGCATCCTGCTCGTCGACAAGCCCGACGCCACCCAGAGCCAGATTCTCCTGGGGAACATGGCGCTGCGGTGCGCCGACCCCGATATGCATGCCCTGACCGTGGCCAACACAGTCCTCGGCAGCGGCTTCACCTCATGGCTGGTCGACGAGGTCCGCGTGAAGCGCGGGCTGACCTATTCGATCCGCAGCCAGGTGGGGGCCCGCCGGGCCGCCGGCAGCCTGCATGTGGCGACCTTCTCGAAGAACGGGACCGTCGTCGAGACGATCAACCTGGTAATTGATCTGATGGTCCGCATGCGCGGCGGCGGGCTGCAGGTCGCCGACCTCGACAAGGGGCGCAACTACATCGCCGGACTCTACCCCTTGAGGATCGAGGCTCCGGACGCTCTCGCGACCGAGATCCTCGACGTCGAGTTCTACGGGCTCGGCAAGGGGTACATCGACGGCTACCAGGAGCGTATCCGCGCCGTCACTCTCGAGCAGGCGCGCGCCGCCGCGGCGCGCTGGGTGCCGGCCGACGACCTGGCCATCACCGTGGTCGGGCCGGCGGAGACCCTCAGGGGACCGCTGGCGGCGATCGGCCAGGTGACCGTTCGGCCGTCCGCCTGGGTGATCGAAGCCGCCCGCTGATCAGTCCCCGGCCAGGGCCTGGTCGAGAGCCCGGCGGGCCGCCTGCGATGCCGGATTGAGCTCGAGCGCCCGGCGCAGCCGCGCCGCCGCTTCGGCGCGCTCGCCGCGCGCCAGGTGCGCGAGGCCGAGCAGGATCTGGATGTGGTACAGCGGCGGGTCCTCGGCCACGAGCCGCGCCTCCTCGACCCCCGCCTCGGCCCGCCGACCGAGAACGCTCAGCGCCTCGATGCGCATCACCCGCGCGATGCAGGCGCCGCCACTCGCGGCGATCGCCCGATCGGCCTCGGCGAGCGCCACGCCGGCCTCGGCCCCGGACCACGAGCCCGGCCGGAAGAGCGCCGGGTCGAGCACGGCGTAACCGTCGCGGCCGAGCACGGGGGCGTACGGCCCTTCGCTTCCGAGATAGACGGTCGCGGTGTCGTCGAAGTAGACAGGACGCCAGGCGGGGGACAGGTCGCGGATCGCCGCCGCCGTCGCCACCACCCCCTGCTGCGGCCACTCGATGAACAGGAAGGAGGCGTCGAGGCGCTCGAGCATGCGGGCGAGGTCGCCGGATGAGACCAGCGCCCGGGTGTACTCCTCCCAGAGATCCTCGCGGTAGACGTCGTTGCGCGAGTCCATGCCGACCCGCACCGCCGGGTGGAACCGGTACACCAGGTAGGCCCCGGCGCTGTAAGTGTTGAAGGAGTTGCCGCGGATGCCGTTGCGCTCGACGTAGTCGGCGGCGGCGACCGGGATGCCGGGCCCGAGACCGAAACCGAACGGCCGGCTGGTCGACGGGCTCAGCGGGTAGCCGGCGATCGCGAACCAGGCCGAGATCCCGGCGAGGACTGCGGCGAGCGCCGCCGGGACGAGCGCCGCGACGCGGCCGCCACCGGTCCGACGCCGCGGGCGCAGGGTCGTGATGGCCGCGGCCGTCCCGGGGCAGGTGACGAGCGCGAAATCGGTGACGTTGCGGTTCATCCGGAGCGACAGAACGAAGAAGGCGGCGAACAGCAGGGCGGGGAACAGACCCGACGCGGGCAACCCGGCGCGCCGCGCCCGCGCCAGGACGGCGGCGTGGGCGGCGATCCCGATCGCCGCCCACAGCACGTAGTAGCGCGCCATGTAGGTCGATCGGAAGAGATCGGACCAGGGGGGCAGCCATTCGTAGATCTGCCCCATGAAGGCGCTGCCGGTCAGCGCGAACGGGAAGCGCAGGAGCGCCGCGCCGTACGGATTCACGAGGGAGGCGGGGACGAGCGCCGCCGCGGCGAGGGCGAGACGCGCGGCCTCGGCGCGCCGGGCGGGCCTCCCGGCCGCGGCGCCGGCCAGCCCTTCGATCGCCTCGGCAGCGGCGGCAAGGCCGACGAGCGCCGGGCCGAGCAGGAAGCTGCCGTGCAGGTTGGCCCAGGCGACCTGCAGCAGCGGCAGGAGCCACAGTCCGCCGCCGGGCCGCCCGACGGCGCGCCGGGCGCGGCGGCGCGCCAGGATCAGCAGGAACGATGCCATGAGAACGTAACTGAAGATGTGCGGGCGGTCGAGGAAGCGCGCGGCGGCGAGCAGCATCACGAGCGCCGCGCAGGCGACGGCGACCATCCGGTCGGCGCCCAGGTGCCGGGCGGTGCGCAGGAGAAGCGTCACGGTCAGCAGGGCCACCGCGATCTTGAGGAGGATGAGGAGGTCGAAGCCGCGGGTCCCGCCGGCCCGCTCGACGAGCCGGAAGATCACCCCGGCCAGCCACTCGTGCGCCACGAACGTCCGCCCGTGGGCCAGGGCCGAGTAGTCGTCGACCCGCGGCACCGACCGGGTGGCGAGGACGACAGCACCGGTGCGCAGGTGCAGGAACAGGTCGTTGCTCGTGATCGGCGCCAGGGTCGAGGCGACGACCAGGGCCGCGAGACCCGCGAGGGCGGCGGCGCGCCCGGTCCGGCCGGGAGACGCTGCGGGGGCGGCGTCCGGCCCCACGGCGTCTACTTCAGGCGCGCGGCGATGAGGGCGTTGACCGCCTTGCCGTCGGCGCGCCCGCGGTGCCGTGCCATGAACTCCTTCATGGCGCGGCCGAGATCGTTTTTCGCGCCAATCTGCAGCTCGGCCAGGAGCGCGTCGACCGCGGCCGCCATTTCCGCGCCGTCCATGGCGCGCGGCAGGTAGCGCTCGACCACGGCGATCTCGGCGGCCTCCTTCGCCGCGAGCTCCGGGCGGCCGCCCTTCTCGAACTGCTCGATCGACTCGCGGCGCGTCCTGACCGCGCGCTGCATGAGGCCGAGGGCGTCGTCGTCCGTGAGATCGCGCCCCGCCTGGATGCGGGCGTACTGGAACTGGGAGATCAGCATGCGCAGGGTCGAGACCGCGGTGGCGTCGCCCTTCAGCATCGCCTCCTTCAGGTCGGACTTGAGCCGGTCGATCATCGGGCCCTCCACGGCGCCGCGGTGCCGCCGCCTATGATGCCACAGCCGCGCCGGCGGCGTCGGAGCCGTCCCGGCCGGCGGCGCGGCGGGCGCGCTCGACGTCGACGGTCAGCAGCAGCAGCAGGCCGAGGAGGAAGAACGGCGCCATCGAGAGCACCGCCGGCCGCTCGGTTCCATAGAGCGTCGCCACCCAGCCGTACACCACCGGACCGAAGATCGCCGAGATCTTTCCGGTCAGGCCGTAGAAGCCGAAAAACTCGGCGCTGCGGCCGGGCGGCACCAGCAGCCCCATCAGGCTGCGGCTTGCGGTCTGGGTCGAGCCCATGCCGATCGAGGCCACCGCGCCGACGGCGAAGAACTGCGGCACCGATCGCGCCATGAAGGCCCCCGTCACGACGCCGCACCAGAGGACCAGCGTCATGAGGATGGTCGCGCGCGCCCCGATCCGGTCGACCAGCCACCCCGCCGCGAAGGCGCCGATGAAGGCGGTGATCTGGGTCACCAGGAACAGCAGGGTGACTTGTTGCATGGTGAAGCCGATGACGTGCTGCGCGTAGATGGCGGCGAAGCTGATGACCGTCATGATGCCGTCGTTGTAGGCGAAGAACGCCAGGAGGAAGCGCAGCAGGTCGCCCTGCCGGCGCACGGAGCGCAGGGTGACCGTGAGGCGGGCGAGTCCGTCGCGCAGGAGCGCCCCGAGGGTCTCGCGCTTGCGCGGGGCGCGCTCGCGCAGAGCGAACAGCACCGGCAGCGCGAAAACCAGGTGGAACAGGGCCACCAGGGGGAAGGTCCAGCGGTACAGGGTCGCACCGTCCCCTGCGAAGCCCTGCCGCGTCAGCGGCAGGCTGAGCAGGAGCGCCGCGAGGCCGCCAATGTAGCCGACCGCCCAACCGTACCCGGAGATCCGTCCCATCTCCTCGTCGGAGGCGATCTCCGGCAGGAAGCCGTTGTAGAAGACGTGCGCTCCCTCGTAGCCGACGTTGGCCAGGATGAACAGGATCATCCCGGCGGCGATGTCGCCGGGGCCGACGAGGCCGAGCAGGGCGGTGAAGGTGATGGCGGTGCCGGCGGCGATCGCGAGGAAGGTCTTCTTGCGGCCGGCGGCGTCGGCGGCGGCGCCGAGGACCGGGGCGAGGAGGGCGACGATCGCCATCGACGTGGCGATCGACACCCCCCAGTAGAACGACGCCCTGGCGCCGATCCCGGCGGCGACGACGCCCCTGAAATAGAGGGCGTACGAGACCGTGACGATGAGCGTGGTGAAGGCGGAGTCGGCGAAATCGTACAGGCACCAGGCAGCGATCTCGCGGTTCGACGCCTTCCTCGCCATGGCCACTCCGCGGCCGGCCGCGGCCGCCGCGGCATCCTACGGGCAGGCCGGCCCCCGGCGCAAGGGCGGTCGAGGGACGGTCGAATGGCTCTGCTATAATGCGCCGCCGCGCGAGGAGGGTTCGAGACGATGAGCGACACGGCGAAAACCCCGGGCGAGGGAGGCGGGCCGCAGGCGGGCGCCACGCGATCGCTGCCGATCGCGGCGATCGCCGGGGCGCTCGTGCTCGTGGGGCTCGTCGGCATCGCTCTCTACCGGCGGTCAGCCGGCCAGGCGGCGGGTGCCGCCGGCGCCGACTCCGGCGCCGCTCCGTCGACGACTGCGGCCGGCGCGGAGATAGCCGGTGCGGAGGCCGCCGACAAGGGGGCCGCCATCGCGGTCAAGGCGCCCCTGCAACTTTCGCCCGAGGCGGCCATCCTCGCCGAGCGCTACCGCTGCGTCTGCGGCTGCAACGATCCGCTCGGGGTCTGCACCTGCCGCATCCCCGGCGGCTCCGAAGACATGAAGGAGTTCCTGCAGGACCTGGCGCGCCAGGGCCGCACCCCCGGCGAGGCCGATCTCGAGATGACGGCGAAGTTCGGCGCCGCGGCGCTGCTCGCCAACCCGGCGCCGCCGCAGACCCAGCCGTCGCACGCCGCCCGCTGACCCCGCCCCCTTCTCAGCGCTCCCCCCAGCGCAGTTTGCGACGCAGGACCTCGTAGTGCGACCGCCGGCGCGACCGGACCATCAGGACCGGTTCCGCGCCGCGGCGCACGAGCACCCGGTCGCCGCCGCGCAGCGGATGGCCCACCTGGCCGTCGAGCGTCAGGTAGACCTCGCTGTCGCGAGTCGCGAGGGTGACTTCGATGCGCGCCCCGGCCGGCACCACCAGCGGGCGCATGGTGAGGGTGTGCGGGCAGATCGGCGCGATCAGGAGCGCCGTCATCTCCGGGTGGATGATCGGTCCGCCGGCCGACAGGGAATAGGCGGTCGAGCCGGTCGGGGTGGAGACGATGAGGCCGTCGCCGCGGTAGGTGGTCACCTCGTCGCCGTCGATGCTCACCTGCAGGTCGATCATCCGCGCCAGGGCGCTCTTGGCGATGACCGCGTCGTTGAGAACGACCAGCCGGGCGACGGAGCGGCGGCCGCGCATGAGGGTGGCGTCGAGGGTCATCCGCCGGCCGACGCTGTAGCGCCCCGCGAACACGTCCAGGAGGACCGCCTCGGCCTCCTCGGGCCCGGTCTCGGTCATGAAGCCGAGGCCGCCGAGGTTGATGCCGAGGATGGGGCGCGGGTGGCCCGCGAGCCAGCGCGCCGCCGACAGGAGCGTGCCGTCGCCGCCGACGACCACGACGAGATCTGCCGCCGCCGGGTCGCCGCGGCGCGCGCCGCGTCCGAGGGCGCGGGCGGTCTCGGGATCGAAGAAGACCGCGAGGCCGCGCGACTCCGCCAGCCGCGCGACGCGCGCGAGCGCCGGCCGCGCCGCGGCGCTGCCGCGCTTGCCCACGATCAGGACCTTCCTAATCCGCCGGGGCTTCCGCCTGTCCGTCATCGACGATGCCTCCCAGGAGTTCCGTCAGAGCCGGCGCGGCCGCCGCCGGCCCCGGCTTGAGGTGCAGGAAGAACTCGCGGTTCCCCTCGGCGCCTTCGATCGGCGAGGGGCATCCGCCCGCGACCGCGAGACCCAGCGCCTGCGCCGCGACAGCCACGCCCTCGATGGCGGCGCGGTGCAGGCGCGGATCGCGCACGATCCCGCCCCGGCCGACGTCGCGCCGTCCCACCTCGAACTGCGGCTTGACCAGGGCGACGATCGCGCCGCCGGGGGCGAGCAGCGCCGGGACGACCGGCAGGATGAGCCGCAGCGAGATGAAGCTGACGTCGATCACCACGAGATCCGCGGGGCCGGGGACGTCGGCCGGCGCGAGATGCCGGGCGTTGCGCCCCTCGAGCACGACGACGCGCGGATCGTTGCGCAGTGTCCAGTCGAGGAGGCCCGCGCCGACGTCGAGGGCGTAGACCCGGCGCGCGCCCCGGCGCAGGAGACAGTCGGTGAAACCTCCCGTGGAAGCGCCGATGTCGAGGGCGACGAAGCCCCGGGGATCGATGGCCAGGCGCCGCAGCGCCCCGTCGAGCTTGACCCCGCCGCGGCCCACGAACGGGTGATCGGGTTCGATCACCTCGATCGACGCCGCCAGCGGCACCGGGACCCCGGGCTTTCCCGCGGGCCTGCCGTCGACCCGCACCCGGCCGGCCAGGACGAGCGCCTGGGCGCGCTCCCTGCTCCTGGCGTGGCCGCGGTCGACGAGCAGGCGGTCGAGCCGCTCCCTGCCGCCCGCGCGCGCCCGGACCGGCCCGGTCACGTCAGTGGGCCCGCTCGACGATGAAGCGCGCCAGGTCCGCGAGCCGCGCCGCCCGGCGGCCGAACGGGGCGAGCGCCCGGATGGCGCCGTCCGCCGCGCGCGCCGCCCGGCGGCGCGAGGCCGGCACGCCGAGGAGCGCCGGGAAGGTCGCCTTGCGGTCGCGCCGGTCCTTGCCGACCGACTTGCCGAGCCCCTCGGCGCTGCCGACGCGATCGAGGATGTCGTCGACGATCTGGAACGCCAGCCCGACCCCCTCGCCATAGTCGCCCAGGGCGCGCACCTCCGCCGGGCGGCCGCCGCCCAGGAGCGCCCCCACTTCGAGCGCGGCGCGGATGAGCGCGCCGGTCTTGCCGCCGTGGATGCGCACCAGCTGTCGATACGAGAACGGCCGCCCCTCGGCCTCGAGATCCAGGACCTGCCCGGCGATCATGCCGCGCACCCCGGCGGCGCGCGCCACCGCCGCGATCGAGGCCAGGCGACGCCGATCGGTGCCGGGCCCCGGCGGGTGGAAGGTCATCACCTCGAAGGCGTGCGTCAGGAGCGCGTCGCCGGCGAGAATCGCCATCGCCTCGCCGAACATCCGGTGGCTGGCGGCGCGGCCGCGGCGCAGGTCGTCGTTGTCGAGCGCCGGCAGATCGTCGTGGATCAGCGAGTAGGTGTGGATCATCTCGATCCCGGCGGCGGCCGGCAGCACGTCGGCCACCCGCCCGCCGACGACGCGGCAGGCCTCGATGGCCAGGACCGGGCGCAGCCGCTTGCCGCCGGGGAAGAGGGAGTAGGTCATCGCCCGGCGCACGGTGGCGGGGACGGTCCCGCGGCGCGGCAGGTGGCGCCGCAGGGTCCGTTCGACCAGCCGCCGATCCGATTCCATCCAGGCGGGGACGGGCATCAGCGATCCCCGGACGGGCCCGACCCGCCGCCGGGCCCCTCCGGCCCGGCGTCATCGTCGTCCTCCGGCGCCGCCGGATCGAACGGCGCCAGGACCGCCGCGCCGCCGGCGCCGCGGCCGAGGATCTCGATGCGGCGCTCCGCTTCGTCGAGCCGGGCGGCGCACTGGCGCGTCAGCCCCACCCCCTCCTCGAACAGCCGCAGCGATTCCTCGAGCGGCCGGTCGCCTTCCTCGAGGGCGGCGACGATCTCCTCGAGGCGCCGCAGCGACGCCTCGAATCCCGGGTCCTTAGATCGTTTCGTCCCGCGTGACATCCTCGACCTCCTTCACCTCGCAGGCGAGCCGCCCGCGATGCAGCCGCACGCGCACCGAAGCACCCGGCGCGACCGCGGTCGCGTCCTTGAGGATAGCGCCGCCGGCGGCGTCGCAACAGATGGCATAGCCGCGGCCGAGAACGGCGAGCGGCGACAGGGCATGGAGCCGTCCGGCGAGCGCGCCGGCGCGGTCGCGGCCGGCGCGGGCGCGCGCCGTGGCGGCGGCGCGGGCGCGCGCCTCGACGGTCGCGAGCCGGGCGCGCCGCCCGGCGACCCGCTCCGCCAGCCGGCCGGGGGTCATGCGCTGCGCGAGGAGGGCGAGACCATGGCGCGCGGTCGTGAGCCGCGCGCCGAGACCCGCATGCAGGCGGCCGCCGAGATCGTCCACGTTCTGGATCGCGGCGCGCAGCCGCGCCGCGACCGCCGCGAAGGCGGCGGCGCCGCCCGCCCGTTCGAGCCGGCGGCGCGACGCCAGGAGCGCCAGCCGCCCGGCCGAGCGCAGGCGGCGCTGCAGACCGGCCAGCCGGTCGGCGATCTCGCCGCGCGAGACGATGACCATCTCGGCCGCCGCCGACGGGGTCGGGGCGCGCAGGTCGGCCACCAGGTCCGCCAGCGTCACGTCGACCTCGTGTCCGACCGCGGAGATCACCGGGAGCGCCGACGCCGCGATCGCACGCGCCACGACCTCCTCGTTGAACGCCCACAGGTCCTCGATCGATCCGCCGCCGCGGGCGACGATGATCACGTCGAGCCCTCCGAGCCGGTTGAGGGCGCGCACGCCGTCGGCGATCTCCGCCGCGGCCCCCGCGCCCTGGACGCGCGCCGTGGCGATCACCACCCCGACCCGGGCGAAGCGCCGCTCGAGGACGCGCAGGATGTCGCGCAGGGCGGCGCCGGCGGGCGAGGTGACGATGCCGATGCGCCGCGGCAGCAGGGGCAGGGGGCGCTTGCGCCGCGGGTCGAGCAGCCCCTCGGCCATGAGGCGCGCCTTGAGCTGCTCGAGCGCCAGCTGCAGCGCGCCGAGACCGGCCGGCTCCATCCACTCGACGACGATCTGGTACGCGCCGCGCGCCTCGTACAACCCGACCCGGCCGTGGACCACGACCTTGAGCCCGTCCTCCGGGCGGAACCGCAGCGTCGCGCCATGGCCGCGGAACAGGACCGCCGACACCTGGGCCGACTCGTCCTTGAGCGTGAAGTAGGTGTGGCCGCTCGGATAGCGGCGCAGGTTGCTGACCTCCCCCTCGACCCAGACCGCCGGCAGGCCCTCCTCGAGGAGGGCGCGCACCGCGGCGTTGAGCTGGCTCACGGACAGCGCCTGCCGGCGCGTCCCCGGGGCGCCGTCGGCGGCGTCAAACAGCGTCGGCATGGCCGCCCCCGGCGGGGCCGGCGTCGGCCCTGATCTGGATCCGCTGGATCGAGCGGGCGAGGCCCCGGGTCTCGTCGACGTCGATGAGCGCCGCGCACAGCCGCGCGTCGCGCTTCGCGACCGAGAAGCGCACCGGCATGCCGGTCAGGAAACGGCGCAGCGCCAGCTCCTTCTCGATGCCGATGACCGAGTCGTAGGGTCCGGTCATCCCGAGATCGGTGATGAAGGCGGTGCCGCCCGGGAGCAGGCGCTCGTCGGCGGTGGGCACGTGCGTGTGGGTGCCGACCACCGCCGCGACCCGGCCGTCGAGATGGGCCGCCATGGCCTGCTTCTCGGAGGAGGCCTCGGCATGCATGTCGACCAGGATGACGCGCGCCTTGCCGGCGAGGTCGGCGAGGATGCGGTCGGCGGCCGGGAACGGGTCGTCGCACGGCGGCATGAAGACCCGGCCCATCAGGTTGATGACCGCCACCGGGACGCCGCCCGCCGTCTCGCCGGTGAACACGCCGGTCCCCGGCGCGCCGCGCGGATAGTTGTCCGGTCTCAGGAGGCGCCGGTGGACATCGAGGTACGGGGCGATCTCGGGCTTGTCCCAGATGTGGTTGCCCGAGGTCATGCAGTCGAGGCCCAGGGCGAACATCTGGTCGGCGAGATCGGGCGTGATCCCGAAACCGTCGGCGGCGTTCTCGACGTTGGCGACCGCCAGGTCGACGCGGTGCTCGAGGACGAGGCGCGGCAGGTGGGTCTCGACCATGCGCCGGCCGGCGCGCCCGTTGACGTCCCCGATCACGAGGATGCGCATGGAGCACCTGCTTTACGTCGCATAGTCCACGGCGCGGGTCTCGCGGATGACGCTGACCCGCACCGTTCCGGGGTACTGGACCTCCCGCGAAATCCGCCGGCTGATGTCCTTGGAGAGCCAGACCACGTCGGCGTCGGTGGCGGCGCCCGGCTCGACGATCACCCGGAGCTCCTTGCCGGCGCGCATGGCGTAGACCCGGCCCACGCCGCTGAAGGACGCGGCGATCGTCTCGATGTGCCGCAGGCGCTCGAGGAACACGTCGAGGTTGTCGTCGCGCTCGCCCGGCCGGGCGACGATGACCCGCTCGGCGACCTTCAGGAGCACCGCCTCGACCGACGGCTCGGCGCCCGCGTGGTGCAGGGCGCGGATCGCCTGCACGACAGGGGCGTCCTCGCCGAACCTGGCCGCCAGGTCGGCGCTGACGATGAGCGGGTGCGCGCCGCCGCCCTCGCCATCCTCCACCTGGCCGATCTCGTGCAGCAGCCCGGCGCGCAACGCCACGCCGGCGCGGCAGCCGAGGAGCACCGCCATCTGCTGCGCCAGGCGGGCGACCGCGATCGAGTGCTGCAGGAGGTTGTAACCGAGGACGGTCCGGTAGCGCAGGCGGCCGAGGAGCCTCGTCAGGCGCGGGGGAAGGCCGGTGAGGCCGAGATCGAACGCCGCCGACTCGCCGACCGCCTCGAGCCCTTCCTCGAGATCGACCCGCACCTTCGCGACGACCTCCTCGATGCGCCCCGGGTGAATACGGCCGTCCTCGATCAGGCGCTCCAGCGCCGTCTGCGCGACCGCCCGGCGGAACGGGTCGAAGCACGACAGGACGATCGCCTGCGGGGTCTCGTCGACGATGAGATCGACGCCGGTCGCCATCTCGAGGGCGCGGATGTTGCGGCCCTCGCGGCCGATGATCCGGCCCTTCATCTCCTCGTTCGGCAGCCGCACGACCGACACGACGTTGTCGACGATCTCGCCGGTCGGCAGGCGCTGCAGGGCCTCGGCGGCCACCCGGCGCGCCGCCGTCGCGGCCGTCTCGCGGGCCTCCTCCTCGGCATGGTGGACGGCCTGCAGCGCCTCCTGCCGCGCCTCGGCCTCGATCTGCTGGACGAGCTCCTGGCGCGCCTGGGCGGCGGTCAGGCCGGCGATCCTCTCGAGCGTCTGGCGGTGGCGGGCGATGGCCGCCTGTGCCTCGTGCTCGCGCTCCGCGACGCCGGTCTCGCGCTCCTTGAGCCGGGCCTCGAGGGCCGTCTGGTCGCGCTCCTTCTGGCCGAGGAGCTGCAGGCGGCGCTGCAGATTGCGCTCCTGCTCGCGGAGCCGCTCCTCGAGGACCAGCAGATCCTGGCGCTTCTTCTGGGTCTGCTGCTCGAACTGCGTCTCGGCGGCGGCGCGGCGCTCCTCGACCTCGAGGTCGACCTCCTTGGCACGGATCTGGGCACGCTCCTCGGCCGCCTGCTCGATGTCGGCGGCGCGGGCCCGGGCCTGCTCGAGGGCCCGGCGGGCGGCCGAGC
>Ga0247727_10006242_pt1 | contig 23564 bp, 24 predicted proteins | sample WisWelCaveWW1625_FD_202498 | JGI IMG/M metagenome (GOLD analysis project Ga0247727, IMG submission 202498) | Biofilm microbial communities from Wishing Well Cave, Virginia, United States - WW16-25 | ecosystem: Environmental > Aquatic > Deep subsurface > Groundwater > Cave microbial mat | place...
GAGAGCGTGCCCTGCCAGACCAACCTGCTCGGCGTGAAGGGCTGCGGCGAAATCGGCACCATCGGCGCGGTGCCGGCGGTGGTGCACGCGGTGCTCGACGCGCTTGCGGAATTCGGCGTCTTGCACCTGGAGATGCCGCTTACTCCGGAGAAAGTGTGGCGCGCGTTGCGCCGCCGCTGATTCCCATGCGCGACGGGGCGAACCGCGCTTTCGGTTACGCCCTCCTCGCGTCGATCCTGCTGCACGCGCTGCTGCTGTTCGCGCTGCCCGCGTTGCGCGAGCTGGCGGCGCAGCTGCCGCCCGCAACCGGCACGCTGGTCGCGCGCCTGGTGCAGGCCCAGCCCAAGACCGAGCCCGCCGTTCCAGTCGAGGAAATGCGCAAGCCGCCCGTCCCGGAAAAGCGACCTGCGGCGCCACGCCCGGTGCTCAGGCCGGCACCGGCTCCCGTTGCGGCGCCCGTTCAGCAACCGGTGCCTGCGGCCGCAAGCGAACCCGCGCCGCCCGCAGCCGCAGTTCCCGCCACCCCTGCCGCGCCCGGACCCGTCGCGCGCGTCGAAGCGCGGCCTGCCGTGGATTCCGGCATCGATCCGCTCGCCGTGGCGAAGTATCGAATTGCCATGATTGGCTACGCGCACCGCTTCAAGCGCTACCCCCGAGCGGCAATCGACAACAATTGGACTGGCGAGGTAGTGGTGCGCATGACCATCGGTGCCGACGGCAAGATTGCCGAAATGGGCATCAAATCGAGTTCCGGCTACGAGATCCTCGACCGCCAGGCGCTGGAGATGTTCAAAATCACCAAGCCATTTGTGCAGCTTCCGCCGCAATTGGCCGGCAGGCAATTCGAACTGGAGATACCCGTCATCTATCTGAACAACTAGCCCTCGGGCTGAAACGCCACCACGTGGTCCACGTCGAGGCGGATGCCGATCCGCTCGCCGAGCGCGTGGTTGTGATGGCTGGGGACGAGCGCGAGCACCCTGCGACCGCTGTCCAGGCGCAGCGTGTACAGGATCTCCGCGCCGCGGAACGCCTTGTGCATCACTTCGGCCTTCAGGCCGGACGCGTCGTCATGCACCACGTCATCGGGCCGCAGCAGGATTTCGGTCGCGCCGACCGGGATGTCGCCTTCCACCAGGCCGAGCTCGATCTCGACCTGGCGCGCGCCGAGTCGCCGCGCCGGCAGGAACACGCCCTGGCCGACAAAATCCGCGACAAATCGGTTGGCCGGACGGTGGTAGAGGTTGTAGGCGCTGTCCCACTGCTGGATGCGCCCCTCGTGCATCACGCCGATCTCGTCGGCCATGGCGAAGGCCTCATGCTGGTCGTGCGTCACCAGCACCGCGGTGGCCCCGCTGGCCTTGATGATGTCGCGCACTTCCAGCGACAGGCGCTCGCGCAGGTCGACGTCCAGGTTGGAAAACGGCTCGTCGAGCAGCAGCAGCTCCGGGCCGGGAGCGAGCGCTCGCGCGAGCGCCACGCGCTGCTGCTGGCCGCCGGATAGCTCATGCGGGAACTGTCCCAACACTCCGCTTAGGCGCACCAGCGCCGCCAATTCGCGCACGCGTGATTCACGATCGCCGCGCGATAGCGCGTTCAGGCCGAAGGCGATGTTCTGTTCGACCGGGAGGTGGGGGAACAGGGCATAGTCCTGGAACACCATGCCGATGCGGCGCCGCTCCGGCGGCAGCATTGCGCCCGGGCCGGAGACCAGCACGCTGTTCAGGCGAATGCTGCCGGCGCGCAATGCCTCGAAGCCGGCGATGCAGCGCAGTACCGTGGTCTTGCCGCAGCCGCTCGGGCCGAGCAGGCAGCCGATCGCGCCTCGCGCCAGCGAGAATTCGAGTCCACGCACGACTTCCTGCCCGTTGTAGCCATGGTGCAATCCCTCGACTTCGAGCAGAACCATGGCCGGATTATAGGGCCAGATGAAACAAGAATCGTTCTTGTTAGAATGGCGAGTGCTTTTCTTTCAAACAGTTAGGCGTGGGGGGACCACCGGCCTATCGCTGGCGATCGCGCTCGTGCTGGCGCTGCCCATCCTGGCGGTCCTCGCCAGCGTGGTGCAGCCGGCCGGGGATGCGTGGCGCCACCTGGCCGCCACAGTACTGCCGAACTACGTCGCAAACACCGCGCTGCTGCTGGCATTGGTGGCCTGCGGCGTCATGTCGATCGGCGTGGTTTCGGCGTGGCTCATCGCCAGCACCCGCTTCCCGGGGGTGCGCCTGCTGGAGTGGGCGCTGATGCTGCCGCTCGCGATGCCGGCCTACGTCATGGCTTACGCCTACACCGACTGGCTGCAATTCTCGGGGCCGGTGCAAGGCGGCCTGCGCGCGCTCACCGGCTGGCAGGCGCGCGAGTACTGGTTCCCGGAAATCCGTTCCCTCGGCGGCGCGGCCGTGGTGCTCTCGCTCGCCCTCTACCCCTACGTATACCTGATCGCGCGCACCGCGTTCCGCGACCTGTCCCGCAGCGCGATCGAGTCGGGCCGTCTCGCCGGCCTGTCGCCTTGGGGCAGTTTCTGGCGGGTGGCGCTGCCGCTGGCGCGCCCCGCGCTCGCAGCGGGCACTGGGCTCGCGCTGATGGAGACGCTCGCCGACTTCGGCACCGTGTCCTACTTCGACCTCGAAGTGTTCACCACGGGGATCTTCAAGGCCTGGATGTCGATGGGCGACACGACGGCCGCGGCGCAGCTCTCCACATGCCTGCTGGGCTTCGTGCTGACGGTACTTGTCGTTGAGCGCGTCTCGCGCGGGCGCGCCGCGTACCACAACCCCGCGCCGGGCAAGCGCTCACCGGCGCTGCGCCTGCGCGGCTGGGCGGCTGCGCTCGCCTGCGCGGCCTGCGCGGCCCCGGTCGTGCTCGGCTTCCTCATGCCGGCGGCTATCCTCGCGCAACTCGCGCTTGCGGATCCGCAGGCGCGCTGGGGCGCGCGCCTCCTCTCGCTGGTCGGCAACAGTTTCACCATCGCCGGCGTGACCGCAGCAGCAGGCGTGCTGCTCGCGCTCACCATGGCCTATGCCGCGCGCCTGTCCAGAAGCGGCGTGGCGGCGGCGGCGAACCGCATCGCTGCGCTCGGCTATGCCATGCCCGGTGCGGTGATCGCGGTCGGCGTGCTGGTGCCGATGGGCCGCTTCGACAACTGGCTGGCGGCGCTGCTCGAGGATGCGTTCGGCGTGAAAGTCGGGCTGCTCGTCACCGGCAGCATCGCCGCGCTGGTATACGCCTGCCTGGTGCGCTTCCTGGCGGTCGCGCTGCAGACCACCGAGGCCGGCCTCGCGCGGGTGACACCGAACATGGAGGACGCGGCGCGCAGCCTGGGCGCGACGCCGGCGGCGACCCTGGCCCGCGTGCACGCGCCGCTGCTCGCGCCGAGCCTGGCCAGCGCAGGGCTGCTGGTGTTCGTCGACGTGCTCAAGGAACTGCCCGCGACTTTCGCGCTGCGGCCGTTCAACTTCGACACCCTGGCGATCGAGGCCTACCACCTGGCGAAGGACGAGCGCCTGGCCGAAGCCGCCGTGCCCTCGCTGGTGATCGTGCTGGTCGGCCTGGTGCCGCTGCTCGCGCTGCAGCGGCGCTACTTCCAGGCCACCCGGTCGTAGAGCTTCTGCGAGCTGGGCTGGTTGCGTCCGAGCACGGCGACATTCACCGTGTCGACTTTGAAGGCGCCGAAGGAGGACAGCACCGGGTTCGCCATCCGCACGCCCGCCACCACCGGCCACTCGTTGTTGCCGTCGGCGAAGTAGCGCTGCGCCTCGTCGCTGGCGAGGTACTCGAGGAACTTGATTGCCGAGTCGCGGTTCGGCGCATTCTTCATCACGCCCGCGCCGGACACATTGACGTGCGTGCCCCAGCTCGACTGGCTGGGGAACACGATGCCGAGCTTCTCGGCGATCGCACGCTCGTCCGGCTTTTGCGAGCGCGCGAGGCGTGCGTAGTAGTACTGGTTGGTAATGGTCACGTCGCACTCCCCCGCGGCCACGCTTTTCAGCTGATCGGTGTCGCCGCCCTTGGGGTCGCGCGCAAGATTGGCGCGCACCGATCTTGCCCAGGCCTCGGCCTTTGCCTCGCCCAGGTGTTCGATCAGCGCGCCCATGAGCGACAGGTTGTAGATGTTGCTCGAGGAGCGCATGCAGACGCGGCCTTTCCATTTCGCGTCGGCGAGGTCCTGGTAATCGCGGATTTCCTCCGGGCGGATTTTCGCCTTACTGTAGGCGATGATGCGCGCGCGCAGCGAGAAGCCGTACCACAGCCCGTTCGGCTCGCGGAAACTGGCGGGGATGCGCGCATCGAGCAGCGCGGACTTGACCGGCTGGAACAGGCCGAACTGTTCGGCGAGCCACAGCCGGCCGGCGTCCACCGTCACCAGGACATCGGCGGGGCCGCGGGAGCCTTCGTTGCGGATGCGCTCGATCAGCGCGTCTTCGCCCGCCTCGATGCGGTTCACCCTGATGCTGGTGAGCTTCGTGAACCCGGTGTAGAGGGCTTCGTCGGTCTGGTAGTGGCGCGAAGAGTAGAGATTCAGCAGCTTGTCCTGCGCCAGGGCGGAGCAGGACAGCGCCAGCGCAGGTAGAAGAATTAGATTTGTTAAAACAGTCACTTGGGCATCACGCGAAAGATTGAAGCGAAAATGATAGTTACTCTCATCTGGAGAGTCAATACAAATGAGAATAATTGCTAAAGAGAGTTAGCTTCGATCCTGCGGGCGCCGTCGAAGCGCTTCATCCAATAACTGCCCCGGATCTGCTCGACACGTACCTGGGCGCCGGTCTTGGGCGCATGCACGAAACGGCCGTCTCCCAGGTAAATTCCTACGTGCGAGAAAGGCCTGTTCAGCGTGTTGTAGAACAAGAGGTCCCCGGCGCGCAGTTCCGCTAGACTCACGCGCACCCCTTGCTCGCTCTGTGCGTGCGCGTTTTGCGGCAGGCGGATGCCGTAAGCCTCGCGGAACACATGCGCCACCAGACCGCTGCAATCGAATCCCGTTTCGGGCGAGCTGCCCCCGTAGCGATAGTCCAGGCCGAGCGCGAGCAGTGTCTGAAGCAGGACCTCGGCGCGCCGCTCGCCGACCGAAGCCGTTTCGGCCTTTGGTGTCTCCAGGGGCAGGGTAGAACAACCAATCTGAACAGCCAAAGCCAATAAAACCATGTAGTTGTACAGCATATCTAAAGTAATCTAGGCCAATAGTCGAATGAGAGCAACCACTAACCTTTGGCTTCTCCTGTGGTGCGGGTTAGCCATCGGGCAGGGCAGCCTCGAGGTGATCGCCCTCCGGCATAGGACCGCCGAGCAGGTGCTTCCGGCGCTGCGGCCGCTGCTCGAGCCTGGGGGCGTGCTTACCGGCCAGCGCAACCAGTTGATCGTGCGCACCAGTGCGAGCAACCTGGCCGAGATCCGGCGCGTGCTCGACGTGCTGGATACACCTGCGCGCCGGCTGGTGATCTCGGTGCGTTTCGACGACAGCGGGGTTCAAAGTGATTCCGCGCTCGAGGCCGGCGGGCGCGTTTCCAACCGGGGTTCGCGCATTGAAGCGCGCGTGACCGATTCGCGCTCCGAGAGCGGGGAGCGAGTGGACCAGCGGCTGCAGGTGCTCGAAGGTTCGCGCGCCTATATCGCTGCCGGCAGTTCCCGAGCGCTGCAGCATCGCGACGGCGTGCTGATCCGGGACATCGCCACCGGTTTCGAGGTTGTGCCTCGAATCGCGGGCAACACAGTGTTCCTCGACATCGCGCCGCAGCGCGAGGCACCGGGCGCCAAGCCGGGCAGCGTGCAGGGGCAACGCAGCTCGAGCACCGTGAGCGCCCGGATGGGCGAGTGGTTCGAGCTCGCTGGCACCAGCGGAATCAGCGCGCGCGACGACAGCGGCCTGCTGTCGAGCTCGCGCCAGGGCGGCAGCGAGAGCCGCCGCATCTGGGTCAGGGTGGACGAGGTTCGCCCCTGAGCGCAGGCGCCGCCAAGGCGCTCGAGCGCCTGTTCGCCGACGCTGGGCCGCTCGCTGCGCAGATCCCCGGCTACCGCTTGCGGCCGCAGCAACTTGAGATGGCGCGAGCAATCCTGGCGGCGATCGAGCGGGATGCCGTGCTGGTAGCCGAAGCGGGGACCGGCACCGGCAAGACCCTCGCCTACCTCGCACCAGCGCTGCTCGCGGGCGGCAAGGTGATCGTCTCCACCGGCACCAAGACGCTGCAGGACCAGCTCTACGACCGCGACCTGCCCGCGATGCGCGCGGCGCTGGCGAGCGGCGCCGTGCCCGCGTTGCTCAAGGGGCGCGCCAACTACGTTTGCCTGCACCGCCTGGAGCGCGCCGCTGGGGAGGTGCGGCTAGTCAGCCGCGAGGAAGCCGCGCAGCTGCGCCGCATCGAACGCTTCGCTGCCACCACCGCGAGCGGCGACCGGGCCGACCTGCCTGATGTGCCGGACGACGCGCCGGTCTGGCTGCACGCCACTTCTACGCGCGAGAACTGCCTCGGCCAGGAATGCCCGCGCTACAAGGACTGCTTCGTGATGAAGGCGCGCCGCGGCGCGCTTGCCGCCGACGTGGTGGTGGTCAACCACCACCTGTTCTTCGCCGACGTGGTGCTGCGGGACGAAGGCGTGGCCGAATTGCTGCCGGCTTGCAATACGCTGATTTTTGACGAGGCGCACCAGCTGCCGGATACCGCGCGCCTGTTCTTCGGCGAGAGCGTCTCAACCGGCCGGCTGATCGAGCTGTCGCGCGATGCGCGGCTGGAACTGCGCGCCGCGGGCGGCGCGGCGCCGGCGTTCGACGAGCTGGCCGGCCGCCTGGACAAGGCGGCGCGCGACCTTCGCCTCGCCTTCGACATGGACGGGGCGCGTCTGGCCTGGGCGCAGGCAGCGGCTCGGCCGCAGTTCGGCGAGGCGCTCGCCGCTCTCGAAGCGTCCCTGGCAGCGTTCACCGAGGCGCTCGGCGCGCAGGCCGAACGCTCCGAGGGCCTCGCCTCCTGCTCGCGGCGTGCGCAGGAAGCGCGCACGACGCTGGCGCAGTTGATTGCGGCCGAGGGCGTGGAGCAGGTGCGCTGGGTCGAAGTGTTCGGGCACGCCCTGCAGTTGCATATCACGCCCTTGCACAGCGCCGAACTGTTCCGCCGGCAGGTCGAGGAGCGGCCGCGCACCTGGATCTTCACCTCGGCGACGCTGTCGGTAGGCGAGGATTTCTCGCACTTTGCGGGAGAGCTGGGCCTCGAGCAGGCCGCGGCGCGCGCCTGGCCCAGCCCGTTCGACTTCGAGCACCAGGCGCTGCTCTACGTGCCGCGCGACATGCCCGCCGACCCGAACGATCCGGCGTTCACCGAGGCAGTGGTGAACGCGGCCCTGCCGGTGCTGCAGGCGAGCCGGGGCAGGGCTTTCCTCCTGTTCACGACGCTGCGGGCGCTGCGCCGCGCGCACGAGCTGCTGCGCGAGCGCTTGGTATACCCGCTCTTGGTGCAAGGCACCGGCTCGCGCAGCGAACTGCTGCAGCGCTTCCGCGAACTGGGCAATGCGGTGCTGCTGGGCAGCGCCTCGTTCTGGGAGGGCGTGGACGTGCGCGGCGAGGCGCTCTCCTTGGTGGTGATCGACAAGCTGCCGTTCGCCCCGCCGGACGACCCGGTGCTCGCCGCGCGCATCGAGGCGCTGCGCGCGAAAGGCGGCAACCCTTTCACCGAGTTCCAGCTGCCCCAGGCGATCCTGCAGTTGAAGCAGGGGGCGGGCCGCCTGATCCGCGACGACGCCGACCGCGGCGTGCTGATGCTGTGCGACCCGCGCCTGTATTCGCGGCCCTACGGGCGCCTGGTGCGTGCGAGCCTGCCACCGATGAAACAGACGCGCGAACTGGCAGAGGTGCTCGAGTTTTTCGCTAGAATCACCGCATGAAAATACTCATCACGGGTGGCGGCGGGTTCCTCGGTTTCAAGCTCGCCAGGGCGCTGCTCGCGCGCGGCAATCTCGGCGGCAAGCCGGTTACTTCGGTGACGCTGCTCGACGGCGCGTTTCCGCCGGCCGCAGCGCAGGAGCCCCGCCTCAAGGCGGTGACAGGCGACGTATCGGACCCGAAAGTGATCGCCGCCGTCTGCCCGCCCGACACTGACGCCGTGTTTCATCTCGCGGCGGTGGTGAGCGGCGCGGCGGAAGCCGATTTCGACCTCGGCATGCGCGTCAACCTGAAGGGGTTTGAACTGCTCCTCGCGCAGATGCGCAAGTGCGCGAAACCGCCGCGGCTCGTCTACACCAGCTCCGTGGCGGCCTTCGGCGGCGAGCTGCCGCCGGTGCTGGACGATTCGACCATCGCCAATCCGCAGACTTCTTACGGCGCGCAGAAGGTGATCGGCGAATACCTGGTGACCGACTACTCGCGCAAGGGCTACATCGACGGGCGGTCGCTGCGCCTGCCGACAATCGTGGTGCGTGCGGGCAAGCCGAACGCCGCGGCGTCCTCGTTCGCCAGCGGCATCATCCGCGAGCCGCTGAATGGGGTGATTTCGGAATGCCCGGTGGCGCCCGAGACCGGCGTGTGGCTGCTCTCGCCGCGGCGCGTGGTCGAGGCCTTCCTCCACGCCTGGGAGCTGCCGCGCGAGGATTGGGGCACGCAACGCTGGCTGAACCTGCCGGGCATCACCGCGAGCGTCGACCAGATGGTCAAAGCACTGAAGAAAGTGGCGGGTCCCAAGGTTGCCGAGCTTGTCGCCTACAAGCCCGACGCTCGCATCCAGGCGATCGTGAAAACCTGGCCGGTGAACTTCCGTACACCTCGCGCGCTGGCGATGGGCTTCAAGCCCGACCCGGACGTCGAGACGCTGATCCGCGACTACCTCACTGACGAAAACATAAAAATTTCTTAGAGGAAGGGGTGCGGGGAGGAGGGGTTGGGGCGCGTAGCGCCCAAACCTCTCCTCCCTGCGTCCGACTTGCCCCGCTGGTGAGCGCGCAGCGCTCACCAGTCAGGGTCCCACAGCTTCCACCAGGACACGTCGCGCCGGATCGCGCCCTTGTAGTAGCGGCTGTCCGGGAAGTTCTTGCGCATCACGCGGTCGGCGTCGTCGCGCAAGTCGTTCAGCTGCAGCCGATCGTAGGCGTGGATCATGATGAACAGTGCCTCCTCCGCGGCCGGCGCGCTCGGATAGGTCACCATGGCGTGCTGCGCGCGGTTGGCCGCCGCTACATAGGCGCTGCGCCGCATGTAGTAGCGGGCAACGTGCACGTCATGCTGGGCGAGCGAGTTGATCAGATAGCGCATACGCGCAGCGGCATCCGCCGCATACTTCGACTCCGGGAAGCGTGTCACCACCTCCTTGAACGCGCCGTAAGCCTCGATCGCCGCCTTGGGGTCGCGGTCGGACATGTCCGAGTCGGTAAAGGCCACCAGCAGGCCTTCGCGCTCGGCGAAATTGACCAGCCCCTTGAGGTAGTACGCGTAGTCGGCGTTGGCGTGGTTCGGGTAGAGCTTGATGAAGCGGTCGATCGCCGCGATCGAAGCGGCGCGCTCGTCCGCCTTCCATTGCGCATAGGCGATCTCGAGCTGCGCCTGCTGGGCGTAGCGGCCGTAGGGATAGCGCGCCTCGAGCTTCTCCAGGTACTTCACCGCCTTGGTCCAGTCCTTGGAACTCTGCGCATCGCGCGCCTCGCCGTACAGGCGCTGCGCCGACCAGCCCGCGGTCTCGTCGGCCTGATCGCCCGACCCGGCGCAGGCCGCGAGCAGCGCGCTCGCGGCGACGGCCGCGAGCAGAGTCAGTACACTGGGACGCATGGGCCGCGATTATAGCGATGGCGTGAGCGACAACGCCGATTGGGATGCGAGCTTCGTCGCGTCGATGAGCGCGCAGTTGCCGCGCGAGTTCGGCGGCCTGCGCCTGGACCAGGCGCTGGCGCGCATATTCCCGCAGTATTCGCGCAACCGCCTGCAGGTCTGGCTCGCCGAAGGCCACATCCGCCTCGACGGCGCGCGCGGCGAAGCCAGTCAGGCGGTGCGCGGCGGCGAGCGCGTCGATCTCGCACCGCCGCCGGTGCCTGACGCGGCGCCGCGCGCGCAGCGCATGCGGCTCGCCATCGTGCACGAGGATGCCGACCTGATCGTCATCGACAAGCCGGCAGGGCTGGTGGTGCACCCGGGCGCCGGCGTGCCCGACGGCACGTTGATGAACGGCTTGCTGGCGCATTCGCCCGCTCTGGCCGGCGTGCCGCGCGCGGGCATCGTGCATCGGCTGGACAAGGACACCAGCGGCCTGCTGGTGGTGGCGAAGACCGTCGAGGCGCAGCTGAGCCTGGTGCGCCAGCTGGGGTCCCGCAGCATGCGCCGCATCTACCTCGCCGTGGTGCAGGGGGACCCGCCGACCAGCGGCGTAATCGACGCGCCGCTGGGCCGCGACACGCGTGCGCGCACGCGCATGGCCGTCACGCGGCGCGGCAAGGACGCGGTGACGCGCTTCCGCGTGCTCGAGCGCTACGGCCGCGCGGCGCTGGTCGAATGCCGGCTGGAAAGCGGGCGCACCCACCAGATCCGCGTGCATTTCCAGCACATCCGCCACCCGATCGTCGGCGACGGCGTGTACCGGCGCGGCACGCGCCACGGCCTCGCCTTCGGGCGCCAGGCCTTGCACGCTGTGGAGTTGTCCCTCGTGCATCCGCGCACCGGCAAGGCTGCAACCTGGCGCGTGGAGCCGCCGGCCGATTTCCAGCGCCTGCTGAAGGGCCTGCGCCGGTGATCGTGCCCGACTGGCCGGCGCCGGCGCGCGTGCGCGCGCTGGTGACGACGCGCGGAGAAGTCGACCCGCCATTGCCGGCGGCGCCGGCATGGCTCAGGCAGGCGCATGGAGCCCGGGTGGTGGCTGCAGAGCTCGTTGCCGATGAACCGGAGGCCGACTCGTCCTTTACGCGGGTCCCGGGCGTAGTCTGCGTGGTCAAGGCCGCCGACTGCATGCCCGTGCTGCTGGCCGACGACGCCGGCAGCGTGGTCGGCGCAGCGCACGCCGGCTGGCGCGGCCTCGCCGCCGGCGTGATCGAGTCAACCATCGATGCAATGCACGCACCGGGACAGACGCTGATGGCCTGGCTCGGGCCGGCGATCGGCCCCAGGGCGTACGAAGTCGGCGTGGAGGTGCGCGCCGCATTCATCACGCACGACGCGCAGGCTGCCGAAGCGTTCACGCCGAACCGGCCGGGCCATTGGCTGCTCGACCTGTATGCCGTGGCGCGGCAGCGGCTCGCGGCGCGCGGCGTATCGCGCGTCTACGGCGGCGGCTTCTGCACCTACTCGGAACCGCAGCGCTTTCCCTCGTTCCGCCGCGACGGCACGCGGGAGCGCATCGCGGCTTTCGTGTGGTTAGAATCGCGCTCCCCATGACCCTCACCTGGATCGTGCTGGCGAGCATCGCCGGCGGCGCGCTGTCGGCCGGCGCGGCCGCCGGAGCGCTGGTGTTGCGCGCCTCGTGGGTGCCGATGCTGGTGTCTTTCGCCATCGGCACGCTGCTCGGCGCGGCCTTCCTCGAGGTGATCCCGCACGCCTTCGAGGATGGCGAGCCGCGCGAGGCGGCGAGCGCAATTCTCGGCGGCATCCTCGGCTTTTTCCTGCTCGAGAAGTTGCTGCTGTGGCGCCACTCGCACGAGCAAGAAGCCGGCGCCGAGCCCAGCCACCACCACGAACACGCGCGCGCCGGACTGCTGATCGTGGTCGGCGACACCGTGCACAACTTCGTCGACGGCATCCTCATCGCCGCCGCCTTCCTGCAGAGCCCGGAGCTCGGCCTGATCACGGCGATTGCCATCGTGGCGCACGAGATTCCGCAGGAGGTCGGCGACTTCCTGGTGCTGGTGCATTCGGGCTATACGAAAGCCAAGGCCTTCGCGATGAATCTGCTGTCTTCGGCCGGCACGCTGGTGGGCGGCGTGCTGGGCTACTTCACGCTGTCCGGTTTCGAGAACTGGCAGCCGACGCTGCTCGGCATCGTCGCCGCAAGCATGATTTACGTAGCGGTGGCCGACCTGATTCCGGGCCTGCACAAGCGGCCGGAGCTGCGCGCGACCGCCGCACAGGCTGTGCTGATTGCGTTGGGCGTCACCGTAATCGCCCTGGTCAGGGTGCTGGTCAGCAACGGCCCTTGATTCGCCTGCGGGAGATGATTGACCGGCCTGTTTGTGCGGTGCAAAATACCTCGCCTTGAATCCCCCCCGGTCCCCCGAAGCCTTCATCGCGTCCATCGCGCAGGCCGGCAACAACATGGCGAAGAACTGGCTGCGCATGGCGGCCAGCGCGCCGGGCCAGCCGCCACCGACGGAGTACCTCGCGCAACTGAACCGCGACCCCGCGCGCGTCGGCGCGCTGCAGGCCAGCTACCTGGAGCAGCAGCGCAAGCTGTGGAATGCGCTCGCCGCCGGCAAGGCCGCCGGGCCGGCGGTGCGCCCGGAGGCCGGCGACCGTCGCTTTGCCGCGAAGGAGTGGCGCGACAACCCGTACTACAACTACCTGAAGCAGTCCTACTTGCTGGCCGGTGAACTCCTCGCGCAACTGGTGGACAGCGCCGAACTCGAAGGCCAGGCCAAGGAGCGGCTGCGTTTCACCGTGACGCAGTGGGTGGACGCGATGAGCCCGGCGAATTTCGCGGCCACCAATCCGGAAGTCCTGCGCCACGTGCAGGAGAGCCGCGGGGAGAGCCTCTCGCGCGGCCTGGCCAACCTGCTCGCAGACGCCGGCAAGGGCCACATCAGCCAGACGGACGAGAGCGCGTTCGAAGTGGGGCGCGACCTTGCCGTCACTCCGGGCCAAGTGGTGCACGAGAACGACCTGATGCAACTCATCCAGTACGCCCCGGCGACCGCCGAGGTGTCCAGGCGCCCGCTGGTGATGGTGCCGCCCTGCATCAACAAGTTCTACATCCTCGACCTGCAGCCGGAGAACTCCTTCGTGCGCTACGCGGTGCTGGAGGGGCACACGGTATTCATGGTGTCCTGGCGCAACGTAGGGCCCGAGCAGGGCTCCCATACCTGGGACGACTATCTCGAGCTGGGCGTGCTGGAGGCGCTGCGCACCGCGCGCGACATCTCCCGAGCCGACCGCGTCAACGCACTGGGATTCTGCGTAGGCGGCACGCTGCTCGGCGCGGCGCTCGCGGTGCTGGCGGCGAAAGACGAGCAATTGGTGGAGAGCGCCACCTACCTCACCACCATGCTCGATTTTTCCGAGACCGGGCAGATCGGCCTGTTCGTGGACGAGGCGAGCGTGGCGCAGCGCGAAGCGACGCTGGGCCGCGGCGGCATCCTGCCGGGCGCGGAACTGGCGACAGTGTTTTCCAGCCTGCGCGCCAACGACTTGATCTGGCCCTACGTGGTGAACAACTACCTGATGGGCGGCAAGCCCGCGGTCTTCGACCTGCTGTACTGGAATTCGGACAGCACCAACCTGCCGGGCCCGATGTACTGCTGGTACCTGCGCAACACCTATCTCGAGAACAAGCTGCGCGTGCCGGGTGCGATCACCAACCTCGGCGTGCCGGTGGACCTCGGCAGGGTGGACCGGCCGAGCTTCATCGTGGCGACGCGCGAGGACCACATCGTGCCCTGGCGCTCGGCCTACCGCTCGCTCGCGCTGCTCGGCGGCGAGAAGACCTTCGTTCTCGGCGCGAGCGGCCACGTCGCCGGCGTGATCAATCCAGCGGCAAAAAACCGCCGCAGCCATTGGGCGGGATCACCGTATCCGAAGGACCCGGAAACCTGGCTGCAAGACGCGCAGGAGCGCAGCGGGAGTTGGTGGCCGCAATGGGCTGGCTGGCTCGGGCAGTTCGGCGGCGGCAAGCGCAAGGCGCCGAAAAAGCAGGGCGATGCCCGTTACCGGCCGATCGAGCCGGCGCCCGGGCGCTACGTCAAACAGAAGGCAAATTAGGCGAACCAGGAGGACAGCATGGAAGATATCGTCATCGTAGGAGCGGCGCGCACCGCCATCGGCAAGTTCGGCGGCACACTGGCGAGGACGCCGGCGTCCGACCTCGGCGCGCACGTGATCCGCAAGCTGCTCGAGCGTTCCGGCGTGGCGCCGGAGCAGGTGTCCGAGGTGATCCTCGGCCAGGTGCTCGCCGCGGGCGTCGGCCAGAACCCTGCGCGCCAGGCGGCGATCAAGGCCGGCCTGCCCGACATGATCCCGGCGATGACCATCAACAAGGTGTGCGGCTCGGGCTTGAAGGCAGTGATGCTCGCCGCGCAGTCGGTGGCCAATGGCGACTCGGACGTGGTGATCGCGGGAGGGCAGGAGAACATGAGCGCCGCGCCGCACCTGCTCAACGGCTCGCGCGACGGTTTCCGCATGGGCGACGCGAAAATGATCGATTCGATGATCGTCGACGGGCTGTGGGATGTGTACAACCAGTACCACATGGGCGTCACCGCAGAGAACGTGGCGAAGGAGTACGCCGTCACGCGCCAGGAGCAGGATGAATTCGCGGTGAAGAGCCAGAACAAGGCTGAAAGCGCGCAGAAGGCAGGCCGCTTCAGGGACGAGATCATCCCGTTCGAGATTCCCTCCAGGAAAGGCCCCACGGTGTTCGCCGACGACGAGTACCCGCGCCATGGCGCGACGCTGGAGGCGCTGCAGGGACTCAAGCCCGCCTTCGACAAGAACGGCACGGTGACCGCGGCCAACGCCTCCGGCATCAACGACGGCGCGGCCGCGGTGATCGTCACCAGCGCGCGCAAGGCGAAGGAACTGGGCCTGAAGCCCATCGCGCGCATCAAGGCCTTTGCCTCCGCGGGCGTGGATCCGAAGTACATGGGCATGGGCCCGGTGCCGGCTTCCAAACGCTGCCTGTCGCGCGCCGGCTGGACGCCGAAGGACCTCGATCTGATGGAGATCAACGAGGCCTTCGCTGCGCAGGCCATCGCGGTGAACCGGCAGATGGGCTGGGACACTTCGCGGGTGAACGTGAACGGCGGCGCCATCGCGCTCGGCCATCCGATTGGCGCCTCGGGCTGCCGCATTCTGGTGACCCTGCTGCACGAGATGCACAAGCGCGATGCGAAGAAAGGCCTCGCCTCGCTGTGCATCGGCGGCGGCATGGGCGTGGCGCTGGCGGTGGAGCGATGAGAACGGCGGCATGCACATGATGTAGTAGACTGGTTTTGGAGGAGGCAACTGCAATGGCGCAACAGCGGATCGCCGTCGTCACCGGCGGTATGGGCGGTTTGGGCGAATCGATTTCCACCAAGATGGCGGACGCCGGCTACAAGGTGGTGGTGACCTACTCGCCCTCGAATACCAAGCACAAGAGCTGGCTCGACGAGATGAAAGCGCAGGGCTACGCCTTCGGCGCCTACCCCGTGGACGTGGCCGATTTCGACGACTGCGCGGCCAAGGCGGCGCAAATCGCGCGCGAATCAGGGCCGATCGACATCCTGGTGAACAACGCCGGCATCACTCGCGACATGACGTTCAAGAAGATGACCAAGGCGGACTGGGACGCGGTGATGCGCACCAACCTGGATTCCTGCTTCAACATGACCAAGCAGGTGATGGACGGCATGGTGGAGCGCGGCTGGGGGCGGGTGATCAACGTCGCCTCGGTGAATGGGCAGAAGGGCGCCTTCGGGCAGACCAACTACTCGGCGGCCAAGGCCGGCATCCACGGCTTCAGCAAGGCCCTCGCGCTCGAAGTGGCGAAAAAGAACGTGACGATCAACACGATCTCGCCGGGCTACATCGGCACCAAGATGGTGACCGCGATCCCGAAGGAAATTCTCGATTCCAAGATCCTGCCGCAGATCCCCATCGGGCGCCTGGGCAAGCCCGACGAGGTGGCGGGACTGATCATTTATCTTTGCTCTGCAGAGGCGGCATTCGTGACCGGGGCGAACATCTCGATCAACGGCGGCCAGCACATGTATTGAGGAGCAGACTCATGGCCGCCAATCCGGAAGCGAAGCTGGAAAACCCGCTGCGCCTGATCAAGAAGTACCCCAACCGCCGGCTGTACGACACCAAGACCTCGAGCTACATCACGCTCGCGGACGTGAAGCAGATGGTGCTCAAGCAGGAGGAGTTCCAGGTGCTGGACGCGAAAAGCGGCGAAGACCTGACGCGCCAGATCCTGCTGCAGATCATCCTGGAGGAGGAGTCGGGCAGCGTGCCCATTTTCTCCTCCGACCTGCTGTCGCAGATGATCCGCTCCTACGGCGGCGCCATGCAGGGTTTCATGGGCTCCTACCTGGAGAAGAACGTCGCGGCTTTCCAGCAGATGCAGAAGTCGCTGCAGGAGCAGTCGAACCGCATCTACGGCGACAATTCGCGCAGCTCGAACGAGCTGTGGTCGCAGTTCATGAACCTGCAGGGCCCGGCAATGCAGGGCCTGATGCAGGCCTATACGGAGCAGAGCCAGAAGATGTTTGAGCAGTTCCAGGACCAGCTGCAGAGCCAGGCCCGCAACATGTTCTCCGGCTTCGCCTTCCCCGGCTTCCCGCAGCCGCAGCAAGCCAAGCGCGACCCCGAGAAGTAGTGGCGGGTCCCACGGCACAGCGTGCCGTCCCCAAGGTTGGTTTCGTCTCCCTGGGCTGCCCCAAGGCCCTGGTGGATTCCGAACGCATCCTCACCCAGCTGCGCGCCGAGGGCTACGCCACCGCCAGGGAATACGGGGGCGCCGACCTGGTCATCGTCAACACCTGCGGCTTCATCGATGCCGCGGTGGCGGAATCGCTCGGGGCGATCGGCGAGGCGCTGAGCGAGAACGGCAAGGTCATCGTCACCGGCTGCCTCGGCGCGAAGGAGGAGGTCGTGCAGTCGGCGCACCCGAGCGTGCTCGCCGTCACCGGACCGCACGACACCGAGGGCGTGATGCGCGCGGTGCACGCGCACCTGCCGCAGCCCCACGACCCGTTCACGGATCTCCTGCCGCCGCAGGGAATCAAGCTCACGCCGCAGCACTACGCGTACCTCAAGATTTCCGAGGGCTGCAACCATCGCTGCAGTTTCTGCATCATCCCCTCGATGCGCGGCGACCTGGTGTCGCGCACCCTGGGCGAGGTAATGCGGGAGGCCGAGAACCTGGTGCGCGCGGGCGTCAAGGAGCTGCTCGTCATCTCGCAGGACACCGGCGCCTACGGCGTGGACGTGAAGTACCGCACCGGTTTCTGGCGGGGACGGCCGACCAGGACGAGGATGACCGAGTTGTGCCGTGCGCTGGGCGAGCTCGGCGTGTGGGTGCGCCTGCATTACGTCTACCCCTATCCGCACGTGGACGAAGTGATTCCGCTGATGGCGGCGGGGAAGATCCTGCCGTATCTGGATGTGCCCTTCCAGCATGCGAGCCCCGGAATACTCAAGCGGATGAAGCGGCCGGCGAGCGCGGAAAAGGTGCTCGAGCGGCTTGCGGCCTGGCGGGCAATCTGCCCGGACATCACCGTGCGCAGCACATTCATCGTCGGCTTTCCCGGCGAGACCGACGCCGAGTTCGGGCAACTGCTCGATTTCCTCGCCGCGGCGCAGCTCGATCGCGTCGGCTGCTTTGCTTATTCGCCAGTGGACGGCGCCGCGGCGAACGCGCTGCCCGACCCGGTGCCGGAGACGCTGAAAGAAGAGCGCCGCGCGCGCTTCATGCAGGCGCAGCAGAAGATCAGCGCGCGCAAGTTGAAGCGCAAAGTCGGGAAGACGCTGCAGGTCCTCGTCGATGCGCCGGGTGTCGGCCGCTCGAGCGCCGACGCGCCGGAGATCGACGGCACGGTGCGCTTCAAGCGCGGAAGGACGGGAGAATTCGCGACAATCATGATCGAGCGCGCTGACGCGCACGATCTTTACGGGAGACTGGCATGAACACGCGTGAAGTGGTGGTGGTGTCCGGTGCGCGCACCGGGATCGGCGATTACGGCGGCTCGCTGAAGGAGCTTGCGCCGACAAAACTGGGCGCAATCGCGATCAAGGAGGCGCTGGCGCGCGGCAAAGTCGATCCGGCGTCCGTCGGCCACGTGGTGATGGGCAGCGTGATCCACGGCGAGGCGCGCGACATGTACCTGTCGCGCGTGGCGGCGCTCGATGCGGGCCTGCCGGTCGGCACGCCCTGCCTGACGGTGAACCGCCTGTGCGGCTCCGGGCTGCAGGCGATCGTGTCGGCGGCGCAGCACATCCTGCTCGGCGACACCGACGTGGTGGTGGGCGGCGGCGCGGAGAGCATGAGCCGCGCGGCGTACTTCCTGCCCGCGGGCCGCTGGGGCCAGCGCATGGGCGACGGCGCGGTGGTGGATGCGATGACCGGCGCGCTGCACGATCCCTTCGGCCATGGCCACATGGGCGTCACCGCGGAAAACATCGCCGCAAAGTACGGTTTCACGCGCGAACAGCAGGACGCCTTTGCGCTCGAATCGCACCGGCGCGCGGCCAATGCGCTGGCGAAGGGATATTTCACCGGCCAGGTGGTGCCCATCGAGATCAAGTCGAAGAAGGGCCCCGTGCAGTACACCACCGACGAGCATGTGCGCCCGGACGCGAAGATCGAAGACCTGCAGAAGCTGAAGGCCGTGTTCAAAAAGGACGGCACTGTCACCGCGGGCAACGCTTCCGGCCTGAACGACGCCGGCGCGGCAATCGTCATGATGGAGGCGGGCGAGGCGAAGAAACGGGGAATGAAACCCATGGCGCGCCTCGTCGCTTACGCGCACGCGGGCGTCGATCCGCAGCTGATGGGCCTCGGGCCGATTCCGGCGGTGAAGCGTTTGTTCGAGAAGTCCGGGCTCAAGCCCGCAGACATGGACGTGGTTGAATCGAACGAGGCCTTCGCCGCGCAGGCGATGGCGGTGACCAAAGACCTCGGCCTCGACCCGGCGAAAGTGAACCCGAACGGCGGCGCAGTGGCCCTCGGCCACCCGATCGGCGCCACCGGCGCGATCCTCACGGTGAAGGCGCTGTACGAGCTCGAGCGCACGCAGAAGCGCTACGCGCTGGTCACCATGTGCATCGGCGGCGGGCAGGGCATCGCGGCGATCTTCGAGCGCGTTTGAAAATCGGGGTCAGAGCCCGATTTCCGGACGGCGCACGGGATTTGCATTTCAAATCGATCTCGTGTTTTTCGGCTCCATGAATCTCGGAGCCGAAAAACACGAGACCATGGAACGGCAAAAAATGCCCATCCTTCGCAAACCTCGGATCGGCCTCGCCCTCGGCGCCGGCGGCGCGCGCGGCTGGGCGCACATCGGCGTGATCCGCGCGTTGCAGGACGCCGGTGTCGAACCGGAGATCGTCTGCGGCAGCTCGATGGGTTCCCTGATCGGCGCGGCCTACGCCGGCGGCACGCTGGAGCGGATCGAGAGCTGGGCGCAGACCCTCGGCTGGCGGGACGTGCTGGGACTGATGGATTTCACCTGGCGCGGCGGGCTGATCCGCGGCGAGAAGCTGTTCGATTTTTTCCGCACGCGCGTCGAGGACCGCGACATCGGCGAGCTGCCGATGCCCTACGGCGCGGTGGCCACCGAGCTGCACACCGGGCGCGAGGTGTGGTTGCGCGAGGGAAACGCGCTCGACGCGGTGCGTGCCTCCATCGCCATCCCCGGCGTGTTCGCGCCGGTGCTGCGCGGCGGCCAGGTGCTGGTGGACGGCGGCCTGGTCAACCCGGTGCCGGTGTCCCTGTGCCGCGCCCTGGGCGCGGAGATCGTCATCGCCGTGGACGTGGGTTGGGCGAAGATCGGCTACTACCGCGAGCGCGCGCTAGCCATTGCGCGGCAGAAGGCTGGCGAGAAGTCCGGTTGGTGGTCGCGCTTGACCGGAAACGCCGCCGCCGACAAGGAGACGGAGCCGCCGGCTGCCAGCATGCCGGGGGCGCTCGAGGTGTTCCTGACCAGCATCGACGTGATGCAGGTGCGGATCGGGCGCAGCCGGCTTGCCGGCGAGCCCGCGGACGTGCTGATCACGCCCATCCTGCCCGAATTCGGCATGATGGATTTCCACCGCGCGGCGGAGGCGATCGCCGAAGGCCGCGCGGCGACCGAGCGCGTGCGCGCCGGTCTGGATCACCTGCTCGGCGCCTGAGAAATCGGGGTCACACCCCGATTTCTCACTCCGGCCGCATGTGCGGGAACAGGATCACATCGCGGATCGAAGCGCTGTCGGTCAGCAGCATCACCAGCCGGTCCACGCCGAGGCCGGCGCCGGCGGTAGGCGGCAGGCCGTATTCCAGGGCGCGGATGTAGTCGGCGTCGTAGTGCATCGCCTCCGCGTCGCCCGAGTCTTTTTTCTCCGCCTGCGCGCGAAAGCGCTGCGCCTGGTCCTCGGAGTCGTTCAGCTCGGAAAAGCCGTTCGCGATCTCCTTGGCGTCGATGAACAGCTCGAAGCGGTCGGTCAGCCCGGGATCGGCGTCCTTGCGCCGCGCCAGCGGCGAGACTTCCGCCGGGAATTCGAGCACGAAAGTCGGCTCGACCAGGTGCTTCTCCGCCACCGCCTCGAACAGCATCAGCTGCAGCGCGCCCCAGCCCTGGCCGGACTTATGCTCGACGCCGAGCGCCGTGAGCTTGTGCGCGAGGAATTTCCGGTCGCGCAGGTCGCCGTCGATGCCTTGCCGGCGGATCGCTTCCGGCATCGGCACGCGCGCGAAGGGCTTGCCGAAGTCGAGCGCTCTGCCCTGGTAGGTCACCGTGAGCTTGCCGCACGCGGCCTGCGCGGCGCCGCGCACCAGCCACTCGGTGAGCCCGATCATGTAGTTGAAATCCTGGTAGGCGCAGTACCACTCGAGCATGGTGAACTCGGGGTTGTGGCGCGTCGACATGCCCTCGTTCCTGAAGTTGCGGTTGATCTCGAATACGCGCTCGAGACCCCCCACCACCAGCCGCTTCAGGTACAGCTCCGGCGCGACGCGCAGGTAAAGGCCCATGTCGAGCGCGTTGTGGTGCGTTTTGAACGGCCGCGCCACAGCGCCACCGGGAATCGGCTGCATCATCGGCGTCTCGACCTCGAGATAGCCGTCGGCGGCGAGCGTCTCACGCAGGGACTGGACGATTTTCGAGCGCGCGGCGAACACGCTGCGCGACTCGGGGTTCACGATCAGGTCCACGTAGCGCTGGCGGTAGCGCATCTCCTGGTCGGTGAGGCCGTGGAACTTCTCCGGCAGGGGTCGCAGCGCCTTGACCAGCAGCCGCAGCGCCCTGGCGTTGACGGTGAGCTCGCCTTTATTGGTCTTGAACAGGGTCCCTGCCACGCCGACGATGTCGCCCAGGTCCCAGTGCTTGAAGGCGTCGTGCGCGGCTTCGCCCGCTACGTCGTTCGCCACGTATACCTGGATTCGTCCGCTGCCGTCCTGCAGCGTGGCAAAGCTCGCCTTGCCCATCACGCGCTTCAACATCATGCGGCCGGCGAGCTTGACGCCCACCGCCTTGGCTTCCAGCGCCGGCTTGTCCAGCATTCCGTACTGCGTCGCGAGTTCTGCGGCGCTGTGCGCGATGCGCCAGTCGTTGGGGAAAGCCTGTCCCTTTTCCCGCAGCGCCTTCAGCTTCTCGCGCCGCTCCTCCACCAGCTTGTTGTCTTCTTCCATCCCCGCATCTTCCCCTATACGCCCTGTTTGAGGCTGGCGCTGATGAAGTCGTCCAGGTCGCCGTCGAGCACCGCTTGCGTGGCGCCTTTCTCCACGCCGGTGCGCAGGTCCTTGATGCGCGACTGGTCGAGCACGTAGCTGCGGATCTGGTGGCCCCAGCCGATGTCGGTCTTGGAGTCTTCCAGCTTGTCGCGCTCGGCCTGGCGCTTGCGCAGCTCCAGCTCGTAGATCTTCGACTTGAGCATCGCCATGGCCTCGGCGCGGTTCCTGTGCTGCGAGCGGTCGTTCTGGCACTGGACCACGATCCCGGTGGGGATGTGGGTCATGCGGATCGCCGAGTCGGTCTTGTTGACATGCTGGCCGCCGGCGCCGGAGGCGCGGTAGGTGTCCACGCGCACGTCCGCGGGGTTGATCTCCACCTCGATGGTCTCGTCCACTTCGGGGTAGACGAACACGCTGGCGAAGGAAGTGTGTCGGCGCGCGTTGGAGTCGAAGGGCGATTTCCTCACCAGGCGGTGCACCCCGTTCTCGGTGCGCAGCGTGCCAAAGGCGTAGGAGCCGTTGATCTTCAGCGAAGCGCTCTTGATACCGGCCACCTCGCCCGCGGCCTGGTCGAGAATCTCGACCTTGAATCCCTTCTTGTCGCAGAACTTGAGGTACATGCGCTCGAGCATCGAGGCCCAGTCCTGCGCCTCGGTGCCGCCCGAACCGGCCTGGATGTCCATGAAGCAGTTGTTCGGATCCAGCGGGTTGTTGAACATGCGCTGGAACTCAAGCTGCGCGACATGCTTGTCGAGGCTGGCGACGTCGGTTTCTACGCTGATCAGCGTCGCGTCGTCGTTCTCGGCCTTTGCCAGGGCGAACAGTTCGCTCGCGTCGGCGATGCCGCTGGCGATCGCGGTCAACGTGGCGACGGTACCTTCGAGGGACTTCTTCTCTCGCCCCAGTTCCTGGGCGCGTTTCTGGTCGGACCAGACCTTCGGATCCTCGAGCTGCTGGTTGACCTCTAGCAGGCGCTGCTGCTTGCCTGCGAAGTCAAAGGTACCTCCTCAGCTCCGCGGACCGTTTGTTCAGATCTTCGAGCTTGGAGGCAATCGCGTTGAGACGTTCGGCTTCCATGAGGGGCGGGATTATAGCGACCCTGATCGGCTAGGGCTGGGGAATCTGGAGATCGCGGCAGATCTTCTTTGCGAGGAAGTCGTTGATCTCCCGATGGCGCGGAACCGTCGAAGTGCGGTTTGCGGCGCGATTCACGTAGACGGTGTGCTTGCCGCCATCCCGGAGAAACTGACCGCCATGCTGCTTGAGGTGCCGGATGAGGTCATCGCGCTTCATGCCACCCGAAGCGGGAAATTCTCGCGGATCACCTCTTTTCCCTTCATCAACTCTTCGGCAAGCTGACGATTTGCATCGAGGACCAGCTCGACCGCCTCCTCGAGATTTTCCCTGGCTTCCTCGAGCGTCGCGCCTTGCGTATTTGCGCCCGGGAGTTCTTCGACGAAGGCGATGTAGCCTTCGGGCACTCGCTCATACACGGCGGTGAATTTCATGTCGATGGCTCCTTGAACTGGAGTTCAGTATACCAACGCGTCCGGGCGGTGGTCAGGCAGCCTTCTTGCAGCCCTCGGGCTTGTATTTGCGCTCAGTGGAGGCGGGGTACTTGGCGAGCTTTTCGGCGGGGCGTCGCGGGCGCGAGACTAGTTCACCGCCGCAGTTCGGGCAATTGCCGTGGAGGATGTCGTTGGTGCAGGAGCGACAGAAGGTGCATTCGAAGGAGCAGATGAATGCGTCACTGGATTCGGGTGGGAGGTCGCGGTTGCAGCACTCGCAGTTCGGTCTTAGTTGAAGCATGGAGGTTCCCTTGTCGGGTGAAACAAAAGTCTCATCGCCTCAGGCGTGCACGGAGATACTTGAAGACGTCCTTGCCGGAGATTGGCAGTCATCGCTAACGTCCGCACCGAGACGCGCGCCGCATTGCGCGCGTCGCCTCCAATGCGTGCATGGAAGCCGGTGTTCAAGCGCAAAAGCGCTCATATCGCATCGTAGAGTGTCGATGATCGCGGCGGGACTTTATCAACAGCCTCAACG
>Ga0247727_10006243_pt1 | contig 23563 bp, 17 predicted proteins | sample WisWelCaveWW1625_FD_202498 | JGI IMG/M metagenome (GOLD analysis project Ga0247727, IMG submission 202498) | Biofilm microbial communities from Wishing Well Cave, Virginia, United States - WW16-25 | ecosystem: Environmental > Aquatic > Deep subsurface > Groundwater > Cave microbial mat | place...
AGGTGCAGCCTCTGGGGCCGAGGCGCCGTTCGATAAGCGCTGGCGTAAAGATCCTGCACACCCTGACCCGGAGTCGAGAGCTGCACGCCTAGCAGCTCGAGCAATTCCGCGTGCAGGTTGCCGGAGCGTTCGGTCACCACGTCCACGATGATGACGCTGACGCCACTGTGCAGGTAGCTGGCGCACTTGACAGCGAACATGCGGCGATTGGCGGGGCGGTCCTTGTTCGCCGGGCTGACGAGTTCGATGGCGGCGACGAGGCGTAGGCCATCTTCCTCGCTCAGGACCTGGACTTCGAAGATATCAGGATCCTGAAAATCGAGAGGAGCGGTCGCGATCGGCTTCGGAGGGGCCCACACCGCGACGCCACCCAATTCCGAACTAGCGGACGTGCCATGCTCCGCGAAGGTTCCCACGTCGATCTCGACCTGCCCGCCCAGCTTGACGCGCGCTTCGGCAACATACCGATCTGGCAGTAACGATTCATTCAGGTTGCTCGCCATCGCCTCGGCCCAAGCCCCGTGAAAACTGTCCCAGTGACGACGTTGACTTAACGGAGGTCGAAAATGATCGAGCAATGGCATAAGAGCACCTTGAGCGTTTTATTGGTTCCATTATACGCCGGGTGAGATGGTCTAAAACCACCGGTTCATAGCGTTGCCAGGAAAGCCAGCTTGCTCTTAGTAGCCAAAGCGGTTTCGAGCAACAGCCCCAGCGGAGAAATCGGCTCGTGCTTATCCTCGGACGCCAGCAGGGCCAGATCGTGAGCAGTCAGATCCGGCCGAGCCACACCGGGCGATAGCGCCGGGTAGAGGACTGAGCCCGCATCCGCGCTATGCCCTAGCAGGCCGTGGGCTAGCTCATGCGTGATGATCGCCTGATAGTCGTACTGGTCGGGTGCGATGGCGCTGGGGTCCGAGCCGCTGTACCAGTTCCAGCCCACGATCAGAGTGATCTGACCCAACCTAATCTCACCAGGCTGGACCGTGCCGATCGAGTTATGGGCCGGGCGAGTAGTCCGCACGCGGTCCGAGTTCGAGGCGCCACGTGAGCCGGCCAGCAGGCTGGACGAGCTGGCGGGCAGGTCGATCGCCACGATGTCGTTCGCCCCCAACTCGAACACGCTGCCATCGAAGAACAGCGGGGTGCTGTATGACCCGGTCGTGGTCGTGCCGGTCGAGGTGGCACTGAACAGGAAGACATCCTCGTCGGCACCCGAAATGCTTGGGCCCCCGGTGCCTTGGGCGGAGAAGTTGCCCACGGTCGATAGGTAAATCGTGCCGCTGGAGTCTAGTGCCACGGCGTCCACATCCTCGTCGCTCGTGGTCAGGCCCACGTCGCTGCCATCGAAGTAAATCGCAAAAGTACCGGCGGTATTCGTGCCCAGTGAGCTCGCAGTAAACTCGATCAGATGCTTATCGCCACCCGATACCGTCGTGCCGGGCGGGCCCGGCACGCTGAAGGCACCCCGCGTCGAGAGCAGCAGGTGCCCGTTGCTCAGCAGCTCGACGGCATCGACGTCCTCGCTGCTGGTAGTCAGACCCACATCGCTGCCGTCGAAGTACATCACGAACGAGCCGGCGCTGGTGGGGCCCAGCGACGTGGCGGTGAATTTCACCAGGTCCGAATCGTCCACGCCGCCAGCCGGCCAGCCGGGGCAAGCGGAGCACTGGTTGATGTCGCTCGTGAATGACATCAATATTTCGTTGCTGCTGAGGATGGCAAATGCGTCGAGCGTGAAACTGCCCAGCCCCACGTCGGAACCGTCCAAAATCATGCTGTACTTGCTGCCATCGAACGCGATGATGTCCTCATTGGCCACGCTCAGGGTGCCGCTGATGTTGCTGCTCACGCTGCTGCCGCTGATCAGTGCGAGATAGAGCACGGCGAAAGCGTTGCGGTAGGTGCAGGTGACCATCTCGCCCGCGTCCAAGCCGATCGAGGCCGTGCGGGTGTTGAGGGTCGTGCTGGTGTTGCTGCCCCCACCGGTGCAGGTCAGGGTGGTCAGCAGCCAGCCGGCGGGCATGTTCACCTGCTGCACCGCGTAATCGCCCGCGGGCAACTTGAACCTCTGCGTATTGGACAAGGTTGCGTCGCTGTCGTGATCCAGGAAGAAGTTGGCGGCTTGGAGGTTGGAGCTGGGGTCGAATTCGAAGTCCTGAGCACTGCCCGGCACCGCTTCCACGACGATCTGGATCGAGGGGTTCGCATTGACCGTGACCACAAACGCGCGCGAGAACGTAGCGTCGTCGCCGTTGCCCAGGGTGCCGTCCAGGCCGGCGTCACGCACCGTGACCGTGACGGTCGCTGTGCCGGCCTGGTCGGCGACCGGCGTGTACGAGAGCGAACCGGTCGTGTCCGGCGAGCTGTACGTGACCGTCGGGTTCGGGACGAGGCCCGTGTTGTTGCTGCTGGCGGAGACGCTCAGGGCCTGGCTCTCGCCGCCGCCGGCCGTGATGCCCGTCAGGTTCACCGTCTGGGCGGCGGCGTTCTCGTTGATCGTCTGGTCCGGGATCGCGTCCAGCGTGGGTGGTGCGTTGTCTGAGGCGGCCCCCAATTCATCGGCTCCTTGATCGGGCGCTGCACCTTGAGGCCGCACGGTCCCCTCAAAATCCACCAGGGGGGCCAAGACTCCCGACAACTCGGACACGCCGGCGTCGATCGCCCGCGACCCCGCTTTGAGGTGGTAGTCCCCCGCCGCCGCGTTGACGAACAGACCCGCGGCCGCGGAAGTGCCATCCTGCAGATTGGCCGCAGCCACGAAGGAGCCTTGGACAAACAGGGGCCCATCCGCGCCGTCGGCCAGCAGGATGTTGTTGAAGATGACATGCCCGCCGCCGCCGTCTTCAGTCAGCTTGATGGACGAGCCGGTGGCGGCCACGAACGTGTTATGGATGATCTTCATGTTGCGCGGGCCCGCCGCGGCATCGATCTGGTAGCCCCGCAGCGCGTGGCGGCCGTTGCCGTACACCAGGTTGTTCTGGACCAGCGAGTCCCGCACGCCGTCCATGTTGAGACCGTTCTGGCCGTTGCCGTAGATCACGTTGTTCTCGACCTGAAGCCCACTGATGATCCCGTCGCCTCCGACGCTGGCGTCGCCGTTGAAATGAATGCCCGCCCCCGTGTTGTCAAATACCACGTTGCCGCGAATGGTCGTGTTGTCGCTGCCCGCATTGGCCAGATAGATGCCGTGTTCCACGCCCGATCCGCTGATCGTGTTGCCTTCGATCAGCGAGGAATTGACATGGGACAGGTAAATCCCAGACTTGCTGCAATGTACGACCGTGTTATTTCGCACGATCAAGCCCTGCATCGGCTGGGTCGCAGTGGCGCCGCGAGCGGAGATGCCCCCGCCCGGGTCGGACCCGGAGATGTCCCGGATTTGGAATCCGTCGATGCTGACGTAATTTACGTTCGTGAGCCGAATCCCCGATCCCGTCCGGCCGGGCTGGTTAATCGTCACATTCCCCTGGGTGCGAACCGTAATCGGTGCGGCTGCGGTCCCGGAGGTGGCCAGTTCGAAGCCTGTGTACGTGCCGTCATGCACCACGATGCTGTCGCCCGGCTGGACCGCGTCCGCAGCGCTTTGAATGGTCGAGTACGGCTGCCCCGCTCCCACGTGAAGCTCGCTGAGCATCTCCCGGCCTTCGAGCTGCTCGACGCGCAGAACCGCCCGCGGGCGGTTTCGCGAGCGGGCAGCCGGCATGGTCGCAACATTTGCCCAGTCACTGCTGAGACTGTGGTGAATCGCGCGAAGACGTTGCAGCGTTGCTTTCATGGGATCTGTCTCCCCCCTTCTGCTTCAACAAGTTCCTGTGTACATTCGCGCTTGATCGAGCCCGAATTGTACCACCTGGCACCTCAAACCAGAATGGGGCCTACGCCCAATGCCCATCAGTTAACGGCTCCTGGCACACTAACCCGAAGCGTAAGCGAGGACGACCGGTTACACCCGAATCAAAACGCCTGCCAGACGAGCCTCACCCCGACGGCGCAGAGGGCCAGTGACAACAAGCGGACCAGCATTGAGCCTTGCACGCGAGTGGAGATCATCGCGCCGATTGGGGCGCCCATCATGACCCCGACGGCCAGGAACATGGTGCGATCGACTCCGGTCTTGAACTCGCCGAGGAAGAAATGCGACAGGGTGGCGACCAGGGCGAGCACGGCGAGCACGAGTTGCGACGTGGCCGTGGCGACGTGCGGCGGGAAGCGGAGCACGCGGACCAGAAAGGGCACCTGGATCACGCCGCCGCCGATGCCCAGCAGCGTCGAGACGAGGCCGATGTACGCGCTGCCCACGGCACCGACCAGCGTGTTGAAGTGGCCAGACTGTTCGGGCCCGCGTTGCGAGTTGGGTTCGCCACGATTTGCCGATGGACTGAGCAGTCCTGACAGCGGCTGCCACGCCAGCCAGACGCCAGCGGCCAGGAGCACAATACCAAACACCGGCTCGAAACCCTCGCGCGGAAACTGATGGGTCAGCACCGGACCGAGCACCGAGCCCGGCAGGCCCGCGAGGATGAAGAGGAGCGCGGCGAAGTAGTCGATCCGCCGCATGCGCACGTAGGCCAGCGTGCCGGAGTAGGCATTGAAGAAAATGACCGCGAGCGAAGTGCTCGTCACGGTCGCGGGGTCCATGTCGGGCATGAGCAGCAAGAGGGCCGGCACCAGCACGAACCCGCCGCCGGCGCCGATCAGCGTGCCGTAGAGCCCCACGACGAATCCGAGCGGGGCCAGCCTGGCAAAGTCAACCAGCGCTGATGACATCGGGCGGTAGACTCCCCATCAAATCTGGTAGTCGAGAAACTGCGCGGTCGGCTGCGGTGCTGTCGCCGCGAGCCACGGCGCCGTTCGCCGCCGCTCCACCGGCCACAGCCGCAGCGTGATCCAATGAGCGAACAAACCCCAGACGGCAGGAAAAACCAGGGCCAGCGCGAGCATACCGACCAGCTTCCACATACCTTGATGAGTCCTTTCTGCGCTGAACGCAACGATGCGATGATAGCCACAGGATGGAGCAATTCAAGCGGCGACCGGCGCATCAGTGAGCCGATCGAGCGAAAGAGGAAGAGGATTTCCCACCGAATTTAGCTGAACCACGAATGCTCGTTCTTTCGCACTCTTCATTCGCGGTTCAACTAAATTCGTTGGGAACTCTCTTCGCACGCGTCAAATCGTGTAGAACCACATCTCCTCGCTGGGCAGTTGGTCGCGTTTCGTCGGTCCGGTCGGCGGTTGCAAATAGAAGGCTTCGAGAGCGGGGCGCAGCGGGCGGTTCAACCAGAGCGGGCGACGCAGGCCGCCCGGGCCGGGGGCGGGGCGAGTTTTGGCGAGCCAGCGTTTGTAGACTTCGTGCGAGCGAACGGTGTCCACGAAGACGTCGCCGTAACGGTCGTCGGGTTCGGCCGGGCGCACGCGGACCACCTGGTGCCAGCAGTGCATGCCGCTGATCGGATCGGGCTGGACGGGGAAAGTTAGATTCTGATGCACGCCGCCGTCGAGCCACCAAATGCGCGATGAGTCTGGGTCGTTGCTGGCGAACGGGCGCGGGCCGGTTCGCTGGCGGATCATCCACTTGCCGGGTCCGGGCTGTGACACGTCCACCACGCTTGCGCTCCAGCGGTTGGCCGAGCCGTCTTGCGGGCGGCGCCAGCGGCCGAGGTGGTGCGAGCAGGCGACGACGCCGGGCCGGATCCCTTCGGTCAGCCACACGCGGTCCACGAAGTAGCCGATCTCGGTCTCGACGCGGACCAGGTCGCCGGGCGAGAGACCGAGCCGCCGGGCGTCGCCGGGGTGCATCCACAGCGGGTTGCGATGCGAGATTTCGTTGAGCCACTTGGCTGAGCCGCTCCGCGTGTGGATCAGCGTCGGCAGCCGGAACGTGGGCAGCAGGCAGAACTCGCCTGCGTCCGTGTCGATCTCGCGCCAGTCCACCTGGCTTTGGATCGAACCGGGCAGCGCGTGCTCGGGCCAGCCCCACTCGGCGAGCGTCTGCGAGTAGAGTTCCAGTTTGCGCGACGGTGTGGGGAAGCCTTCCACGGGAATCCCGTCGAGTTCCAAACCGATGGTTTTGTCGTCGCGGACGACGACATGGCGAGTCGAGTCGATTTCCGCGCCTTTCATTTCTTCCGTCGAGAGCCGTCGTTCGTGCCGCCGGTACGTGGACGCATGGACTTCGAACGCTCCGAACTTGCGCATGTAGGCGAGCGGGTCGAGGCCCTCGCGCTTGGCGGCCTCCGGCAGGCCCGGCACGCGCTCGAAGATGTGTCGGTAGTACTCCTCCACGGTAATCTTCTCGCCCGCGCGGTACGGGCTTTCGAAATGTTTCCGCACGCCGAGTTTTCCGGCCGGGTCGATCTGCCACGACAGCTCGATCCAGAATTCGTCCTCTTCCCATACGCGGCCGGGGTTGGCCTCGTACGTGAATTGCACCGGTTGGCCGGCCCGCTCTTTGGCGACGCGGACGACCGGCTGGCGGAAGGCGATCCACATGCCGCTGTGCGTTTCGTAGCTGTTTAGGTCGTGCCGCTCGGCGCCGTGGCCCATCGGCAGCACGAGGTCGGCGAAGTACGCCGTCTCGTTCCACGTCGGGGTCAGGGCCACGTGCAGGCCGACCTTCGATTCGTCGCTCAGCATTTCCATCCAACTGAACCCATCGGGATACGTCCACACCGGGTTGAAGACGCGCGTGAAGTACACGTCGATCTTGCCGCGTCCCTCTTTGAGAAAGTGCGGCAGGAGAAAACTCATCTCGTAGTGGGCGAGCGGATACTCGCGCGGGAAGTGCAGCTCGTTCCAGACTTTTTGCGCCGGCGGCACGTCGAAAAGCTGCGGGCGGAATTTGCTCCAAGCGTTCGGATTCGTGCCGCCCGGCGTACCGACAGCGCCGACCAGCACGCTCAAAAACTGCAAACAGCGCGCGACTTGCCAGCCGCCGAGATGGGCACTGGCCGGCCCGCGCCAGTTGTGTGCCGCGAAACGGTGGCCGGCCCGGCCGATCTGCCGCGCGATTTCGATGATCGTCGCGGCCGGCACGCCGCTCTCGGACGCGGCGTACTCCGGCGTGAATCGAGCGTACTCGGCCTTGATCGCCGTGAGGAATTGCTCGAACGTTTGCGGCTGCTGCGGGTGCAGCGCCTTCAGATAAATTTCCCAGTTCACCCAGCGGCGGAGGAATTCGGCGTCGTACAGTCCTTCGGCCAGAATCACATGGGCCATTGCCAACAGCACGGCCGACTCGGTGCCCGGCCGGGTCGGCAGCCAGTAGTCAGCCATGGACGCGGTGTTGGACAAGCGCGGGTCGATGACCGCGAGCTTGGCCCCGTTCATCTTGCCTTCGATGATCCGCTGCGCGTGCGGGTTGAAATAGTGGCCCGACTCCAGGTGCGCCGAGATCAACAGGATGAACGCCGCGTTCGCGTGGTCCGGGCATGGTCGATCGTGCGCTTGCCAGATCGCGTAGCCGAAACGGGCGCCCGCCGAGCAAATGTTCGTGTGGCTGTTGTGCCCGTCCACGCCCCAAGCCTGCAACACCCGTTCGACGTACCCTTCATTGCCCGGACGGCCGACGTGGTAGACCACTTCGTTTCGTCGATCCTCCTCCAATGCCCGCCGGATTCGCGCGGAGATCGTCTCCACGGCCTCCTGCCAGGTGATCCGCTCCCACTTCCCCTCGCCGCGCTGGCCGGTGCGTTTCAGCGGATGCAGAATGCGGTCGGGGTCATTGATCTGGTTGAGCGTGGCCGGCCCTTTCGCACACAGCCGCCCGCGACTGGCCGGATGTAGCGGGTTGCCCTCGAACTTGCGAATCGTGTGCGTCTCTTTGTCCACGTAGGCGAGCATCCCGCAGGCCGATTCGCAATTGAAGCACGTGGTCGGCACGAGTTGATAATGCCGCTCCACTCGCCGCGCCGGCCAGCGCCGCGGCTCGATCTCCGTCCAGTCATCCCACTGCGCCGGCGACGGCGCGCTCGTCAGCGGCCCGGCCAACGTGCTCGGCGCCTGCGGCGTCGCATCGTTCAGCAGACCCAGCCGTACGGCCCAGCGTTCAATGAAGCTCAGTTCGTCTGACACTGATGTTCTTCCTTCCAACTGAGGCTCACGATTTCCGCGCGGTTCTTGATTTGACCGTGGTGCTCCTCGCATTCCGTTCACGCTTTCGCGCGGCACTGCGGCCGCGGGCGTTTTCCAGGTACCCGACCACTTCGCGTCCCGGTTTGCCGGACAACTTGAACCACGGCCGGTTGAGGTCGAGCGGCGGGTGGCAGGTCTGGTGCCAGTAGGCAATGGTCAAGAGCGACACGCCGCCGGTGCTCCAGGCCTGGTACTCGCGCGGAGTCACGCCGAGCACGTCGCGCAGCTCGCCGGGAATCCGGTCCTGATGCCACTTCTCCACCAACTCGGCGGCGAACTCCTCGGCCTTCACATCAGAGTTGATAATGCCAAGTTTGATGAAATCTACGAGCGTCATGTTCACAGCTCGATCCTTCTGCCTCTCACGGGTTCCTTGATCACCTCGCCGGTGTCGGGATCGACCACGCCTTCGTGTCAGCCGCGATCATTGTACTTTTCGAGTTCGCCGTGCTGCGTGTCTTCTTCAAGAATCTGGCCGCGTTGGCTGGTCCATCGCCGGCGCTGGCTCTTTCGTTTCATGCGACGAAGTCCGTTCACAAATCGGCCTTGTGCCCGTTTCATAATCGCGGATCGCTTTCAATTCGCAGTTCGGTCAACGGCATTCAACTCAACGGCACGCGCTGCGGTGCCAGAATCCAGAGTCGTTCGATGACGCCCATGCCGAACAATGCCAGCAGTGCAGCGGCCCCGCTTGCCAAGCTGTCGATCGTGAGCAGCAATACGAGCGGCGCGATGTGGCCTGCGCCGATCCCGCCGGCCCAAAACCACATGCCCATCGGCCGGCCGACAATCATGCGAATTGCCAGCCTGGCGTCGTCCGTGGGCGGCGCCGTGGCCAGCTCGCCCAACAGGGCCAAGAGACTGAAGACGACGGTGATAGCCATGAACATCCTGGCCGCGAAGGTACTAGGGGGAGCGACGACCAACGCCGTCAGCAGCCAGACCGCGCCGCCGGCAACCACTGCGTGAGCCAGCAGATGGACGCTCAGCAGCGCGTTTTGCCAGAGGTCTCGCCCTTTCGCCTGCGCCAACAAGAACGCCGTGTACACCGCGGCCAGCACCGCCAGTACGACGCCGGGCCAGAACAGAATCTCTGCCGCGGCCGACCAGTCCGCGGCACTCGCAGCAATCCACAACACCAGCACGATAGAATACCCGACCAGGATGTAGGCACCGCGAACGAGCCACGACTTCCACTGCGGTCGCAGCAGCACGAAAAGGAATCGCTTCGGCTGCTTCAGGTCCGCCACGAGCAGCACTAGCGTCACGATCAGAAAGAGCAGTGCCAAGCAGCCGAGCGGCAATGCCAGTCGCGAGGCACTTCCGAGATCGGCCATCAATCGCACAGCCAACACCGCGAGGAACGATCCCGCGGCGATTGACTTGGCCCAGATGTAGCCCACGACCGCCCAGCCCCAGAGTTCCGGGCGTGGCCGCACGTCGTATGCTCGCCGCGCCGGCGCGAGCGTGTGATCATTCCCAGAGTCGGTTGGCTGGGGTCGAGTCTTCGAGCCGCCAGCAGTATCCATTGCGGTTATCAAATTCGGCTGGGGGCTCGAAGACTCGACCCCAGCCACCCCGCCGTCACTCCACACGTATTGGCCGTCAGCCGCTGTTCGCGACGGTACCAGCGATGCCTCGTCCGCGTCGATGTAGAACAACTTCGGCCGCGTGCCCTTTTCCGGCTTGCGAACCTGCACCGGATGTCGCTGCGTCAGCCGCGAGATTTCGCTGTTCGGATCATCGAGATCGCCGCACACGATCGCTCGCTCCGGGCAGACCACCACGCAACTCGGCTCCAGATTCTGCTCGAGCCGGTGCGTGCAGAAGTTGCACTTGGCCGCCGTGTCGGTCACCGGGTCGATGTACAGGGCATCGTACGGGCACGCTTGCAGACACGCCTTGCAGCCGATGCACCGATCGGAATTGAAATCGATCACGCCGTCGTCGCGGCGGTAGAGCGCGGTCACCGGGCAGATCGTGACGCACGGCGCCCAGTCGCAGTGGTTGCACCGCATCACCGTGAACAGCCGCCGCGTGTTCGGAAACGTCCCCTTCTCGATGTACTTGACCCACGTCCGATCGACGCCGATCGGCACTTCGTGCTCGCTCTTGCACGCCACCGTGCAGGCGTGGCAGCCGATGCACTTGCGATTGTCGATCAGAAACCCAAATGTCGGCATGCGTCGAGACCTTTGCAGTTACCGTCGTGTCCGTGTGCGACCGCTCCGAATCAGGAAATGCGTGTATAACGAGCGTGCGGGCCAGTGGCAAGAGAGTAGCCGCGAATTCGCTTTTCAGAAATTGCGACGATCAACTCAAACGATCTCACGGATGATCTTTCCCTCCAAGAACGTCAGTCGTTCGTCGCGGCCGAGGTGCGGATAGGTCAGGCGATGCTGATCGAGGCCGAGTTGGTGCAGGATCGTCGTGTGAAAGTCGCGGAAGTGGTAGGGGCTTTCGACGGCTCTGAGGCCGATGGCGTCCGTGGCACCGACGGCTTGGCCACCTTTCACGCCGCCGCCAGCCAGCCACATCGAGAAACCGAGATTGTGGTGGTCGCGGCCGCGGCCCGATTGTGCTTCCGGCGAACGGCCGAATTCACCGCCCCAGAGAACGAGCGTGCTGTCGAGCAGGCCGCGGCGCTTGAGATCTTTGAGCAGACCAGCCACGGGCTGGTCCGTCTCGGCGGCTTTGCGAACGTGGTTTTCCTCGATGTCGTTGTGGGCGTCCCACTGCATGTTACCCGGTCCGCCGCCGGACACGACGCACACAAATCGCACGCCGTGCTCGACGAGCTTCCGGGCGAGCAGGCAGCGCCGGCCGTAGTCGTGCGTTGGCTCAGTGCCGATGCCGTACAGATCCAACGTCTCGCGCGATTCCCGCGATAGGTCCAAAACCTCGGGCGCCTCGGTCTGCATTTTGAACGCCAGGTCGTAGGCGTTGATACGGGCATGGAATTCTGCGTCAGCCGGGTCGAGCGTCGCCTCGTTCAGATCGCGAATTAGTTTCAACGTGCGGCGACGCTGCGAATCGCTAACGCCTGGCGGCAGCTTCAGATTCAGCACTGGTCGATCGCCGGGGCGGAACATTGTGGGCTGGTAGACGGCGGGCAGGAATCCGTTCATGTACATGGGCTGACCCGCTTCCAGTGCCCCTTTCGGGTCCGGCATGACGATGTAGGCCGGGAGTGAATCGCTCTCGGTTCCAAGGCCGTAGAGCATCCACGATCCCATGCTGGGAAATCCGGGCACGGTGCGGCCGGAAAAGAGTTCATACTGGGCAGCCGAGTGCACCACCATGTCGCCGTGACACGACCGCATGACGGCGATGTCGTCGATGCAGCCGGCCGTGTGCGGGAACAGATCGGACACCTCGATGCCGGATTGGCCGAACTTGCGAAACGTTCGTCGCGTGCCGAGCAGCTTGGCGTCGGTCTGAATGAACTGATATTTCGCCTCACCGAATTCTTTTGGCCGCGGCTGGCCGTCGAGCTGGTTCAAGAGCGGCTTGGGGTCAAAGGTTTCGATGTGACTCGGTCCGCCCGCCATGAATAGAAAGATGACGGCGCGGGCCCTCGCTTGATGGTGAGGCCGCTTCGGTGCGAGCGGCCCGGCCGGGCCGGCACGAAGTTGATCTTGGTTCAAGAGCGATGCAATCGCGAATTTCTTCGGCCGAAAGTCGTCGCCGATTGAACCGCCAGAGCAGCCGATTCTCCGGGTCGATTTGCTCGGCGTCGGCCGCAAGCGGGGAACGACTCGACTGTTGAAACGTGTTGCTCAGCACGATCAGCCGATGGATCGGCTTCAGTCGCCAGCCGTATTCGACGAGCGTCGCCGTCAGCCAGTCGAGCAGTTCGGGATGGCTGGGCCGATCGCCGTAGAATCCGAAATCGTTGGCTGTCCGCACTAGCCCGGCCGCGAAATGATGTTGCCACAGCCGATTCACGATGACTCGCGCCGTTAGCGGGTGCGTTGGATCCGTCAGCCAGCGGGCCAGGCGCGCACGCGGGTCAGGCACGTCGAGTGAAAGGTCGCCAACCTCGTTCGACACGAGCACGCTCAGCGGCCGTGGACCCACCGGCTCGGCCTTGTCTTCCCACACGCCGCGGCGCAGCACGTGAATGGCCGTGCGTCGCTCGAAGTCATTCCGCGTGCTCGGAATGGTCGGCAGCGGTGGTGGCAGTTGATCTTCCAGCCCTTCGATCTCCACCTCCAATCGCGTCTTCTCCTGACCGACGGCCTCCTTGGCCAGTTTTTGCAGTTTTTGAATCTCGCCTTTGATTCTTTGCGTTTCCGCATCCCACGTTTTCTGCTGCTCGGCTGAGGCAAGGACAATGTTGTGCTCGTCGGTCGCCGCCAGATAGGCCTGGAGGCGGTAGTAATCTTTTTGCGTGATGGGTTCCAACTTGTGGTCGTGGCAACGGGCACAGCCCACGGTGAGGCCGAGAAACGCCGGGCCGATAACGTCCGCCCGTTCGGTCAGAACTTCGTTGCGGCTCAAGGCGATGTCCGGATTCCCCGCGTTACGGCGGATCGGACCGAGACGATGGAAGATGGACGCGGTGAGGCATTCTTGATCGTCCGGGCCGATTTCGTCACCGGCAATTTGCTCGGTCAAGAACCGGTCGAATGGCTTGTCGCGGTTGAGCGAGTCGATCACGTAGTCCCGGAATCGCCACGCATCGGGCACGTGCCGGTCGTATTCGTATCCTTCCGTCTCCGCGAAACGCACCACATCCAACCAATGTTGAGCCCAGCGCTCGCCGTAGTGCCGACTGTTCAACAACCGGTCTACGACCCGCTCGAATGCGTCGGACAATTGATCGTTTTGGAACGCTACGACTTCATCAGGAGTCGGTGGCAGGCCGGTCAGATCAAAGTGCACCCGTCGAATCAACTCCGCGCGACTGGCGGGCGGCGCGGGCTGCCAACCGCGATTCTCCAGCTTCGCGAGGACAAACGCATCCACCGGAGTTCGCACCCATGTGGAATTCTTGACCTCTGGAGGGAGAACTTTGATAACGGGCCGAAACGACCAGTGCTGACGCGGATCGTCTCGCGAATCTTCCGCCGCCGATACTCCAGGGCACCAGGCAAGGAAAATGACGACGGCGGCACCTCGTAGGGGAATCATCGGGCGTGTGGAACTCGAGTCTGGCTTCATTACGAAGAATTTTCACTTTCTGCGAAAACCGGTAATTCGCCGAATGACCCAATGGAGTTAAATTCCCCCGCCCAGAGCGAACTCGAAGATCGGGTCCGAAAACTCGCCTACGACCGCCTCGGTCAGCGAGTATTGGCCCATCACCAAGAGCGGCGGCGAATAGATGTGCAACGTCACGAGGTCGAGTCCCGATTGCAGGTTCGACATCTGGTGGATATCGCAATCTTGTGAGGCACACACCGATCCGGCCGGCATGCGGCGGGTCATGGTGGGGTAGACCAGTCCGTCTCGAGTCATATCAAATTGCGTTTCGCTGGCGACGCCTTTGAGCACGCGCACGGCACAGTTGGAGCCGCGGTGATCGTGGATCGGGCTGCGTTGCCCGGCCCGCCAGCACAGCACGAGTGCGTGAAAGGCGGGCCTGGCGTGCATCAAGTTGCGGCGGTAGTGTTCGTTGCCGAAGATCAAATAATCGCGAACGTCGTCGAGCGTGATCTGGAGTTCTTCCAGCCGCCGCATCAACTCGCTGATGGGAACTTGAGCCGAATAGAAGTCCAGAGACGTCAGAAACTCTTGAAGTGTATGCGTCATGATCCATCCCCGCGATCCATGCCCCCGTTCCAAGATTCTCGCGAAACCGGGCGGCCAGTTCAAGAAAGGGCTTCCGTTTTGTATTGAAGTCAACTCGTCGCACGCCGCAGCATGTGGCGATGCGGCGATGGGCGAGGAACAACTTCATAGACTGGCGTGCTCGCGAAAAGATCACAAACCCTACTGGCCGACGCGGCCTGCAGGTCGCCGCGATGAACTTGCAACAAATAGCGCAGCACCAGCGGCCGGTCTCTTTTCAACTCCAATGCTTCACGCTGATTGAACGACGCCGACATCCAGCCATCGTCGCGCACGTGCCAGAGTGGGGGTTGGTGCGGGTTGGTAGGGTGGTCGAAATAGGTGATGCCTTCCCAGATATCGCGTGGTGGCGTGGCAGAATTGTCAGTAGCGATTGGCCCGCTGTAATCGACCCAGCGAGCGGTCTGCTGGTGGATGTTCTTTTCGCCGACGGCCCCATCGGAGTTTGTGAGCCGTCCGCCGCCGTAGTGGGCGGAGAGCGACTTGGCCACCCGCACCGCGAAGAACCCGAAGTTCGTCTTGCCGAGTTCGAGAGAACTCAAGTCTGGCGTGAAGGTGGCCTGGACCTCAAGTTCCATTTCGCCCAGATCATTCGAGGACGATGCCGATCCGACTGCACGCACGACCGCGATTAGTTGTTGCCGCAAGAGTCGCACGTTGTGGGCGTCAAACCAGCCGAGTTCGACGACCATTGCGGCTTCGTCCGGGCCATCTTCGTACAACACCCATCGCTCCTGCCGAATCTGCGGATCCTTGCCTTCTTCCCAGAAACTCACGCCAGCCACGTGCGTGTGGGCGAACCAGATCGAACGATGATGGTCGTGGTCGGGGGCGGCCGGGTGACCCATGCGAGTGAGCGATCGGCCGGAGGGGCCAATGAGAGGATAGAAGTATGGCCGCGGGTAGCGACGGCCAGAGTGCCATCGCAATCGCTCGATGCTTTCGATCTGAAACGAGACCTGATCATCGGCGATCGGCAATGCCTGAACGCGAGGGGTTCTGTATTCCATCAGATGGCTCCTTCGACTTTTCTCACCAGCAAGATACTCTGCCAACCTACCGCTGGAAAGCGGCGCGGCAGACGGGCTAGAATCGCACGCAATGAAAAAAGTGCTCATTGTGGGAGCTGGTGTTTCGGGACTGGCCACAGGCTACCATCTTTCCCGGTTTGGTGAGCAGCGCGGCACGCCGCTTCGCGTGAAAATTCTGGAAAGCAGCTCGCGACCAGGCGGCCGCGTGTGGACGGAACGAGTCAACGGTTTTCAGGTCGAGGCTGGGGCCAGCAGCTTCTTGGACACGAAGCGCTCGACGTTGAACTTGTGCGGCGAGCTAAAGCTGCAGGACAAATTGATTGCTGCGAATCCGGCGGCGCGGGATCGATTCATCTTCTGGAATGACCGCTTGCACAAATTGCCCACCGGGGTGGGCGAGTTGATGCGCAGTGGGATTCTGAGCTGGCGCGGCAAGCTCCGGTTGATCGCGGAATCGATAATTCCGCGGCGTCGCGACGGGCACGACGAGTCGATACACGAGTTTGCCTGCCGCCGCATCGGCCGCGAAGCCGCCGGGGTACTCGTCGATGCAATGGTCACCGGCATCCAGGCGGGCGATCCAACTCTCCTTTCGGTCGCCGCCGCGTTCCCGCGCATGATTGAATTGGAACGCGAATTCGGCAGCCTGATTCGCGCGATGCCGAAAGTGCGCCGCCAACGACTTGCCGAATCCACGGCTGCCGCCCACCACTCACCACTCACCACTCACCACTCAACCACTCCGGGGGGCACGCTCTGGTCGCTCAAAGGTGGCATGGGTCAGCTCATTGGAAGCCTTGCGGATTCATGTGGTGAAACTGGTGCAGAAATAATTCGCGGGATCACTGTGAAACGAATCGTTCGCCGCGCGGACGGTGGCTGGACCGTACATGCGGAACGTACCGACGAATGGCCTGCCGACGCCGTTGTGCTCGCTTGTCCAAGCTTTGTGCAAGCTGAAATCGTCGAATCGCTCGATGGGGAGCTGTCCAGATTGCTCCTGGAGATCAAGTACAACTCCGTCGCCGTGGTTGCACTGGGTTTTCGCCAAGCCGATCTCGCATCGCCGATCAGCGGGTTCGGATACCTTTCGCCACAACGCACGCGGCGTGATGTGCTGGGAGTGCTGTGGAGTTCTTCGATATTCGATCACCGTTCCCCAGCGGGCATGGTACTCGTTCAAGCCATGTGCGGCGGCTGGAACCGACCAGAAATTGTGAGCTGGAACGACGAGCAACTTGTCGGCACCGTGCTCGCCGAGTTGCACCAAACAATGGCAATCACCGCCAAGCCGGCTCTGGTCCACGTCATTCGCTGGCCACAGGCAATTCCACAATACCACCTCGGGCACCTCGACCGAGTCACTGCGATTGAAGCTCGCCGCAAAAAACACGTGGGACTGTATCTCACCGGCAATTCGTTTCGCGGCGTGAGCGTCAACGATTGCACCGCGGAAGCGGTTCGATGTGCCAACGAGATAATTCAGAATCTGACTACCAGTATGTCGTAAGAAAGACCTCGGTCAGCAGCGTTTGCACGGCGAGTAGCGCCGTGACGGGCAGTGCCGCGCCGATCTTGCCCGAGCAACGCTCCTCATCGAACAGTCGCCATGCAACAGGAATCGCAACGAAAGGAGTCAGAAACATCCAGACACGCTCAACTTCAAGTACGTACACGGGTACGACTGCGGCAATCAGAACCGTGAAGGCAGCGGTGATCGTGAAGAGGCGGATAGGGTCTTGTGCGGGTTCGTTCTGACCTTGGCCGGGCATGGAACGGTGATCGGTGATCGGTGATCGGTGATCGGTTGGCTGTCCCGACTGGGTGAAGGACCTCAAGACAGTCGGCCACCACAGTACCGCGCACGACAGGCCGGCGGCGATGAAGAAGACTACGAGGTTTGCCACGACGATGTGCGCGTACCGCCAGATCGAGTCGTGCCGCGTGCCGCTCATGATGTAGTTGGAATTGGCCACGGCGGTGAGGAACATCTGCACGGGGTCGTAGCCGGTCGCGAGCCAGAGTAGCACATGTGCACCTAGGAATGATGTGAGGGCAATGAGGCATGCAGTGATGATCCTGCTTCGGCTTGTGGGAATGGCAAACCAAGACACGCATGCCGCGAGACCGCAAAAAAGGAAAACGACAGTGACCGAGTAAGTCATGAGGGCCGCCGCTGTCGCAGCTTGGCCCGCCAAGATTCCAAACGCAATTCCCCTCAGGTTTCGGATTCTGTGTCCATCACATTCACTCAGACTTGACGGCTGACCGCTGACCACTGACCACTGACCATTGACCACTGACCACTGACTACTGACGCCCAACGATTCCCAGAACAGCCACATGGCGGCGATGAGGAATACGGCAAATGGGCCATCCATCGAAGTGGCGGTGAAGAGAACGACACTGGGTGTGAGCAGGAAAACCGCAGCGGCGCGGCGAGCGACGCCGGGGCCGCCGAGTCGCTTGGCCCAGAAAAACACTACAACGATTGAGAGTGATGAGAACAAGATTATCCCCGCCGCCGCAGCATACGGGCCGCCGCCCAGAACTTTGGTCACGAGCCAAAGGAAGAGAATTGCTCCGGGAGGATGCACCTGGGCGTGCATCGGCATGGTCGGAGAAAGTTGTGGGTAGTCACGCAGGAAATCGGCGATGCCGTGAACTCGGTCGATGGCCCCGAAGTATTCCAGGTCCGCTCGAAGTAGCGGCGCGATGAGCGACTTGGGACCACCGTCCAGCATGGCGACGCTCGTGCAGATCGCGATAAAGAACGTCACAAAGGAAAGCAACGCGGCTCGATCGCTCAGTGAGGTTGCAAGGTGCGTGCGTCGCAGGAAAGAAAAATAGATGGCCAGCACAGCGACCGGAATCAGCAGCCATCCCTTTACGTTCGGACGCCAGTAGGCATAGAGCGGAGCCAGCTTGTAGCTGATTGCCCCGAGCCGCAGGCCATTTTCCGACATGAGCAGTCGAAGGATCAGGTGGTATACAAGAAGGCCCGCAGCCAGCAGACCACAGTGAGCAAGCAGATTTGAAAATGTGAGCCGCCGCATCCGTCGCGCCTCCATGCGCGATGCCGTTGATTTACAGAAGATCGCAAAACTTGATCGAGTCGCGGGATTATGCCAATCATGCCGCGAAGGCTCAAGCCGGTTCGGCCGCCGTTCCGGCGCGGAATAATACCAATGGCGAACCATGTTCCGTTCTGGTACACTCCAAAAACGGTTTTGGAGCAGTGAGTTTGGGCGCGAATTGAGTGATGATTTCTACTGGTCGAAGGTTCATCTTCGGACCGATTTCAGTAGATTCCTACGTAAGTATGCGGCATTCCTCTCCGCTCGGCGTGTTCCGAGGGATCGGAGCACGGGGGTCCCCCAGGATTGGTTCAATTGCCAACTAGCCTCGATTAGCGAGAAAAGGTCATGAGCATAGGAACTGCACCTGTTGCGAAATCTGGCACGACGATCGGCAGTGAAGTCCCAATTTCGGCCCGTGAGCCGGTCGAAAGAAAGTTTCAATATCCCGGAATCCCCACGACCTGCGACGGCGCCGAAGCGGTCGTACACGTCGAGACGAAGATCAGCCAGGGATCGGGCGCGTTTCCGATCACCAGCTCGACGACAATGGGCGGCGGTTTCAACTCGGCCGTGATGAACGGCATCCCCAACCTGTGGGGCGACCAGCTCGTGTTCATCGAGCCGGAGAGCGAGCACTCGGCGGCGACGATCTGCGAGGGCTTTGCCTTGGCCGGCGGACGCGTGACGAATTTCACGTCGGGGCAGGGGCTCGTGTTGATGAAGGAAGTTCTCTACACAATCTCCGGTAAGCGCCTGCCCGTGGTGATGAACATCGGCTCGCGCGCACTGACGAGCCATTCTCTAAACGTTCACGCGGGGCACGATGACGTGATGAGCGTAGCCGATTGTGGCTGGGGTATGTTGTTTGGCCGTAACGCTCAGGAGGCGGCCGATTTGTGCCTAATCGCTCGTCGCGCCGCAGAGGCGTCCGAAACGCCGTTCTTCAACGTGCAGGATGGATTCCTCACGACCCACACGGTCGAGACGGTCAAGCTGCCCGAACCTGAGTTCATGAAGGAATACATTGGGCACCCGGCCGAGAAACTTAGAAACTTGATGGACACGGCCAACCCGATCATGTCCGGGGTGGTGCAGAACCAAGATTCGTACATGAAGGGCAAGATCGCCCAGCGCTGGTATTACGACCGCGTCGAGCCGTGCTTGCAGGAAGCGTTTGAGGAGTTTTATCGCCGCACCGGCCGCAAGTACGATTTCGTTCGGCCGTATCGCTGCGAGGATGCGGAGTACATCATCGTGGGCATGGGCTGTTATATGGAAACGGCCGAGGTCACGGTCGAATACCTGCGATCGAAGCTGGGCATCAAGGCGGGGTGCGTGACCGTACATAGCTTCCGGCCGTTCCCGGCGCACCAGATCGTCGCGGCGCTTAAGCATTGCAAGGCATTCAGCGTGATCGAGCGAATGGATGACCCACTTTCGACAGCAGGCAATCATCTAACTCGCGAAGTGAAAGCGGCGTTCTGCGACGCGATGACGGGCCAGATGGGACACGAGCGAATCACGCGCGTGCCGAAAATTTACCACGGTGCCGCAGGCCTCGGCAGTCGCGATACCCGGCCAGGCGACATCATCGCGATCTACGAAAATATGATCAAAGACGGACAAGATTACTTCTGCGTCGGAATCGACCATGCTCTGGCACTGAAAGTGAGCGAAGATCCAGACCTGCGGCCATCGGGCGGATTTTCGATGCGCGGTCATTCCGTCGGCGGGTTCGGTTCCGTAACGACCAACAAGGTCATCGCCACGATCGGCGGCGACGTGTTCGGCAAAGACGTGCAGGCGTATCCCAAGTACGGCTCGGAGAAAAAGGGCCTTCCGACGACGTACTACCTGACCATCGCCGATATACACATCAAGATGCACTGCGAGCTGGAGTTTGTGGACCTGGTGGTGCTCAACGACACGACTGCCCTGCTCTCCGGCAATCCGCTGGAGGGCATCGTGCCGGGCGGCGCGATCTTCATGCAGTCACACTTTACCGAGGCGAAAGATGTTTGGACTCGAATTCCCGAACATCACAAAAAGACTATCCGAGAGAAAAAGCTCCGCGTCTACTTTGTGGACATGGTGCAGATTGCTCGCGAAGTGGCGTCGGTGGCCGATCTCGAAATGCGCATGCAGGGCATCGTGCTCCTGGGCGGGTTCATCAAGCTCACGCCATACGCCAAGGAAAGCGGTATGACCGACGAGCAGGTCTATGCCGGAGTCGAGAAGGCCCTGCGAAAGTACTTCGGCAAACGCAGCGAGCGTGTCGTTCAAGACAACCTCACGTGCGTAAAGCGTGGATTCAACGAGATGAAGGAGATTTCACGGGAGATTATCGGCGAATCGGATGGCACGGCGAAGTAAGTCCGAATCGTTTGTCGGTTGCCTTAAATGACCATACAGCAACTCCAACATGTGCGAGACTCATCGCCTTTTCGCCCGTTCGTGATCCATGTGGCGGATGGCCGCTCGTTCCGCGTCCCGCATCGTGACTTTGTATCGCACACTCCAGGTGGCCGGACGCTGATCGCGTACGACGAATCTGACGACGAAGCATTCAGCATCCTCGATCTGCTGCTGGTCACTGAGCTTGAGTTGGAAAGAAACGGCGCGAAGCGGAGACGAAGGCAATCTGAATGACTTTTTGACCCAGGAGGCGCGATGACAACAGCAATGGCTGATCCAAAGAATCTGCCCTCGCTCAACGAAGCAAGCGAGCGGGACCCGTTCAACAATTCGTGCTACGGCACGCTGGTGGATACGCCCTACAAGCGGATCAATTTGCCAGTGCTCGACGTGGACGATTTCAATGATCGCATCATCCGCGGTTACGAAGACGGCACCGCCGAGAAGCTCCTGCCCGCCGACCTTTCGACTGCCCGGTCGTTTGTTCCGGCCGGCACGGCGAACCTGCGAGATTTCAGCTATATCGCGCCGGATATCCCTGAATACATCGCCGAAAACTGCACGGCGTGCATGGACTGCGTCACCCAATGCCCGGACACGGCGATTCTCGGCAAAGTGCATTCGGAAACCGAATGGGAAGCGAAGATTGCCGCGATCTCGAACGAAGCCGACCGCGAGATGTTTCGTAAGCAGTGGGCCCGGACGCGAAAGTTCTACGACGGAAACAAGAAGAAGACCGGGGAAGGCGCGATCTTCGGCATCTTCATCGACCCGTCGAAGTGCAAGGGCTGCGCCGAGTGCGTCACGGTCTGCGACGACGACGCGCTCAAGATGATTCCCAAAACCGAAGAGACCATGACCTCGTTCCGAAAGAGCCATCGGTTGTTCAAGCAGATGGGCCCGTCGAACGAGAAGTACATCTCGGACAGCCTCCTGATCGACATGATGCTCAAAGAGCAGACGCACATCTACGTCGGCGGCGCGGGAAGTTGTGCAGGATGTGGCGAAGGCACTGCACTGCGCATGATGTGCGCGGCGACGGGTGCCAAATTCCACGACCAGTGGGGCATCATCGCCGCCACCGGCTGCAACACGGTCTACACGTCGACCTACCCGTACAATCCGTACCTTGTGCCGTGGACGAATTCGCTATTTGAAAACGCCCCGGCCGATGCCATGGGCGTCCGAGCCCGCTGGGACCAGATCGGCTGGCAGAACAAACCGCTCTGGTGCATCGGCGGAGACGGCGCCATGTTCGATATCGGGTTCCAGTCACTCTCGCGAGCACTGGCGTCGGGCATGAATATCAAGTTCTTCGTTCTGGACACGCAGGTGTATTCCAACACAGGCGGCCAGGCATCCACATCGAGCTACACGGGGCAAAACACCAAGATGTCCGTTCACGGCAAGGCGATCGCCGGCAAGCAGGAGCGGCGCAAGGAGATCGCCCAGATCGCCATGATGCACCCGCGCACCTTTGTCGCCCAGACGACGTGCGCCCATACTAATCACTTTTACAAATCGGTTCTCGGTGCGATCGAATTCGATGGCCCGGCGATTATCAGTTGCTACACCACCTGCCAGCCCGAACACGGCGTGGCCGACAACATGGCCAGCGACCAGGCACGGCTCGCCGTAGACACTCGTGCATTCCCGCTCATGATCCACGACCCGCGCGCCGGCGACACGCTCAGGACTCGTCTCTCGCTCCAAGGCAACCCGGCCACGAAAGATGACTGGTACGTGAACCCGAAAACCAAGGAGACCGTCGATTTCATCGACTTCTGCCGCAGCGAAGGCCGATTCGCCAAGCATTTCGACAAGGACGGCAACCCGTCCGAGACCCTACAACGAGCAAAGCAAGATCGGCTGGAAAACTGGCATCTGCTGCAGGAATTGGCGGGCTTGCGCTAATATCCGTAGCTTTGGACTGAAGCCATGGCCAGAGTGCCGACCAAGTACTACGATGCTCGTGAATACCTGGCACTGGAACGCTCGCGAGAGTTCAAGAGCGAGTTCTTCCGTGGCGAAATGTTCGCGATGGCCGGTGCCAGCGAGTCACAAAATCCCGTTGCCCTAAACATTGCCGCAGAACTTCGAAACGCCCTGAAGGACGGCGATTGCCGGGTATATCCGAGTGACATGCGCGTCAAATTGCCGACGGGGCTTTACACCTACCCCGACGTAACCGTGGTCTGCGATGAGCCACGATTCGAGGATGAGCACCGCGACACGCTGCTCAACCCACTGATCATCTTCGAGGTCCTATCGCCGACGACCGAAGCCTACGACCGCGGTAAGAAGTTCGAGCATTACCGCTCCATTTCCAGCCTGCGTGAGTATGTCCTCGTGGCACAAGATCATGTCTTGGTGGAACATCATGCTCGTCAGTCGGCCTTGGGCCAGTGGTTGTTGACTGCTGTGCCTTCGCTCGACGCCGCCGTTGAACTGCCGTCGCTGCGCTGCCGGTTGTCTCTGCGTGAAATATATGCCAAGGTCACGCTGGAGAGTCCGGCTCCCGCGGATGCGTTGAAGTCGAGCCCTTCCTAAATGAACCGGACGACTCGCTTCTGATCCGATATCATCATGCCCGACAACTCACCCAAAGCCACGCACGACTACCAGCCGGGCCAAGTCGACGCCGTGCTCGGATTTCTGAAGCGCACGCGCGGCGAACTCCGCTCGTTGCAAAAAGTCCGCGTGTGGACCGACCGACTTCACGTCATCGACGTGAACAAGGATTACTTCGAAATCCGCGGCTTGGGCTATACGCAGCCCGACATCGTGCCTGTGCTCCAGAACATAAACACCGCCTTCAATAAGGACACGATTCACCATCCGACCGACGATGAGTACAAGGAATTCAAGACGGGCCGACGGTACACGTGGGCGCAGGACCGCGTGATGTAAGACGGACAAACACGGCATTCACTTCGAGTCGGCTGAGAACATTCGAATACCTCGTGCGCTATTCGCGACTGATAGGGATTTCTACCGATAGCTAAGAACATGTCCAAAAACTACTCCGTGTTTTTGAATTGTGGGAGAATCGTGTAGTTCCACTGAGGGCAGACGGGGCTGCGAGTGATTTGGATGGCTTTGAAC
>Ga0247727_10006244_pt1 | contig 23562 bp, 22 predicted proteins | sample WisWelCaveWW1625_FD_202498 | JGI IMG/M metagenome (GOLD analysis project Ga0247727, IMG submission 202498) | Biofilm microbial communities from Wishing Well Cave, Virginia, United States - WW16-25 | ecosystem: Environmental > Aquatic > Deep subsurface > Groundwater > Cave microbial mat | place...
AGAAACGAGACCCGATGACGCACCGTGCAATTCGTCGCCCGCCGCCGCCCAATTGAGTCGGCCCGCTCAAAGTCTGCCAGCGGAAAACGACGAAACTCGTCGCGGCGGATGCTTGTTTGAGGATTAGTAAACCATCTCACCGCGCAGAAATGCCGCGGTTCGTGGGTCGGTGGGTGAGTCGTAGAACTGGGCGGTTGGGGCCTGCTCGACCATACGCCCGTCCAATAAGAATGCGACTCGATCGGCCAGGCGCCGGGCCTGGAAAATGTTGTGTGTGGCCAGCACGAGCGTGTGGCCGCGATCGCGCGATAGCTTGCGAAGTCGATCTTCGACCAGCGCGACGTTGCCAGGGTCCAGGTGGGCAGTCGGTTCATCGAGCAACAGTACTTCCGTGTCCAGGGCAAGCGCACGCGCCAGGGCCACGCGTTGTTTTTCGCCGCCCGACAGGCTGGTCGCAACGCGTCGATCGAGACCGGCCAGGCCCAACTCGTTCACAAGTTCGTGCGGTCGATCGTTCGCCGAATGCCCGCGACGGAGTCGCAGGCCGTAGGCGACGTTGGCCGCAACGGTTCGTGTGAGCAGTGCCGGCCGCTGAAAGACCATGGCGATCCGGCGACGCAGGTCAATCGGCGTGCTGAGCCCGTCGGTCGGTTGGTTGAAGCACGTGATCCGGCCCGTCGTCGGCTGATCCACCAGGGCAAGCAATCGAAGCAGCGTGGTCTTGCCCGCCCCACTAGGTCCGATGATTGCCAGCGTTTCGCCGCGCCGCACGGAAAACTGATCGAGTTGCAACACCGTGCGCGACTCGTACGTCTTACTCACCTGCGTCAATTGGTAGGCCAACGGGCAATCGGGCTCGTTCATCGCCGGGCGGTCCTCCGCTGCATGCTTAACACCAGCAGGTTGATCGCCAGCGACACGGCCAAGAGCACAATTCCGAGCACGCCGGCCAGCGCGAAATTGCCCTGGCGGGTTTCGAGCAGGATTGCGGTCGTGAGCACGCGTGTGTGGCCTTCGATGTTGCCGCCCACCATCATCACGGCCCCAACCTCGGAAATGATGCTGCCGAAACCGGCCGCGATGGCAATCAACAGGCCCAGTCGGCTCTCGTCGAGCGTGGCGCGAATGATCTGGCCCCGAGTTGCACCCAGGGCCGCGAGTTGTTCGGGAAGTTCAGGGTCGACGGCCATGACCGAGCCGGCCGTGAATGCGGCGACCAACGGCATGGCCAGAATCGTCTGGGCCACAACCATCGCGTGCGGCGTGAACAGCCAGCCCATGCCGCCCAATGGACCGGAACGCGACAAAAGAAGATAAACCACAAGGCCTACGAGCACCGGCGGCAGGCCGGTGAGCGTGTTCAAAATGACAAGCACCAGCCACCGGCTTGGAAACGGCGTCAGGCCGATCCACGCTCCAAGCGGCACGCCGACGAAGCTGCTCAACACCAGGGCCAATCCGCTCACTTCAAGCGACAGCCAGACAATGGGCAGCACCTGAGTTGAGAATTCACTCACGACACCGTTCCTCAGCAAATGAATTTCGGCAAACGGCGATTCGCGTGGCTACACGATTGACACCGACAGGCACTCAATATAAGGCTAGGCTCCATAGACCGGCAAGCAACCAATTGTGTTGATGAGGAACTGCATTGGCCGAACCGGCAGAAAATCGCATCTGGCTCACGCGCGGCGTACTGGCGATTGGACTTGCCAGCCTGCTCAGCGACTTGGGTCACGAGATGGCCACAGTGCTCTTGCCGATGTTTCTGCTGTCGATCGGCGGCTCGGCGGCGACGCTGGGTGCGATCGAGGGGTTGGCGGATTTCTTTTCGAGTGCGGCCAAGTTGTATGCGGGGTACATCGGTGGCCGGTTGCGACACAAGAAGTGGGCTACCAGCGGCGGCTATGCAGTTACAGCGCTGGCGACCGGGACGCTGGCGTTGGCCACGGCCTGGCCGCATGTGCTCCTGGCTCGTGTCGCCGCGTGGTTGGGGCGGGGATTTCGCAGCCCGCTGCGCGATACACTCATGGCTGAGCAAACCAGCTCGAAGCATTATGGCAAGGCGTTCGGCTTGGAAAGGGCCATGGATTCGATCGGGGCTGTTTTGGGGCCGCTGGGTTGCATCGCCTTGATCTGGTTTCTATTCACGCCCAAGTTCATTTTTGCCATTTCGCTTGTGCCGGGCCTCTTGGCCGCTGGTCTCATGCTGTTCGCCTCGCGGGAAAGCGCGGTGGTGGACGATGCCGGTCGAGTGGCTGCCCACGATCTCTCGCCCGCGTTTCGGCGATTTCTCGTTGCTGTCTCGATCTTCGGGTTCGGCGATTTCTCGCGCACGCTGCTGATTCTCTGGGCCACGGGCGAGTCGCTTTCGTTCGGTGGGGTTTCAAAGATCACGCTGCCGATTCTGCTTTATGTGTTGTACAACATGGTCGCGGCGGTGAGTTCTTATGCGAGCGGTCACCTTAGCGACTGGTTCGGCCGAAAACGTACACTCCTCATTGGGTATTGGCTGGCGGTCGCGGTCAGTGTCCTGATGATGTTTGACTTGCGAAATGTGCCCGGAATGGTCGCAGTGTTTGTCGGTTCCGGAGTTTACATGGGAGTTCAAGAGGCAATCGAACGTGCGACCGCCGCGGACTTATTACCCGAGTCGAGCCGGAGCTTCGGCTTTGGCCTCTTGGCCACGGTCAACGGTGTGGGCGATCTGGTTTCGAGCCTCGCGGTCGGTCTTATTTGGCATTATGTCAGTCCCGCGGCCGCGTTTGGATGTTCTGCGTTGCTCCTGTTTCTCGGAACGGTCGCGCTTGCTCTGCTCGTTCCATCCAAGCAAGGCCAATAGCGTAGGCGGCTCGCCAATTCAATCGTTCGAATGCTTGACACGCAAAAGCACGGCGGGTGTAATCTGTGCAATCTTTCTTGCGAGCGTAGCAATTCACGGCCCACTCAAGTTTGCAAGAAATTGAGGTGGCAGAATGAAATGTGTTCATCTCTCTTTTTCAACCATCGTTTGGAGGAACTGTCCATGAAACGAGCGAGAGCGGGTTTTACCTTGATTGAGCTACTGGTGGTGATAGCAATCATTGCCGTCTTGATCGCCTTGCTGTTGCCCGCCGTGCAAATGGCCCGCGAGGCGGCCCGGCGCACTCAGTGCCGAAACAACTTGAAGCAGATCGGGCTGGCGATGCACAACTACCACGACACGAACGGGATGTTCCCCGGTTGGGTGGCCAGATGGTTCAGCGGAAACGTGGGCGGAACTGCAGCAGATTATTGCCACGGCGGTTTCTCTTGGCACGCTTCGCTGCTGCCATTTATGGAGGAAGCCCAGATTTACAACGCAATCAATTGGGACTTCCGGCCCAATAGCCCAAACAACTGTCCTACCGGCGGCCCTGACGGCCGGGGAAACTCGCCGGGTAAGAATACAACTGCTCGAAACACAATCATCGAGACTTTCATTTGTCCATCCGATCCCGGTAACGCGGGCAGGAAGAACAACTACGGCGTGAGCGCAGGAGTCTGGTCAGCATTCGAAACGAGCACGGGGCGAGGCATCAGTATCTCCAACAATCCAATATTGGCCGGCAAACTGGGTCCCCGATCGGGCATGGGCAGTTCGCACGCCCGATTCGGTCGAAAGATTGCAGACATCCTTGACGGGACGGCCAATACTGCGGCATTCTCGGAACACGTCGTTCCTTCCCTCCGATCGAACGTCCTCGATAAGCTGACCGAGGTAAGGGCCGGTCCGCGAATTGGCGGACAGATCACGGAGGCAGTCATGGCCCAAGTACAGCAGGCATGTCTGACCGCGAGTGGTCCTGTGGACGGTAGGTACACACCCAGCAGTCATGGTGACGACTGGATATTCCACCAAGCCCAGGACAATGCATGGTACAACCATGCACTAACCCCCAACCGCCCGCTGTGTGTAATCCCCGACGGAAGCCGACCGATTCGGCCGGATCAGTTAGGCGGAATGGTCTATTCGATGCGCGGGCCAAATTCACGTCACCCGGGCGGCGTGAACGTGTTGTTCGCCGACGGCACCGTTCGGTTTATGGGAGAAAGCGTTGACCTCAAAGCCTGGATGGCTATCGGCACGGTCGCCAGCGGCGAGGAAATCGATTCCAACAAGGTGTTCTAAATCTCGTGATGATTGCTTCGGCGACATGGACAGCACAACCTAGGTTCACAAAACTCAAAAGAGAAAGGAAATCGATGCGTGTCTTCGTCTCGATAGCCTTGGCATTTGCATTGATCGTGGCTGCGTCTGGATGTGGCGGCGCGTCTTCAAGTGTCTCGCCGGCTTCCTCGTCACCAGATCCGGGACTCGGTGGTGACATGTCGGGATCAGGTGGAACTGTGCCCACCACGAAAGGTAGCGGGGCTGGCGGACCTGGCATGGGCGATGCCGGTGACTCATCGCAAAACGAGCCGACTAGCAACCCGTAATGGGCCCATGTGCTCATGCTAATGGGATGAAGCCTCTCGAAGCGTGATCGTCTGCCGAGCGGCGATGCTCTCCAGCTTTTGCGATGAGCCTGCCGGCCAGCGAATCTTTAGGCTGCTAATCCGAGCGTTTCCACCCAACCCCAACAGCACTCTTAGGTCGTGCGCGGCGAGATAGCTGCGCCCGCCAATAACTTGCTGCACGATTTGGCGATCCCCGAGATCGGCAATTATCTGTGTGCCAAATCCGTTGCGGTTGCCGATCGTCCCAATCAATTCAATTCGTAGCCAGTCGACGGAGTTTGTGGCCTCGTTCCGCAGCAGAGCCGCCGCTTCGCCGTTGTGATTGACGGCAACGTCCATGTCGCCGTCGTTGTCGTAGTCGGCCAGTGCGGCGGCGCGGCCGACGTGTGGCTCGGAGAAGTATGAACCCTTCGCAGCGTTGACCACTTCCGCGAAACGACCGCTGCCATCTCCAAGGAACAACTGTGCTCGCTGGCGATATGGTTCGGGAAAGCCGTGTCTTTCGGGGATCCGGTCCACGTGACCGTTGGCGACAAACACGTCAAGGTGTCCGTCGTTGTTCGCATCGAACAGGCCGCACCCAAACCCAAGCCGCTGAAAACTCGGACGGCCCAGCCCCGAGCGCATGCCGATTTCGCGAAACTGGCAGCGCCCGTCGTTGCGAAACAGCGTGTTCGGCTCGTGAAAGAAATTCGTGACGAATAGGTCAAGCAATCCGTTGCCATCGACGTCGCCCGCATCGACGCCCATGCCGGCCAGGGCCTGGCCGTCGGCGCTGACCGCACAGCCGCTGAGCAGTCCCTGCTCCTCAAATCTACCGCCGCCCAGATTGCGATACAGCAGATTCGGCGAGCGGTCATTGGCCACGTAGACATCGGGCAGCCCGTCATCGTCGAGATCCGCAATCACTACTCCCAGCCCACGTCCGTCCGATTCCTGACCCCTGTCCTCTAGCTTCCGCCGAAATCCCCACGCCTCGCTCGTGTCCAAGAAACTGCCATCGCCCTGATTGCAATACACCACGTCCGGCTGCGCGGCAAACTTCATCGGCGAGCACAGCGTGCGGACCTTGTGTCGTGGATCGCCGCAAAAAGGGTAAGTATCGAGCGGCATCTCCAGGTAATTGCAAACGTACAGGTCCAAGTCGCCGTCGCCGTCCAAATCGGACCAAGCACAGCTCGTGCTCCAGGGGCGTTGAGAGGTTGAGTGTTGAGCGTTGAGCGTGAAGTCAGTTCGCTGTTCGGCTGTAGAGGTGTTGAGATCTACTCTGTCGCGATCAACGCTCAACGGCTCAACGCTCATCCTTCCGAAGGTGCCGTCGCCGTTGTTGTGGAACAAGCGGTTCGGGCCCAGATAGTAACTGACATAAAGGTCGTCGAATCCATCATTGTCCAGGTCCCCCACGGCGCAACCTTGGCCGAAGCCGGGCGGACAAACCCAGGTGCGGTCGGTCACGTCCTCGAATTTCCCGTCTCTCAGGTTGCGAAAGAACTGATTGCGAGGCGGTTCGGCCGGCACGTGGATCGACCCGGGCAGCGGGGCGGAATTGACCAGCACCAGATCCAAGTAACCGTCTCCATCAAAATCGATCCAGCCCGCGCCGCTGCCGATCGTCTCGCTGATGTACTGCTTGTCGGTTTCCGGATCGAAGTGCCGAAATTCAACGCCGCTGGAACGCGCGACGTCGGTAAACGTAACGCTCGACAATTCGCGGACGGGCGTTTGAAATAGCTGGGCCGGCAAAAATCCAAGGCATGCGAGCCAGCCTACCAACACCGCACCATCGATCCATTTCCACGACACTGGACAAAAAGGCGAATGTACTTGAAATCGTGAGGGTAGAAGTTTCATGGATTCCCACCAGTCGGCGAGGCAGGGGCAGTCGTGCCGGCTGTTGCCCGCGGTATAGCGACGCCCAACTGCCTCAGCGCGTCACGGGCCTCTGCGTTCGTTGGGTCCTGAGCCAGAACCGTCGTAAAATGACGGATCGCCAGTGGGGAATCGCCCAGCGCCTCGCATTGCTTGCCGGCCTCCGCATGGGCGGAAATGTCGCTGGGGTCCGTTTGAATGCGATCGGTGAGTTCACGCAGCTTCGACCGCGCTTCCATAATCTTGTTCCAATTCGACGACGCCGTGGCTGCATCTTCATGCCGGTCTTGTCGCCGCAGTGCGATGGCCAGATTGTACCAGGCAGATTCGTTGTGCCGATCCGCGGCCACGGCACGAGTCAGCAGTTCGGTCGCTCGCCGGCTGTTATCATCGTCCAACTCGATCTTGCCGAGTGCCACCAGGGCCGGGGCATAATGCCGGTGAAGCTCGATGACTTGCTCGAACAGCGTTCGCGCTTCCGTCACTTCGCCCAACTCCGATCGGCAGCGGGCCAGTTGGAACTTAGCATGCACGTCGTGCGGCTGCAGCTTTTGACAATTGGCCAGACTCTCGGCCGCCTCGTCGAGCCGGCCCAGTTCGATCAGCGTCGTGCCAAGTCTGAGATGGGCATCGAAGTAATCAGGGCTCAGCTCGATCGCACGGCGAAACTCCCCGGCCGCCTTTTCGTGATCGGATGCCTGCACCCACAAATCGCCACGCACGAGGAAGGGAAATGGATTTTGCGGATCCAGCTTGATCCAGTTCTCCAGGTCGCCCAGCACCTTATCCATCTCGAAGATTTGCAGGTGCAAGTCGGCGAGTGCGGCAGCGGCCTCTTTCGTCGGGCTCTGGCGCAACAGCAGCTCGGCCTCCTGAATCCTGCCCAATTCAAACAGCGCCAAACCGTGCTCCAAATCCGTTTCTGCTGACTCGTAGCCTACGCTTGCGGCTTCGCCAAGATAGCCAAGAGCCTTTTCCGAATCGCCCAGCAACCGGTAACTTTTGGCCGCAAGGAGCAGCAACTCCCCGTCGCGCCGGCCGGCAGCCAACGATGGCCGCAAGACAAAAAGCGACATGGATGGGTCACCGCGTTCTAAGTGCACGCGCGCCGAAGTCAATCGCCTTCTGAGGTCATGCACCCGCCAGAGTCGATAACCCAGCACGGCGACGGCCACGAGCAGCAAACCTGCGAGCCAGTACAATCGTCGCCCTGATTTCACGACGGCATTCCTTTCGAACATGCAAGTCTTAACCAGCAGGCTGATTCGAATAGCCGGCACTTTGTTCCGGTTCAGACGTTACGTTCCCTTCTGCTTGTGTGATCGCGCATGCCCGCGGTGAAATGTGTTCTGATGACGGCGACGCATTCGAATCGTGATCGTTTGTGCTCAATGAGGTGGCTTTGGAGCAGGCTTCCAAGCCGCCGGCCATCTCTTCAAAGAGATTGGCGGGATTGGATACCTGCGCCACTGCACATGTAGTTGTTGAACCGGCAGGCCCGACGGGTAGAGTCGCACCGGAACCTCGAACTGCCGGCAATACAAAGTGGGTCACGAGGCCGCTCAGCGTACCGGCAACCAGATTCGTCGCAAGTGTCGGGAGCACGACTGCGTACGCCTCCAGTCGCACTTGAAGCAGCAGCATCGTCGCGAACTCAGTGGTTGTTCGCGCGATGGCGGCCACGAAGCCCAGAACACAGAAAACAAATGCCGACCGCGGCAGCCGCCGCACGGCCGGCCAAGTCAGGTCGATCGCCAGGCCAGGCACCAAGTGTTTCAAGATTTCCAACGCTCCGTACTTGCCGTCCCCCTGCAGGTATCCGAGCACACCCATGATCGTGCCGGCGGTGGTCGCTCCCCAGCGAGAATGGGTCAGATGCGCCGCCAAAATATAGAGAGGATAGAAGAACAAAGTCTTCCACCCGGGTAGAAACGGAACGCCAGGCAGAACCTTGAGCATCTTCAGCGACATCATCGCCAACGCGATGCCTGAGATCACCGCCACGTCGTTTACAAAACGTGGGTCAAGTCCCGCGCCAGTCCCTTGATCGACCCGCTCGCGCGCCCGCACAAGACTTTGTTCAATGGACCGTACAAAGACGCCGACATCGCCGCGAACCAGACTTCTCAGAGCCGACGGACTGGGAGCAGGCTGAACCCTGGTGGTCGATTCCTCATTCCCTTCGCCTTCCGCCCACCGCGCGGTTTTTTCCGACTCCGTGCCCTTCGCTTCTCGCCGTCGGCCGCCACCCCCTCCGCCGCCCATGCCACGTCCGCCGCCTCTCGTGCCGCGTTGCTCGATCACGCCAAGCATGGCCAGCGTCGCGTCGATCGAATAGACAAACAATCGCGGCATGCCAAACCCGCGAAGGCCGTCCACCAAGTCGGCGCTTCGTCCGGTCAATCGCACGACAGCAGACACCAGGATGACCGTCACGATCTGAAGACACATCAGACTGGCGGCTTCCAGCCCGGTGAGATTCACGGCGATAGGACCAAGAACCTGGACGGGTTGCCACGTGACGATCGTGTCGTTCGCCTCAGAATTGCCGGGCAAAAGTACGTAGCAGGCGATCAGAAAGACAAACAACCACTTGAGCCGTGTGGCCGTGCGGAGAATGTCCAACGGCGACACGCGAGCGATCAGCAGGATCAGCACTTGCAGCCCGATCAACCCGGGAACGACATACCAACGGACTGCTCGCGTCTGCTCCACGGCCGGCACCACGAACGCCACCGCGCATGTCGCCAACAAATACAGCACCTTGAGGCGCGGATATGAGCGACCCTTGGAATCACTCGCGTCAAGTTCATTCACGTGATGTGCTACGGTTCGAGTTCAGCCGCCGGGCGTTCGGGATCCAGACTCAGTTCGATCTTCATCTGACGAACTAGGCTGTGATCGATTCCGTATTTCTTTTCTAATTCAATGACTGTCTTCAGTTCCTCGGAAACATGTTTCTTGGTCAAACCTTCTGTTTTTCTGACGGAAGAGCCGGGCTGGTTTGCGCGGGATCAAAACTGGCCAAATGTGCAGTCTAAAATGGTTCCCTTTCGTCGGCTTCGATCGAAATAAGTACGTCGGCTGGGTTGTACCATCCTATTGCTGTGTCAAATCCTTCCCCGCCATCTAGGGTGTCGACGACGCCATCGTAAATATTGCCATGAAAGGCGCCGTCTAGCCAATCGTCTCCAGCTTCACCTAACAAAAGGTCAGTGCCCCACCCGCCGATGAGAGTATCGTCACCTACACCTCCGTAGACAGTGTCGTTCGCATCAAGTTCGTCAATGCTATTGCCTTCTGCCAAGATGTCGTTGCCAGTTCCACCGACAAGGACATCACTTCCGCGGTCACCTAATACCTGATCATTTCCAGCTCCTCCGTCGAGACTATCGCTATTCGCGCCACCGTGGAGAGCGTTTATGCCATCACCCCCCCGTATCGTATCACTCCCATCACCACCTTCGATGTAGTCGTCGCCATCACCGCCAACAAGTAAGTCATCCACGTATCCGCCAAAAAGCGAATCGTGCCCCGTACCCCCCAACATCGTGACCGGGATCCAGGGAGGTGTGGGATATCCTTAAGCAAAATATCATAGAAATGGGTCATGTTCTTATCCTCCTATTGCAACAATGGTCTAGACCACTAAAAAATCCAGTTAAGGCTGGAGTTCCGCGGCCGGACGATCAGGATTTAGGCCCAATTCCAGCTTCATCTGCTTGACTTGACTATGCTCAGGTCCGTACTGCTTTTCCAGGTCAATGAGTTCCTTCATCGCAGCCGACATAGCCTCCTTCTCTTTCGCCTTCTGCACTTCCGGTGTAAATGCGGGGCCAGTCTGCGAACTGCAACCCAAGGCAGCATTCATGATCACAGCCATGGTTAACGGTACTAGTCGTTTTTGAAGTGTTCCCATTTATCCTCACTTTTCTGCGGCAGGTTGAAGCCTGTCAGCCTGTTTGCAATTCGAAAACACTCCTCACTTCGAACAAATCAGCAAACCGAACTAGACTGCATACATTGGGAACTCAGAATGAGTTGTTATCAATCCCCTCCTTGCCATTCTTGGAGCCAACCGCCCACCAAATTCTTGTGTCTATCTGATCTTTCAGAAAGCGGACAGTTCCGTCACCAAAGAGCACGTTTACCCCGCCCGGATGCATGCTGCTAGGGGTGAACGCAAAATCGTTCCCCGAGTATCCCGTTGAAATGCCACCGAAACGGCAATTGGTTGTGTTAGGGGTCAGCAAATGCTGGTAAGTGTTACCCACGATTGCATTCACAGGCGAAGCCCAGGAACCGCCGATCGGACCGACGTTTCCCGCGAGTGGGTCAAACTGCCGGTTAGTTAGAGCGTCCTTACAACTCTGGTACATTTGTCCCAAGGTAGCCGGGGCATTCGACGCAACCAATGTCATGTTCCGCCTCGGATCTTGTACAGGACCGCTGCCGGGATTGATGAGCCGCTCGGAGAATGCTGCAGTGTTTGAAAGACCGTCAACGAAATCCGCAGGACGGGAAACCCATCCAAATGGTTGACCATTTCCCAGGCCAACCCAAAACGACTCTGGCAAGGCGGGTTGAATCATCGAAGGATGTGCACCGATAAAGCCATTGCCGGCCGGAATAAGTGGCGGTGCGACACCACGGTCGCCCACGGTGCCGGTAGACCTTCTAGGCCAACCATTGTTGGCCACGTATGCGTTGTCGCCGCTATCCTGGGTCACCGCCGAACCCGTGTGAATCACAAACTCCGAAGGGCAAATGAAGTTCTCAACCGTCCGCTGACTCGCAGTTAGGTTGATTAGAGTGTTCGTACAGCCGTTGGGATGGCCATTTCCATTCATGTTCAGAGCGTTGGAAATTGCATCTTGTTCCAAATAAGGCAAGAGGTAGACCAATGGGCCAAATCCGCCACCGACGCCTTCTTGAATGTTGCATCGCCAGTAGCTCCCTGAACTCGGAAAGCAGCCGTAAGTGCTCTCGTAGTTGTGGCAAGCCACGCCGATCTGCTTGAGGTTGTTGCGGCATTGGGTCCGCCGCGCCGCCTCGCGGGCCATTTGAACTGCCGGCAACAGCAGGGCGATCAAAACAGCGATAATCGCTATGACCACCAGTAGCTCAATCAGCGTAAATCCGTGCCTTCGATCGGTCATGTCGCACCTCCCAGAGAAAATAAGTCAAGAATGAAACCGGCACACGCTCAAGAAACCCCGGAATTCTGTATCGGGCTAGAAACAGCAGATCAGGCAAGTTTGTTCGTTGTTCGCCGGAAGTCGTCGAGCAGGTCCTTCCACAGCAAAAAGCCAACTAAGATCGTACCGGGTATCGTCATGAACAGGCAATAGCTCAACGTGTCGGGCGGGATTGCGTCACGGGTGTTTTGTGGTGTAAGAACAATCAAGATCGCTGTCAGGATCGGGACGGCAACCGACGCCAACATGCCGGCACCCAACAGCACGAGATTCGTTTGAAGGAACCCCACAAATTTTCCCCGCCACCCGACGGCAAGACCCACGGCAACCACCAGAGGAATCCAAAAAGTAAGTTGAATTACAATCGCGTGCAGTAGGCTCGGCTGGGCCCCGGACGTCGAAACGACGGCATAGTAATGCTGGCCGGCCATGCCCCCGACTCCGACAAGTCCCGTTCCCGCAATCGTTCCGATTGTCAGACCCGAAACGGTCGCAATCGCCGAACGCCGAACGAGCCCGAACCCAAGTCCAATTACGCCTGCCATGCAGGCCCCGGCAATGCCCGTACTCGCGGCCACACTGAAACGAAGGGCGGCTTGTCGCTCCCGGTTGAATTTGATCGTCTGTTCCGGCGTTGGGTTCGAGTAGGTGGTGAATTTCCTGTCGAACTTGTTGCGTGTCTGGTCCAAAGCAACGCCGCCAGCCAAGCCTGCCAAGCCTGCGGTGAACAATATTTTCCAAAGGACGTTTGCCGAACCCGTGGCCGCCTGCGCGGTAGGATCCGTTGTGCTTTCCACTTTCGATTCAGGGTCGGGCGATTCCATGTTTTGGTTTCAACGTTTCACGTGAGATCCGGGATTCTACCCATCATCGCAACAATCGAAAACCGGCGACCCTCAGAAGTTCGCGAGTGTTCGATTCGTTCAACAGCTCAACGAATGCTCGCACCGCCGGTCGGTCCAGTCGAGCCGTCGGCACAACGAAATCGTACTCTTCCTCGCGCAGCGGGATAAACCCGAGCCCGGCATCGCGTGCGACCGTCTCAATGGCAATACCCCAATCGGCTCGCCCCTGTACAACCGCCGCGACGACCGCGTTGTGCGATTTGACTTCGGGCGATGAAAAGGGGATAAGTCCAATTTGCATAAAATTGGACTTATCCCCTTTTATCTGGCCGAGCAGCCGGTCGATGAGCACGCGGGTGCCACTGCCACGATTGCGGTTTACCATGCGGCAATTCGGATCGGCCAGAGCGGCCGCAACGGCGTCGTGGATGGTTTTCCCCTCGAAGCGCGTGTCACTGAGTCGAAAGACCAGTCCTTGCATTCGCGAGTAACCTTTGACGAGCGTGAGATCGGGGCTCAAGAATGGGGCGTTGTAGGAATCGGTAGCCGGGTCGAGCAGGTGAACGCCGGCCAGATCGCATTCGCCGCGCCGGGCCGCGACCAGCCCGCCCGTCGAGCCGACCGACATCGACTTGACCCGCAAGCCGCGTCCGTGCAACAGGCCGAGCAGCAGGTCGAGTCCGACACAGTGGCTGCCGATGGCAACGAGGTCGGCCGGCTCGATCGATTTGCCAATGAGTCGCACGCTAACCGATGAATCCTGTTCCAATTGTTCCACTTCGCGCGGGATCACAATGAATCCATCGGCCCGGCTGAACGCCGTGACCGAGCCGGAGCCTTTGCCCATCGGATAGGCACCCAGGCCGTGCGGACCGCTTACCAAACCGACCAGCAGAAACTCAGTCCGCCCGCGTTCTGAATTGACTCGCACCGGCATGCGGGCCGTGATCGTCTCGACCGCCTCAGCCTGCCGACCGGCCAGCGCGCGAATGACCGGCGCAACAAATTCATGGAACGTGAAGATTGCCGAAGTCGGGAACCCCGGCAGGATGACGACCGGCACATTTCGCCGATCCAGCGAAACACAAGTTGCCGCCAAACAGATCGGCTTACCCGGCTTCAGCGCCACGCCGTGTGCTAGAATGGCCGAGTCAAATGATAACGTCTGACCTCGGACCTCCGACTCCTGACTCCTGCCCCCTGACTCCTGCCCACTGACCTCTGACTCCTGAACCCTGAACGCTGAACCCTGAACCCTTCTTCCCGCCGGCAGCTTGCTCACGACTCGATACGACAGATCGCCCGCGCCCTTCGACGTGCCGCCCGACATCAATACGACGTCGCATTGAACTGCCGTCCGAAGTTTTGACATCAGCTCAGCCTCTTCGTCGCGCACGATGCCCATCGGCACGGGTTCGCCCCCGATTTCTCGCACGGCATCGGCGAGGATCACGGCGTTGGAATCGTACACCAGACCCGGCCTCATTGGCTCGCCGGGCGCGATGATTTCGTCTCCGGTCGAGATGATAGCCACTCGTGGGCGACGATAGACCGGCACGCTGGCGATTCCCAACGAAGCGAGCACACCCGTTTCTCGTGATCCGAGCAACTCGCCGCGTCGCATCACGAATTCGCCCCGGCCGATATCCGAGCCGGCAAACGCGATGTTGGCGCCCGGCGTCACGGGTCGAAAAACACGAACCGCGTCGCCGTCCGCGTCGGTGTACTCGACCATGACCACCGCGTCGGCCCCGCGCGGCACGACCCCGCCCGTTGCGATCACCGTCGCCGTGCCTAACAGCAATTCGATTTTGGGCAAGACGCCCGTCGCCAGCGTCTCGGCATTGATCTTGAGCCGTTTCGGCCGCTCTTCGGCCGCCCCGAAAGTATCCGCCGCACGCACGGCGTAGCCATCGACATTCGAGCGATCAAAAAACGGCACATCCACCGGCGCAGCCACATTGCGAGCGAGCACTCGGCCCAGCACTTCGGAGAGCGGAACCGACTCATTGCCCAACGGACTCAAGTCCAGCGCCGCGCGAAACCGCCGCTCCGCCTCGTCGCGGTCGATCACTTCCAGAAACTGGTCCTGGGCACGACCAGTTGAAATCGGATTCTCGCTCATGATTTTCAGTCGTACAAAAAGACCGTCACCTCTTCGCCGGGAGGACTGCCTTCGCTGTCCTTTGCCACTATCACAAAACCATCGGCACGAGTCGTGGACGAAAGGATCGATGCACCGCTGATGGCAAGCGGTTCAACGCCCGCAGCCGTGAGGCGGACACGAACGTAATCGACCCGGCCGACGGCGGAGGCGATCTTCGCGGCGAGTCGGCGGCGGGTCGTGCGGTGCGGCCAATCCGGGTTGCGGCCACCGAGCAGACGAATGGCCGGGCCGGCGAAGAAATCGTATGCGGCGAGGCACGAAACGGGATTCCCCGGTAACAGGAAGATCAAACGGTTGTCGATTCGCCCGACCCCGGTCGGGCTCGACGGTCGCATGGCCACGCCGTGTACCAGCAGTTTACCCCGGTCGGCCACAATCAGCGGCGCGTGGTCTTCGGCGCCCACCGACGAACCGCCCGACACGATGACCATGTCGCCGGCTGGGTCCATGATCGCGGCCTCGACTGCCTCGCGCCGGTCGGGCACAATCTGGCCGAGCCGCGAGATTCCACCGTCGCGACGCACCAAGGCGTCCAGCATGAGCGAGTTGGAATCGACGATCTTGGAGCCGCTGGGTGTCGAGCCGGGCGGCAGCAGTTCATCGCCCGTGATGACTATTCGCACGACCGGCTTTCGGACCACGGACACACTCGACACACCCACTGATGCTAGCACTCCCACATCCTGCGGACGAAGCACGCGACCGGTTTGAAACAGCTCCTGGCCCGGCACAATGTCCTCGCCGATTTGGCCCACGTTGCGGCTGGGCGGCACCGGGTCGGTCACCGAAACGAGCTTGCCGCCGGACGCTTCGGACTCTCGCGAAAACTCTGCCATCACAACCGCGTCTGCACCGGGAGGCATCGGCGCACCCGTCATAATTCGCACGGCCTCGCCGGCAGCGACCGAACCGACCCAGGGCCGGCCCGGCATGGCTTCGCCCACGAGCCGAAACGGAAGCGGGTTGTAATCGCTAGCCCCAAATGTCTCCTCGCCACGAACCGCATAGCCGTCCATTGCCGACCGGGCAAACCCTGGCACGGGAACCGCCGACGTTACGCCTGTGGCCAGCACTCGCCCAGCCGCTTCACCCAACGAAACCGACTCCGCGGGAAGTTGCGACACTGCCTCGCGAACCAGCCGAATTACCTGGTCCACGTCCATCCGGCTCGCAAACCCGCGCATACGAACATCGTGGTTAGCTTGGTTCCCCTTGATCATGCGTTCAAGGTATTGTGGCGCACGGTTCTGAGTCAACGGGGGTGGAGAGTGGGTTGGGGGTTAGGGGCTGGGGGTTGGGGCAGCGCGGATTAAATTCTAATGGCTGCCTACTGATCGCTGATGGCTTTTTCCAAAAACCCTTTGACCACATGGGCACGTACAGGTTATAGCCTGTTGTTCGCGTTACTTCATTCGGAAGCTGTGTACAAAGGAGCTGATCTTCATGTCCCCGTTCATTCGAGTGCTTTGTCCTGTGGCCGTGGTTGTGGCGTTGGGTTTGGCTGGCTGCGGTGTGCCGGTGGCGACCGACGAGACAGATCCGCTGCCGAAAGTTTTTGGCAACAAGGATTTTGATCCCACTGCGGAAGGCCCCTTGGCGGGAAGCGGCCGGGGGGGTGGAATGGGTCGCGGAGGAGGAGGAGGGACTGGGTCGGGCGGCCACAAGCACGCAGGCGGTGGCGGCGGCCGGGGTGTGGGGGGCGGCGGCATGGATGGCAGCGGCGGCGGCAATCAAAAAGCCCGGTCCAAGAATGCTGCCGAGAAGTCTGCCCCCGATGCGACGACTCCCGACAGCGACAAATCAGAGAAATCACCGGCAACCGACGAGTCTCAGAAATCAGATCCCAAAAAACAACCCGCCGGCGAATCGGGTGCCAAGGAAAAACAAGAAGGGTCTGAAAAGGAGCTGCAGTGACCGGGTTGCTCTTCGCCCAAAGTTCGACGACCGATGCCAACCTCGCCCCGCTGGTCCGCCGATTGGTGCGTGGCGGACTCGGCACGCCACCCGGTTCGGCAATACAGATCGTGCTCTTGTTGATTGTCTGGCTCGTCGTGCTTGCCGGCGTCAGCCTTTTGCTGCAGCGCGATTGGCGAAAATGGCTGCGCGGGCTCGCGGACATTCGAGGTCACTACGAGCAACTGGGCGCGGGGCTTGAGATACTGCGTCGTAACAAGCGGCCGTTGTGGGTCTTGCTGGCTGCCGCGGTGTTCGGCTGGACTGGGTGGTCGATGCGCGTTTGGGATGAGCCGACGAGCAAGGGCGACTGGGAAGCCATGCTGGCGCTGCACGAGAACCGAGCGGGCTCGTTCGCCGCCGCTCACTCGCTCACCGCGGCAATCAATCCGCTGCGCGACTTGGCCTCACTCGGCGACCTCCTGCCGCTCGTGCTCGCCGCATGCGTGCTGCTCTTCGCTCGCACGGCCGAGATGGCCCAGCATCTGCGCCGAAAAACGCGTGCAACAGAAAACGTCGGCCTCAAGCGCCGGGTGGGAACCATCTGGGTGGGATTGATAATTTTGCTTGCGTATCGTGTGCTCGTGTTTGTCGTGGATCCTGTCGCGGCCCCGATGGCCGATTGCATGTACATCAACGCCCTGATCTTGCCCGCACTTTTGCTCGCCGCCGACGGCCTGCTCCTGAGTTGGGTCCTGACCGAATTCGGCCGCGGCGTGTTGGGCCATTTCGATTGGGAGGCCGACGACAGCGTCGCTTTCGTTCGCGGCATCCCCGCGGCCCTGTTCGCCTGCGCGTGCATCAACCCCGGACGCTACGTGCTTCTTGGCTGTGCGATCTGGGAAGATCAATTCAGCCAGACAACCATCTGGCCGGCCACGCGCTGGGCCCCCATCTTGTGGGGCTGCACAATCTCCCAGGTGATTGGCCTCGCTTGGTTCGCCCTCCCGGCCGTATTAGCCGTAACTCGCCACAGCGGTTTGTTCGCTGCTCTTCGTGCCTTTGTCACATTACTCCGTCAAGCGGGCGGCAAGGTGATCGGCCTCACCGTGCTGGCCATCGTGCTGAACTTACTCGCACTGTTGCCGTTCTACTGGGTCTTCGGCTCGATGCAGCCCGAGACCTGGTCACTCCTCGGCGCGGCCAGCTACGGCCACTATGCCACGCTGCTGGTTGGAATCATCTTGCTGGCCGGCACCACGCAACTGGCATATCAGGAATTGGGCGTCGCTATGGATGAGGGTCCAATTCCCACGCTGCTCAAAGCTCCCGCTGACCCGATGGCCCAGCCCATCGGTTCATAGTTTCACATCTCTCAAAGCGCTGGGACTTGCTCGAACACGGGCGGCCCGGACGGCTTTGAATCCGGGTCGCGCAACGACAAGAGGCTTTCGAGCATCGGTGCTCTGCCCGCTATTCGCAGATGGAGCCAAAAACTTCCTTCGGCTTCGCAGCCAGGATGCAAAGCCATCCGGGCCACCCGCCGCAAGCAAAACCCTACTGGCAAGTGCTGCGCCCTTGAGCCGGGCAGATTCAGTCCCATCACCCCGCGGGCTACTTGAACGAGGGATTAGATTGTGGCTCGCCTTCCGCACGGACCCGGCCGCCTCGGTCCATCAATATCTTCCTCGCGCATTGGCTCGCTTGGTCTGTCGCCGCACAATCTAATCCTTCATTTGTTAGGTGTTGGTCCCACGCCGGGAGACGCTGCCACGTGCTACTTACCGAGAGTTTTGAGCTCATTCGCTTCTTTCGGGGAGAGCCATCATGAGTAAGGGGTATTTGCCGACATCCAGCACTTTCAAAGCACGCCCCGAAGCGGTTTCAAGGACAGCCAGTTTTGCATTCTCGGCGTCAAGGGCATAGAGGTATTTGCCGTCGCGGCTTACTTCCAGGTCTTGGCAGTCCGTGAGCGGCAGCTCGATCTGTCGCTTGAAAGTGAGATCAGCCGTGCTGAAGACTTTGACCCAACGGGACGGTTCGTGCGTGTACTGTGGATTGCGTCGCTCCTCCAGCACGAAAAGAGTCGCGGCCGACTCCGAAACGGCGGCAGTACCGACTCACAAATCCGGCTCACGTTGCTGTCCCGTGCGGATGACCTTGGGCGGGTCAGCGGACAGATCGATCTTCGTGAGGAATCCCGCTTCTGGAAGTGGACGGGGCAGACCGGGATGATCGGAAACGGGCCGAGGTAGGAAATACGCATATCGCTCCCCTCCAGGAATTAGAACGCCTTGGTTTCTCACTCGAAGAATGGACTTGAAGTCAGCGCTTTCAAGCCAAGCTCGGCATGAGCGACGACTTTGCCCGATTCGACGACAAGCATCACCAGTTGATGCCGGTCCGAGCCGGGCCTATTGTTTGGATAACGCCCGATGTCCAATACGAGAACACGATGGTCGTCTGCGTCCGCAGTTGAACCGCAAGAGACCACGCCAGCAATCAGGAGTGCGAGGCATGAGCATGCGCGCCACATGATGGAGTCTCCTATTTCTCTGGTTGTCGCGATTGAAATCGTGCCAGAACAAATCGCTCAATGTCCACGAGACTTGGAGGATACAAACACCTAACGCTGGCGGTCAGCGGGGCGACCTCGACGATGGGCCAAGACGCCCGGAAAAACCAGACCGCATTGTACCCGCAAAAAACTCTCGAACAACCAAATACCAGGGGTCGCCTCCGCTGCACCGCCTTCGTTAGGCGATGCGTCTCCCAGTTTAGTCAGCATTGCGAGCATGCCGACGCAATGCCGAGGGCATGCCACCCGCCGCTGCCAGCACGCAGAATCAGGCGTTCGCGGCGCGGCCGGGTGGCATGCTCTCCGCTTTGGGTGAGCATGCCGACGCAAAGCCGACGGCATGCCACCCGCCGCAGATCGTGCGCTCAGCCTGGACCACTCGCAAGCCCCGCCATAATGGCCAAGGGCAACCAATAGGCAAGCCATGCGGAACCGTGGGCCAGGAATGTGATCGGGATTAGAATACAGACAGCGCGCCGGGACAAAGGACGAGGCATATCAAACAAGAAGGCTCCCAACCCTACGAGACAGGGGACGATGGCGAGCAGAAACATTGCGACGGAATGAAGCGTCGAATCACCTCGAAGGTTGTCGCTGACTGATGCGATGACGATGAAGACTGGCCAAGTCAACCACCCTAGAACCGCGCCAGTCAACATGGCATAAGCGCAAGCAGATGCGCATCTCCACGACGCGTCGAGTAGCAGGTTGGTACGATCGTCGGCCATGACGATATTCCTCCCTTCCGCGGCATCGCGTGATACGCCGGTCGCTCCGTCTAACGCTCACGTTCACCGGGCGGCGGCGAACGACTTTGATTTCAAGAACCGACACTGCCCGCCGCTCCGGTGCAATGTGTTGTTAGGCGCGACGACCTGCAACCAACGCTCCCAAGTAGACTGCCGCCAGCTTAGTCAGTAACGAAACGGCGACCAGAACGCAGATCCTCGGAGTCAGCCCCGCTGCCAGCAGCGCGCCTATGTCGATGAGGGCGTAGGTCAACCAGACCACCAAGGCCGCCTTGACCGCGAACTCTCTCTCCCACCAACCGCCGACCCTCCAGCCTGCCAAGAACATCAGTGGAATGCCAGCGACGATGCTGCAATACGGTGCGGCGACCTGAATGTGGTCGTGGTAGTACTGCTCTTCGTGGCCGGGGTCGATCAAATGGCCGTAAACGACCATGTACAAGACGCTGAGCGCGACGTTCACAACCAACACCAAGAGCGCAACGCCCACCAGCCATGCCAAGCGACCGAGCATCATCAGGGCTCCTCTTCTTCAACGCCTAACGCTCACAATCACTCGGCGGCGGCCAAGTGACTTCGAGTTCAGGAAACGCCTGATCCGCCGCTCGGATTCATTGTGTTGTTAGGCGGGAATCGAGTCTTTCGACGCGCGATCCTCGCGCCGAATGCCACTGCGCCGATCATCAACAGTATGCCGATTATCGCCGCGCCGGGCGCGTCGTCGGTCTCCCCGATGTAGATGCCACCGGCTCCAATGGCTACGCCGATTACGACTAGGACCAGAGCCATGACTAACTTCGTAACAGTGGATTTCATGAGATCTCCATAAATGCTGGAAGGTTCGGTCCGTGAACGGAGGCACTATGATGAGCCTAACGCCAAAAATCAGCGGGCGGACGGGCAGAGTGACCAAAGACCGTCACCCGCGAAACAAACTTCCGAACAACCAAAGCGGCCGGAACGGGCCAACAACTGCCCGTCCGCTCCGCTGCATTTTTTCGTTAGGCCAAGTGCCCTGTCGCACTCGTGAGACGTTCGCCACCGGCCTACGACGACGCTGTCTATTTCTCCCAAATCGCTGCGTAGGAAACCTCGCCCTTCACAGAGCACCCCATCACTGTGATTGGTCTGTATCCCTTTGCCGTCAGATCCCGGTTCTGCCGCGTGAGCTCTTGCTCCGCCAGGCCGACCCGGGCGATGCAGCCTGTAGACTTTCGCTGCTCAAAAATCTCGGTATAGTAGACCTCGTCCTCAACGACACAGCCGCTCACGTGGACAGGCTGGTAGCCCTCCCCGGTGATGCGGTCGAACTCACGCTGCAGTGCGTCCGCGTTCAGTCCGACGAGTACTTGCCAATCTGGTCCATCGCGCTTTTCCCAGATGGCCCAATATCGAACGGAATTCTCTCGAGGCATTGCGTTGACAACGAGAAGCCGGAATCCCTGGGCTTTGAGCTCGGCGTTCTTCTTTTCAAACGCTTGTGCAGTAAGCTCGCCCAGCGATACCGCAGCCGTTGGGCGACGTTTCTCGAACAGCTCGCAGTAAGTAGCCTTTCCGCCGACTGAGCAGCCGTGCATGTAAATGGGTGTGTAGCCATTGGCAGTCAGTTGATCGAATTCTTTTTGAAGGCGATCGGCATCAAGCTCAAGTCTCATCTCCCAGGCGACCCCAGATCGCTGTTCCCAGATAGCCGAGTACCGAATGGATTCATCCTTCACGCACCCGTTCAGTATGACCGGACGATATCCCTTCTTCTTGAGCTGAGCCGCCTTCTCCCTTAACTCCGCAGCCGTAAGGCCGACGCTCAGCTCCCGTCGGGGATCTGCTATCATGGCGGCACCACACAAGCTTGCGAATGTTGCGATCGCAACCACGAAACTGCTGACACGCTGAGGCATGACTTGTTTCTCCTTGCACACGAGAGTCGGAACCTGTTGTTTCTTAGAGAATGGTGATCACCACAGTCATCTCCAGGGCCTAACGGTCACGCTAACCGGGCGGACGCCGCCAGGGAGAGAACATGCGAACAACCAACGACGCTGAGCACGGAGCAGACGCCAGAACAACCAAAAACGCGGCGTCCGCTCCGGTTCAGCGTGTTGTTATGCAGCCTGCCATCGTTCGTCGGCTACGTCTGACGCCAACCCGCGCCACGCTGACCCTAGTCGCACCCAACCTGATCGATGGCTGCCTTGGCGGTCTTCCACCTCGATGTGGAAGATCTGTTGAGCCTTTGACGCTGAGACCGGAAACGGGCTTAGCTCTGAAAGGACCGGTTGTCTGTAAGACAGCAATTTGTAGCCCTGACTGGAGGCCCAGCGAAACAGTGCTTCTCGCCTGCGGATTCGCCCCATCCAGTACAAAGAAACAGTGAACAGGACAGCCGTAACAGCAACAGCGAATAGAACGATGGTTTCGAACATGGGAGTACCTCCGATGGGAGCCTAGGAAGCAATCGAGTGAGGCGAAAGTCGCCTCCATGCGTTATTCGTAGCACCCGAAACAATCTTGGAAATTCCGGCATAACGCTTGGAATCAGCCGCCGGAAACCGCTCAGCAAGAATGTAGGTTTTAGGGTGAGGCTGACCGGGCGGTTTCCGGTCGGCTGCATTCCATTGTTGGGCGGCAACTGAACTCATGGGGCCAGCACCATGCTGGCGTCGATGAGGAAGTGGATAAGTATCAGGATTTCCAGTCGACTGAGCTGCATCAGGATGAAGGGAACTCCGAATGCCAAGCCCGCCACAGCGTAGGTGATCAGGCCCTCGACATTCTGCGGCTTTCCATGGATGAACAGGAACGCGACGACCGTGATCGGCAGGACCAGCCAAGGAGTCCTGATGACGCGGCCCAAGCGCGTAAACGCAAATCCCCGGAAGAGAACTTCCTCTGTCACGCCAGCGGTCAGAGCACCAAAGATGAGGAACAATCTCTCGGGCGTGCTGACCGGCGCCATGAAGATCGTCTGCGAGCGCTTCGGGAGTTCGCCCTCATAGAGCACGCCCGGCATCACGAACGCCATGACGATCAAAATGACGGTCAGGCCACCAAACCAAAGGCCGTGCTTGATGAACCAGCTCCAGTTGACGCCGATCGAATCCCAGCGCTCCTTGTTCTTGACGAGCGCCAGCCAGATCAGTGCAAACGGAATCCAATGAAACGCCATGTTGGCCAGCCAGAAGTACCACCAGTGAGGTCGGCTGTCCTCGGTGAAGATCGGTGCCACGATCTGGCCCATGATTCCCGAGCAGTAGATCACTGGGTACGCGACAAGACCGACGAACAAGGCGAACGACGTATACGCATCGAGGCGCGGGTTGCTCGCGGTATCTGCTCCAGTCATCACAATCTCCCATTCAAGCGCGCAACGCTCTTGTCCGCCCAACGCTCGCGTTCACCGGGCCGGCGGGCACGAACCACGCAGGACCCTGAGTGACACGGAAAACTCTCGATCAACCAAAACGCCCTGAAACGGGAATCAACTGCCCGCCGGCTCCGGTGCAACGCGTTGTTAGCCGGTTATTCGGGTTCGTCGGCAGCATCGACCAGTGAACGAAACCGTTGTTGAAGGGACTTATACCTTGAAACGCGGTCCGCTTCAGGCCACGGTTTCAATTTGAGTTCGCTCGCCAACAGTGCGATGACTTGCTGTTGATAGTCTTCAACGTGCGGATGAAAAAGCAGACCGTTTGATTCAACTGTCGGCGTGTCGGTGTGGGCAGACAAAACCTGAAAGTACCCGCCATGCATCCCAAAGCAGAGAAAGTCATGGAGTGATTCACCG
>Ga0247727_10006245_pt1 | contig 23561 bp, 20 predicted proteins | sample WisWelCaveWW1625_FD_202498 | JGI IMG/M metagenome (GOLD analysis project Ga0247727, IMG submission 202498) | Biofilm microbial communities from Wishing Well Cave, Virginia, United States - WW16-25 | ecosystem: Environmental > Aquatic > Deep subsurface > Groundwater > Cave microbial mat | place...
AGCGCAATCAAACGATTATTTGGCTCACATTTGCGTGCTCGCACTGCACGCATGCAGCGTGCTGAGTTTTTTTCGAGGATTATCGCCTATAATATTGGCGCGTTAATCTCTTACTTTCTACTGAGCCCGACAGAAGAGCCTCTTTAAATAATATCGCAGAAGCCCTCATCTATGAATTTGATATCCTGGAGGCTGATACTTCTGGAATCCCACTAACACTTATAGCCGACAAGTTTCCTGAAAGGAACAAGATAATAAAATATCTGGAATGGGATCTTGATAACTATAAGAATTTCGGAGAAAGGAAGACAGGGGGGCATTTCTACCAGCACCAGCTTGAGATCGCATCGATTGTAGCTTTTTACCTGCGCCACAACAATATAAATCTCACAAATGATGAAAAAAAATTGTTTCTCTACAGTTGCCTTGGCCATGATTCGCTTGAGGAGAAATTTTTTGATGATAAAAAAAGGCATTATACAGAAAAAGAATTCAGGGAACACCTTAAGATAATAAATGAGCCTGCATTGCTTGACAGGATAGTCAACATAATCAGCAGGCTCACAAGGAGAGGCAACAAAGGCACAGACCTGAATTACGTACAATCTGCCCAAAGGATCACAGATACAAATGAGGATCTGGAATTTGCGATTGTCACAAAGCTTGGGGACAGGCTGCATAATGCGAGGACATTAAAGCCTATAATCAAGAATACGACAAACAAGGATCTTGAATGGAATCTAAAGACATTATTCAAGTCAGTTGTCCTTGTAAATAAAATCGATGAGGGATATGAAAGCAAGAATTCGAAATTCAGATGGCTTATCAAACAGATGATGCAGGATATACTCTTGATAAGCTATGAAGAGATAGACAAGATCGGGCTTAAATATATGCATAATGCAGCGAATTTTGAAGGTAAGACAGACTATGATATCGATATTATGATACCTGTAAGGAGCAATGAATTGAGATTAAATCCTAAAACGCTTGGCTTTGATGATGTTACTTCATTTGGGTATCCTCACCATTTCGAATTAAGCCCTAAAACAAGGAAGATATATGATTATTTCCCGCTTATTGACAGGATGGTATTTGCATGGAAATACGAAAGGAAAGATGCTGATAAAATAAACAGAGTTGGTTTGCTTGCATATAAAATAAGCCGGGCAAAGAAAAAAGGCCACAACGATAGAAAAGTGGATTCTCCTATCAGGTTTTTTGATGGTTATTTTAACAGCAAACTAAATGAGAATCATCAGGATAAGAATATTAAAAATGAACCAATAATCGATCCGCATAGATTTTACAATGGCATGCTTCATAGCTGGGCAAGATCTTACTATATCGCCGACCTCATCATGCATTCAAATTCAAAAAACACACAACCATATCCTTTAGGCCTAATAGAGCTTGCCTTTCCGCAGGTCGGCGCTGTAAAAAAAAATGCAACGCTAAGACAAGTCCTTGAATCAGATTCATACGAAATGCTCTCTCCGAGAAGCAGGAATATCGCTGACTGCCTTTTCGGTTACGCCTTATGCAGCTACCTCTCATTATCCCTCTGACTAAATTGAGCACAATTTTTATAAAAACTCTTGGTTTTCAAAAGAACATGACAATGGACTCAAGGCAGAGGAGACATCTTCTTAAATTCATTCATGACCTCGAAAAGCATAAAGGCAGGCACACTGAGCTTGTATCAGTCTATGTCCCGGCAGGCTATGATATTGTCAAGATCATGCAGCACCTCTCCCAGGAACAGGGAACAGCCACTAACATCAAGGATTCAACTACCAGGAAAAATGTTATTGATTCAATAGAAAGGATGCTCCAGAGCCTCAAGCTGTATAAAAAAACCCCTGACAACGGGCTTGCGATTTTTGCCGGAAATGTCGCAGAGAGAGAAGGACAGCAGGATATTGAAGTATTTCAGATGGAGCCTCCTGAGCAATTGAATTTCAGGCTGTACAGATGCGACAAGACATTTGTGACTGATGCCTTGAAAGAGATTGCAGAGAAGAAAGAAATTTATGGCCTTGTAGTCATGGACAAGAGAGAAGGGAATGTAGCATTATTAAGAGGCAAAAAAATAATCCCTCTCACGACAACTACTTCGATTGTGCCAGGGAAAACGAGGGCCGGCGGGCAATGTGTTCTTCCAAATACATTGATCCAATCTGCAACCGGCGATATTTTTGAAATAGAAAAATCGCATAATCCAAATGCAATTGCAGGAAGCATGATTAAGGATTTTTCAATCAAAAACAGCCCAATTACAGATAAATGGGACACTAAAAAGAATCAAGTGTACAAGATAATAACAAAAAGCCCTAGACTTGAAATAGAATGCTCGCCAGATCATTTTTTCTTTGTAAATGAGGATAAAATAATAGAAAAACCTGCAGAAGATCTCAGAATTGGAGACTTTCTACTCATGGCTGAAAAAATAGATTTTGCCGGTCATGATGTGCATTTTAACCCTATCAAATATTATAATTCATACAAGATAACAAAAGAAGGTATAGAATTATTGAAAAAGAGAAGGCTTAAAAAAGGACTGCATCAGAAACAACTTGCCAAGTCAATTAATGTTACCCAAACAGCTATTTCACTCATTGAACTTGGAAAAAGAGCCATCAAACCTAATTTCTTAAAAAGGATATGCAGTAAATTTACTATTGATTTTGAAGAATTTTTGGAAAAATATTCAGTTTCTAAAGATAATGTCAATTTGCCATACATACTGGATGAAAAACTTGCACAGATTTTGGGATATTTTCTTGGCGATGGTAATTTTGAAGAAGAAAGGATTACATTCAGTGAACAAACAAAAGAAGTTGCAGAATATTACGAAAAACTAATCAAAGAAATTTTCAATACTAATACCAACCTTAAGTTTAGAAAAGAAAAAAATTACTGGCAACTAAGAGTCTATGGAAAATCATTAGTTAGATTTTTGAAAAGCGAATTTCCTGAGATAAATACTGCAAAAGAATCTGCAATTCCTAAGAAAATCTTAGAATCCAATAATAAAATATCTGCAAGATTTATTAGAGGTCTATTTGATGCAGAAGGCTATGTTCATATCTCACGAAAAGGAATTGGCCTTGGTGTCAATAATAAAAAATTAATTCAACAGCTTCAGGTGCTATTTCTCAGGTTTGGGGTTATTGCTTCGATGGATGAATATGACAACAAGAGGAATCCATACACTAAAAATCACAGATTTACAATTGATTTAACAGAAAAGAAGTCACTCGAAAGATTTAAGGAAAAAATTGGATTTACTTCTTCGATTAAATCAAAAAAATTAGAGAATGTAATTGCAAATAAGTCAAAAAAAAGTGAAGTCAGGCAAATTGTTGTGCAAGGAAGCAAAATCAGGGGGATTATTGAAAAAACAGGATACAATATGCAATTATTTCCAAAAGTGAGCGGTTTTTTCAGAAATAAAAGGATGATGGGAAAAGAAGCATTCAATAATTCTATTTTAAAACCTGCAAGGCAAAAAGATAAAAGATTATATGAAGAGCTGAAAAAGATATATGATTATCCTATCCTTCCTGTAAAAATTGCCAGAATTGAAATTAGAAAAGAAGAAACAAAAATGGTTGATATATCAACAGGAGCAGGTAATTTTATTGCTAATTGCCTAATAGTTCATAATTCTGCGCACAGGTTCGAGCAGTTAAGGGAAGGCGCTGCAAAAGAATTTTTCAATAAGTTAGCTGAATATGTAAAGAATGATTTTCTCGGGAATAAAGATATAAAAGGTATTCTTGTTGGCGGCCCTGGACACACAAAAAACGAATGGGTAGATGGAAATTTCATTACAGATCTTCTGAAACAGAAGATTATCGCTATAAAGGATTTAAGCTACACCGGAGATTTCGGGCTGCAGGAACTGGTTGACAAGAGCCAGGATGTACTTGCAAATGAGGAGATTGCGACTGAAAAAAAGATGATGCAAAGATTTTTTGAAAAGCTCGCAAAAAACTCAAAAGAATGCGCTTACGGAGAGATGCATGTGAGAAAGGCATTAGGGCAAGGGGCAGCTGATGTCCTATTGTTAAGCGAAGAACTGAGTGACGAGATTATTGAAGAGCTCGAGAAAATTGCTGAGCAGTACGGAACAAAAGTAGAACTGATAAGCACTGAGACAAGAGAAGGAGTCCAGTTAAGGGATATGGGAAAGTATGCGGCTATATTGAGATATGAAGTGCATTAGATGATGAAATAAATCTTTATTTAAGGCTTGAACCTTAAATTAACCATCATTTTTTAAGGATTAGGAGGAATTGCTTGCAGGATGCCTGTTGTTTCTATTCTGAAGTTTAATTCATAAAGTCTTCTAACAAAATCTGGACCATGTGCTTCTCCCCACGGAACTGCAATAGAGATGTGATCTTCTGGGCCCATAGATTGATAAATCCTATTTATTTCTTTTTCTACAATTGGATTTCTTGAGCAAACCGCAATATAGCTAAAATAATCAGGACTGTTATTTAGGTGGAAAAAAAAAGAAACAAATCTCATGATAGGAGGGCTATAACTATACAATTTCCAGTATGTTCTCGAAATAAAGTTATCGTCAAAATCTATAAGAGTGCTTAAATCTCCATCCACCACATAAATAACAGTTGAAGAATCTCCAGTAAATTCAGGCTGCATTAGGCTTTCTGTTGATTCAGCTATCTTTTGTCTTTCTTCACCAACCATATAATTTACTATATCCGAAAGCGGGTGATTTAAGTAATTAGGTGTTATATTAACTAGATTTACTCCCTCAAGTAGAGCAATATTTTTATCATATATTATATCCTGAATTCTGCCATAATATTCATCAGTACCTGTATGATGTGTATTAATTATTGTAATAGTCAAATCTTTATCCGGGGCTTTGAGAACCATAATTCCTGTATAAGTCTCACCCATAAAAGAAAAAAAGTATTGGTCAAACGGCAAAATTTCAGGTTGTTCACTTTTGAAACACATATCTTGATAAGTAGTTCCAATTAATGGAATTTCTACGGTCGCAGCACTTATGAAAGGTGTAACTATTGCTAAAGTAAAAGAAGAGAGTATAAGTTTTTTAACTATTTTAGTTAATGTGTTTCTCCCATGTTTCATATAGAGAAAGAAATTTTTAGAATTTAAAAAGTTATCACTGTCTAATAATAATTTTATATCAATTTTTTATCTTATTTTTCCACACCCTCTCAAGGTAAGATTGCTTGCCTGAAACTATCCTGTAAAGGTTATACCTGACAGGGTTTTTCTTGTGGAAATCCTGGTGCTCTTCTTCAGCTTTGTAAAAAGCCCCAAACTTTATGATTTCAGTTGCAAGAGGCTCCTTGAATTCTTTCTGTATCTCTTTTTTTGTAGCCTCTGCTATTTTTTTTTGCTTCTCATCATGGAAATAGATTGCAGTCTTGTAGCTATTCCCTCTGTCATAAAACTGGCCGCCTTCGTCTGTCGGGTCTATCTGTCTCCAGAAGATATCAACAAGTTCTTTGTATGAAACCTGTTTCTCATCAAAAGTTATCTGGACAGCCTCCCTGTAATCTGTCTTGTCATATGCAACATCATAATAGTTTGGCTTTCCTTCATCATTTGTTCCTGCGAATCCTGATACAATTTCCTTGACACCTTTTAAGTCAGCGTAAGGCGGGACAAGGCACCAGAAGCAGCCGCCGGCAAATGTTGCTTTTTGCATGAAAACTGATTAATAAAGAAGATTATAAATTTATCATTTGGAAGGCAGAATCTTTTCAAACATGCTGCCAATTGTTTGAGCTGCATTATATACCCTGTTGAACTGCAGTGAATAATCACCTATTGTCAGCACATCATTTTCTTGTATGCTATATTCCACTTTGTTGCCAAGAGTTGCCTCACCTAATTTTACTTCTCCGTCCATAGGCATAATGACAATACCTTGATAACTAGGAAATTTCAGAACCGCGTGATTTTCAGCGACTCCCTTGAGTCTGATGCCGTAACTCGAATTGCTTCCAATCCAGAAATTATTCTTTCGTTCTAAAATATCAGCAAACGCTCCTTTTTCAATTTTCAATGGGTTTTCTAACTCAAATACAACTTCTCCGTCTTGAGGCTGCTCAACAACAGTTACTCTCTGGGAATATGTCCTTACTTGATTTCCGATGAAGTTTTCATTAGCCCTGGACTCGGAAACCAATTTTGCCATCTGTTCAGATGCTACGATATGGTATCCCATGCCACCAATATCAGGCGATACAAAATCGTCACTATTAAAGAAAAGGTCAACCCATTTTGAATAGAAATCAGATCCGCCCTTACTTGCATTAATAATAAAATAGGTCCTGGGTTTATCCTTGTCAGTCATTGCAAAATTCAGAGAATTTGCAAGTCTTATAAAAGCTTCCAGGTCCAAAAGGGCAACATTTGCACGTTCTGAATATTCAAGTTCAACTCCAACGACTTTATCAGTAAACTCTTTGTATTCTAAAACGTCGTCCCACCGTGGAAAGTATTTGTCCAATAAGTAAGTGAACATAATCTGGCCTTCATAACCCAGTAGTTCAGCATAGTCTCCTTCATTATCCTGCAGATTTCCAACTAAGTGGTTGCAGCCAGTTTTTATCAGATATTGAGCGAAACTATCTGCTGTGGGCAAAATCTTATAGTGATTCATTGCTGCTGCATGCAATTTTTCATATGGCTTTGTAAAATTATATACTGCCCTTACAAACCAGCTTCTTCTTGCAGCTCTACTATCAGCATATTCTTCCATGTCAATTGGAACAGTCAAAAAAAATCTGCTTTTATCATCAATTTTATCTATTAGTGTCTTCCTAATCCCAAAAGATTCAGATTGTATATCATCAGGAACAACAGTTACTGAATTATTGAAATTAGCAACTACCTCATCCAAATGGGCATCAATTAGCATAATTACAAGGTAGAATTTTGTTATATTTAAAGATTAAGGTGATTTTAAAAATAATTCTCCTAGTATCTTAATTGCAGCCTCAATCTTTTCCTCTTTCACATTCGTGAAGTTGAGCCTCATTGTGTCAAGTCCCTCTCCCTTTTCAGTAAAGAAGAATTTCCCCGGAACATATGCAACATTTTCTTTGACTGCTTCCCAGTACATCTTTTCTGTATCTATCCCGGGTGTCTCAACCCATACAAACATCCCGCCTTCTGGCCTTGACCAATTGAATTTTTTCGGGAAATTTTTTTCAAGGGAATCAAGCATTGCCATCTGCCTCGGCTTGTATATTGCCAGGATTTTGGGGAGATGTGTTTCAAGATAGCCTCCATTTATATATTCACTTGCAAGTGCCTGCGAATAAATGTCGCTGTGGAGATCCGCTCCCTGCTTGGATTGCGTCAGCCAATAGACTATGTCTTTAGAAGATATTGAAAACCCTATCCTTAATCCGGGAGCAAAAACTTTGGACAGTGTGCTTACATAAATGACATTGTTTGGAGCAAGCGATTTTATAGGCTTGATATGACTTCCCGTATATCTTAATTCACCATAAGGATCATCTTCCACAAGCAATGCGTCATGACGCTCAATAATTTCAGCTATCCTTATCCTTCTTTCAAAGGAGATTGTCCTGCCTGTAGGATTCTGGAAATTTGTTACTATGTAGATAAATTTTATTTTATGTTTCTCCAAAACTTCATTTAATGATTCAGGAATCAACCCTTCATCATCAGTCTCAACTTTAATATATTCAGGCTCATAAGGATTAAATGCCTGCAATGCTCCTAGATAAGTGGGCGCTTCTACTGCAACTTTGTCTCCTTTTGAGATGAGGATTTTCCCGAGATTATCAAGGATAGACTGCGAGCCTGTTGAGATAAAGACATTTTCTTCGCTTGAACTTATGCTTCTTTTTTTTACATATTCACAGAGTGCTTTTCTTAACGGAGGAAATCCTTCTGTCTGCCCGTACTGCAATATTGTCCTGCCGTATTTTTCCAGCACAATCTTATTTAACTTGTCTATTATCTCTAATGGAAATGATTCAGCCGCAGGCAATCCTCCTGCAAGAGATATCATGCCCGGCTTTCCGATAACCCTAAATATCTCTCCTATCCCTGGGCTGTCCATTATTTTTGCCCTTGATGCAAGTAATTTTTTAATGTCCATCTATCTCGCCTTCTTGTTTTTTAGATATAATAAGTTGAAGCCTTCTTCAAAAGCATCAACGCTTGCTGTGATTATGTCAGGGCTTGTCCCCATCGCGATAACTTTGTTTTTATTGTCATCTTCAAGGGTCATCTTGACATTCGTGCTTGCCTCAGTCCCTCCTTCAGCAATCCCTACTTCATAATCAACAAGATGGAATTTCAATCCGTTGTTTGAGACTGCTTTTTTTATCGCGTTTATAACGCTGTCTACAGGGCCAACTCCCTCAGCTTCTGTCTTTGTCTCGATTCCTTTATAGATTATGACTGCTGTGCCGATTGATTTTTCATGTTTTCCTGCTTTCACTGAAAAATCAACAACAGACAGAACTTTTTCTTTACCTGAGAGCGTTGACTGCCTGATTGCCTTTTCAAGTATGAGCTGCAGATCACCTTTAAGGATTTCTTTTCCTTTATTCAGGAATTCTTCAATCATATCATTGCATACGCTGATGTCATCATCGCTCAGGCTGGAATTGAATTCGTGTTTTATTATTTTAAGTAGTTCTGCAACAGAAGGCTTTTTCTTAAATAACACTTTCTTCTCTTCTGACTTTGATGCCACAACATCATAGAATCCATAATCAAGATATCTTTCAACTTCACTAAATGTCGGCTCTACAATAGGAGGAGAATATAATACTTTCAATGCCGAGACCGGGTCTTTTAGACCTAGGCCTGTAAGGACCAAGACTATTTTTTCATCCTTGTCTATCTTTCCGTCATCCATCATTTGCCTGAGTGCTGCAAGGTTTGTAGCTGATGCAGGTTCAACAAATAAGCTCTCTGTTCTTGCTAAGAGCTTCTCATTTTCTAAAGTAGTATCATCATCCACTTTGATTGCATAGCCCTTTGATTCTCTGAGGGCATTTAAGACCTTCAATCCATCAAGAGGATTTCCGACGCAAATAGCACCGGAAACTGTACTTGGATTATTTATCGGCTCAACATAATCCATGCCTTTGTTAAATGAATCTACAACCGGAGATGCGCCTGATGCCTGCACACCGACAAGCTGAGGCAATGTGTCTGTCAATCCTAACCAATTATATTCCTTAAAGCCTTTCCAGATAGCTGAGGAGTTTGTTCCGCAGCCAATCGGCACAAATACTTTGTCAGGAGCTTCCCAATTGAGTTGCTCTATCATTTCAAAGCCCTGAGATTTTTGTCCCTCAAGCCTGTATGCATAATCTCCTGCAAGATAAAAATCATGTTTTTCTGAAACTTCTCTTGTGAGTGTTGCCGCTACATCATAAGTACCTCTGACCTGAATTATCCTTGCACCGTAAGCTAATGTCTGGGCTAATTTCCCAATCGGAGTTCCCTGCGGAACAAGAACATATGCCGGAAGATTTGATTTTGCGCAGTATGCTGAAACTGATGCTGCCATGTTTCCTGATGATGCAACTACAACAGCTTTTTTATTTAATTCTAGAGCCTTAGTTATCTCAACCATTGTCCCCCTGTCTTTGAATGCGCCTGTTGGATTCATTCCTTCATGCTTGACATAAAGATTGTTCAATCCGAGTTTTTTACCGAGGTTCTTGCAGTGATATAAAGGGGTTCCGCCTTCATCTAAACTTACAGTCTTTCTTTTATCTCTGATAGGATAGAAATCAACATATTTTGTAGCTTTTATCGGCATTGATTTTAGCGCGTGGATATTAATCCTTTCAGCAAGCTTGTCATAATCAAACACAACTTCAAGAGGACATCCGCACTTCAGGCAATTAGTGTATTCTACTGATTCGTCAAACTTAGCCTTGCACTTGATGCATCTCAATTCATAGAGAGATTCCATTTTAGTCACATTCCGCTATTACATCCATTTCCACAAGAGCGCCTTTAGGCAGGTTTGACACTTCAATAGTAGACCTTGCAGGCTTGTTTGTGAAATACTCAGAGAATATTTCATTCATCCTCTGGAAATTATTCAGGCTCTTGAGAAATACGCTTACTTTAAGAGCCCTGTTCATTGATGAGCCTGATGCTTCAAGGACATGCTTTAGATTCTCTAAAGTCTGCTTTACCTGAGAATCAAACCCTTCAACCAAAACATTAGTCTTAGGATCTGCTCCTATTTGCCCTGCAAGGAAGAGCATCTTATTGTATTTAACTGCCTGGCTGTATGGCCCAACTGCCATAGGCGCTTTTTCAGTAGAAATTTTCTCCATTTTTTTCACCTATTCCTCATTCTAATCTTTTCAACTATCGGCTTTCCAGAAAATTCGAAAAGCCTTTTATTAAATAATAAAGACAATAATAACTATGGATATGGCCAATACCAAATTAAAATTTATGCTTCTTGCCATGATTTGTTGTGTGAATTGTTGATAATTTATAAATCTTTTTCTCATTTTTATTTTTTATATTAGTTATTCGATTAACACATAAGCAGCAACATACCAATTTTTTATCTTCGCCCAATGTAAATGACCATGAAGGGCAACATCATCTTTTCTACTTAAAGTGCAATGAATATGCGGCTTGCCTTCCTTTATCTCTCCTGTTCCTGATAATTCAAAAGGCTCTTTGTACTCTGTGAGAATATCCTTCATCGCATCTTCTTTTGGCATGTTGCTTATACAGCATTCATCTACTGCTCCTATCACAGAAACTATTGCGCCTTCCTTTAAATTATGTTTTTTAAAACTTTCTTCTAAAGTTTTCATGACTTCCTGTCCTTTTTCTACTTTGAATTTATAATATTTCATTTTACTACCTCCTTACCATAAAAAGGTAATCAATCAACACTCGTAACCGCCCCCTCACTTGCAGATGAGACATTCCTGTAATATCTTGACAAGACTCCTTTCGGATATTTGTTTTTTGGCTGCTTCCAGGCCTTTAATCTTTTTTTTATTTCCTGATCAGGCACCATAAGATTTATTTCTTTTTTCTCAGCATCAATTTCAATAGTATCTCCTTCTTTGACTATCGCAATTGTCCCTCCAACCTGCGCTTCAGGGGTTATATGGCCTATGATTATGCCGTGAGAGCCTCCTGAAAATCTTCCGTCAGTAACTAATGCTACATCCTCTGACAAACCTCTTCCTGCTAGTGCAGATGTAGGCGATAGCATCTCCCTCATGCCTGGACCTCCTTTCGGGCCTTCATACCTTATCACCATGACATCTCCTTTTTTTATTTTCCCTGACAGGATTGCATCATTTGCCTCAATCTCACTGTCAAAGACTTTGGCTTTTCCGACAAATTTCCCTTCTGTCAGATATTTGCCGCTCATCTTCTGGACAGAGCCGCCTTGTGCCAGATTCCCATATAATACGCAGATATGATTTCCTGCTTTTTGATATGGTTTATTGACTTTGTATAAGACATCCTGGTTTTTTGAAATTTCAGGAGCATCCTTTAGGTTCTCTGCAACTGTCTTTCCTGTAACTGTCAGGCAATCGCCGTGAATCAAACCGTGTTTCAATAATTCTTTCATCACTACCGGAAGCCCTCCGGCTTTGAATACATCATACATGACATATTTTCCAGAGGGTTTTAAATCCGCAATGATCGGTGTTTTTGAGTTTATCCTGTCAAAATCTTTCAATGTTATATCAACTTCAGCTTCTTTAGCCAATGCGAGAAGGTGAAGAACACCATTTGTTGAACCTGATAACGCCATCAATACAGTTATTGCATTTTCAAATGCTTTTTTAGTCATTATCTGCCTTGCGGTTATCTTTTTTTCAAGAAGATTAAAAAAAGCCTCAACTGTCCTGACACAATCATTGAACTTTTCTTTTGACATATTATTGTTATAATCGGTTGCAGGATTAGAACTTGAGCCTGGGACACTCATGCCAAGAGCTTCAATTGCAGTCGCCATTGTGTTTGCTGTATACATCCCGCCGCATGATCCTCTTGTAGGACATGAATTGCATTCTATTTCATGGAGATCCTCTTCAGTTATTTTGCCTGCGCTCCTTGCGCCGATAGCTTCAAATATGCTTACAACATCGAGTTTTTCTCCTTTATATTTTCCTGGAAGAATCGTTCCTCCGTACATTGTTACTCCGACTAGATCATTGCGTGCAAGAGGCATGAGTGCTCCGGGTATTGTCTTATCGCAGCCTGAGATTGTTATGGCTCCGTCTGCGGCATAGGCTTCTGTCATCATTTCTATGCAGTCTGCAATCAGATCCCTGCTTGGCAAAGAGAATTTCATCCCTTCCATCCCCATTGATTCGCCGTCTGTGACAACAGGAGTTCCGAAGATATAGGGCTTTCCTGATCTTTTTTCTATTTCATTAAATATAACCTGCCCTAATTCAAAGACCATGGCATTGCAAGGCGTAATATTAGTATAGGGAGTTGCAACTGCAACAATAGGCTTTTGGAAATCCTCATCCTTAAATCCTACAGCGCGCATCATTGCCCTTGCCGCTGCCCTTTTCATCCAGTCACTTGTGCCTTTTGTTCCTGTTAGTGCTGAACTTCTTATTTTCAGATTTTTCATTTTTAACACCTAAAAACACCTAAAAAATTAATCATTCATGATGTTCATTATTCGGCCACATAATCTTCCTGACCTCAAGGCCTGTAGTTTCAATCTTTGAATTTTTCAATTCTTCAAGCTCTCCATTGACTTTTTTGAACCCATGCTCTTTGTATTCCTGCATCCATTCTTTTGCGAATTCGCCTGACTGGATCTTATTTAATGAGTCTTTCATCCTTTTTTTAACGGATTCATCCATTATATATTTTCCCCTTGCAACTGCTCCTTTTCTTGCTGTCAAAGAAACTCTGTTTAGCATTCCGTAATTCCCGTATTTGTACGCAAGAGGTGCAATTAATCCATGCAATTCATGGTGCACTTCCCAATATGCAAGTATTGGATTATAGCCTGCTTCAACCAATGTATCAAAAGCATTCTTTACCATCCAGACAACTCCGCCGCATAAATCAACCTGCTCGCCAAATAGATCAGACTCTACCTCATCTTTGAAAGTAGTTTTTATAACTCCCGGCCTTGTCGCGCCTATTGCTTTTGCCATTGCGAAAATTTTATCCCATGCCTTTCCTGTGAAATCCTGCTCGACTGCGAGTAATGCAGGGACACCGAATCCTTTTTCATATTCTTCCCTTACGACAAAGCCAGGGCCTTTTGGCGCTATCATCGCAACATCAACAAAATCAGGCGGAACAACGCCTTTGAAATGGATGTTGAACCCGTGTGAAAAAACAAGCATCTGGCCTTTTTTCAAGTTAGGCTCTATATCTTTTTTGTATACTTCAGGCTGGGCAACATCTGCTATCAATAATTCAACAATGTCAGCTTTTTTTACTGCATCAGAAATCTCAAACAATGTTTTTCCTTCTTTCCAACCATCATCCATGGCCTTTTTCCATGAATCCCCTGATTTCCTCAATCCTAATATTGTATTTACTCCGCTGTCCCTATAGCATAAGCTCTGTCCCCGTCCCTGGGATGCATAACCTATGACTGCAAGGGTCTTTCCATTAAGGTCTGATTTAATATCAGAATCCTGGAATAATTCTGCAACAACTTTTCCTTTTGTATCTTTTATTTGTTTTGGCATTTTTCCCTCCTAATTGAATAGCTTATCCAGATTATCATTTGATAAAAGCTTATCTTTCAAACCTATTTTAAACATTTTCCCTTTTTTTATCATCATCACATTCTTGATTTCAGGGACTATCTCATCAAAATGATGCGTCACATAAATCACATTTGTTTTTCTTGAATTGCATATCTTTGATACTGAAGATAGTAATGTTTTCCTTGCTTTCATATCAAGGCTTGTGCAGGGTTCATCTAATATGAGCAAAATCGGATCTGCCATGAGTGCCCTTGCAATTAATATCTTTTGCTTTTCTCCCTGAGAGGTTAGATTAAATCTCCTTTCTTTCAGATAAGCAGCATCTAAAAATTCCAATAAGCTTTCTGCTTTTTTTATGTCTTTAGCTGTTATTTTTTCATAGACGCCGAAGCTCGCATGCTTCCCAGATATGGCAACATCAATAACTTTTTCATTTGCAGGTATCTTTTCAAGCAGGTATGTTGTTACCCAGCCTATTTTTTTCCTCAGTTCCCTGATGTCTGTCTTACCTAACTCTTCCCCTAATATCATTATCTCTCCGCTTGTGGGCCACATGTAGCCTGAAATTATCTTAAGGAGCGTTGTCTTGCCTGAGCCGTTAGGCCCTATTAATGCCCAGTTTTCATTTTCTTTGATTTTCCATGATATGTTCTGAAGTATTGCAGAATCATCATTATACAGCGAGCAATTCTTTAGCTCAATACAGTTTTTCTGCAATCAGATCCCCCATTTGTTTTGTAGTAACCTGGATGCATCCTTTTTCCATGATATCAATCGTCCTGTTTTTTTCAATGACACGGATGATTGCATCTTCGATTTCCATGTAGATATCATCTCTCTTAAAAGAATATTTCATCATCATTGCTGCTGACATTATCTGGGCGATAGGGTTAGCAATTCCCTTTCCTGCGATGTCAGGGGCACTTCCTCCTGCAGGCTCATACATGCCAAAATCTTTTTCATTGAGAGATGCTGAAGGCATCATTCCTATGCTACCTGTTATCATAGCAGCCTCATCTGATAAGATGTCTCCGAACATATTTGTCGTGACAATGACATCGAAATCATGAGGATTTTTTATAAGTTGCATTGCAGCATTATCAACATACATGAAATTCAATGCAATCTGTGGATATTTTTTTGAAACTTCAGTAACATATTTCCTGAAAAGAACACTTGTCGCAAGGACATTTGACTTATCAACACACGTTACTTTTCTTTTTCTTTTCATTGCAGCCTCAAACGCAACTTTGGCAATCCTCTCTACCTCATTTCTTTTATATTCCATAGCATCAAAGGCATAATCATCAGTAATTTTTTTCTCTCCGAAATAACAGTCACCTGTAAGCTCTCTTACTATAAGCATGTCAAATCCATCCTTGACAATTTCATTTTTTATCGGCGAAATGTTCGCAATTGGTTTATAGCATATTGCAGGCCTGAGATTTGCAAAAAAGTTGAAGTGCTTCCTTAGTCCAAGCAATGCAACTTTCTCTACTCTCCCTTCCTTAGGCAGGTCGTCCCATTTAGGGCCACCTATACTGCCAAATAAGATAGCACTGCTTTTTTCGCAGATTTCTATTGTCTGTTTGGGAAGCGCACTCTTATATTTGTCATATGCAATCCCTCCGACATCCTCAAAATTAAATTCGAAATTTAGGCTGTGTTTTTTTGAAACTATTTTTAATATCTTTATTGCTTCATCCATTACTTCTGGGCCTATACCGTCTCCTGGAAGGACAGCAATCTTTAATTTATTCGCCAATAGTAGTCACCATTCAATATCACCAAGTATAAGGCAGAGCTTTTTCAACTGCCACTATTTTTTTTTCATTTTCAATCATCATAGATAGTGAGTCATAAGTTCCTTCAAGAAGCGCCTTTTGTGATGAAGGGCTCATTTCAAAATTTTCCGTAATGCCATTATAAGTTATTGATTTATGAATAATATAAACCTGAATTTCTTCGCCAGGATTTTTTTGAATATAATCCATCAAGCTATCAACTTGTTTTTTTGTTCCTGTAAGTATTGGTATTCCCAAATTGCCTGAATTTACTGCAAATATCTCTCCGAAAGACTCCCCTATAATTGCCTTTATTCCGAACCTCATCAATGACTGGGGAGCATGTTCTCTTGATGAGCCGCAGCCGAAATTCTTGTTTACAACTAATATCTCTGCACCTTTATATTTTTCATCATTAAATGGATGCTCTTTCTTATTTGCGTTTGCATCAAACCTCTCATCAAAAAATGCATATTTACCCATGTTTTCAAATGTGATCTCTTTTAAGAACCTTGCAGGTATTATCCTGTCTGTGTCAATATCATCTCCTCTGATTACAATACCCCTTCCATTAAGCTTTGTTATTTTTTCCATTTTATGCAAATATCTTCTCCATTTTATATGCTCTCGGCAACCCTGTCATGGAGATGAATAACTCTCCTAATTCTCTTTTTCTGCCTGCGTCAATCGCTTCAAGCTTTGATATTTGCTCAATTAGCTCGATTCCGCGTGTCAATAACTCAAGATTATATAGATATGCATTGTAGGATATCCCACTGAATAATTCACTAGCGATTTCAAAGCCTGGAAAAAACAATTCTTTTTTACCCTTCATTGTCAGGATATCATATATTTTTTGGAGATTATTTATGACCTCATGATAATCCCTATAAAATTCATTGAATGCAGAAACAAATCTATTCTGCAAGTGCTCGATATTTTTTTCCGCTCCATGATATGAAAGGCATCTTGCAAGCAATCCTAACGTTATGTGATAAAACTGAGTTTTTCTCTTAATGTCAAATAAAAGATTCAGGTTTTCATGGCTGGATTGCTCAGTTGCATGATTATAATCTATATCTACACTTGAGATCACTAGTTTATTTCTGACAGCATCCAGCAATGGGATGAAAAGTGTATTCCATGCATCTCCATAGCCTTTTGGATCATACTCATAAAAATAATGAGCATGCTCTCTTTTCATTGTCCTAATTCCGCTCCATACATCCAAATCAGCCCCTGTCAAAGCTCTCCAAAATTTATTACCTATTGTTTCTTCAAATGCCTGTGTCACCGGGTATGTCTTAGCTAAATCTCCTCTATTTGGTACTACAATATCTGCACTATTGTTTTGCAAAGGTTCTACCATTTTTTCTATTTCATCCACTACTGATGGTTTTTCTAAGTCAAAAACCACAATAAATTTTTTTTGAGAATCAAAACCAGTCCTGATAGCCTGCCTTTTTCCAGGTCCCATACCAGGTGAAGATTCATCTTGTTTAATATAATGGATTTTATCACCAATACTCATTAGCTCATCAACAAACGAATTGTATGAACCGCCATCTACTACATATAGCTCTATTCCTTTTTGTTGGGCTAATTTTGCAGTTCTTAATGAAAGATCAGACCTTACTTTATCACTTTGAGAATTCTCATTAGGAAAATAAGTGGTTGCGACCAATACAACGTCATCTAAGCTCATTGGAGCATTTCCCTCACATCAACAATCTTTCCTGATATTGCAGCTGCTGCAACCATTGCCGGGCTCATTAGTATTGTTCTTCCTGTCGGGCTTCCCATTCTTCCTATAAAATTCCTGTTTGAAGTTGATACGCATAATTCATCGCCGATTAACTTATCAGGGTTCATGCCGAGGCACATAGAACAGCCTGCGCTCCTCCATTCAAATCCCGCATCAAGAAATATCTTGTCTATGCCTTCAGCCTCAGCTGCTTTTGCTACCTGCTCTGAACCTGGCACAACAATTGCTTTTATTCCATCTGCTCTTCTTTTTCCTTTTACAATTTTTGCAGCTTCTCTTAGATCAGATATCCTGCTGTTTGTGCATGACCCTATGAATGCGACATTTATTTTTGCATCCATTATATTTTCTCCGGGAGATAATTTCATATGCCTATATGCAAGCGCTAATTCTTTATCGTCTCCAGATTCAGGCATTGTTTCTGTGATGCCGATGCTCTGTCCCGGATTTATGCCGAAGGTCAATGTCGGCTCTATCTTATTTCCGTCAATATATATAGTGTCATCATAAAAAGAATTCTCATCTGATGCAATAGACCTCCAGAATCTTGTGGCTTTATCAAATTCATTGATTTTAGGAGCGTATTCTCTTCCCTTAACATAATTAAATGTTGTCTCATCAGGATTGACATATCCGCACCTTGCCCCGCCTTCAATAGACATGTTACATATCGTCATCCTTTCTTCCATGCTCATATTTTTTACAACTTCTCCTGAATATTCATAGGCATATCCTATCCCTCCTTTTACTCCGAGGACTCGTATGATATGCAAAATCACATCTTTCGCATAGACTCCATTTTGCAGTTTCCCATTTACAATAATTTTTCTTACTTTCGGCTTATTCATTGCAATGCACTGTGTGCTTAACACATCTCTTACCTGTGTTGTCCCTATCCCAAAAGCAATTGATCCGAATGCTCCATGGGTGCTTGTGTGAGAGTCCCCGCAGGCAATAGTCATCCCTGGCTGCGTCAATCCAAGTTCAGGTCCTATGATATGGACAATACCCTGCTTCCCGCTCCCGACTTCAAAGAATTTTATTCCATATTCAAGGACATTTTTCTCAAGGGCATTTGTCATTATTTCAGCAAGCTTATCCTTGTATGGCCTCTGTTTAGAATCAGTCGGAACTATATGGTCAATTGTTGCAAAAGTCCTTTTTGGATATTTGACTCTTAAGCCTCTTTCTTTCATCATCTGGAAAGCCTGGGGAGTTGTCACCTCGTGGATAAGATGCAGGCCTATGAATAATTGAGTCTCTCCTGTAGGAAGATCTGCTACTTTATGCATATCCCAGACTTTGTCAAAAAGATTTTTTCCGCTCATTGTTTTAATTATTTTTTGATATTTTGTTTGATGTATTTCTGAAGTTTTTGCGCACGCTACCAAGGACAGCAGACGGTCAACTTCGTTGACCTACGCGACAGCCCGCAATCCTTATCAGCATTGATGGGGATAGTGCCCATAAAGGGCACGTTGGCTTTACGCCAACTCTTTTTGCTAAAGCTTTTATAAAAGCTTTGGGCCCATCCCCAGTCGCATCTGCGTCATTGTGTATGCGGCGAAGGAGGGCATTCATGAGAAGCCCGAACAGGACAATTTCATCAGAAATTGGCCGTAGCACCGCATTAAATAAAATCATATCCTTTCTTTTGCTTTTACTCAGGTGCGTTTTTATCCTTCTTCTTTTTCACAGCCTCAAAATTTATCGTGCTCCTGGACATGGCAGTTATGCCTGTCCTCGCTATCTCTTTCAGATTGTTTTTCACAAGCTGAAGAAATGCGTCTATCTTGTCAGGCTTTCCGACCATCTCCACTATGACTTCTTCAGGTGTAATATTTACTATCCTTGCCCTGTATGCGTTGCAATAATTCATGACTTTATTCTGGACCTCGACATCATCTGTCCTTATTTTTATCAGAGCCAGGTCCCTGAAGATCGATGTCTCCTTGGGAAGGTCGGACACTTTGATGACGTCGATGAGCTTGTTGAGCTGCTTGACTATCTGCTCGTATATCTTATCGTCCCCCTGGAAGGAGATTGTGATCCTACTTACATCAGGGATGGTCGAGCTGCCTACTGTTATTGTAGATATGTTGAAGTTCCTCTTCAAGAAGAGATTCGCTATCCTTGCGAGGACTCCTGGCTCGTCATGCACGAGAAGAGCTACGGTGTGATAGTGCGGATCCAATGTTTTTTTTGCATCATCATACATTTTATTTCACCTGGTCCCATGTCTGCTTGAATACTGTCCTTCCCCCGATTATTTGCTGGAGGCTTTTTCCTGATGGAAGCATAGGAAGTATGTTCTCTTCTTTTTCAACTAGGACATCTACGACAAAAGTTTCATCGCTTTTTCTGGCTTGCTTAAGGGCGTCTAAAAACTCTGATTCCCTTGTGACTGTTGCGCCTGATAATCTATATGCCTCAGCAACTTTTACAAAATCAGGGTTTCCGCTCTCAAATTCTACTCCTGAATATTTTTTCTTCTGAAATAGTTCAAGCCATTGCCTCACCATTCCTAGATATCCGTTGTTCATGATTAAGGGTGTTGCCTTAATATTATATTGTTTTGCAGTAGCAAGCTCCTGTATTGTCATCTGAAATGAACCATCCCCATCAAGGTCATAGACTTCGCAGTCAGGCTTTGCGACTTTTGCGCCTAATGCTGCAGGGAATCCGTATCCCATTGTCCCTGCGCCTCCTGATGTTATCCATGTCCTAGGATTCTTGAACCTCAGATAATGCTCGCCAAACATCTGGTGCTGGCCAACTCCTGTCATCACAATATCTGTATCCTGCTTGAATTTGTTGAATATCGTAAGGATTTTTGCCTGGGTCATCTCTTTCATGTCCCTCTCTTCTGCGGCATGTGTCATCTCTTTTAATTCATCAAGTTTTTTTATCCATTCTGAATTTTTGTTTTCCCTCTTTCCTGCAATTTGCACAAAAACTTCTAAAAGCATTTTCAGGACTGACTTTGCATCTCCCACTATCGGGACATCTACTTTTACGTTTTTCCCGATTTCACTTGGGTCAATATCTGCATGTATGACTTTTGCGCCTTTGGCAAAGACCTTCAAATCTCCTGTAATCCTGTCTGAAAACCTGCATCCTATCGCTATCATGCAGTCTGCATTGATTGCTGCGTAATTTGCATATTCCTCTCCGTGCATGCCAGTAACTCCGAGAGAGAGCGGATGGTTTTCCGGGAAAATGCCCTTGCCCATCGTTGTCGTGCTTACAGGGATAAATGTTGCATTCACGAATTTCACAAGGTCATCCTGCGCCCCTGATATGATGCATCCTCCTCCTGCAATTATGAGAGGCCTCTCTGATTTAAGGATGAGCTCTATTGCTTTTTTCACAGTGACAGGATTCGGGATTATTGTCGGCTGGTAAGAAGGGATATGGACATCGTCAGGAATTGTCCCGTTCACTTCTGCATTCTGGATATCTTTAGGAAGATCGATATATACCGGCCCAGGCCTTCCCTGTGTAGAGATCTTGAAGGCCTTCATAATTGTCTCTGCTATCTTTTCTGGGTTTGTTATCTGGAAATTGTGCTTTGTGATAGGCATAGTTATACCCATCATGTCTGTCTCCTGAAATGCATCCCCTCCAACTAGAGATGTTGGAACCTGGCCGCCCATCGCTATCATGGGCGTAGAGTCCATGTATGCGTCCATTATTCCTGTGACAAGGTTTGTACCTCCTGGTCCTGATGTCGAGACAGCAACTCCAGGCCTTCCTGTAACTCTTGCAAAGCCCGCAGCCATGTGGGTCGCTCCCTGCTCGTGCCTGCACATTATAGTCCTTATAGAATCTTTGTAATCATATAATGTGTCATAGAAAGGAATTATTGCTCCTCCTGTGACTCCGAAAACATCTTTCACTCCCTGCTTTTGCAGGCACTTCACGATAACTTCCGAGCCTTTCATCCTGATTCACCATTCTTGTTTTTTTTCCTGTCAAAATAGATTGCCTTGTTGGCCGCCTTGATGATGGCTTTGACAGATGCCATTATTACATCTTCATCAACAGCTTCTGATACAAAAATATTTTTTTCCTTGTCTTCGACTTTTATGGCGACATTCGCAAGGGCATTCGTACCGCCTGTTATCGCCCTGAGATTGTATTCCTTGAGTGTTATTGAATCGCCTATAAGCGCCTTTATCGCATTGGATGCTGCATCGACCGGGCCGACACCTATGCCTGTGCCTATCTTTTTTGTTCCATCAATCATCAAACCTACTGTCGAGCTTGGCGTTATCCTGTTCCCTGTTATCACAGAGAACTCATCAAGCCTTATTATGTCTTCCTGGTCTGAGAGATTGTGAAGCATGTCCAAAGCAAGAGCAATGATATCTTCTTTCTCGACTTCTTTTTCTTTGTCGCTCAGGCTCTTGACTTTCTCCATCAAGATATTTATCATCCTGTCATCCATCTCTAGGCCTGATCCTTTCAGGACAAGAGTTAGCGCATGTTTCCCTGAAAGCTTTCCGATTACAATATTATCTCCGACCCAGCCGACATCTTCTTTTGAAAGTATCTCATAAGTATCTTTATTTGAGATTACTCCATGCTGGTGTATTCCTGATTCATGGGAGAATGCATTCTTTCCAATTATTGCCTTGTTCTTCTGGATCTGCATCCCTGTAAGCCTTGATATAAGCTGGCTTGTCGCAAAAAGCTCTTTTGTGTTTATCTCAGTAAATGCATCATAATATTCTTTCCTTGTCTTGATTGCCATTATGACTTCTTCAAGCGCAGTGTTTCCGGCTCTCTCACCTATCCCGTTTATTGTCCCTTCGACTTGTGTTGCTCCGTTCTTTATTCCTGCTAGTGAATTTGCAACTGACAATCCAAGATCATCGTGGCAATGGACACTGATATTCACTCCTTTTATATTCGGGATTTTTTCTAATACATATTTTATCCTGTTTCCGTATTCTTCAGGCTGGGCATATCCGACTGTGTCGGGGATGTTTATTGTAGTTGCTCCTGCACTAACTGCCTCTTCAATTACTTTGCACATGAAATCAATGTTGCTCCTGGATGCATCTTCAGGGGAAAATTCAATGTCATCTGTGAATTTTTTTGCATATTTTACTCCTGTTCTTGCCATCTCTTTTATTTCATCTTCTGTCTTCTTGAGCTTGTAATCCATATGAACTTTAGAGGTTGCAACAAAAATATGTATCCTTGATCTTTCAGCATTTTTCAGTGCTGAGCCTGCTGCATCGATATCTTTAAAAAGAGTCCTTGCAAGACCGCAGATTACAGGTTTTTTCACTTGCTCGCTGATTAATTTCACTGCATCATACGACCCCTGAGAAGCGACAGGAAATCCTGCTTCGATGATGTCTACATTTAATTTTTCAAGCTGCTTTGCTATCATTAATTTATCATTAATAGAAATATTTACTCCTGGGCTTTGCTCGCCATCCCTTAAAGTAGTTTCAAATATAAAAACGCGCTTCAATTTTTCCACCTTGATTGTTTTTTGTTCATTTTGATAAATATATTTTTAGAAACAATGAATCAGCCCCGTTTAGAAAAGAAGCAGGGCTTATAAGACCAAAATAACAATAACTAGAAGCAATAACAATAATTTAACATTACTTTGTGTTAATGACATGATTTTAGTGTAAAAGATAATTATATATAAAGTTTACTTATTTTTTGGAGTTGTGCACTTTTATGTTTTTGTATTTTTCTTTCCTGACGGCAGACGGTCATTTTTCTATCAAAAATACCCTATGTGCCACTCCGCAGGAGCCTTCCCTCGGCACATCTGCGTCAAGAAAAATACTTTTTTGAAATCTGCACAACTCCAGTGATTCACTGGCCTAGTCCAAGTCATAAAGAGAAAATAAAAAAGATTGTAGACGATAGCCCTAATATACATCTGCTTTAGCAGATAAAAGAGTTTTTTTAGGACATTCTATAGTTTGCTCCACTCCCAAATGACTCTAGTCATCTCATCGCCATCTATTTCCACGAGCGGAGTACTCATTTCGATTTTTTCTGCTATTTTATCACACCTTTAAATTTTTAAATTTAAATTATACTAAACAAACTAGATTTTATTTATATAGTTTACTATTAAGAAATAGTTAAAATAAATTCTAGTCAACGCGATAAATAATTGCTAGGACTGAGCATAAAAAAATATCCTTTAAGGAATTGTTCAATTCCGACTTTCAATCCGTCTATGGATTGAAAGAAGTTGTTATTTGTTAC
>Ga0247727_10006246_pt1 | contig 23556 bp, 16 predicted proteins | sample WisWelCaveWW1625_FD_202498 | JGI IMG/M metagenome (GOLD analysis project Ga0247727, IMG submission 202498) | Biofilm microbial communities from Wishing Well Cave, Virginia, United States - WW16-25 | ecosystem: Environmental > Aquatic > Deep subsurface > Groundwater > Cave microbial mat | place...
AGTAATGGAGTGTTGGATCAATGGATTAATGGAGCATAGTGCGGAGCGAATGGCGGAAGCGAAAAACCGCTATGCTCTTTGCGATCCGCGTCTTCACATTGATCCATCAATCCAATAATCCATCACTCGAGACTGAACTTTATCTGGATTCCTTGAATATCCATGACTCTTTCAACGGTTACAACTCACGCGCGGCCGCTGCCGCCGCCGCTCAAATGGGCGGGCGGAAAACGCTGGCTACTCCCCCACCTTCGCCCAATTTGGGAAAGCCATCAGCATCGCCGGCTGGTGGAACCGTTTTGCGGCGGGCTGGCGATTGCTTTGGGCTTGCGGCCACAACGCGCGCTGCTTAACGACATCAATCCCCACGCCATCAATTTTTATCATAAGCTGCAAAAGGGGTTGAAAGCCAGCATCGACATGCGCAACGACAAAGATTTGTTTTACGAACATCGCGATGAATTCAACCGGCTGATTGCAAATGGAAAACATAGCAGCAAAAAAGCCGCGGAAATTTTCTACTACCTCAATCGCACCGGCTACAACGGACTCTGCCGCTTCAATCGCAGCGGGGAATTCAATGTACCGTTTGGAAGCTACAAAGTCATCAACTATGTTCGGGATTTCTCGGCCTACAAAAAAGTTCTGTCGAAGTGGGATTTTTCGAACCTCGATTTCGAAGAATTGCCGGTTGAGTCCGATGATTTCATCTACGCCGATCCGCCGTACGACGTGGAATTCCGCCAATACGCGCGTGAAGGCTTCGAATGGGATGATCAGGTTCGGTTGGCGAAGTGGTTAACACAACATCCCGGGCCGGTAGTAGCGTCCAATCAAGCTACAGATCGAATTCTAAAATTGTATCGCAAACTGGGATTTCAAATTACGATTTTGAACGGCCCGCGCATGATAAGTTGCACCGGCGACCGCTCGCCAGCCAAAGAAATGTTAGCCGTTCGCGGAGCGGAATAATCATGGCGACGCGGGATACACGAACCGGCAACGTTCTTGAAAACATGGCTCTCCATTCTTTGCAATTGGGTGGTTATTCGTGCTCGATTCAGCAAGTTATTGGCAACAGGCCCGGTGGCCGAAAACATAAAATCGATATCGTAGCCAACAAAGATGCTAGAGCCATTCTGATCTCCCTGAAATGGCAGCAGGTCTCCGGAACCGCAGAGCAAAAAGTCCCATTTGAAGTGATTTGCCTGGCGGAAGCCGTGAGAAATAGCGGCGGAATGTTCAGCAAGGCCTATTTGGTTTTGGGCGGCGAAGGCTGGACGCTGCGCGACTTTTACGTCGGCGGCGGCTTACAGCAACATCTGACGCATTCCGAACTGGTTGAGATTTTGACTCTCGAAAAATTCGTCGCGCGCGCCAACAGCGGCGGCTTGTGATTTTTCAAAAAAACGGATCAAACACCGTTTGAAACGGTGTTTGATCCACTACCGAAAAGACTCTTACCAAAAAGACTGGCGAGGCCTTTATGATTCGAGACATCAAAACCTGTCTTCTGATTTTTCTTCTGCTAATCTCAACCACATCCCTTCGCGCTCAAACTTTCCAAGACTTCGTCACACGCGTCAACTCGGCGCCCGAGGCCCAGCGCACAGCCATCGTCGATAGCTTCATGACCGCGGCCGGGGCGTTTCCGTTTATCGAACAGGATACGCTGGCGCACTACATTTATCGCGGCGCCGTCAACTCTGTGGGCGTCCCCGGCGATGCCAACGGCTGGAATCCCAGCGCCTTTGTGATGACCCGGCTTGCCACCACTAACTTCTGGCATCACACGCAGGTGTTCGAATCTGATGCCCGGCTCGACTACAAGTTAGTGCTCGACGGCAGCAACTGGATTCTCGACCCCCGCAATCCGAATCAGGTTTCGGGCGGGTTTGGACCCAACTCCGAGCTGCGCATGCCGGATTACGTTCCACCCGCAGAAATTGTAGTCAACGCCGCCATTCCCCACGGCGCGCTTCGCGACACCACTTTTTTCAGCACCAACATGAACAACTCCCGCACCGTACGCGTTTACACGCCTCCGTTTTATGACTCGACAAGCCAGCGTTACCCGGTAATTCTGTTCCACGATGGTCTCGATTACGTTTCGCTGGCAAAGGCCAACGTGGTCATCGACAACCTGATTGCGCAAAACCGCATCGAGCCGATCATCGCGGTGTTCGTGCCGGCCAATTCCGCGCGTCGCCACGAGGAGTACGCCACCACTTTGCAGGTCGCGTTCACCAAGTTTATCGTCGAAGAAATCATGCCCTGGGTGGATCGCCGTTATCGCACGCAGACCGATCCCGCTTCTCGCGCCGTGATTGGCGCTTCCGATGGCGGCAACATCTCCCTGTGGCTCGGACTCAATCATCCCGAAGTGTTTGGCAACGTGGCGGCGCAATCCAGCAACGTGGAATCCAACGTGCACAGCGGTTTCGAAGGCAGCCCCAAATTGAATTTGAAGATCTACCTCGATCTTGGCACCTACGACATTCCGGTCCTGTTGCCACGGGTGCGAAATCTCGTCCCAGTGATAGAATCGAAAAGCTACGAGGTTCAATATATCGAATTTCACGATGGCCACAGTTGGGGCAACTGGCGCGGCCACATCGACAACGCGCTGGAGATGTTCTTCCCCAGCACCGCAACGCCGGTGGCAATCGATGAGCCACTGCCGAAAAAATTTGAACTGCTACAAAATTATCCCAACCCGTTTCCACAAAGCGGATCCGCTTTTGCGGACAATCCTTCCACCACTATTGGATTCTCTCTCGCTCGCAGCTCAACGGCGCGCTTGGAAATTTATAATTTACGCGGCCAGAAAACCACGACCCTTCTTCACCAATATTTACCAGCCGGCAGCTACTCAGTTGTTTGGGACAGCCGAGATGTTAGCGGCGTGTTGGCGCCGAGCGGAGTATTCATCTATCGTCTCGCGGTTGATGGTCAAGCTGCAGGAGTGAAAAAGATGATTTTGATAAGGTAGGGGCGAATCGGGTTCGTCTCCTTGCATCTTTTCTCAAATCTGCAATTTTCCCGTTGTATTTCTTTCTCGTTTTTGATAATTTGTGCACGTGCAGCGTATCCTCACTCGACAATTTCTCGACATCGCCGGCGGCATCATCGTGGCGTTGAACCCCAAAGGTGAGATCATTCTGATCAACAAAAAGGGTTGCAGCATACTGGGGTACACAGAAAGTAAGCTATTGGGCAGCAATTGGTTTGACTTCTGCATCCCACAAAAACACCGCGCCGAAGTGAACGCCACTTTCGACAAAATCATTCGCGGCGAGTTAGCTGCCGTGGAGCAGTACGAGAATCCCGTGCTCACCAAATCCGGCCAAGAACGGTTTATCACCTGGACGAACAGCCTGCTCACCGACGAAAATGGCGATACTATCGGCACGCTCAGCTCAGGGCTGGATATCACCGAGCGCAAACAAATGGAAGAATCGCTGCGGGAAACGACAGCCCATCTGCGCGCCATCGTGAATACTGCGGTGGATGGCATCATTACGATTAACGAAAGCGGAGCTATAGAGTCGGTAAATTCATCAGTGGAAGAGTTGTTCGGTTACACCGCCGAGGAACTAGTTGGCCGCAACGTAACCGTCCTCATGCCTTCTCCCTATCGCGAAGAACACAATTCCTACATCGCAAATTACACCAGAACTGGCAAGAAAAAAATAATCGGTATCGGTCGCGAGACTGTTGGCCAGCGCAAAGACGGCTCGACGTTTCCGCTTCGCCTGTCGGTGAGCGAATTCATGATCGGAAGCCACCGGAAGTTCACCGGCATCGTACATGATATTTCGGAACAACAGGTGTTGCAGAATCAAATTTTGCAAAGCGAACGGCTCGCTATCATAGGAAAAATGGCCGCCAAAGTAGCCCACGAAATCCGCAACCCACTATCCTCCATCAGCCTGAATGCCGAGATGCTGCAAGACGAAATCTCTGCCTACGACTGCAACGACACCAGCGAGGCCACCTCGTTGCTCAAGTCCATCATTCGCGAAATCGATCGCGTGAGCGCCCTCACCGATGAATATCTGCAGTTCTCTCGGATGCCAGTGTCGCAGCCTATGAAAGCCAACTTTGATGAGTTAATTCGGGATATGAAAGAATCTCTGGAGGGCGAGCTCAAACAAAAGAAAATTGATTTTATTTTTCGCCCGGCATCGCACCCACTGCGGGTGCGGATTGACCGCGGACAGTTCCGACGGGCGCTGCTGAATATCATTCGCAATGCCATCGAGGCCATGCCGCACGGCGGCAAAATTGACATTAGAGCCGAACAGAGAAACGAGAAAGCTATTCTGCATATCCAGGATAGCGGCGCGGGCATCCCAGAAGAAATGGTCGACAAAATTTTTGACCCCTTTTTCACAACGAAAGACTTCGGTACTGGTCTGGGACTGGCGGTGACCCAACAAGTGGTTAGCGAGCACGGCGGCCAAATCACCTGCAGCAGCAAGCTTGGCTCGGGCACGACTTTTTCAATAGAGCTGCCGTCAGAAACCAAGTGAGATTACTGCCTCTTAGACCGAATCTGCACGATAAACAGAGCGGATTAATGGAGTATTGATTGATGGATCAAACATTTTCTATCCAGTCATCAGTGTTCTAATTTTATAAAATGAGGTGATGGATTGCAGGCAAAATCGGTTTTAATCGTTGATGACGAAACCAGTGTTCGGGAATCTATGGAAAAAGTGCTGAAAAGGGCCGGCTATTCCACTGCATCGGCTGGTTCTGGCAACGAGGCTAAAGTTGAATTGTCGAAGCGGCCATTCGATGTCGTGCTTTCAGATTTGATGATGCCCGACGGCGATGGCTTCGAACTGCTGCGAGATATCAAAAAAAAATTCCCTACCGTTGAAGTTATTTTGTTGACCGGCTACGGCACCATAGAAAAAGCGGTGGAGGCGATGAAAGAAGGGGCGTACGATTTCATCACCAAGCCGGTGAAGAAAGCAATCATTCTCAGTACAGTGGAACGCGCCATCGAGCACCAGAACCTGACGCAGGAAAACAAGTATCTGAAATCGCAATTGGGAAAGGCCGAGATTTACGATGAGATCATCGGCAAGAGCCAGTCCTTACGCGACGTGCTGGAAATGGTCGATCGCGTCGCGCCGCTGGTCTCTACCGTATTGATCACCGGCGCCAGCGGCACCGGCAAAGAGCTGATTGCCCGCACCATTCACAAAAAAAGTCCGCGCGCGAAAAAACGCTTCATGCCCATCAACTGCGCCGCCATTCCGGAAAATCTCATCGAGAGCGAATTGTTCGGGCATGTCAAGGGCGCATTCACCGGCGCGTTGCGGGACAAAAGTGGACTGTTCAAAGCCGCGGACGGCGGCACTATCTTTTTGGATGAAATCTCCAGTGTGCCTCTACCGTTACAGGCCAAACTCCTGCGCGCCATCGAGCTAAAAGAAATCCTGCCAGTCGGCAGCACCACCCCGGAAATCGTGGACGTGCGCATCATCGCCGCCACGAACAGAAACCTGGCCACCGAAGTCGACAAAGGGTTCTTCCGGGAAGACCTCTATTACAGATTGAACGTCATCGGCATCAACATCCCGCCGCTCAAAGAACGCAAAGAAGACGTCCCAGAATTGGTTGACTATTTTATTAAGATTCACAACGCTCAGCTCAACAAGCACACTCGCGCTGTGGAGCCCAACGTGATGAACATGCTCATCGATTACGAATGGAAGGGGAACGTCCGGGAGCTGGAAAACGCCATCGAGCGCGCCATCATTTTGTGTGACACACAAATGCTCACCCTCGACCATTTTCCACACATCAGTCCGCAGGGCTACGCTTCGCAAAAGAAAGACGCCGATCTGAAATCTTCCGTGCGCAGGTTCGAAGAAAATACCATTCTGCGCGCACTGGAAGCGGCGGGCCAGGACAAAAACAAAGCCGCAAAAATCCTGGGATTGAGCCTGTCTTCTCTTTATCGAAAACTGGCGGAGTTAGGGATCAAGTTGAAGGAATGATAGCTGCGTGGAATGAATTCCTCCGCTCTTTGTAACGAGTCGTTCCCCCAAGAAGAGAAAATTGTCATTTCGAGCGCAGCGAGAAATCTGGCGGAGAATAAATTCAGCGAATACGCTCTCAACTGATTCGCTTAATAATAGGTTCTGTGCCCCGCCAGATTTCTCACCTCGATAAAAAACGTCGAGATTCGAAATGACAAGTGTTTTTGGGTCGGTCGAAAAGGGTGGTGTTACTATTTTCCACTTGACTGGCTTTTGATCTCTTTGTTCAACTTCGCCAGTCGCACCAGCAGAGTTTCCAGTTGCCGGCTGTACACTTCCGGTGGCATCTGCGCTTTCTTCGCTTTCAAATCTTCGATTTGTTGTTCCAGTGCCATTTTTTCCAACAGCAACTTTTCGCCGGGAGACGCCTGGCCCGATTGCGATTTTTTGGCAACGGCTTGCCATTCAGCCGACACCGGCCCGAGATAGCTTCGGCTCGCCTGTTGGCCATCCGCGGCGGCATCCAACGTCAAGCTGCCTTTTCCGTCGCCGTTGTCGTCCAACAGCGGGTGTTCGGAGCGAATGCGGCGCTTTTCCTCGAACCATTTATCCTGCCTGTTCTTTGCAAAAGTGAACGCCTCGGCCATGCTGATGCGCTGGTCTTTATTGACATCGGCCTCCTCGGTTGACAGCGCGTCCAAAAAAAAATCCGCGAAATTGGTGGCGAAATGTTCCTGCCCACTTTTAGTTGCAGTGAGGATAACTCGTTCCGGCGCGCTGAGCCGTTCAATAAACGGCCCACTGGCGCTGGTGGTATTAACGATGATAGTTTTTTTTGCTGGAAGTTGGTCCAGCAGTTGCATGAAATCAATATCCCTCAGGTCCGCGCCCACAAGATTGAATTTGCACCAATCACCGTCGTAACTGCCGTGCCCAACCATGAAAACGAAAAGCTGGTCGTTTTCTTTCATGATATTCGCCAACTTCTGAAAAGCCTTTCGGATATTCTCGGCGGTGGCCTGAAAATCAATCTTTGCTGAATCCAATTCCGGTTTCTCGAACAGGTATAGGATGTTTTTCGGCTCGTAATAAAATCGTTCTCTCAACAAATTGTACATGCGGCTGGTTTGCTGCAAATACGTTTCGGTAAATTCCGGCTGCCCGCCGATGCCGCCGATGATGATGGCATAGCGATCACCGAAGAGAGTTGGTTGCGGCAAGGCGTTATGAAAAAGGAGTAAGGAGAAGACGATGGGCAACAAGCTTTTTACTTTCATGACTGTATCAAGTGAGGTTTGAATATAGCATGTCGACAAGGAATAATGAACGCCGAAGTTTTAATCGAGCTTCGATATTCGCTGTTGATTTTGGTTTAGGGTTACGATAAGCCTCTGCTCCTCCGCACAAACCACTCCACGCCCAGTAGCGCCACCGCCAGCAAAAACACCAGCGGCATGTCCCAGAGATCATACTCGACTAATTTCGAATAACTGCTTTCTCGGACCATAATCTCGTCCGCAAGATTTTTGGCTTCGTTCTGATGATAATATTTTCCGCCGCTGATCTCGGCAATTCTTTTTAACAGACCTGACTGCAATTGCGCGTTGGTAAACTCAGCTTTCGACTCTTCAACGAAAAACGCCGTCTGGGTTTTCCCCAGCAATTCGCCTTGAGTCGAATAGGCCGCGACGTCCACCACATACAGCCCCTGTTCTTCGGGATGAAACGATCCAATGTACTCAACTTTGCCGTTTGATGACCAATTGAATTGCACTTCGACGATTTTGCCCGAAGGAGTTGTCACCGTGGCTTTGATGCTGGCATCGTTGACATAGTTATACGTGCTGTCACGTACATCTATTTTGAGTGTGACTTGTTCAGAGGGCACGTACGATTCCTTGTCGGGATGCGCCTCAATAGGGCGCGGCGCTGACAGCGCCAGCCAGCGCAAAAGTTGCCGCCAGAACCGTTCGTGGCTCATGTCTTGATGCGGCATACCCATCTGCCAGTGCCATGAGCTTGAGGTTGCGAACGCCATGGTGCGGCCGCTGCCGTAGCGCTGCAGCGCAAGAATAATTTTCGGGTCCTGAAATTCACTCAAAGGGTGCACTGCCAAAATCGTCGCGCCGGGTTTTGCCCGCCCCAGCGAATTATAACCCTCGAGTTCCGGAAGATTATGCCAGAGGTTGGCGTTTTCAGATTCCACGGTGGAAAGCTGCATAATTGGGTGAGCCAGCCCTTCCGGCGTCAACACCAGTTTGTACTGATCTTTGAAGGTAAGATCGTTGTTGTTTCCAGCTCCGGTTTGGTACGGCAAATCCGCCGGCAGTAATTTCTCGATCGCAGTGTTGGCGTAGCCGCCCTGGCCAAAGGAATTGAATCCCCCTATCATCAAAAAGCCGCCGCCGCGTTGTGACACAAAGTCGAGAGTGTTTTCTAATTCTTGATTGCCAAAAAAATTGGCTTCGATGCTGCCAAAGATAATGGCGTCGTATTTGAATAGATCCGCTTTAGATTTAGGGTAGCCGTTCTTCAACTCATTCTCATTCCTGATGCCTTGGCGATAAAATTTATCGACGCCCGTGCGCAGCAGCGACACCATCTCGACGCTCTCGTCGCCGAACACCGCGCGGCGCAGGTATTTGAAATCTGTCCGCGGGTAGCCCTCGATGTACAAAATCCGCGCTTGCTTACTGCGGTTGTCAACCAGAAAACTCTTGCTGTTGTTTTCTTTGATGGCCTCGTTCTCTTTGGCTACCGCGTTCAACGAATAGCGCACAAAGCCGCGCTTGGTGGGAGAGAATTTCATGCTCACACGGGTGGCAGCGCCTTTTAGCTGCTCCGTCTGTCTCTTAACTATAGCGCCTTCTTCCCGCAGCTCCAATGCAATCGGTTTGTTGTCCAGGTTGTTGTTTTTGACGAGCGCAGAAATTTCGATCACTGAGTTTTCAATCGCCGATGGATTGGCCGTCACTTTTGCAACCTCGAGGTCTTCGGACTGTTCGCTGCCGATGCCAACCGCATAAACCGGCACGTTTTTGTTTTTCAGCAATGCCGCAGTTTCCAGTGGATCATCATCGCCGTTGTTGGCGCCGTCGGTCAACAACACCACGCCAGCCACGGCGGATTGATCTGCAAGATCGGCGGCAAACTTCAAGCTTTTGCCCAAATCCGAAACTGCGCCATCGGCGGTCGCGCCGCTCGTTTCCCGAAGATATTCCACCTCCGAAGAAAACTTGAAGGTCTGCAGCTTGAAACTTTTTCCCAGATCCGCCAACAAGCTCGCGTGCGCCGCATCGCCCAACAGATTGGATGCAAAATTCAGCCGTGTGGCTTGATGCGGGAGATCGCGGATCGACATGCTTTTGGAATCATCCAACAACACCACCAGCGAGCTTTTCTGGGGCACCACGGTAGTCACGGTCAAAATCGGCTCCAGCAGCGCAAACATCAGCAGAGCAATAACAATAGCTTTGATTGCGATGACGGTGGTTTTGAACCCCCTGCTGAGCTGCAACGTGGTTTTGCCATAAGCGGCCCAAACGGCGATCGCTAACATCATAACGATGCCGATTACCATCATCACTGAGGGAAAATTCTTAAACGCAAATCGGCCTTCGTGTATGACAACCGGGCTGTATTTTAGCAAAAATTCAAGCATAGTTGTGATGACAAAATTCATTAATGTATTGTGTCATTGCGAGGCGATTTTTGCCGAAGCAATCTCCATTGTAGGAGATCGCCACGCTCGCTTCGCTCGCTCGCGATGACATAAAAATCCATTCGTGCAATTCGTGGGTCACTTGGTTTTCGACAGCGACTCATAATATTTTTTGACGAGCTCTTCATACTCCGCCGGAATTTTTTCATCCCGCGCGAGAAATAATTTTTCTTTGTTTCGCAGCAAATCCAACTTTTGCGCGAGTTCGGCCTCAAGGGTCCGCAGCGGGTTCAGAACCTGCGCTTCAATTTCCGTCAATCGGTTGGGATCACCGCCAGCAAAATTCCGGACTACGCCCTGCAGATTTTGATGGACATTTTCGAGACGCCGGGAAAGCGACGTGTCAACTTCGATGGATTGCCGCAGCATCTCCAGATCTTTCAAGTTGCGCGCCAGTCCATTGTTCAACGCGTCCGATTGATCACGATCGAGCTTTTGCGGAGCTGTGCGCGACTCTTGGGGACCGGCCTGTGCGTTTTCTCTCCCCTGACCAGAAGTTTGCTCCCCGGTTTTTTCCGAACCTCCAGCCTCGCGTTTCAAATCCTGGACTTCTCTCTCTAAATTCTCCAGATTTTCGCGCACCCGGCGGGTTTGATCGAGGGCGAGATCGAGCTTCTCTTCCTCGGATTCCGCCAGGCCGCCGCGCATCCTCGTGAACTTTTCGCGCATACGTTCGAGCGTATTCTGAATGCCGCGCTCTGCCTGCGCCGCCGAATTCAACTGCTTTTCTTCCAGCAACTTTTGCGCGCTCTCCATTTTCTGCTCGAGATTGCTGCGCTCGAGATCTTGTGAAAATTTGCGGACGTCGCGGGTGACTTGATTTTTTGCCTCCTGCGCTTTTTCCGACAGCGATTGCAGAGCCTGTTTCGCGTCGGCCAGATCCTCTTGCAAGCGCTGCTGATCGTCACGCGCTTGCTGCAACTGTTCTTGGGATTGCTCGCCGCCGCGCGACAGCTTTTCAACATCTTCAGTCAACCGTTTCTGCGCGTCCGCCAGCTCGTGGAGCTGCTGATCGAGTGCGTCAAAGTTTTTGCGCAGCGATTCTTTTTGATTGCGCTGCAACGAATTTTCAAGGCGCTTTAAGTTATTCAAAGCTCGCTGGCCGGTCGCCGCCGCCTGCTCTGCATTCTGCTGGCGCAAGTTATTCGAGCTGTTGTTCATTTCGGATTCGGTGCGACGCAAGCTGTCCTGCACATCCCGCGGAATGCTCGCATTTTGCCGCTGCAGGCTCTGAACCTGCCGGCTCAACTCCTGCGTTTCCCGGCGCAATTCTTCCTGCTGCCGGCGCAATTCTTCGATCTGCCTTTTGCGCTCTTCCTCAGCCATCTGATTGCGCGCTAAATCGCGCAGACGTTGGTTGTACTGCTCCTGCCGCCGCGCCAGCTCTTTAACCTTCTCCAACGCCTCGTTGACTTCTTTTTCGCTCTGGTGCTGTTGGGCTTCGTTCAAAGTCTCGTATTTATTTTTGAGTTTATCCATCTCCTCATCAAAAAGCTGCGACAACTCATCGAGATTGGCGGCATCCCCCGCCCCAGACGCCTGCATGCGCTGCAGCTGCACCTCGGTGATTTCCGCTTCAGCGCGCAAAAGATTCTGATATGACTCGCGTTCCGGAGTGAGAGCCTCGCGAAGTTGATTCTCATTCAGTTTTTTTACGGCCGCGCTCATATGCTGGATTGCTTCAGAATAAAATTTCCCGATGCGGTCAGCCGACTCACCCGAGAGCATTGCCCGCTGCTCCATTTGCACCAGCGTGCCCTGTGTCACCTCAAGCAGATTCTTCTGGCTCTCAGACAAAACATTGACATTTTCGGACAATTCCGTCTCGGTCAACTTGTCTTTTCTGTTGAAGACTTTCCAGGTTGCAACGATGATATCCTTCTGAACCTGCGACAACCGGCCGCCGGCGCCGCTGCCGCCAGCGCCCATGCCTTCCTGCGAAAGCGGACGGAAGAATTCTTGCTCGAATGGGCGAATCTCGATGAACTGAATTTCGGTCGTCACCGGCGTCTGCGTTTTTGCGGTGGTTCGATCGTTGGCTTGCACGTAGTAGGTCAAAAAGTCGCCGGGTTGCACGTTCAAATCTTCGAGATAAAATAAATGGCCGGCGGCAAATTCCTGCAGCTCGTTGACGCGCTCACTTTTGGTTGATTTTCTAGGCAGCAGCGCCACCGATTGTTCATCGCTGCCGTTGACGGTATAAAATAAATTCAATGACGATAGCCCGTAATCATCCTGCACATGAATTTCCACTGGCGTTTCTTCCACCATGGTTGCCTTAACATCGCGGCCCGGCTTTTCGATGATCAGCACCGGCGCTTGATCGGGCAAGGCGTGCACGTAGTATTCCGATGGCGGGTCGTTGGAGAGGCCGTCGGTATCGGTGATCGAAATTTTGTAATAGGTGTCGGCATTTACGGTGAGCGACGCTGTCACCAGCGTGTCGGCAGTAACTATGGTGCGCAGCGCCTGGCTTTCGCCAAGATAAATTTGGCCATTCTGCAGTGGCTTGTCGGCGATGGCGGTGATCTTCACAGTCGTGCCTTCGGGCGCCCAGACATCGCCAGCGTCGATTTCGGTTCGGGGCTTTAAGCCGGTGTAAGAGGGATAAGTATAGCTGACATCGACGCGTTTGATCTGCGGGGCGTCATAAACATAGATCGAGAAAATTTCCGAAAGCCGAACGTCGGCTTTGGCGTAATATTTCGTCGGCTGCTGAACATCAAAAAAGCTAAAAAGAAATTGCCGAGCGCCGGCGGGATCCATTTCGCTTTTGTTCCAGGTGGAGTCGTCAGTCGAGTAATAAAGCGTGACACCCTCCGCCTCGAAATTCAGCGTTTCGACGCGGATTTCCTGGGGCGCGCCGCGCGCAATGCGTGCATTGCCCGGCGCCACCGCAAGTCGCGGCGAGAGATCGACCGTGGGAATTTTCCACGGCGTAAAAATGCGATCCGAATGACTGAGAAAATAATCCAATTTTGAGTACATCAAGGCGCCCACCAGCACCGCCAGAACGCCAGCCGTGGTGGCCCATAGCATCGAACTGTGAGCGTGCAGCGTTCGCGGCAGGTTGATCCCCTCGATGTGAAAACGGGCGTCATCCAACAGTTTGTCGAGAATTGGCTGCGAAATCCGCGGACTCTGCGATCCGCCCAATTCCACCGCCGTCACCAACCTATCCTCCAACTGCGGATGCTTTTCTTCGATGAAACGGGCCACCACATCGGCCGACGGCCTGTGTAGCAGCGGACGAACCAGCGCGAGAAAAAATGTAACCGCAACGACGACGCAACTCGCTACCAAAAAGAGGAGACGCGCAGTATTCCCTAATTGAAAGATAGTGTCGAAGAGAAATGTTATTGCCAGCGCCACGAGCGCAACGATGAAGACCATCGCGCTGCCTTTTAGCAAAATCAAGTTACGCCGGCGGCGAATTACCGCGCGAATGCGATCTAATAAAATCTTATTTTGTAGATTCATGATCAACTCGTGTTATGTTCTTTCGTACTCCGTAGGGCTGTCCAAAAAGGTACCTGTCATTGCGAGCGAAGCGAAGCAATCTCATGATTTTGTGCTCAAATTATGAGATTGCTTCGTCGCTAACGCTCCTCGCAATGACAATTTCCTTCCTTTTTGGACAGCCCCTACCTACAAAACTCAGCGATAGGTCCGGTTCGCCAACCAAGTCTCACCTAACAACAGCACGACTACACCCAATAGGGCCAGCCGCCATAATTTTTGACGGTTTTCCTGTTGTTGTTCAGAATTCGCTGACGAGACCGCCGCTATTTGACCGGCCACTTTGTTATCAACTACAAATTTATCTTGCAACTCTTCCGTTGCTAGCGGTGTCAGATCCGATTCGCGGGTATCGACGTTGACCGCAAACACCTCTTCTGACCGTTCGGGACGGGATTTTTTACGGTGAATTTCGTAAACACCGGCATCCTCGGTTTTATCGAATATCGCGCTTTCAATGGCCACTTCGCTGCCGGACGGCGTCCGCACCGACAGGCCGCTCTGTAATTCACGGTCAGAAAAATTCGGCAGCGACACCGGCTGCCCGACAAGATACGATTTCTGGCCCTTCCTTTCCGCCGATGCGTACTGCACGGTTTGGTAGAGCAGCGGCAAAAAAATCGCCTTCACTGGCAGATTGTTCCACTCAGTATCGATTGTCGAAGTAAAGAGTATCACTTTGCCATTGCCGATTTTTCGTTCCAGCAGCGCGGGTCCGCCATCATCGAAACGCGCGAGTACCGCTTCCGGCGAGATCGGGCTGACGTTGACGTACTGGTAAAACTGCGCGCTGCTCGGGTCGCCCTGGCCGGCATCGGCGAACATTCTGAAAATGGTGTGCTGGTAATCGATGTCCGTCATGATGACGCTGCTTTCGCGGTTGAGCGAAGCAAATGCCCGTCCGCTTACAACCGCCGGCGAAAGCTCGCGGAAGAGCTGGTTAAAAATCGTCGGGTTGATTTGATCACCCATGGTGATGATCAGGCCGCCGCCGTTACGAACGAAATAGGTCAGGCGCTCCACGACATTCCGGCTCGCTTCTTTGACGTTGGCAAGAAAAATAACCTGGTAATCGCTAAAATCATGCTGGCCGATATGGTGCGTCAGGATTGTGGTCAACGAGTATTTTGTCAGATCGGCGAGGTTGAGCGCGCGTTCCAAGAAAAACACCTCGTCCCGCGTTGCATCGCGCGAATTGGGTACACCATTCACCGCCAGAATCTTAGACTTCGCCGCGTTTTCCAAAACGAAATAGAAGCGGTCATCTTGAATGATGCTCTCCCCCTCGCATTGAATTTCCAGCGAACCAGCAACGTTGCCCTCCGGAAATTGCACGTTACTGAATCGCACAACATGGGTCTCCCCAGGCTCAAAGCTAAGCGTTTTTTGAGATTCCTTGCGACCGTTAAAAGAAAGGATCACATCGCCGCGTTTTTTGGCGCTGCCGAAATTTTTGATCCGAGCGAGCACATCACGGCGGCGGCCGCGATCACTTTTTGAGGGAACCAGCACCTCTTGCACCGCCAGGTTGGAAAATTCACTGTTCGGCACCGACAAAAATTCAACATGAATTCCAGGCTGCACTTTCCAGGTGAGATGGAAATTATCCATTCCCGTGGCTTGAAAATCCGAAATCAAATAGATTGTTTTCGATGCAACGGGCGATTCCATGAGCCGGGTTTCCGCCGCTTGAATTGCCCGCAAATAGTTGGTTCCCCGATTTGAGAGAACAGCCATTTCACTGAGCCGCGCGCCAAGGCTGCCAAAGTCTTTGTCGCTTTCCACGACCATTTCCACTTTTTCCGAAAACAGCATCAGCGCCACGTCGTCGCCGGGCTTAAAGGTGGTCAGCAGTTCTTTGGCCTTGGCAATGGCTGCGCCGAAACGGTTTTCATAACACATGCTGAACGATTGGTCAACCAAGATCACAGCGGCTTTGGGAACGCTGCCCCAAATCGGATTCGATTGGGCGTTCTCGAAAAAAGGCCGGGCAAAGGCGAGCGCAAGCAGCGCCACGGCAGCTATGCGCATCAGCAACAAAAGCAGTTGCTTCAGTTTTTGCGAACGAATTCTTTGGTTGGGATCGAGGGCCAAAAACCGTATAGCTGCAAACGGCAACTTGACAGCGCGGCTGCGCTTGATCAAATGAATAATCACCGGAACCGCTGCCGCAGCGAGTCCCCATAAAAAGACCGAATTCAAAAACGACAATCCAAACATCTTTTCAGCCCTTGCCGCTGCGATTCGAAAGATACGTGAAAAGCGCGAAATCCAGCGGCTTTGACGTGTTCAAAACCTCATAATCGATTTTAAGCAGACTGCATTCTTTTTTGAGATACTCCACATGGCGATTGAGATTTTTCAGATAGGTTTCCCGTACCAGGGTAGGGATAGTCAAAAACTGCGCCGGGCCTTCCATGTCGATAAACTTCGTGGCGTTCGTGAATGGAAAATTCAACTCGGTGTCATCCATGACGTGGAAGACGATGACATCGTGACCCTTGAAGCGAAAGTGCTGCAAACCATGCATAATCGCTTCCGGTTCATCGAGCAGATCAGAAATCAAAATCATGAGTCCTTTTTTGTTCAGCGTTTCGGCCAGTTGGTGCAACGGAATGGCGATGTCCGTTTGCTTCGCGGCGGTGACTTTTTCAAGATGGCGCAAGACCGACAACAGGTGTCCTTTCTTATGCCGCGACGGAACGAAATGATTGATCTCGCGATCGAAGGTCAGCAGGCCGACGGCGTCGCGCTGCTGAAAAATCATGTAACCCAGCGAAGCGGCGACGTACGAGGCATACTGCAGTTTCGTCAATCCGCCGCTGCCGTAATCCATAGAAGCGCTGGCGTCCAGCAAAATGTGGCAGCTCAAATTCGTCTCTTCCTCAAACTGCTTGAGATAATAACGATCGGAACGGGCAAACACTTTCCAGTCGATGAAGCGGGTGTCGTCGCCCGGCGTGTACTCGCGGTACTCAGCGAACTCCACGCTGAAGCCGCGGTAGGGGCTGCGGTGAAGTCCGGAGATAAATCCCTCGACTACGGTGCGGGCGCGCAACTCCATGCCCGAGAGTTTCGAGAGGATATTCGGATCGATGAATCGCAGTTGGTTTGACATTATGTACTCACAATTTTTACTCGTTTACTCGTTCCCAAGTTTTACTTGGGAACGGGATTGCACAAGAAGCTCTGCTTCGCAACACGTGTTGCTCATAATCCAGATTTCGGTTCTGGTACTAATTCCAACAACCGGTTGATGATATCCGCTGAGCTGATCTTTTCGGACTCGGCATAGAAATTGGTCAATATGCGATGGCGCAACACCGGCTGAGCCAGCGCTCGGATATCTTTAATGGAAACGTTGTAACGACCCTCCATGATGGCGCGGGCCTTAGCGCCCAAAATTAAATATTGCGATGCCCGGAGCCCTGCGCCCCAGCTCACCCAGTTCTTCACAAAGTCGGGGCAATTCTTATTAGTGGGCCGGCTGGCGCTCACGAGTCGTACGGCATACTGTGCCACTTGTTTGGAAAGCGGCACCCGGCGCACTACCTTCTGAAACCCCACAATTTCGCGGCCGGTGATAACGGCCTTTAAATCCGGAATGTAGTCAGAGGTTGTGGCGGTGACCACTTCCACTTCCTGCTCTTCCGGCAGGTAATCCATCACGATGTTGAACATGAAGCGATCGAGTTGGGCTTCGGGCAACGGATAGGTGCCCTCCAGCTCGATAGGGTTTTGCGTAGCCAGCACGAAAAACGGCTCTTGCAATATGTAGGTTTTGCCGCCGGCGGTGACGCGATGCTCCTGCATGGCCTCCAACAGCGCGGCCTGAGTTTTCGGCGGCGTGCGGTTGATTTCATCCGCCAAAATGATGCTCGCGAAAATCGGCCCTTTGATGAAATTGAGCGTCCGCTTGCCGGTGGAGCGATCCTCTTCGATCACATCAGTGCCGATGATGTCAGCCGGCATCAAATCTGGCGTGAACTGGATACGTTTGAATTCGAGATCGAGAATCTGCGAAATGGTTTTGATCAGCAGCGTTTTCGCCAGACCGGGCACGCCGGTGATGAGGCAGTGGCCGTTGGTAAACAAGGCAATCAAGACTTGATTAACGACTTCCTCCTGCCCAACAATGACTTTGCGCAACTCAGCCAAAACGTCGCTTCTCGCCTGACGCAATTTTTCAACTAAGACTAAATCGTCCGTCTGTTCTTTTTTGTTGGCGTATTCGATCATGTACACTCCATTTGCTTTGATTGAGAGCAAAGCGCAGAGAGCAGAGCGCATAGCGAACTGCTGGCGATGCTCTTTGCGCCATGCGCTATGCTAATGAGTTAACGCATAGATCACAAAATTAATGCCCAACTTGAAAGCCTCCACCGAATATCTCGGCGGATAGCGAGGGTCTTTGGCGTGCTCGAAAGCATCGCCCATATCCATGTTGTGGATAATCAATACCATCAGCCGGCCGTCGTCGTCGAAGATGCCGCGGCAGTGCTGCTGCACCCCGCCCTTTTCGTAAGTCATGCCGTTTAGAATCGTGCCCAGCCCTGGAATCTGCATCAATTCATGAAAATCATAAAAGCAGTGAAACAGGGGATGATCGATGGGAATATCCAAGATGGATCGCTCCGGGAAGACCATGTCGATTTGATCGACAAAGTGCTGCCATTCGAACGGCCCGTGGAAATCATCCACCATCAAAAAGCCGCCGCGCAGCAGCCACTCAGCTAAGCCGGCGGCTTCTTTTGGACTTAAAGTCATAAAGCCAACTTCGACCGCATAAGCAAATGGATAGCGATAGATTTCGTCGTCGAGCAGCGACAAGGCTACGGGTTCGGTAATATTCATACCCGTCCATTTGCGCAAACCTTCCATAAAATTTTGTTCTGCCGATGGGTAATCCACGGTCCAACTTGGCCAGTTGGTGCCGAACGGGTTGCGGTATCTGTAGTTGTTGCCGCCGGAGGTGTATTTCACACGTACAAATGTAAACTCATCGCCAGTGAGACCCTGGGAAAATACTTCAGGAATCAATAACAAAAAAAATAGCCCAAAAACAAAACGCAATTTCATACCAGAGAATTTCATAGTAGGACTACAATTAATGAGTGTAAGAATAAATGAGATAGTTGATGCCGAGCTTGTATGACTCGGTGGAAAAATCGGGGGTCTCGTGAGGTAGTTCCCAACCGTCACCGACGTCGTTGTTGAAATTAATGAGCACCATCATGCGGTCGGAGTCGTCGAAAATGGCCCAATATTGCGGAGGCACATCTAAATAAGGTATGGCGTGATAAATATCAGAGAGATCAAAAAAACAATGGAAAATTGGGTGGCTGACACTGATTTGCCGCATTGGGAATTCGGGCACCACTTTGCGAATTTCCCTGAGCCAGTTTTGCCACTCGAAATAGCCGCGAAAGTCGTCGACCATTAAGAACCCTCCTCGCAGTAGATATTCCCTGAGGTTTTCGACTTCGTCCGCTGAAAGCGTCAAATACCCGATTTCGCAAGCATAAATGAACGGGTAGTTAAATATTTCATCGTCATTAAAAGTCAAAACTTTCGTTTCCTCCGCGACTTTCACCGAAGTCGCCGCCTTGAGAGCGATGTAGAGGTTATTCTCCGCGTCCGGGTAATCATGGGCCCAGGGCGGGGCATCAGTGGAAAAGCCGTAGCCATAACGGATACCATTATCCGTGAACTGAATGCGCACAAATTTGAATTCATCGCCTTTGGCAAGCTGGGCGTGAACGACAGGCAAATTCGTGAATAAAAAACCCAGAGTAAGAACAAGCAAAAGGAAGTTGAGAGCCCATCGTTCCAAAACTCTTGCCTGGGAACGACTTCCTTCATTATTCGATATTCTTTGTTCGATATTCAACATTCAAAAAGTTCCCACTCAAAAAAATGAATAACGAACAAGGAACACCGAATGTCCAATCTCGAACGTTCCCAAAACAAACTTTGGGAACGATTACGACGCTCATAAAGAAGTGTAGTGATTTTCACTTTGAGACTACTCATTACATTCTATTTTTCGTGTCGCCGACCCACCCCTAAATCCCCTCCGCGGGAGGGGACTTTCAAAATCCCCTCTTGTGAGGGGTTTGGGGTGGGTCAGTTCATTCCAAACAAGCCAGCAAAATCTGTTGGGCGCGCTCGTAATTGGGCGCAATTTCCAGCGCTTGCAACGCCGACTTTTTGGCCTCAGCCTTTTTGCCGGATTGCAAATAGGCATCTGCTAAATCGCAATGAGCGCTCGCGATGTCAGGCGGCCCGGTGAGCAACAACGTTTGCAATTCCCGGATGGCGTCTTCGTACTTTTTTTGCGCCAGATAAACTGCGGCCAACTTCTGGTGAACCGCGGACTCGAATGGTGTAATATAAAGAACTTTCTTCAGAGCCTCAATAGCGCCCGCGTAATTTTTTGTCTCCACGCACAAGTCAGCCAACATCTGCAACGGCTGCAATTCTTTGCCATTGCGTGAAGTCAAATCCGTCAGCTCCTTGCTCGCCAACGATTTTTGCCCAGTTTTCAAATAAACCTCCGCCAGCGCCCGATAAGGATTCTCCGGAATCACATAATTCGGAAACAACTCTCGCGCCTTTTGCAAAAGAGGAATAGCACTGGAAAAATCGCCGCTTTCTTTATAATACACACCAAGTTGATAGTTTAGGAACGGATTGTTCGGTTTTACTTTGAGCTTCGCCGACAACGCCTGTTCTTCAGTTTCGGGATGGGCAAACTCATAATCGACGGCATCGAAATGGTACTTCTCTTTCAGGTGGGCAAGAAACTCCTCATTCAAAATATTCAAATCCTTTCCATAAACCGATTTGAAAATTTGTTCGGTTTCCATACCAGATCGAAATTTTGGAAACGTGGCCAGCAGCCGATCATGACCGTATTTTTTCACCAGAAACTCCACCACCAGCGACGCCTGAAAATACGATAGTGAAACTTGTCCGGGGTTCGTGGGCCGGTTGAAGCCGGTATCAAGGTCTTTCAGCGGCAGAAGCCGGTTGCTCAGGTACGCCTGAATGAGCGGCACATCGAGATTCATCTGCCAGTATGGTTTGGCGGTGGAAGTTTCATACACCGCGATGCCCTCGGCCAGCCAGCGCGGGATGCGGTTCTCCGTGAGCCGCAGGTGGCTTACATGCACCAGTTCATGCCAAAGGGTCTCGCCCCAAATGAAGTCTCCTTTTGGACGGGCGCGCGGCGAGTCCATCGCCACGACATTACCAAAACAGATGCCCAAAAATGCCTGCGACCCGGGCAGCCCAAAACAGCGCACGGCAAAGTCGTCGTGTTCGGGAAAAATTTCCAGAACAAATGGCGCCGCGTTGTTCACCGGGTACTTTGCATCGATGGCCCGTTGACTCTCATGCGCCAGGTCGATCGCGTAATTGGAGAGCACGGGGTCGTCCTGTTCATGGATGCGCACAGCGAAGTTCACGGTGCGATGGATTTTGTATTTCGGATATTCATCAAACAGGGTGAGGAGGTTGCCCACGTATTTGTTGAAGGGATCGTTGGCAAAGGCTTTTTCCAACTCGGCTTTGGCGGCGGCTTCGTCGCCAATTCGACTCAAGCTGGTGCCCAAACCGGCGCACGCGTTCCAGTTTTCGCCGTCCAGCGCCAAACCCTTTCTGTAGTAATCCACCGATTCTTTAAAAAGATAGCGCCGCGACAGATGCTCCGCGATTTGAAAATACAACTCGCCGTATTCGGGATTGATCGAGAGAATCTTCGTTTCCTCGTTGCGAAAATTCTGATCGTCTTTCAGAAAGTAAAAACACACGGCGCGCAAGCTGCGGGTGGTGAGCGCATTGGGATTAACCTGCAATTGTTTTTCCAACTTCCCCAGCGCGGACTTAAAGTCGCCAACTGCGATCTCAAGCTCCGCCAGCAAGTCCTGCGCTTCGACCGAATTGGGATTTTTGTCAAGCGCCGTTTCCGCGGCATGTTTACTTTTTTCGAAATCGCTGGTCATCGAGCAGCGCGCCAAGCCGAGGTAGGCCTCCGCGGCATTGGGGTTAATCTTCAGAGCATCTTCGAACGCGCCGGCGGCGTCGGGGATGTTGTATTTCAAAAGAAAAAGATTGCCCCAGGGGATAAATGCCTGCCAGTTGGTTTTGTCAACCCGCGTGGCGTCGTTGAACAAATCATTGGCGTCGCGAACGCGGTTGAGATAAACGCAAGCCTGCGCGATGATGGTCAATTCTTCGGCGCTTAAATTGGGGTGAGACTGGTAGTATGAAATAAAAAATTGCAGCGTCTGGCGGGATGCGTCGTATTCGCTCCACTCGTTCTGCATAATGCCGAGGTTCAGCCGCGCCCCCAGGTGGTTTGGGTTGAGGCTTAATGCTTCCTGAAAATGCGAACGTGCGGCTTCGTATTGGCCTATCAGCTTCAAGACCTGTCCCAACAAATTGAGAGCATCTGAATTCTGCGGGGTCGCGACCAATACCTTGCGGCAGGTTTCTTCGGCGCGACTGTACTCTCCCTTCTCGATAAAAGATCTCGCCATGCTCAGTTGCGCGTCAGGGCTATTTTCACGAATGCGTGCCGCCCGCTCATAATGCGAGAGCGCTTTCACGTGCTCGACAATTTGAAGGCCCGCAGCCGCATTCGCCATGCCTGCGGTTTTTTCAACGGGGAGCAAGACCATAGATCCAACAAGCATCACAAAAAAAACGAAAGCTGCTGCGGCCAGAGGATTCACGTGATCGACCTTCAATTGTATTTAAACTAACAGTGGTGGCGTTACAAAAAATTCCGCGCGGTAAAAGGCAGGTCAAGTCGCGGTCTTTTGAAATTTATCAATGATACGTGCCAGCGCAGAGCAAGGTTCCTGAGTTGATCTAAAATGATTGCAACTATTTAGCTGGTTCGGTCGTCATAATTTTGTGATTCCAAAAATATTTCCTCGAACATTCCTTTTCTCGATTTTAGGAGGTTCGTTTATGAAAATCATCAAACGAGTTGTTTCGCAAAGCATCGTCCTGTCGCTGGTTGGGTTGGCTATCATTGGATTGTTTTTCGGCTGTGGATCGCAGGGCCCGCGCACGTACAGCGCAGATCGCGACGGCTGGATCGGCGTATACGTTCAGGACCTCGATGGCGAGCTGCGGCGCTATCTCGACGTTGATGAGCGCTACGGCGTTTTGATCAACGACGTCATCAGTGATAGTCCCGCAGAGGCAGCCGGGATGCAGGACGAGGACCTCATCATTCAGTTCGACGGCAAGCGCATCCGCGACACCGACGATCTCACTCGAGCGGTGCAGCGCACCCGGCCGGACAAAAAGGTCGACGTGGAAATCATTCGCGACAAACAAAAGAAAACCGTCCAGCTAACCGTGGGTGAGCGCCGTGCGCGCTACAGCGACAATGATCGCCGCCGGGTCACGGTGATTCGCGGCCGACCCTGGCTGGGCATCCGCATGGCGGAAATCAATGAAGACCTGGCGCAATACTTTTCGGTCGAGAAAAACGCGGGCGTTCTGATTCTGAGCGTCGAAGAACGGAGTCCCGCTGAGAAAGCAGATTTGAAAGCCGGCGATGTCATTTTAGAATTGGCCAGTCGCAAAGTGCGAGACCTCGAGGATGTTTATAACATTTTATCCGACTACAATCGCGGCGACGAAGTCGAGATAAAAATCAAGCGCCGAGGTGACACGCGCACGGTAAAAGTTGAGCTGGATCGCCCGCCGCATTCCTATCATTTCGATTTCGATGAACGAGATCCGCGGGCGTGGAAAGAGGAATTGCGCGACGAACTGCACCAGTGGAAGCATAACCTCAAATACAATCTTAACCCCAACCTTCATGACCTCGACGCGCGCATTCGAATCCAAATTGACGACGAAATTCGCCGCAACATAGAACGGGAGATCCGCAACAACCTCGGCATTATTCGCGATCACGAAATCGAGTTCGACAAGTTAGGCAACGATTTTGGCGCTGAAATGGAAAAGTTAGGCCGGGATTTGGAACGCGAAATGGAGAATTTAGCTCAGGAACTCGAGAAAGTAGAGAATGAGTTGCAGTACGAGCGGTTTCGGTTGTGAGCTCAAAATCCCCTCCTCTTTTTGAGGAGGGGATTTAGGGGTGGTGCTATACATCACAAAACCTCCCCCTGGCCCCTCCTTGAAAAAAGGAGGGAGAATCGGTTACCCCAATTCCTTCGAATACTCCCGCCGTGTCACAAAATCAAAGCAGCCTAATTGCGCAAAGGCCACAAAGAAAAACAGCAGGATGATTGCCAGCAACGCCAACGCGATGTAGGTATCCGCCACAAA
>Ga0247727_10006247_pt1 | contig 23551 bp, 25 predicted proteins | sample WisWelCaveWW1625_FD_202498 | JGI IMG/M metagenome (GOLD analysis project Ga0247727, IMG submission 202498) | Biofilm microbial communities from Wishing Well Cave, Virginia, United States - WW16-25 | ecosystem: Environmental > Aquatic > Deep subsurface > Groundwater > Cave microbial mat | place...
CTGCGGCGCCGGCTGCGGCGTGGGGTTGGCCGCGATGATCTGCGTGCGGAGTTGCTGGGCGCGTTCGGCGCTGGCTGCGATCTCTTGGGGCGTGGTGCCGCTGATCAGGTCGCCTGGGATGTTGGCGTTGGCCGAGCGCGTGCTGGCGAGCAGGGCGGTGACGGCGTCAGCGCGCTGTGCTTGCTGGCTTTCGAGGTCGGCTCGGACCTGTACGAGCTCGCGGGAGAGCGCCTCCACCTCTTGCTGGATGGTCGACTGGTCGGGGTTTGCGGCTGGGTCTGGCATGGTGGTCCTCCGTGTCGGTGCAGGCTGCTTCGAGGAACAGGGTTGCATGCGGGTCGTCGGTGTTGTCGGAGTAGTCGCCCTGTAGGGTGATGTGGAAGGCGCAGCGGGCGGGCGAATGGCGAATGAAGGCGGTCAGGGCGGTCGCGAGGGCGCGGCGTGCGGCGCCGGGCGCGTCGGGGAGGCCCTCGGTGTTGCAGGCGTGTGAGAGCGCGCCTTCGGCCTCGTCGGCGGTCCCGTGCGCCTCGATGCGCCAGGTCGGCATGTGCTTACGGCCTGACTCCGAGGAGGCGTGCGAGCGTAAGCGTGCTGTACAGGGCGAGGGAGACGTACCACTTGACGCGCCAGCGGGTGGCGTCTTTGGTTTCGAGCGGGCCGACGGCCTCGACCAGGAGGCCGCCGGGTCCGGTGAGTCCCACCAGGCCCTGGGACTCTTCGCCGAAGACGGCGCAGTAGACGGAGCTGCAGTCGGTGGACGTGCCCTGGGTCTCGGTGTCGAGGATGTAGTCGTTGACGAAGATGGGGATGCCGTTGTAGAGCTGGATTTGCTCGAGGAACATTCCAGGGCGGGATTCGAGGACGACGCTTGATGTGCGGACGAGGCCTTGCAGCGTGCGCCGTGTGCGGCGGCTCATGAAGAGCACGCGGCTTCCGGCGCGGACCCCGTCGATCAGCTCGTCGAGCCTTGCGAGCGTGAGGGTGGCGCCGTTGACGCCCATCGAGATCGTCTGAGAGGCGGGGAGGCCGGCGACGATCTTCCTGATGCCGTCGAATTGGTTGGCATCGACGGCGACGTCGCCGTCAATGAACGTCTGGCTCCACTCGCGTGCGAGGGCTGCGGCCTTCTGCGCGATGACCGCGGCGGCCTGGTCCTGCCTGTTGGACCGGGTCGTCTGGATGAAGTTGTCGACGTCCGCGTCGCCGCCGAGGATCTTCAGGTTGGTGGTGATTTCGGTGAACGTGGGCGTGTCCTCGGTCCAGGTGTCGCCGACGGCGCGCCAGGCGACTGTTGGCGCGACGTTGAGGCGGTTGTATTGCAGGGAGTTGCCGACGACTTCAATGAATGGCAGGAAGTCGAGCTCGTGGGACTCGTTGATGATGGTTTCCATGACCCCCTGCACGAGCATGTCGTCGGACAACTTGGCGGATTCGGCGAGTGTGAGGGCGCCGAGTTCCGAGAGCGCGAGCCGCCGGAGGAAGCGGCCGGCCGGCGCGGTGAGCTTTTTGAAGGGGTGGATCAGCGCTGTGAGGAAGAACGCGATGAGCGTTGGCATGGATGCCTCCCGTTGGTCGCGCCGTCGTTCGAAGCGTAGCACGGTGTGCGCGGCTTGTGTCAAGCGGCGTTCAGGCGGGCGGCGGCTGCGGCGATCAGCGTGCCGCCCCAGCGCGGCCAGTGCGGGCCGGGGCAGCTGGTGGCGTGGTGGGGGCCGGGGAGCGCCCATTCGTAGTGCGGGCGTGTGGGAACGGCGTGCTGGATATGGCCCCAGATGGCGGTGACGCCGCCGGCTGCGGTGCAGATGAGGTCGGGCGTGGGGTCGACGTGCGAGAAGTCGCCCATGAGGGCGACGCCGCGCAGCGCGCTGTTGCGGTCCGCGACGTGCGAGCCCTGTTGGTCGATGTCGAGTGTGTAGTAGAGGCGGGCGTTGGGTGATGCGACGAAGTGGTAGGGAAAGCGCTTCCAGCCGTGGGCGATCGCGTGGTTGTAGATGGCGTGGAGGCGCTGCAGGTCCTCGTCGGTGGTGCGGCCGCTGAAGTTGCGATCGCCGGGGGCGAAGAGGACGCCGTCGTGGTGGATGGCGGTGCCGATGATCGTGCGTGGGGAGTTGGTCCAGATCTGGTCGTTGGGGAAGAGGTGGCGCACGTCGAGCGCGCGGATGCCGTTGGGCAGTGTGATGGCTTTGGGGATCATGGTTCCTCCTGGTTTGGGTTGAGGGAGCCCGACAACGGCGCGTCGTCGGGCTCCCCTGCCTCCGACGGAGGGAGGGCCTCGCGTCCCCCGTCCGTTGGTGCCGGTGTGATGAGGCGCTTCGATGCGAAGCGGCGTGCGAGCGTGCGGCGCGCGGGCAGCGTGAAGCGTCCGAGTGCGTTGTCGAGTTTTTCGTTGAGTGTGTGTTCGTGGCGGCCGACGATGAGGCCGGCGGCGTAGGTGAGGATGCTGTAGAGGAGGACGAGCCACAGGGGGCCGGCGGCTTCGGTGAGGGCGTTCATGGTGTAGGTGTGCGTTCCGTGATGGTGAGTTCGATGGGTGCGCCTTGGCCGTGCAGGAAGACGAGTAGCGCAGCCTGTGCTTCGAGGTCTTCGCTGACGGGGATGCGGATCGTGAGGCGGGCCTGGGCGGGCTTGTCTGCTTTGGGGCTGGTGATGGTCAGCGAGTGTAGTGCGGCGGCTGGGAAGGTTGCGGCGTGTGGTTGGCGGTTCGTCATCGTGCCTCCTGTAGTGGGAGCTGGCGGTTGTTGGTGGTGGGCGGTGTGGGTTTGGGTGGGTGTTTGGGCTTCGTGGTGTTGCCGCAGGCGTTGCAGTGGGTGTAGCCGTGTTCGATGAAGACGACGGACCGTGAGTGGCAGCGTGAGCAGCGGCCGTTCATAGGGCCTCCTGTAATGGTAGCTGCTTGCCGGCGCGGCGGTGGCGTTGCGCGAGTGGTGAGAAGAGCGCGTGCTTACGCTGGAGGTCGCGGATGTCGAGGGTCACGTACTTTCTGGTCATGGCCAGGGAAGCGTGGCCCATGAGGGCCTGTAGGGAGAACTCGTCGCCGTCGTTGCGGATGTAGTTGCGGCCGAAGGTGTGGCGGAGCAGGTGGGGACCGCCTGCGATGCCGGCGCGGCGGAGCGCGATCTTCACGGTGTGCTTGAGGCCTGAGAGGGTGAGGGGACCGCGTTTGCCGGGCCAGAGTGTGGCGCCGTCGCGGGCGGCGTTGATCGCGTGGACGGCCTCGGGGGAGACGGGCACGATGCGCTCGCCGGTCTTGCCGTTCAGGCGGACCGTGAAGAGACCGTTGTCGTCGCGGTCGAAGTCGCGCCACTGGAGGTTGTGGGCCTCGCCGATGCGGGCGCCCGTGTCGAGAAGGAAGAACAGGAGGGCGTGGTCGCGGGGAAAGCGTGACGGCGGGTTTGCCCAGTCGAGGAGCTGGTGGATCTCGCCGGGGTTGAGCGTGTGCAGTTGGCGGTCGCGTGGCCGTTCGATGCTGATCGTGGTCATCGGGTTGGTGGAGCCGAAGCGCGCGGCGGCGAAGCGGTAGAGCATGCGGAGCGCGAGGGTGATGTCGCGCTTGGTTTGGGGTGAGACAGTGAGGCGGGCGAGCATGGCTTCGATTGGTTCGGGCTGCTGCGGGAGCGTGTGATTGGTTGCGGCGAGCTGGCCGAGGGTGTAGCGGAGCCAGGCCTCGTAGGAGGGGCTGCAGCGACCGGCCTTGCGGCTGGCGATGAAGGCGTCGATGACTTCGGGCGTCCATAGGTGGGGTGGGGTTTTCATGCGGGGCGCGTGGCAAAGTAGCGGTTGAAGGGGTTGCGGGTGTAGGTTCGCGGCTCGGCTTCTCTGGTGCAGGGTGTGAGGCTCCAGCTGAGGCTGCAGAGGCTGCAGGTCTGGAGCTCGCCGAAGCGGTCGGCGGTGATTCTGAATGTTGTGGGGTGTTTGCAGTGGGGGCAGTGCTGGCGGCGTGTGAGTTGGTGCGTGGGTTTGGTCGAGGGGCAGGAGAGGCGGTGCGGGGTGCCGTCGTTGTTCACGAGCTCGCGCCGGGACCAGCCGATCTTGTTGAGGCAGCTTGCGCAGGTGGTGGCGTTCACGCTTCGTCGGTCCGGTGGATTTCGCGCAGGTACCAGTTGAGAAAGCTGGCCGGCGAGACGATCGTTTCGCGCCAGTGCAGCCGGGCGTGTGCTGGGTCGTCCGCGAAGCGGTCGGGGTCGATGGCCTGGGTCATCTCGTTCCGGATCACGTCGTGGATCTCGTCGGCGCCGTACTTGAGGACGAGACGGCGTGCGCCGATGAACTTTTGCATTTTCCAGTGCTTGTGGACCTGCAGCGGGCGGAAGTGTTTCGGGATGGTGCCGACGCAGTAGGTCTCGAGCCAGCGAACGAGGATGCGTTCGGGGCGCGTGAGCGCGCGGGGTGACGGACGTTTTGACGGACTGAGGGAGGGATCGACGGCTGTCTGTCCGTCCGTCCATCCGTCAACGATCGGGCGCCCGTCAACGCGCGGGAGCGCGCGCATGAGAGGCGGTTGGCGGGGTTGTCGAGCGGGTTCGGCCATGGGACGGGCGTCTCCTGTTCGGCGTACCGGGGTCTGCGAGGTCTACTGTACGGGATCGGATGACGCGTGTCAACGGTTGCGCGCCTGAAAGGGATTCAGGAGCGCAGTTGCTTAGGCGGGTGATTGTACGAACGTGGGTAGGCGGTTAGGTGGAATTCTGAATGGGGTTCAAGAGGTCGCTGGTTCGAATCCAGTCGCCCCGACCACGTCTTTCTTCGTGGGCGTGTTAGACTGTTGGCAGAACGCCTTGCCGGTCCTCGATGTCGGTTGTCTCCGGCACCGTGGGTCTGCAGCCGGTGGGCAGCTGCGCCGGGACCCCTCGCGTGAGCGGGGGGTTTCCTGCTAGTATCGGCGCGTGCGTCGTTCGACTGTGGTCTTGTTCGTGGTCTTTGGTGAGCTGGCCGCGGCCGCGTGGTTCTACGTGTTGTTGAGGGAGACGCTTTTCCGCTAGGCTCGAAGTGTGGGACGTCCGACGCCGAAGCGGATGCTGCGGTACGGGCTGGCGACCGGGAACTGGCAGTTGGCGGGTCTGTTGATCGTCGCGGGAAGCCTTGAGGTGTTGTTGGAGGCGCAGACGCGGCGCCGTAGTATGACCGTGGCGCAGCGCGTGCGCGTCCTGAAGGAAGCGCTGGGCGCGCCGGCTGGCGTTCCTGGTGAGCTGGCGCCGGTGCGGGTGTAGTGGTGTGGCCTGGGGGCGGAAGAAGGGCGCGCAGCCTGGCAACAGGAACGCTCTGAAGCACGGGTATTACGCCGGTGCGATGCCGGCGAAGCAGCAGGCGGTACTGCGGAAGGCGGCGGTCATTCCGCCCAAGGAGCTCGAGCACGAGATTGCGCTGCTGCGGTCGCGCATCTTCGAGTTGGTCAAGCTGGCGCCTGAGAATTTGATTGTCCTGACGATGGCGCTGCGGACGCTGGTGCGGTTGGTGGCGCTGCACCATGGTCTGAACGCGCAGCAGGAGGGCGAGCTGCACGACAGCCTGCGCGACCTAATCGTGTCGCTCGCGCCGGCGGGAGGCGTGTGATGGATTGTACGGACGCGTTGCGGACCCTGTTCACGGAGCCCGAGTTGAAGGCAATTACGGCGGCGCTGACGACGCTGGCGGTTGCGGCGGCGGCGCTTGGCTCGGCGTTCGCGGTGAAGGTGCTGCGGGAGTGGATCGGGTGGCGGAGTTGATGTGGGGCTGACCGTGGAGGCGGTGCTCCCGGCGGCGCGGCCTGACGTGCTGGCTGAGCTCGAGCTGCGGTTCGGGCCTGGGGATTACGCTGCGGGGGACGTTGTGGCGGTGCGTGCGGCTTTGGGCGGGCGGGTGGCGCTGGCGACCTGGCGGCGCCCGACTGCCGGGCTTCCGCGGCTTGAGAACGTGCACGGGCTGTTGTCGGCGGGTCTGCGGCCGCTGGCGTTCGCTGCGATCTCGGAGTGTGTTCGAGGGATCGTGGCTGAGGGCTACCGGCGCGGCTACTTCGAAATGTATGAGCGGCCGGTGTATGAGTTGGTGGTGCGGACCTTCCGTGTGATCGCTGAGGTTGTTGGCGTCGACGGCGAGAGCGGCGAGCCGGCCGCGTGGCGGGTGGAGGTGGACCTGGTGGACGCGCTGGTGCAGCTGGGGCCGGTGCGGGCTGTTGCCTGAGATTACGATCGAGCCCGCGCGCGATTCCTACATCACGCCAGTGCAGCCCAACACGAACTTCGGCGCGGACACTTCCGTGATCTGCGGCGTGTTGTACGCGGGTGCGAGCAAGGTCCAGTGGCGGCGGGGGATTGGGCTGTTTGACGTGAACGCGATTCCTGGCGGCGCGACGATCGATGCGGCGAAGTTGCAGCGGGAGATCTCGGCGATCGCGGGAACGCCTACGTGGCTGGTGAGGCTGGCGAGGGTCACGCGGACGGACTGGGTCGAGAATCAGGTCACGTGGAACAACTACAAAACCGGCTCGACGTGGACGGACGGCGGGGGTGACTTCGATGACGTGACGCCTGCTGCGATCGATTTCAGTGAAGCGGGCGCTGCGGGGTTGCACGAGCTGGTGGGGTTGAAGCCGTTTGTGGATGATGCGATAGTCAGCAGGGGCGGTCTGCTGACGGTGCTGCTCCGGTTGAAGGCTGAAGCGCCGGGCGTGACGCAAGAGGCGGCCTGGTGGTCGCGGGAGAAAGGTGTGCAGCGCTGGCGGCTGGTGGTGGCGTACACGCCGGCTGCGTCGGCGCCTGGTGTTGGGCCTCGACGCGGTAGACTGCAGCCAGGCGCGGGTGCGCCGCCTGCGCCGCGTGGAGCGCGGACGGGCCGAAGGGCGTCGCAGGCGAGCGCCGGTAGCCGGCCCGGGAGGGTGCGATGAGTAATCTTGCGACGTTGCGCGCCGCGTTGCGGCAGGACCTGAAGGACGTGGCGGGCGCGGGCGAGCGCTGGGCCGATGCTGTGCTTGACCGGCATCTGAAACGCGCCGTGCTGGAGTATTCGCAGGTCAGCCCTCAGGAGCTGACGGCGGCGATCGCGACGGTTGTAGGGAGCCGGGACCTGTCGATCTCGACGCTGACGAACGTGGTTCGTGTGGTGGCGGTTGAGTGGAAGACGGGCGAGTTTCCGAAGCACTTTCGGCCGTTCTCGCGGTGGGGGACCGTGCTGACGTTGGACATCGAGGAGACGGGCGACGGTACGAACGCGAACGTATTCTACCACAAAACGCACGATATCAACGGATCGGTGAGCTTTCCGGCGATCCATGATGATGTGATTCTGGCCGGCGGTGCGGGGTATGCGCTGCTGGAGTACGCGGCTTTCGTGGCGAACCGGGTGACGACGGGCGGCGAGCGGGCATGGGGAGAGTTTAAGGACCTGGCGGAGGCGCGGCTGGCGACGTTTCGTGGGATGTTGCGGATGCTACCTGAGGCCAACCGGGTGCGCAGCTCGCAGCTGTACGCGCCGGTGCCTGGCCGGTTCAAGAGCGAGACGACGGACCCGGGGCCGCAGTGAGGACGCTGACGGCAACGTTGCTGGCCGCGCAGAAAGCGGCTGTGAACGTCCCGTTCGTGCTGGTCAAGGCGGTGGAGCGGGTCCAAGGACACGTGCGCTTGATGTTCACGGAGAGCTTCGTGGACGGTGCGGCGCCGGATGATGAGCATGACGCCGATTTCAGCGCAACGCATCTGCAGAAGGTGCGGATGCGGGCTGGACGCCCTCAGCACCAGCGCCTCAGCGCTGCGCCGTGGGGCTCGTCGACGTGGGTGGACCTGAATGTGTTTAACGACGGCGCGCACGTGAGCGTCGGAGCGAACGGGGCGCGGGTGATCGTGGCGTACAACCGGGGCAACAACTTGCACGTGCGCGAGAGCACTGACAACGGCGGGACCTTCGGGTCCGAAACCCTCGCCTATACCGGCGCGGCCACCATGAACGCACTCGCGATCGCAGTTAAATCCAGCGGCGACGCCTGCATCGTGTTTAGCGAAAACAACGTCGTCAAGCGCGTCCGGCGCGTAGCGGCCGCATGGGGCGCAGCCCTTAACAGCACGAGTCAGCCGGCGACGTGCAATGGGATCGCTGTTGTCGTGTCTGGCGACTTTCACGTGGTGCTGACTGGTACTGAGCCGACGACGTTGTACCCGACGGTGTGGACGCAGACGCTGGGTGATGGGTTCGCCGTGGCGGTGGACACGTGGACGGCGCTAGCGATCTACGAACAGGCGGACGTTGAGAGCACGATCACGTTTCAGGCCCCGCACCTGACGGCGGTGCCGTCCGAGCGGATGGCGTACGTTGAGAAGCACGCGGGCAGCGTGAGCTACACGCGAGTGATGACGACGCGCTTCCCGCCGGTGCTCTCGTTTGCCGCCAACGCGTGGCACGATCCGCAGCCCGTCGATGATACGGCTGCGCAGGGTCTGGCGCTGGCGGCGAGCGCGACGCTGGCGTACCTAGCGCGGCCCGGGCGAACGCTGACGGCGCCGGTGACGCCGGCTGAGCGTGATCTGTCGGCGGACCTGGTGTATGCCGACTGGCGCGAGGACGGGTTGGGGGGTTCCGGCCGCTTCCTGGTGCAGAACGATGGGGGCGCGTACGCGGACCCAGCGGGCGCGCTGACCGAAGGCGATGATCTCGAGATCTCGCCGGGGTACGTGACGACGGCTGGGAACGACGTTTCGGCGGGACCGGCCCAGACGATTGTGGCGATCAATCATGTCAGGGATGGGCGTGTGTCTTTTCTCGAGATAAGGACCGGCGGCGCCGATCATTGGTTGGAGCGATCGCGGCACCGGCGGACGCAGGTGCTGTCGGGCAAGACGCCCGCGCAGCTCGTGCGGTTTCTGGCCGGCCGTGCCGGCTTGGACCTGTCGGACGCCGGCGCGAGCTCGAGAGCGCTTAACTACAGCATCAGCGCGTGGGCGGTGCACCCTGACCAGGCGCGCACTGTGGCTGTGCGCGAGGTGCTGGACCTGGTGGCTGACCTGACGTTCTGGCGGAGTGGGTCGGTGTTCCTGACGGAGCCGGTGGTGGGCGACGCGGTGGATTACACGTTCGGCGTGGATCACGCTGTGTACCGGGCGCGGACCGTGAGCGAGCTGCGAGCGTCCATGATGGAGGTGATCGGCGTGGGGCATGTGGGCCAGTCGTTCGACTTCGCGGAGCAGTTGCACGACCGGCCGATCATGGACCGGCGGCGGGACCCGCACGGCGCCGCCGCGTCCGACGTGATCGACCACGCGGCGGCGCGGCAGCGAAAGGCCGTGCTAGGCCGTGACGCCGGCGAGTTGGTCGTGCCGCCGCACTGCGGCATCGAGGTTTTGGACGTCGTGGAGTACGCTGATGCGCTGGTGAGCGCGGCCAACCTGCGGGCGCGTGTGAAGGGTGTGCGGACCTTGTTTGATCGGCGCCCTGGGCGCGCGCCCGTGTACCAGCAGACCTTGAGCCTCGGGGGCGTGTGATGGCAGGCGTCGTGCACGTTGGTATCTTGCGCGCCTTCAACGCGGGGACGTTCAAGGCGCGTGTCAGCCTGACTGGGACGACGAGCTACGCGCAGTCGTTGGAAAACGTGCCCGTGAATCGTGGCATTGCGAGCGGCGACATGGTAGCGGGCCGGACGGTCGCGGTCGTGATTTTCGACGAGACGAAGGCCGACGATGCGATGGTGCTAGGCGTGTTTTAGGCCCGCCGCCACGGGCCTCGTGTCACTGCTTCATGAGGGTCCAGCGCTGGTGTCTTCGACGAACGCGCGGCGGATTGTGAAGCCGCGGCGTGTGAGCTTTTCGATGGTCTTGCGGGCGCCCGCGATCGCACGTTCCTTTGTGGAGTAGTGCTTTTCGATGGTTATGTCCCGCGGGACGGGTCGGGTGGTGTGGTAGGTGACGTGGGACTTCCAGGGACGTTTCACGCCGCTTCCCCGTGCCACTTGCAGTACGCGCCGTCAGCTGACTTCTTGCTGCAGTACAGGCCACCGGGCACCTTCTTGGACGGTAAGGCGACGTTGTGGTCCGGGCAGACGTTGCCCGCGTTGCGGGCCCTGGCGACGTCCTGGTGTGCGGCCACCTGGCCGGACTGGCGAGCGGTCTGCTGTGCGCGCTTTGCAGCCGCGAGGTCCCGAGCCGTCAGCGCCGCTGGTGACGGCGGAGCTTCGCGCGACTGGCTTTGGTCTGCGTTCTTCGTCACGCGGCGGAGGGTCATGTTGAGCCTGCAGCCGCAGTTCGGGCAGAGCAGGTCGCCGGTGAAGGCGGGCTCTTTGATGGCGTAATCGCTGGTCATTGGTCGGCCTTGTTGGCTGTGAGGGTGGCGATCTGGCGGGTGATGTTGGCGAGGATCATGAGGGCCTCTGTGAGGTCGCGTGTGGTGAGGTTTTCGGCCCAGCCTAGGGCGTCCATGAGGCGGTTGGCGGCGCGGGATGCGTCCTGCAGGGAGCCGTAGTAGTCTGTGATGTTTGGTGCGTTCTTCATCGGGGGAACTCCTTTCCTGTGGCGCGCCGGAGCAGCTGGCGGACCCGGCAGGGCCAGCCAGATGGACAGCGCGCCTGGCATGGTGTGCAGTACCGACCGCCGCCGCCGGCCGGCGCCGCCACGGCCGGGAGGTGGTGACAGCAGGCGCAACGGCGGAAGTGCGATTTAGCCATGGCGCGTGAGCGTGGTGCGCTGGAGACAGAAGACGATGGCCCAACCGAAGGGGAGTGGAATGCGTAGGCTGCGCACGGTGGCGATGGTGGTGACAATGCTACGCGACATGGCAAGCCGCCTGGCCGCGCGGGCCGCACCGGAGGAAGCAGAGGGCGCAGACGGACCCGAGCGCCCCGCTGGTGGGGCGTAAGCCGCAGCACTGGCAGACGCAGCGATTGCACAGGGCCGCTGTGCACGGGCGCCCGCAGGATGGAGCGGGCCGGAGCTGTGAGACTGGGATCATGGTGCGAGACCTTTCTAGGTGCGCCGCAGGCCGGCGGCACGGTGTGGTGTGCGCCACGGTGGCTGTTGTGGTGACGGTGGTCATGACGTTGCCAGGGCCTTTTCAGCGGGCGTGAGGCGGTCCAGGGTGCAGCCGTCTTCTAAGGCGAAGGCACAGAGGTGGTGGCAGAGGAAGCAGACCGACCGCGTGACGAGGCGGAGGCCGGTGGTGCCGCAACAGCGACACTGACCGAGGGGGATGAATGGTGCGCCGCAGCGACCCCGGCAGTTTGTAGCGGTGCAGGTGACGGAGTGATTGGGCATGACGAACCCCTTTCCCCCCGATGTACGGGGACTACCCCGGCACCCCTGGTGGGTGCCCGCCGGGTTTGCGACCCTGTTAGCCGGAGGGGCCCCGTGGCCCGCAAAGCGGGCAAACGCGGCGGCGGCATAGCGCGTGCGGCGGCCAGGTGGTGCGCGTGAGCGCACCGATGGTCGGTACGGAGGGCCGCGCCGTGCGCCGCCGCCAGCGGGAAACCGTTGCGGGTTTGGGGTGCCGGCTAAAATGGGAAGCACCGGCGTAGGGTAGGGTTGTTTTCTTGTGGGTTTTGGGGTTGGGGCTTGGGTTGGTGGGCGGCGCTTTGCGCGGGTTATAGGAAACGAAGCGAGTTCGGGGGAAGGTATTTGTTCCGACCGTTGGTGCGGCGCGTTGTCGCGGCGCGGCGGTTGGCCGCGGTTGGAGGTGCGAAGGCCGAAGCACGGGCACGGAGGCGGGCGTTGGCGGTTGGCTTGGTACGGAGCCCGCCGTCCGCCCCGGGCGGGCCGTGCCGGTGCTGAGGGCGGAGCGTCGACGTGGCGCGAGGGGGACGACGGTGGGCCGCCGGCGCGGGGCCGGTACACAGCCATAACGGGGTTATGGTGAGGCGCGGAGTGGGTAGCGTGAGGCGGGGGGCGGACCACGGGCCCCGTGGGGGTTTGGGGGCTGTGGGGCTTCGGGGCCGGGTGGGAAGCCCGCCCGCCTCACGCCGCTTTGCACTACGGTCCGTAGTGCGATGCGCCGCGCCGCGCCGTTGTACCGGCCCGCGCAAGGCCGCGCCGTGGTCCCGGAGCGTTGCTAGCGGCCGCGAGCTGTGCGGTCGCGCGTGAGTTGGGCGGCGTGGTTACAGAGCGCGAGCGAGACGAGGTGGTCGTCGTGGCCTTCGCGTTCGGGGATGGACCAACGGAGTAGGCGAGAGGGGAGGTATTCGGCGCGTGCGGCTGCGAGCTGGCGCCAGAGCTCGGTGCTGTCGGGCGAGCCGTCGGGCTCGAAGATGCGGAGGCGGCGCGTGGAAGCTGCGGCCTGCAGTTGGTAGCCTACGGCGCTCTTGGTTGCCTGGGTGAACTTGATGGGCAGGACGGATGTGTGTGGGAGGGCCCGGGTGAGGACCTGTGCCGGATGTTCGCCGAGGCCGGTCGCGTCGACGGCGAGGGTGTTGGTCCTCCAGGCCTTGAGGAGGCCGGCGATCTGGGGCAGGAGGGAGTCGAGGGGCGCGTTTTGCCAGCTGAGAACGTGCAGGATGGCCGTAGAGGGGGCTGGTAGTGGGTCGGTGGTGTGCGATGGGGTGACGGCGGCGAAGGTGAGGACGGTGAGGTCGTGGGCGGCTGGAGTTTCGGAGCTGCCGGCCAGGTCGAGGCCGGCGGCGATGGTGTTGGCGATGGTCGGCCGTGTGGGTGTTGGGGGGAAGGTGCCTCGGATCTGAGCGAGCTGCTGGGGGGAGAGGAGGCGGCCCTGGCCGGGGAGCGGTGTGAGCTCGTATTGGGTGGTGAAGAGTGGGTGTTGGGCGCCGAGCCGGGAGCGTTCGTCTTCGACGAAGCGGCGGTAGGTGGGTAGGACGGTTGCGGCGACGTTCCAGGGGACGAGGAAGACGCGTCGGATGCCGTCGGCGCGCTGCAGTTCGTTGGCGTGCAGGAGCTCGCGGTTGAGCAGTGAATCTTCGGACCAGGCGGTACCGTAGAAGACGCGGGTCGCGTTGTTCGCGCTGGCGAAGGGCGCGATGTCGCGGTCGTACTTGTCGGGGTCGACGTCCTGCGCCTCGTCGATCTCGAGTAGGGGGTTTGCGGTGTGGCCGGCGATGTTGGCGGTGGGCTCGGCGCTGAGGAACGTGCAGGAGGCGGGGCCGACGGTGATAATGTGGTCTGCCGTACGGTGGGGGATGCGGCCGGCGCGCAGCGTGGCGTCGAGGCGGCGTAGCGAGATTCGGGCCTGCGGGTCGAAGGTGGGCGCGACCTTGATGCAGGTGATGGGGCCGATGTCGAGGAGTGGGCCGGTGATGAGGGCGACAGTCTCGATCTGGGCGGAGAGCTCGTTCTTGCCGGATTGCCGTGCCATTTCGATGACGAAGGAGAGGCCGTGGCGGCGGCGGACGCTGTCGAGGATGGCGCGGGCGGGCAGGGCCTGGTAGAAGCGCAGCGGCGGGATGCCGTTCAGTTTTGGATCTCCTGGAGGATGGCGAGGCAGAGGACGCAGATCCAGTGGCCGTTGGTGGTGAGCGCCCAGCTGTGGGTGCAGTTGGGGCGTGCGCCGTTACGGCGTTGGGTTGGTGTTGGCTGAGGCGGCGGCGAGTTGGGCTGCTTCATCGAGTGCGCGTGTGAACTCGGCTTCGGGGTCGTCGATGCCGCCGATCTCCTGGATGGCGGTGGTGCGGGAGTGGATGCCGGCTGCGGTGAGGGAGACTTCGTTGCGGATGTCGCGGTCGCGGTCGATGGGCAGGACCGAGCCCCAGGAGATGGAGTGGTTGGCGGCGCGGAGCGCGGTGTCGGTGAACTGGTCGAGGATTGCGAGCATCATTTCGTTGCGTGCGCGGTAGGCCGGCGTGCGGGATAGGCGTTTGCGCTCGATGTGCTTGATGATCGGGTCGAGCTCGAGCTCGAGGGCGACGCCGGAGAGGTCGCGGCGCGTGTCGCCGAACGCAGCGCGTGGGGTGTGCGAGAGGTCGTTGAGGGCGCGTTGGACGGTGTCGTACCAGTCGGTGTGGAGCTTGACTCCGCCGCCGCGTAGGAGGTCGAGGAGGTACGCCTTGGCGTCGGCGGGAAGTTCCCAGAGCGCGCCCGGGCGGACGGCGATGGCTTCGGTGTCGGTGACGTTTTCTAGCACCGCGATCGGGTTGCCTGAGAGTTCGAGGACCTGGCTGATCTGTGTGGCTTCGCGGTTGAGTTCCTCTTGCGCTTCGCGGAAGAAGTCGATGTCGGAGGTGCCCCACAGCTCGCCTGGTTCGAGGACGTTGTTGATGATGATGAAGGGGATGAAGCCGTAGGGGTTGGGCTGTGAGGAGATCAGCGCGTCGCCTAGGAAGGTTTCGACGGTGGCGATGGTCCAGGCCTCGGTGATCCAGGTGTGTGGTTGGAGGGGCGCCGCGATGTCGGGTAGCGTGGCGCGGACGCTGTCGGCGTCGAGGCGGAAGCGGTTGGCGATGCGCCATATGCGAGAGGGATCGTCGGGCCAGTGCCAGGCGAAGATGCCGCTGGGGTCCGGCGCTGAGACGCGGACGCGGGTGTCGGTGGGGTCCCAGATCACTTTGTAAGCGGCGTCGCCGAGCACGGCGCAGTCGAGTTCGGTTGAGTGGTCGAGGAGCGAGAGTGCGTTCTGGTCGTGCAGTTGTTCGAGGGCGAGTTGCGCTTCGTCTGCGCGTGCGCGTGCGGCGTCGGTTGGGTCGTCGGGGGTGACGGTGTTCGAGCGGCCTGTCAGAAGGTAGCCGGTGGTCTTGGTGATGATGTTGCGGGTGTAGTTGAGGATCAGGCGGCGTGAGCGGCTGTCGTTGCGTGGCCACTGTTTGCCTCTGTAGAAAGCGAGGTTGCGGGCGTAGCGCCTCAGGCGTTCGCGGTCGCGGTTGCGGATTTGCTGTGGGAGGGTGAGGGGCGCGGCCATGGGTGACGGCGCCGGCGTGTTAGGACGCGCGGGTCCGGATGGCCTCGGCGATCTTGGCGACTGCGCTCATGCCTGTCGTGTCGGTCATGGTGCGCGGGGGTGACGCAGTGGCCGTCGCGACGCCGGTGGGTGGGGGCGTCTGCGGCGCCGGCTGCGGCGTGGGGTTGGCCGCGATGATCTGCGTGCGGAGCTGCTGGGCGCGTTCGGCGCTGGCTGCGATCTCTTGGGGCGTGGTGCCGCTGATCAGGTCGCCTGGGATGTTGGCGTTGGCCGAGCGCGTGCTGGCGAGCAGGGCGGTGACGGCGTCAGCGCGCTGTGCTTGCTGGCTTTCGAGGTCGGCTCGGACCTGTACGAGCTCGCGGGAGAGCGCCTCCACCTCTTGCTGGATGGTCGACTGGTCGGGGTTTGCGGCTGGGTCTGGCATGGTGGTCCTCCGTGTCGGTGCAGGCTGCTTCGAGGAACAGGGTTGCATGCGGGTCGTCGGTGTTGTCGGAGTAGTCGCCCTGTAGGGTGATGTGGAAGGCGCAGCGGGCGGGCGAATGGCGAATGAAGGCGGTCAGGGCGGTCGCGAGGGCGCGGCGTGCGGCGCCGGGCGCGTCGGGGAGGCCCTCGGTGTTGCAGGCGTGTGAGAGCGCGCCTTCGGCCTCGTCGGCGGTCCCGTGCGCCTCGATGCGCCAGGTCGGCATGTGCTTACGGCCTGACTCCGAGGAGGCGTGCGAGCGTAAGCGTGCTGTACAGGGCGAGGGAGACGTACCACTTGACGCGCCAGCGGGTGGCGTCTTTGGTTTCGAGCGGGCCGACGGCCTCGACCAGGAGGCCGCCGGGTCCGGTGAGTCCCACCAGGCCCTGGGACTCTTCGCCGAAGACGGCGCAGTAGACGGAGCTGCAGTCGGTGGACGTGCCCTGGGTCTCGGTGTCGAGGATGTAGTCGTTGACGAAGATGGGGATGCCGTTGTAGAGCTGGATTTGCTCGAGGAACATTCCAGGGCGGGATTCGAGGACGACGCTTGATGTGCGGACGAGGCCTTGCAGCGTGCGCCGTGTGCGGCGGCTCATGAAGAGCACGCGGCTTCCGGCGCGGACCCCGTCGATCAGCTCGTCGAGCCTTGCGAGCGTGAGGGTGGCGCCGTTGACGCCCATCGAGATCGTCTGAGAGGCGGGGAGGCCGGCGACGATCTTCCTGATGCCGTCGAATTGGTTGGCATCGACGGCGACGTCGCCGTCAATGAACGTCTGGCTCCACTCGCGTGCGAGGGCTGCGGCCTTCTGCGCGATGACCGCGGCGGCCTGGTCCTGCCTGTTGGACCGGGTCGTCTGGATGAAGTTGTCGACGTCCGCGTCGCCGCCGAGGATCTTCAGGTTGGTGGTGATTTCGGTGAACGTGGGCGTGTCCTCGGTCCAGGTGTCGCCGACGGCGCGCCAGGCGACTGTTGGCGCGACGTTGAGGCGGTTGTATTGCAGGGAGTTGCCGACGACTTCAATGAATGGCAGGAAGTCGAGCTCGTGGGACTCGTTGATGATGGTTTCCATGACCCCCTGCACGAGCATGTCGTCGGACAACTTGGCGGATTCGGCGAGTGTGAGGGCGCCGAGTTCCGAGAGCGCGAGCCGCCGGAGGAAGCGGCCGGCCGGCGCGGTGAGCTTTTTGAAGGGGTGGATCAGCGCTGTGAGGAAGAACGCGATGAGCGTTGGCATGGATGCCTCCCGTTGGTCGCGCCGTCGTTCGAAGCGTAGCACGGTGTGCGCGGCTTGTGTCAAGCGGCGTTCAGGCGGGCGGCGGCTGCGGCGATCAGCGTGCCGCCCCAGCGCGGCCAGTGCGGGCCGGGGCAGCTGGTGGCGTGGTGGGGGCCGGGGAGCGCCCATTCGTAGTGCGGGCGTGTGGGAACGGCGTGCTGGATATGGCCCCAGATGGCGGTGACGCCGCCGGCTGCGGTGCAGATGAGGTCGGGCGTGGGGTCGACGTGCGAGAAGTCGCCCATGAGGGCGACGCCGCGCAGCGCGCTGTTGCGGTCCGCGACGTGCGAGCCCTGTTGGTCGATGTCGAGTGTGTAGTAGAGGCGGGCGTTGGGTGATGCGACGAAGTGGTAGGGAAAGCGCTTCCAGCCGTGGGCGATCGCGTGGTTGTAGATGGCGTGGAGGCGCTGCAGGTCCTCGTCGGTGGTGCGGCCGCTGAAGTTGCGATCGCCGGGGGCGAAGAGGACGCCGTCGTGGTGGATGGCGGTGCCGATGATCGTGCGTGGGGAGTTGGTCCAGATCTGGTCGTTGGGGAAGAGGTGGCGCACGTCGAGCGCGCGGATGCCGTTGGGCAGTGTGATGGCTTTGGGGATCATGGTTCCTCCTGGTTTGGGTTGAGGGAGCCCGACAACGGCGCGTCGTCGGGCTCCCCTGCCTCCGACGGAGGGAGGGCCTCGCGTCCCCCGTCCGTTGGTGCCGGTGTGATGAGGCGCTTCGATGCGAAGCGGCGTGCGAGCGTGCGGCGCGCGGGCAGCGTGAAGCGTCCGAGTGCGTTGTCGAGTTTTTCGTTGAGTGTGTGTTCGTGGCGGCCGACGATGAGGCCGGCGGCGTAGGTGAGGATGCTGTAGAGGAGGACGAGCCACAGGGGGCCGGCGGCTTCGGTGAGGGCGTTCATGGTGTAGGTGTGCGTTCCGTGATGGTGAGTTCGATGGGTGCGCCTTGGCCGTGCAGGAAGACGAGTAGCGCAGCCTGTGCTTCGAGGTCTTCGCTGACGGGGATGCGGATCGTGAGGCGGGCCTGGGCGGGCTTGTCTGCTTTGGGGCTGGTGATGGTCAGCGAGTGTAGTGCGGCGGCTGGGAAGGTTGCGGCGTGTGGTTGGCGGTTCGTCATCGTGCCTCCTGTAGTGGGAGCTGGCGGTTGTTGGTGGTGGGCGGTGTGGGTTTGGGTGGGTGTTTGGGCTTCGTGGTGTTGCCGCAGGCGTTGCAGTGGGTGTAGCCGTGTTCGATGAAGACGACGGACCGTGAGTGGCAGCGTGAGCAGCGGCCGTTCATAGGGCCTCCTGTAATGGTAGCTGCTTGCCGGCGCGGCGGTGGCGTTGCGCGAGTGGTGAGAAGAGCGCGTGCTTACGCTGGAGGTCGCGGATGTCGAGGGTCACGTACTTTCTGGTCATGGCCAGGGAAGCGTGGCCCATGAGGGCCTGTAGGGAGAACTCGTCGCCGTCGTTGCGGATGTAGTTGCGGCCGAAGGTGTGGCGGAGCAGGTGGGGACCGCCTGCGATGCCGGCGCGGCGGAGCGCGATCTTCACGGTGTGCTTGAGGCCTGAGAGGGTGAGGGGACCGCGTTTGCCGGGCCAGAGTGTGGCGCCGTCGCGGGCGGCGTTGATCGCGTGGACGGCCTCGGGGGAGACGGGCACGATGCGCTCGCCGGTCTTGCCGTTCAGGCGGACCGTGAAGAGACCGTTGTCGTCGCGGTCGAAGTCGCGCCACTGGAGGTTGTGGGCCTCGCCGATGCGGGCGCCCGTGTCGAGAAGGAAGAACAGGAGGGCGTGGTCGCGGGGAAAGCGTGACGGCGGGTTTGCCCAGTCGAGGAGCTGGTGGATCTCGCCGGGGTTGAGCGTGTGCAGTTGGCGGTCGCGTGGCCGTTCGATGCTGATCGTGGTCATCGGGTTGGTGGAGCCGAAGCGCGCGGCGGCGAAGCGGTAGAGCATGCGGAGCGCGAGGGTGATGTCGCGCTTGGTTTGGGGTGAGACAGTGAGGCGGGCGAGCATGGCTTCGATTGGTTCGGGCTGCTGCGGGAGCGTGTGATTGGTTGCGGCGAGCTGGCCGAGGGTGTAGCGGAGCCAGGCCTCGTAGGAGGGGCTGCAGCGACCGGCCTTGCGGCTGGCGATGAAGGCGTCGATGACTTCGGGCGTCCATAGGTGGGGTGGGGTTTTCATGCGGGGCGCGTGGCAAAGTAGCGGTTGAAGGGGTTGCGGGTGTAGGTTCGCGGCTCGGCTTCTCTGGTGCAGGGTGTGAGGCTCCAGCTGAGGCTGCAGAGGCTGCAGGTCTGGAGCTCGCCGAAGCGGTCGGCGGTGATTCTGAATGTTGTGGGGTGTTTGCAGTGGGGGCAGTGCTGGCGGCGTGTGAGTTGGTGCGTGGGTTTGGTCGAGGGGCAGGAGAGGCGGTGCGGGGTGCCGTCGTTGTTCACGAGCTCGCGCCGGGACCAGCCGATCTTGTTGAGGCAGCTTGCGCAGGTGGTGGCGTTCACGCTTCGTCGGTCCGGTGGATTTCGCGCAGGTACCAGTTGAGAAAGCTGGCCGGCGAGACGATCGTTTCGCGCCAGTGCAGCCGGGCGTGTGCTGGGTCGTCCGCGAAGCGGTCGGGGTCGATGGCCTGGGTCATCTCGTTCCGGATCACGTCGTGGATCTCGTCGGCGCCGTACTTGAGGACGAGACGGCGTGCGCCGATGAACTTTTGCATTTTCCAGTGCTTGTGGACCTGCAGCGGGCGGAAGTGTTTCGGGATGGTGCCGACGCAGTAGGTCTCGAGCCAGCGAACGAGGATGCGTTCGGGGCGCGTGAGCGCGCGGGGTGACGGACGTTTTGACGGACTGAGGGAGGGATCGACGGCTGTCTGTCCGTCCGTCCATCCGTCAACGATCGGGCGCCCGTCAACGCGCGGGAGCGCGCGCATGAGAGGCGGTTGGCGGGGTTGTCGAGCGGGTTCGGCCATGGGACGGGCGTCTCCTGTTCGGCGTACCGGGGTCTGCGAGGTCTACTGTACGGGATCGGATGACGCGTGTCAACGGTTGCGCGCCTGAAAGGGATTCAGGAGCGCAGTTGCTTAGGCGGGTGATTGTACGAACGTGGGTAGGCGGTTAGGTGGAATTCTGAATGGGGTTCAAGAGGTCGCTGGTTCGAATCCAGTCGCCCCGACCACGTCTTTCTTCGTGGGCGTGTTAGACTGTTGGCAGAACGCCTTGCCGGTCCTCGATGTCGGTTGTCTCCGGCACCGTGGGTCTGCAGCCGGTGGGCAGCTGCGCCGGGACCCCTCGCGTGAGCGGGGGGTTTCCTGCTAGTATCGGCGCGTGCGTCGTTCGACTGTGGTCTTGTTCGTGGTCTTTGGTGAGCTGGCCGCGGCCGCGTGGTTCTACGTGTTGTTGAGGGAGACGCTTTTCCGCTAGGCTCGAAGTGTGGGACGTCCGACGCCGAAGCGGATGCTGCGGTACGGGCTGGCGACCGGGAACTGGCAGTTGGCGGGTCTGTTGATCGTCGCGGGAAGCCTTGAGGTGTTGTTGGAGGCGCAGACGCGGCGCCGTAGTATGACCGTGGCGCAGCGCGTGCGCGTCCTGAAGGAAGCGCTGGGCGCGCCGGCTGGCGTTCCTGGTGAGCTGGCGCCGGTGCGGGTGTAGTGGTGTGGCCTGGGGGCGGAAGAAGGGCGCGCAGCCTGGCAACAGGAACGCTCTGAAGCACGGGTATTACGCCGGTGCGATGCCGGCGAAGCAGCAGGCGGTACTGCGGAAGGCGGCGGTCATTCCGCCCAAGGAGCTCGAGCACGAGATTGCGCTGCTGCGGTCGCGCATCTTCGAGTTGGTCAAGCTGGCGCCTGAGAATTTGATTGTCCTGACGATGGCGCTGCGGACGCTGGTGCGGTTGGTGGCGCTGCACCATGGTCTGAACGCGCAGCAGGAGGGCGAGCTGCACGACAGCCTGCGCGACCTAATCGTGTCGCTCGCGCCGGCGGGAGGCGTGTGATGGATTGTACGGACGCGTTGCGGACCCTGTTCACGGAGCCCGAGTTGAAGGCAATTACGGCGGCGCTGACGACGCTGGCGGTTGCGGCGGCGGCGCTTGGCTCGGCGTTCGCGGTGAAGGTGCTGCGGGAGTGGATCGGGTGGCGGAGTTGATGTGGGGCTGACCGTGGAGGCGGTGCTCCCGGCGGCGCGGCCTGACGTGCTGGCTGAGCTCGAGCTGCGGTTCGGGCCTGGGGATTACGCTGCGGGGGACGTTGTGGCGGTGCGTGCGGCTTTGGGCGGGCGGGTGGCGCTGGCGACCTGGCGGCGCCCGACTGCCGGGCTTCCGCGGCTTGAGAACGTGCACGGGCTGTTGTCGGCGGGTCTGCGGCCGCTGGCGTTCGCTGCGATCTCGGAGTGTGTTCGAGGGATCGTGGCTGAGGGCTACCGGCGCGGCTACTTCGAAATGTATGAGCGGCCGGTGTATGAGTTGGTGGTGCGGACCTTCCGTGTGATCGCTGAGGTTGTTGGCGTCGACGGCGAGAGCGGCGAGCCGGCCGCGTGGCGGGTGGAGGTGGACCTGGTGGACGCGCTGGTGCAGCTGGGGCCGGTGCGGGCTGTTGCCTGAGATTACGATCGAGCCCGCGCGCGATTCCTACATCACGCCAGTGCAGCCCAACACGAACTTCGGCGCGGACACTTCCGTGATCTGCGGCGTGTTGTACGCGGGTGCGAGCAAGGTCCAGTGGCGGCGGGGGATTGGGCTGTTTGACGTGAACGCGATTCCTGGCGGCGCGACGATCGATGCGGCGAAGTTGCAGCGGGAGATCTCGGCGATCGCGGGAACGCCTACGTGGCTGGTGAGGCTGGCGAGGGTCACGCGGACGGACTGGGTCGAGAATCAGGTCACGTGGAACAACTACAAAACCGGCTCGACGTGGACGGACGGCGGGGGTGACTTCGATGACGTGACGCCTGCTGCGATCGATTTCAGTGAAGCGGGCGCTGCGGGGTTGCACGAGCTGGTGGGGTTGAAGCCGTTTGTGGATGATGCGATAGTCAGCAGGGGCGGTCTGCTGACGGTGCTGCTCCGGTTGAAGGCTGAAGCGCCGGGCGTGACGCAAGAGGCGGCCTGGTGGTCGCGGGAGAAAGGTGTGCAGCGCTGGCGGCTGGTGGTGGCGTACACGCCGGCTGCGTCGGCGCCTGGTGTTGGGCCTCGACGCGGTAGACTGCAGCCAGGCGCGGGTGCGCCGCCTGCGCCGCGTGGAGCGCGGACGGGCCGAAGGGCGTCGCAGGCGAGCGCCGGTAGCCGGCCCGGGAGGGTGCGATGAGTAATCTTGCGACGTTGCGCGCCGCGTTGCGGCAGGACCTGAAGGACGTGGCGGGCGCGGGCGAGCGCTGGGCCGATGCTGTGCTTGACCGGCATCTGAAACGCGCCGTGCTGGAGTATTCGCAGGTCAGCCCTCAGGAGCTGACGGCGGCGATCGCGACGGTTGTAGGGAGCCGGGACCTGTCGATCTCGACGCTGACGAACGTGGTTCGTGTGGTGGCGGTTGAGTGGAAGACGGGCGAGTTTCCGAAGCACTTTCGGCCGTTCTCGCGGTGGGGGACCGTGCTGACGTTGGACATCGAGGAGACGGGCGACGGTACGAACGCGAACGTATTCTACCACAAAACGCACGATATCAACGGATCGGTGAGCTTTCCGGCGATCCATGATGATGTGATTCTGGCCGGCGGTGCGGGGTATGCGCTGCTGGAGTACGCGGCTTTCGTGGCGAACCGGGTGACGACGGGCGGCGAGCGGGCATGGGGAGAGTTTAAGGACCTGGCGGAGGCGCGGCTGGCGACGTTTCGTGGGATGTTGCGGATGCTACCTGAGGCCAACCGGGTGCGCAGCTCGCAGCTGTACGCGCCGGTGCCTGGCCGGTTCAAGAGCGAGACGACGGACCCGGGGCCGCAGTGAGGACGCTGACGGCAACGTTGCTGGCCGCGCAGAAAGCGGCTGTGAACGTCCCGTTCGTGCTGGTCAAGGCGGTGGAGCGGGTCCAAGGACACGTGCGCTTGATGTTCACGGAGAGCTTCGTGGACGGTGCGGCGCCGGATGATGAGCATGACGCCGATTTCAGCGCAACGCATCTGCAGAAGGTGCGGATGCGGGCTGGACGCCCTCAGCACCAGCGCCTCAGCGCTGCGCCGTGGGGCTCGTCGACGTGGGTGGACCTGAATGTGTTTAACGACGGCGCGCACGTGAGCGTCGGAGCGAACGGGGCGCGGGTGATCGTGGCGTACAACCGGGGCAACAACTTGCACGTGCGCGAGAGCACTGACAACGGCGGGACCTTCGGGTCCGAAACCCTCGCCTATACCGGCGCGGCCACCATGAACGCACTCGCGATCGCAGTTAAATCCAGCGGCGACGCCTGCATCGTGTTTAGCGAAAACAACGTCGTCAAGCGCGTCCGGCGCGTAGCGGCCGCATGGGGCGCAGCCCTTAACAGCACGAGTCAGCCGGCGACGTGCAATGGGATCGCTGTTGTCGTGTCTGGCGACTTTCACGTGGTGCTGACTGGTACTGAGCCGACGACGTTGTACCCGACGGTGTGGACGCAGACGCTGGGTGATGGGTTCGCCGTGGCGGTGGACACGTGGACGGCGCTAGCGATCTACGAACAGGCGGACGTTGAGAGCACGATCACGTTTCAGGCCCCGCACCTGACGGCGGTGCCGTCCGAGCGGATGGCGTACGTTGAGAAGCACGCGGGCAGCGTGAGCTACACGCGAGTGATGACGACGCGCTTCCCGCCGGTGCTCTCGTTTGCCGCCAACGCGTGGCACGATCCGCAGCCCGTCGATGATACGGCTGCGCAGGGTCTGGCGCTGGCGGCGAGCGCGACGCTGGCGTACCTAGCGCGGCCCGGGCGAACGCTGACGGCGCCGGTGACGCCGGCTGAGCGTGATCTGTCGGCGGACCTGGTGTATGCCGACTGGCGCGAGGACGGGTTGGGGGGTTCCGGCCGCTTCCTGGTGCAGAACGATGGGGGCGCGTACGCGGACCCAGCGGGCGCGCTGACCGAAGGCGATGATCTCGAGATCTCGCCGGGGT
>Ga0247727_10006248_pt1 | contig 23548 bp, 24 predicted proteins | sample WisWelCaveWW1625_FD_202498 | JGI IMG/M metagenome (GOLD analysis project Ga0247727, IMG submission 202498) | Biofilm microbial communities from Wishing Well Cave, Virginia, United States - WW16-25 | ecosystem: Environmental > Aquatic > Deep subsurface > Groundwater > Cave microbial mat | place...
ATCTGTTGAAATGTGTTCAAAGCAAGGCATTGGAATCTCAAAGGCGATTCTCTTCGGTTCTTTTGCCAAAGGGAATTCCACCGTGGATTCCGACATTGATTTGCTCCTGGTCAGCAGCCAATTCAAGAACAACAGACTTGACAATTGGAAAATGATAGCTCATCGAAGAAGTCAGACGGACCGGAATTGAAATAGAATTGATTTTGCCTGCAAAACAATGAAACATTTCATTTTTCTTATTGCCTTGATGAATTCCGGATTCGTGAATTCACAAAGCCCCGCCGTTCCTGATCCACCGTCAGAAACCAGGCCTGGCAAATATTGGGTATTTTTTGATTCATCTGAAAACGAAACCCTGTCTCCAAAATACATGCAGGCGGTAAAGGATGCCGGATACAACATTGTGAATCATTCGCGCTGGTTCAATGCCATTGTGATTGAGAGTCAGTGTCCACCGGTGAATTTGCGGGAGGAATTTCCTTTTGTAACCTGGATCCGGCCGGTAGCGGAATTGATAACGATCAAAAGTGAAAGCGGCGCGGCAAATTCCGGAATTCTGTTTTCTCAGGAAACGGATGAAATGTACGGGCATTCCGCAGTACAGAACCGGATGCTCAACATCGGTTGGATGCACAAAAGGGGTTTTCGAGGGGAAGGAGTTCGTGTTGGAGTATTCGATGCCGGATTTTACAGTGTAAATAAATTGGCTGCATTTGATTCATTGTGGAAAAACGGCAGAATGATCGGGTACTGGGATTTTTCCTCGAATGATTCGTCAGTATTTGAAGACGACCACCACGGAATGGGAGTTCTTTCGACGATGGCAGCCAATCTTCCCGGGGAAATGATCGGCACTGCTCCGGACGCATCTTATCTGCTAGCCCGTACAGAAGTTGCTTCATCGGAAACCCGGCAGGAAGAAGACAATTGGGTCAGGGCTTTGGAATGGGCGGATTCGATAGGAATAGATATTCTGCATACTTCTCTTGGATATTCGGTATTTGATTCGGCAGCCGAAAACTACAAATACCAGGACATGAACGGCGGTACGGCGATGATCACGTTGGCCGCCGACAAAGCAGCCAAACGGGGAATCCTGGTGGTCACCAGTGCCGGAAACGAAGGATTGAAATCCTGGAGATATATCACGGCTCCTTGTGATGCCGACAGCGTTTTGTGTGTCGGCGCGGTGGACAGTTCCGGAGACCGGGCCTGGTTTTCATCTATTGGTCCGACATTTGACGGACGTATCAAACCAGAGGTCGCAGCGATGGGCGAACAGGCCGCCCACATCAATGGCGCCGGTGGCGTTTCGCTCGGCAATGGAACGTCCTACGCCGCTCCCATGGTAGCCGGACTTGCAGCTTGCCTGATGCAGGCCCATCCCGTCAGAAGCAATATGGACATTTATGATGCCATCAGGCTCAGCGGCTCACATGTTGAAACCCCAGATTCGAAAACGGGAACCGGCATCCCGGATGCCAGAAAGGCAGATTCCATCCTGGCTGTGATGGACGCTTTGGAAATTCCTGCCGGTGACATGAGCAGCACGATCACACATTTCTGGTGGTATCCGGATGCAGACAACAGGATTTTGTACCTGGTCAATCTGACGGGTGTGTACAAAGTACTCGGAATGGACCTGCGCGATCCCGAAACCGCCGAAATCAAACTGACAGTCGAAGCGAAGGGGAAAAAAGAATTGAAAAAGTGGAATATATCGTCACTGCCTCAGGGAACATACCTGATGGAGATCCGGTTGGAAGGCTGTAAAGAACCGGCAAGCGGAATTTTCCGTAAATGACGGGAAATGAAATTCAGTGAAATCTCAAAAGGCCTGAAATCTTACGGAAAGGCCTTTGACCTGGCGGTCAGGCACAATCTCTGGACATTCATGCTGATCCCGGGTGTTCTGAGTGCGGTTTTTTTTCTTGGCATTGCCATTGCCGTATATTTCATCGCAGGCACTGTTTCTGAAACCCTTGTCGGACTGCTGCCGGAATGGCTGGCAGGCGGATTTCTCGAAGTATTGTTTGCGGTCGTTATCGGAATCCTATTGCTGCTTGCCGGATTATTCGTTGTCAAATATATTGTATTGATAATTCTATCTCCGGTCCTTTCCTGGCTTTCCGAAATCACCGAAGAAAAAATTTCCGGGAGAAAACCATCTTCGATGTCACCTGGCGAAATGCTGAGTGACCTTTGGCGTGCAATCCGGCTCAACCTCCGGAATCTCTTCATTGAATTGTTGCTGACCTTCGCATTGTTCATCGTCAGTTTCATTCCGGCAATCGGGATATTCGCTCCTCCCGTTGCCTGGCTGGTTCAAAGTCATTATGCAGGCTTCGGCCTGGCGGATTTTACCCTGGAACGAAAGCGTTATTCCGTATCGGAAACGGTTTCATGGGTTGGCAAGAACCGGGATGTCACCACGGGATTGGGAATCGGATTTATGCTCATTTCCCTTGTTCCCGTAATTGGATGGTTTCTGGCGCCGGTACTTGGGACAATTGCAGCTACGGTGGTGGTATTGGGTGAGCTGGAGGAGCCTGAGTTGCAAACAGATCAAATTCGCAATTGAAAATTCTGAATATAAAGATGTGATGGGCAGTATCAGGATTTTCGGTGGTTTGCGCCGAAATATCCGGCGGACTGCACACACCGCTGACAGCCTTCAACATAGGGTGCAGCCCTTTGGCTTCAAATGCGTGAAGGCAAATAGCATTGGGTACAGCCCTATGATCCCATGGTACAGCCTATAGTCCGGTCAAAAAGAGGGACAAGGCGAAGCCCAGGTTCGCCTTCAGTCCTGCGCGACCGAATGCTCGCGCTTCACCTGCTCCTGAATGGTTTGCAAGGCATGGATCACCGTTTCAGGTCTTGGCGGACATCCGGGGATATAAACATCCACCGGAAGGAAATTGTCAATTCCCTGTACTACACCATACACCCTGTGCATTCCGCCTGAAGATGCGCATGCGCCCATGGCGATGCACCATTTCGGATCGGGCATCTGATCCCATATTCGTTTTACTGCATGAGCCATTTTGTAGGTACACCATCCGGCGACGATCATGAGGTCGGCCTGCCGCGGTGAAAAACGGAACACTTCGCTTCCGAAGCGGGAAACATCAAAGCGCGGACCCGCAAACGCCATCATCTCGATAGCACAACATGCAAGACCCATTGGCATAGGCCATAAGGCGTTTGCACGCCCCCAATTCGTCAGGGCATCTACCGATGAAAGCAGAAATCCTTGTTTCGCTAATGCTTTTTCCAGACCCATAAAGAAGTCGTAAGACGTAAGTAATAAGTCGAAAGTCTAAAATCTAATGTCTCAAATCTAAAATCCAATGACTCAAATCTAAAATCACGTCCAGGTCAGTCCGCCTTTCTTGTACACATAAATGTACCCGGCAAAAAGAATGACAACAAACAATCCCATCTCCACAATCGGGAATAACCCCGATCCGTCATTCGCCTGATCAAATGCAATCAATTCCTTGAACTGCACCGCCCAGGGATACATGAAAACAATCTCGATGTCAAAAAGGATAAACAACATAGCTACCAGGTAGAATTTCACTGAAAATCTCTCGTGTGCCGCCCCGACCACATCCATCCCGCTTTCGTAAATCGAGTTTTTGATTTTGTTCGGACGGAAAGGACCGAGCAACCTCGAGGCATTGGTGAGCAAAAATGCAAGACCGGCCCCGATCAGGATCAGGATCAAAACCGGAATGTATTCAGCGATGGGACCGTACTTCTCTATCAAGGCAAACCTTTTGAATTCAGCCAAAGTTATTTACAAAGAGGTGCATGAACAAGGTATTTTCCTGAAAAAAAGGGTTCATTGATCACCTCACCGATGTTCCATTTCCTTACTTTTCCAGCAGATTTCGTCAACAATTCCAGGTCCGGATCCAGTCCCTTGTAGTAAAAGACCCCGTTTTCCGGTTCTTCCAAACCCGGGCATTTCACAAGCTTCCGGGCATATCCGATAAATTTCTGCAAATCGCTGACCGCCCGTCCGGTGACGTAATCAAATCCGCCCTCCATTTCTTCTGCCCGCTGTACACTAAACTGAACATTTGTAAGTCCGCATTTTGCTACGATTTCCCCGACGACCCTGATTTTCTTTCCAATCGAATCCACCAGGTGAAAATTCACATCCTGAAGCATGATTGCAAGCGGAATTCCCGGAAATCCCCCGCCGGTGCCTATATCCAGTATCCTGCTTCCCTTTCGGGGTCTGGCGAATAACAAAAGTGCAAGACTGTGCAGAAAATGCCTTTCAGCGAGGTTTTCCACGTCATTCCTGCTGATGAGATTGATTTTCTGATTCCATTCGACAATGCTTTCAAAAGCAATATTAAACTGCTCAAGCTTTTGTGAGTCAAGGCTTTGCGGGAAATATCTTTCCAGCAGAATTCGCAGTTCGGAAAATTGTGGCATGAGGCTTGGTAATGAATCCTTAGCAAACCTAAACCAAGGAGCTGAATATGAAAAAGATTACCATTTACCTCTTTGCTCTCGCAACCGCCAGCATCACTCAGGCCCAGGGCGGCGGCTATTACGCCTCAGCCGGAAACGGCAGGACCTTCGTGAGCGTCCATGGCGAAACCGCCGGTGGCGATTCCTACCAGGGGCAGATTACTACCACCAATATTCATCACGATGATTTTGGCGGCGGGTATTACAATAACCCATCCGGATTCAACGACCACATCTGCGGGAATACATGTGGAAACCCATGTGACTTTGCCCAGACCCGGGTGGTCTTCCAGTCATGCAATTCTGTGGGATTTCAATGGAGAATTACCCAACGGCAGGTTTTTTATCCCGGGTATTTCACCATCGGACATTGCGGAAGCCGCACCTGGGTACCAAACCGTACCGAATGGATTGAAATTCACCGGAGCCGGGCCGCAAACAACTTTGGCGGAAACTACCAGGGTGGCTATCAACATGGCGGAACCTATCAGGGCGGTACCTACAACAATGGATACTACCAGGGTGGCAACTACAACAACGGACGAAGCTGCGGTAACAATGGCTCCGGAAGATATTACAGATAAATATTCAACTGAATTGATGTAAACTATGAAAGCACAAACTTTACTCCTGACCTTGTTCATCCTGATCACCACCACGGGAATTTCACAACGACCATCCATTCAGACGAATCACAGCCGGTCCGGTAACGGACCGGCTGCTGCCGTTTCAAGGCCTGCGGTTTCAAGGCCGGCACCGGCGGCCGTTTCAAGGCCGGCACCGGTTTCGCGTCCAACAGCGGCCGTCAGTCCTTCTGCTGTCAGCAGGGGAAACGGTACACCCCTGCCAAGCGGAAATCCGCCTGCAGCCAGCAGGAGCAACAGTTCATCCTTTTCTTCTGGAAATCCACCTGTTGTCAGGCAACAAAATTCCTATGCCCAACCCAGGGTTGCCCCTTCAACTCCATCCCATTCCGCCGGTACAGGCACAAGCGTTTACCGGAATTCCGGTACGCCGGCAACAACCCAAACCAATGGAAATCCGAATCCGGTTGGAAATCCTGGTGCGGATCCCAATGATGGAAATCCCGGCACGGACGACAGGGGAAAAATCACAATATGTCACATTCCTCCCGGAAACCCGGCGAATTCACATACCATTACGATTGCTGAAAGCGCATGGCCCGCACACCAGGCCCATGGCGACGTCCAGGGTGCCTGTACAAACGGAGGTGGAAATCCGACGACCGCAGGAGGCAATCCGGGGACGATAGGTCCGAAGCCAACAGTGCAAACAGTGACTGGCGGAACGACCAACATCCGTCCAAAGCCAACGGTCAACACCATCGGCGGTGCAACGACGACGATTCAGCCGAAACCGGCATACACAAATGTCAATGGAGGCAATACGAATATTACTCCCGCACATCGCACACCAGGATGCACAGGAGGACATTCAGGCCATATACAAGGCGGGGGATGCCATTCCGGACCTCCGGTGATCACAAACAATTATTGCGGCGGCAGACTTTACACGTATGGCAATACCTGCGGCGCACCGACGGGATACTGGTACGGCGGAATCAACAACTATTACTGCGGATCGTATTCCTGTGCAGGCAGTTGCGGCGCCAACAGCGGATGGGTTTTGTCCATCAGCTTTCCGGTTGCATTCGCACAGTTTTACTTTTACCTGGACTACACGCGTTCTTGCGAAGGCCTGGAATATTATTACCACCGCTACCGGAATTTCACACGGAACTACGGTGACTACAAAGTGGAGATCATCCATGAACCCACAGGTTCATTTCACTGGAGGAATGAATACCAGAAAGTTGCTTTGAGCAATTGCTGGGGCTGCAGGACGACATATAGCTGGCAATTGGTCAGCAGGGAACAAATCTGGCATGGTCCGGATTGCGGGCTGTGTTATGGAGATTGGTTTTAAAGGGCAGGACATAAATTTCTGAAACCAGAAGGGTCCCTGTTTCCAGAGACCCTTTCCTTTGTTTGCGATATTTCGTCTTAATTTTCCGTCGTCTTCAATTCATCAAGGGTGCCGAGCATCCGGTTGATTTTTCTCATTTCCCTCTCATTGAGGTTCCTGTACCCGATGCGCTCAACCTCGTGAATCATGTCCAGCCGGTCATTGATTTCCCAATAATCCAGAGGGGCTGTCACATCATGTTTTGTCTTGATCTTGACAAGCTCTGAATTGAGGAAAGTCTTCGCGACGAGGATTTTTACGTGAAGTTCGTTGTTAACCATAAAATGAAAATCTTAAGTGATTAAACGTAGTTTGTTTCTAATAAGGCAGGCAAATGTACGCAATGAAACGCCCCTTGTCAAGGAAAATTGCGCTTTTTACGTCAAATTGGCTGTTTTTTCTTCAAAAACTCCATGGGATACCGCAATTCGATGGCCCCCCTGGATACCTTTTGAAGCCTGGATTTCAACATTTGCTTCCTAAGCCCTTTAACATGGTCTATAAACAGAATACCCTCCAGGTGATCGTGTTCATGCTGAATGATCCGGGCCCTCATACCGGCAAATTCTTCCTCTTTCTCAAGGAAATTCTCATCAAAATAGCGCAAAACGATTTTGGCTTTGCGCCGGATGTCGGTTTTGATATCCGGAACGCTTAGGCAACCCTCTTCAAAGTCCCATTCTTCTCCAGATTCGCTGACAATCAGCGGATTAATAAAAACCTTTTTCCATCCTTTCATGGGAGTCGGATCATTTTCGAGCATTCCCTCCATCGGCGTACCGTCTGCAATGAAAATCTTCACATTCTGACCGACCTGGGGAGCCGCGAGTCCCACTCCGTGGGCATTGTACATCGTATCAAACATCGCTGAAATCAGCGCATTCAGTCCTTTTTCTCCTTGCTTGATCCAGCGATTCTCTTCCCTTAATACCGGATGACCGATAGCATAAATCGGCAGAATTTTCATTTTCCGAGCATGAATTCCTGGAGAATCAATGTTGCGCTAACCTTGTCAATCAGTGATTTGCTCCGCCTTTTCATTTTTGGGACCCCAGCCTTGACCATTTCTTCGACCGCGTTTTTTGAAGTATTCCGTTCATCCTGAAAGTGGACCGGAATCACCGGAAAAAGGCCTCTGACCTTTTCTCCAAACGTTCGTGCTCCATCGCTCGCATCCGTATCGGAGCCGTCAAACCTCGATGGAAATCCGATAACGATTTCCGTGACATTTTCCTTTGGAACCGACGTTCTTAGCCAATTCAACAAGTCATTTTGATTCATTTCCCCGATACCCGTAGCAACAATCTGCATGGGATCGGTCCAGGCGAGTCCACACCGTCTTGAACCCCAATCTATTGCAACAATCCTAGCCATGATGCAAAATTAGTTGATTTGATCAGTATTACCCGGATTTTTAAGCTGAAAAGAATGAAAATTTAGTGAAATGGATTCTGGTACCTTTCATCCATTCACCAATTTGACCGGCAATCGATGAGTGGATGCCCATTTTATCAATTCCCGGTTGATTTATCCACCTGACGCTCAAATTCTTCGGCATCTGGTTAATTTGCCTATCCGAATGAAAACCTGGCCCAAAACAGTCGCCATAGCTGCTTTCCTTCTTTGCTTCATCCTTGTGTCGCAAGCCCAGAAAAGGAACATCATTACCGTGGCGGAGCTGGAAACCCTGATGAATTCGAACAACGATACCGTTTATGTTCTGAATTTCTGGGCGACCTGGTGTAAGCCCTGTGTAGCTGAACTTCCACATTTCGAAAAGCTGAATCAGGATCCCGCAACCCCGCGAATCAAGGTAATCCTCGTTACTATCGATTTTTCAGACATTTTTGAGTCTAAAGTCCTTCCTTTTCTGAAAAAGAGGGGTATCCGGTCTGATGTCTTGCTTCTCGACGAGGTGGATGGCAACAAATGGATTGACAAAGTTAGTCCGGAATGGGGCGGCGCGATTCCGGCGACGCTGGTAGTGGCAAATGGACGCAAAATCAACGATTTTTACGGACAGGCTTTCGAAACCTACGAAGACCTTTTCCAGATAGTGAAACCTTATATCTACAATTGAGATGAATGTAAATTTCCATTTTCTCTTATCCGCTTTTTTCCTGCTTGAAACTTTTGTATTTCCAACCGGACTTCAGTCGCAAACCGCCGTCAAAGTCGGCGAAGTCGCACCTGCTTTTGAATTGATGGACATCAGCGGCAAAGAAATTTCAATGAATTCCTACGCCGACGCGAAAGGATTCATCATCATCTTCACCTGCAATCATTGTCCGTTTTCGGTTCTGTATGAGGATCGCATCAATGCCCTGCATGAGAAGTACGCCTCAATGGGCTGGCCGGTGATCGCGATCAATCCCAACGATCCGGTTCAATTTCCGGAAGATTCATTCAATGCCATGAAAAAACGGGCGAAAAAGAAGGAATTCAAATTCCGCTATCTGTTTGATGAAAGTCAGGAAACAGCCAGGGCATACGGAGCGGAAAGGACTCCCCATGCATTCGTTGTGAAGAATGATGCCGCAAGAACCGTGGAATACATCGGAGCTATTGACGACAATCCGAAAAGCGCTGGCGAGGTACAAATCCCGTATCTCGAAAATGCACTGAATGCACTGGATTCAGGGAAAGCCGCTGATCCGAATTTTACGAAAGCAATCGGCTGTTCCATCAAGTGGAAGAGCAATTGATTTTGTATTCAAGGGAACCTCTAAAAACTGCGAATTTCTTCGTTGGGCTCCAAGTGAAAATGCTCATTTACCTCAGTAAACTCCGCTTTTCAATGCACGCCCGCCTCGAAATCTGTGTTTTTAGAGGTTCCCTCAAACTGATTTCACTGAAATTATTTCAAATTTTGATATATGTTGCAATCGAATCCGACAAAAACGACATTCTCACTTCCAGCGACCGACGGCCGCATGATTTCGTCTGAATCCTTCACAGGCTCAAAAGGATTGATCGTGATCTTCACCTGCAATCATTGTCCGACTGCCGTTGCATACGAGGAGCGAATAAAAGCCATTCAAAAGAAAGCCGCCGAAAGCGGAATTCAATTGCTTGCGATCAGCTCCAACGACACTGCCAGGTTTCCGCAGGATGATTTTGCGAATATGAAAATCCGGGCATCACAAAAGGGATTTCTCTTTCCTTATTGTTTCGACGAAAGCCAGGAAATCGCCAAAAATTTCGGAGCTGAAAGAACGCCCCATGCCTTCCTTTTGAATTCCCGGATGGAAATCATCTACAGCGGGTCCATTGATGACAATGCCGAAAATCCGAATGCTGTACAGGAAAAATTTCTGGAAAATTCCATGATCGAATTGCTCGACGGGCGAGGCATCAGCAAATCAAAAACGCAGGCTGTTGGCTGCACCATCAAATGGAAGCAGACGGGATCAGTGGCTACCGGGATTTGAATACGCGGCCGGGTCCGGAAAAAGGTTTCATGCGTCCTTTTACCTTTTTTCGCTGCAGCTTGGTAACTGTAACGTTGGGATCTCCTCCAAAAATAATGCGGGAGCGGTGAACCTGCCTGCCGCAACCTGATGTACCCAATCCTGTTAACACAATTCCCGCAACCATAATGATTGCAAGTGCCAGGGAAGTATGCTTTTTCATTCCCTAAAATTGCAGATTTTTCAAAGAAATGGGAAATCGGAGCGCAAAATTTGTGATCTGCCTGCAAATTGGAGGAATCGTCGCTTCATATGGAAGGCAAACCAAGGGGTTTTCCATAAATTGCAGGCCTTATTGCCTTGTACCGAGGGACCTCAAAACCAGACTCAAAATGAGATCGTTTTTCTATTTTTCCATATCCGCCTTAATTTTCCTGAATCAATCTTCTTTGTCATTTTCTCAGGCTCCGGCCTCAGAATTGAAAAAGAAGGCTTTCGTCGCGGAAAAATATGCAACGATTGACCTTTCCGGCCCGGACCAGGGCTGGTACGCCAACATGGTGAATACCAAAGTGATACACGCTCCCGGCGACGAAGATCACGCTGCATTCGCAGAGGAAAAGCGCAAGGCAAATGAAATCGCAGAAACCATGCGGCAAAACGGTTATCCCGCTTCCGGGCAATCCATGAAAACCACCGCATCCTCCCCTACCGTCGGGAAAACATTCGTCGGTAACTACTTTGATGAAATCCCGAATGACAACAACATTGCCTACGGCTCAAACGGAAAAATTGTGAGCGTGACGAATTCGCGGATGTACATCTACGATACCGGCGGCGGTCAGCTCGCAATCAAAACTTTCACCGAATTCTACAGTGGATCAGGTCTGAAATTTGATCCGAAAATCATCTGGGATTATACATGGAACAGATTCATATTTGTATTCCTCAATGGCGATGCGTCCTCCACAAGCAAAGTTGTCATTGCATTCTCCGCCACAGACAATCCGAACGGAACCTGGAACGTCTATACACTTACCGGCAATCCCGATGCAGCAGAGTTTGGATCCACCTGGTGGGATTTTCCACAGATCGGCCTCAACAAAAAGGAATTTTTTGTCACCGGCAATCTCTTCAGCAATTCCGACAGTTATGTTGGCGGGTACATTTACCAGATTGATAAGATCGGTGGATTCAACGGCGCGACTTCACTCACCACGGCGGGATATGGTTCAGCATCATCTACAACGGAAACATTTGCAATTGCTCCCGCCACCGGATTTTACGGCTTCACCAGTCCGCATATGTGGATGGTATCAACCCGGGGAAATCCGTTCGGTACAAGCAAATCGGTATGGCTGCACCGCATCACCGATAGTATCGCCGGCTCCCCGGTTTTCCAGACTTTCGCATTGAATGCTTCCGTTGGTTACCAGGTTTCTCCCGATGCGAATCAAAATGGCACAGCCGTTACACTTGACACCAGGGATACCCGGGTCCGCGGAATTTACTATCACAACAACCGGATTTATTTTGCCTGCAATTCCAATGTGAATGGAAAACCAGGTTTGTTGTTCGGAGAAATCGAAGGATTGAGCAATCCGATTTTTGCCAGTGCCAACTCGCAACTGTTTGGCAGCGACAGCCTGGAAATATCGTATGGCGCGCCGATCTATGGCGGAGTAACGGGTGCGAATGGCGACCACAGCACTTTGCTGTTTTTCAATTACACATCTGCAAACCATTTTCCCGGCAACGCCGTAGTTTATATTGATGAAACCGGAAGTATTTCGACACCGGTGATTTGCAAAATCGGCCAGACGTATGTCAACATCGCTTTTGGCGGAGATCCCCAGAGATGGGGGGATTATTCGGGCATTTCTCCCAATCCACTGAATCCTGGAGAAGCCTGGGCCGCCGGCTACTACGGATACAGTCTTGCCAACCACCGGCATGGAACCTGGATCAGCCAGTTGTATGCTCCGGATGCACAAGTCATCAGCACTGAACCACTTGTTGATGATGCCAATGTGGAAATGACCGTTTTCCCGAATCCTGCTACCGATTACCTGAACATCAGCTTTGGGGTTCCTGCCAATTCATTTTACAGTGTCAAGGTAACCGACATGCAGGGACTACTGATCAAAGAACTTCTTTACGATCGCCTGAAGCCAGGTGAGGCCCTGGCAACTTTTGATCTCCGTCCTCTGGCTGCGGGTGAATACATCGTGAGTGTCTTCGGTGATGCAGGAGTGGTTCATTCAGAAAAATTCCTTGTCGCGAAATAGCCGGCTTGGAAACGACAAGCACTTCTGACGGATTTCCTGAAACTGCGGTCGCAGCCATCAAAAAACTCTTCCTGAATTGGTGCGGAAATCCGCCCGATGAAATTTTTTTTATTCCGGCTTCCGGTTCAGCCCGAAGGTACATCCGCCTGAAATCAGATTCTCATCTTGCGATTGGTTGTTGGAATCCGTCCCAGGCAGAAAACCGCGCTTTCTCGGTCATGACAAGGCATTTTCTCGATTTTCAAATTCCGGTTCCGCAATTGTATGGCGAAAACCCGGATGCAAATTCGGGTTTGCTTGAAGACCTGGGTGACCGGACGCTTTTCGACGAATTGAACGCACGTGACAAACCGGATGTAGTTCCGCCAGCCACGATGGCTTACATGAAAGATTCTCTCCGGCACCTGGCGCGGATGCAGATCATCGCCGGACCATCACTGGATTTTACCGTATGCACTCCGCATCAGGATTTCGATTTCGCATCCATGTTTGCGGACCTCGAATATTTCCGGAAGTGGTTCCTTGATAAATCAGGAACAGAATACGATCAGCAAAAGCTTCAGAAAGATTTTCAGAATCTTGCCGGCATGCTGGATTCAGCAGATCGCAGATATTTCATGTACCGCGATTTCCAGTCCAGAAATATCATGATCACCGGCGGCGCTGTGAGATTTATTGATTACCAGGGCGGCCGCCGGGGAGCGCTTCCCTACGACATAGCTTCCTTGCTTTACCAGGCACGGGCCGCATTGCCGGATTCCGTGCGTGAGGCATTGCTGGAATCGTACCTGGAAGATGCATCAAAACTTGGCGCAGCCGGAATCGGGAATTTCCGGAAATATTATGACGGATTCGTTCTGCTTCGCTTCTTGCAAGTCCTGGGAGCTTACGGTTTCAGGGGAATTCATGAACGCCGGCCCCATTTCCTCAAAAGCATCGGCCTCGGAATGCAGAATCTGCGCCGGCATCTGGAAACCGGGAAAATTCCGCCCGGTCTTCCCGAACTTGAAAAATGCATCGCGAAATTATCAAACCCGGAGATTCTCAGAAATATATTTACCGAAGCTGACCGGTCAGGAATATGAAAATTCATATTTGCAGTTTCTCTATAAAACAAGGTTATCCGCTGATTGATACCATCCACGGCGGCGGCCACGTTTTTGATTGCCGCCTTCTGCCCAATCCGGGAAGAATAGATTCCCTGAAACATCTGACAGGAATGGACGAAGCTGTCTCAGGTTGGCTCAGGGAAAGGAAAGAGGTTGCCGAATTCATAAATCTCACATCCGGAATCGTCTTGCTTTCCCTGAAGAATTACCTGGAACGGGGTTTTGATTTCATGAGCGTCGGATTTGGTTGTACCGGGGGACAGCACCGATCCGTTTATTGTGCATTTGCAATCGCCGGATTCCTGCAATCCGAAATTGATTCCATGAATACCGCTCTCCCCATATCCGTTCATCTCCGGCACCTCGGACTTGAATCCATCGAAGCCAAGCGCGAAAAAGATGCCTGATTCGCTTCCCGGTGTCATGATTTTTGCGGCGGGACTGGGCACCCGGCTGGGAACATTCACGGAAAATGTTCCGAAAGCGCTGGTGAAGATCGGCGGAATGACCTTGCTTGAATTCCAGCTTCGCAGGTTGTCACATCTTGGATTCAGGGAAGCGGTGATCAATGTTCATCACTTCGCAGATCAGTTGATCGAATATGTTCGCGGCAACCGCGGGTTTGGAATCAACGTTCATATTTCAGACGAGCGGGATGAATTGCTGGAAACCGGTGGCGGACTGCGCAAAGCGGCCGCATTTTTCAAAGGATGCGGCGATATTCTCCTCATCAATGCCGATGTCATTACAAATATGGATTTCCGGATTATGATTTCCCGGCATCGGGAATCCCCCGGCCTGGCAACGCTTGCCGTCCGGAACCGGGTGTCTTCCCGTTACCTGCTATTTGACGATACCGACCGCCTTTGCGGCTGGCGCAATCTGAAAATGCAGGAAGAAAAAATCGCATTGCCGGGAACCGGCAAACTCCGGGAACTTGGATTCAGCGGAATTCATGTCATACAGGAAAAACTTCTGGAGTTGATTCCGGCATTCGGAAAATATTCGATTGTTGATTCTTATCTCAGGCTCGCTGCCGGTCACTGCATTTCGGCATTTTTGCACGACAGCGATGTGTGGATGGATGTGGGGAGGCCGGAGAATCTGGAATTGGGAGAAAAGCTGGTGGAAGGGATTGAGGTTTCGAATTCAAACCAATCGTCTGAGTAAGGGATATTTTGCCTTTCTTTTGGTGAGTCCTTTAACATCCAGGCGGTCATGATCGTAATTGTCAAGCAATCAGTAGTTTCATGATTGCTTTGTCTTGTTTCGACTTGCAATTCCGGAATGGAATTTAGGAAAAAATCCCGATGCTGAAATAAATTCAGCATATTGGAAAATGATTCAAACTAAATTTGCATGGCAAAAGATTTACCCGCTTTCATTTTCGCTTTGGTTTTTTCCATCCACCAATCTCCAGCCCAGGATCCTTCCGGCAATCTCATCCTGTCGGGATGGACGGCATCGGGCGGAATTCTCGGAATGGTAAATTATCCATCCGGCAATTGGATTTTTATTGATTCGATATCCGCGACGGACCTGGACTTCGAAAATGGGACCTTGTTAGCCAGTCACGATGGAAAGCTCGCAGCTTACGACATCAATACCTTGATGAAAACCGACAGCCTTTCAGGCGCCGGAATTTCTGGAATAGAGATTTCCAATGGGCGCCTCTGGGCCATCTGCGATTCTGCACCTTTTGTCAGAGTGTTCGATGCCGGAAATCAGTTTTCGGGTTTGCTCACTCTTGACAGTGCAACCATTCCCCAAATACCCGCCGACATGAAAATATATGGCGCTAAGGTATATTTAGCATGGGATACAACTGTAGTCGTGGCAGACCAAATCAGCGGGAATGTTCTTGCCGTGGTTCCGACGCCGCTGGAATGGCCGGGAGCCGGAGCAAATTCCTGGCTGACGCCATTTCAGGATATGATCGTCCTGGATGCAGAATACTCGACCGGCGTTCCCCGTTTTGACCTTAGCCGCATTGACACCACATCACTGCAGTGTACTCACATTCAACTCGTAGAATACTATTATAATTTTACTCCGCCGGTTGCAGCAAACCAGGTCGTGTATTATTCCGGGTTCGACAACCATTATGAACCTGTGGCAGACACTTTCAACATTTCCGCTGACACAACCGTCTTCCATGCCGCCGCATCTGATCCCGTTTCGGGGGCTGTATTCTTCGGTGATCAGTCCGTCAACCTGATTCAGTACAGAAGATCTGATTCAACAATTTCGGCAGGTGACAGCATTCCCTTTCCCTGGGCAAATCAATTGATCCGTGCGCTCTTCATTCCGGATTCCATCATTCAAAAGGCTGAGAAACTCTCCAATAACCAATTCAAAACGTATCCCAATCCGGCTGCCGAATTTTTGAATCTTGAGACACCGCTGTCAGGCTTTGCCGAATTGTATTCGCCCGAAGGAAAACTGATGTTCAAAGCCAATGTCAATGCCGGACTGACAATTTTTCCTTTGACCGGACTCAGCGGAATTAATTTCCTCCGGTTTCATTGCAATTCCGGCACCTTATTCACCCGAACCATACACATCCTGGGGCCGTAAACTCCTGTTTCCGAAGGCCGTTTTCTTCTTAGGGAACCTCTAAAAACAATGAAGTTTGAGGCGGATGAACAAGTGAAAAGCGGAGTTTACTGTGGTAAATGAGCATTTTCACTTGGAATCCAACGAAGAAATTCGAAGTTTTTAGAGGTTCCCTTAACTATTGATGCAATTTCGCGAGCATTCCCTCCTTTTCCTTTTGTTCCTGACGCAGGTCTCCTGCAAGGAAGAATTGCTGCCGGAAAGAGAGAAAAAAGACCTGCTCGAAATCAGGCTCAGCGAAAGGCTCAAGACGATTTTCGAAGATGAAATCAGGAAATTCGAATACGATGACAGCATCAGCATGCCGGATTCCGGCGCCATCCTCTTTACCGGAAGCTCCAGCATCAAATTGTGGGATGATTTGGAAAAGGACATGATGCCCCTGACTGTGATCAACCGCGGTTTCGGAGGATCCATTCTGGAGCAACTGCCGTGGTACGCACACAGGATCATTTTTCCTTACCGGCCAAAGGCCATCGTCATTTATGCCGGCGAAAATGACATCGCCAATGACAAAGTTCCGGCCAGACAGCCTTACATTTCATTCATCAAACTACACCTGATACTTCGCGACTCCCTTCCCGATACACATATCTTTTTTATCTCGCTGAAACCATCGCCGAAGAGACAGCAATGGACCGCAAAATTTACTACTGCAAACGAATTGATCAAAAAATACATCGGAAAACACGAAAAAATGACGTATATTGACGTTTCTGAGGCAATGAGAAACGCAACTGGAGAAATCAGAAACGAATTGTTTCTCCCCGACAGTCTTCATCTGAATTCAAAAGGCTACGCTTTGTGGACCGGCATCATTAAGTCTGAATTGATTGCCCGTTATCCCCGGCAAGCCGGAAAACAATAGTGGAAATGAGGAAAACTTGCCATCCGCTTTTCCTGATTTTCGCCGGTTTGAATGTTTTTCCATTTTTTCCCAGAGCGATATTGATTTTTGCATGTTTCGCAGCGATAACTGCACTCAAGGCTCAGCCCATTGACCAGCCATCTGTCTATTCCGATGCTTGCATCGCCTTTTCCACAAGAATGGACAATCTCCTTGGCAATTGGCAGGTAAGAGCAGCTACTCTCGAAAATGGCCCCTTGTTCCTCGACAATTCATCAGCATCCTCAGGTCCGGATTTGAAAGAAGAAGAAATCCGGGCGAGATTGAAAACCATGCGGGGAACCATTCCCATTGTTTTCCATCCGGATGTGGTACCCTATATCAAACTTCTGACTGTCGAAAAACGACGTTCTGCGGAAGTCATGCTCGGCCTGTCGCGGGAAGTATTTCCGCATATCGAAAAAGCCCTGCTCGCAAGACATATGCCGGCGGAAATCAAATACCTGCCGATGGTGGTGTCCGGGATGAATTGGGATTGCAACGGAAATCCATCGCGAAGCGGCATGTGGATGCTCCACTACCATGTTGCGCTCCGCTACGGACTCAAGGTAAATGAGAATTGGGATGAAAGGCGAATCATGAATTCGGCGACAATTGCGGCTCTTGATTACATCCGCGATTTGTATAAACAATTCAACGATTGGACACTTGCGGTAGCTGCTTACAGTTGCGGAGCCGCAGGCGTGAGAAAAGCGATCAGCCGTTCCGGCGGCCTGAAGAATTTCTGGCAGATTTACCGTTATCTTGATCCGGATGAAAGAGAGATCATCCCGGCTCTTATCGCCATGGCTTATACCTCGCGTTTTTATGAAAGCCACAACCTGATCCCTGTCGCAATGAAAGCTCAGGCTGAATCAGCAGAAGTAGCAATCCGTGAAGAGTCAGCGCTTCAGCATCTTGCCGCGGGAATCGGCGTCCCATACGGACAAATGACTTTTCTCAATCCGGCAATCCGTAAATCTCTGGTTGCAGTGGAGAATGGATCCAATCTGAAAATTCCGGCAGATAAGATTCTGACTTTTCAATTGAAAGAAGAGGAAATATATGCCGCTTCCAAATCTTCTCCCGGATCTGTCGTAACCGTGTCACCAAAACCTGCAACGGCTCTCCCCTTGCCGGCCAATGGCGGAACGGCTCCCGCACCCGTTGTTGTCCTTGTTCCGGCTCCTGCCCCCGTTCATCCGAAAACAAATTCACCAAAGATTCAATATGAAATACGACAAGGAGATGTCCTCGGAACCATCGCGGAAAAATTTCACGTAACTGTCAACGAGATCCAGGTCTGGAACCGCATTTCCGGGACAACGATCCGTACAGGCGAATTTTTAAAAATATATGTTTCGGAAAAAGTTTTCACGGAATATAGTGGCGGCGCCACTATCCATTCACCGGAAAAAATCCCGGTTCCGGCAAAGGTTCCGTTACAACGGACTTCCGGAAAGACATATACTGTAAAGGAAGGTGATTCGCTGTGGCTGATTTCGAAAAACCATCCGGGTGTTTCGGCCGACGACATTATGGAATTCAACGACATCACGGAGAAAATCAAACCGGGACAGGTGATCCGCATTCCCGATCCGTGAAACCGGATTCGCAGACGAAGCAAGCAGAAATTTGAAACCCGCAAAAATCCTCTTTTTCTTCGGCAGTACCGGCATGATTCTCTTTGCCCTGATGCTTGTCTTTCCGAAAGAAGGCATCCAGGTTTGGGGGCGGTTTAAGCTGGAATTTCCTGATTTACGCAGCTTGTTTCTGCCGGATACGGCCGCAAGCGAAGGCATTGATGAAATCCTTGCGCGACTTGACGCTACGGATTCAATTCCGACAGATATTTCAAAACTCGATACGGCATTGCAGGCGAAACTTTCGCTTCATTATCCGCGTGGCGACAAGTCGGTCTTGTATCCGTTTTTTGCACAACTGGATGCTCTGGGAAGAGGAAAGCCGGGTTTTCACATTTTGCATTTTGGCGATTCACAGATCGAAGGTGACCGCATGACGGGTTTTGTCCGGGCACAACTTCAGGCCCGGTTTGGAGGCTCTGGACCCGGACTTCTCGCATTGGATCCCCTGGTGAATTCCTTTGCGCTGATTCCTGACCGGTCCGACAATTGGGCACGATACACTTTGTTCGGTATCCGGGATGAGGAAGTGGAGCACAACGGATACGGAATCATGGCAGCTTTCTGCCGGTTTTCACCGCTTGCCGAACCCATCGGCAAAGTCATCAAAAAGGACGGCAAGAAATTCCGGGAAAAGCCTCCCCTGATCAAGGCTACGGCTACCTGGACGAAAAATTCGAATACCTACCGCACAGCGGGCGAATACAACAAGATGATGCTGTTTTACGGCAATGCGAGGAGAACCTGCCTGATAAAAGTGCATGCCGACGGCAGCATTGCGGGAAAAGACACTTTGATGAAGGGGGGGGGATTGTATCACTATGACCTGCGGTTCCGGAATTCCCCGGATCAGCTTCAACTCGAATTGCAAAGCCGTGACGGCCCGGACTTTTACGGGATCTCTCTCGAAAGCGAAGACGGAGTAAAGATGGACAACATCTCCATGCGGGGATCGGCCGGTACGATCTTCGGAGCGGTTGATCCCTACCAAATGCAGGTAATGTTGCAGGCATTGAATGTGAAATTATTCGTTCTTCAATTCGGGGGAAATGCAGTGCCGGCGATCACCAGTCTCAAAGAAGCGGAATCGTATGGCCGTTCATTCCGGGGACAAATCGAATATCTTCAGCGCATGAATCCTGCTGTACCGGTTATCGTCATCGGTCCGGCTGACATGTCTGAAAACGACCAGGGAAAAATGATTACGAGAGAGTATCTTGTTCCCGTGAGGGACGCGATAAGAAATGCGACACTGGAGGCCGGAGGCATTTTCTACGATTTGTTTGAAGTCATGGGCGGAAGGAATTCCATGCCCAAGTGGGTGGAAAAGGATTTGGCTGGAAGTGATTACGTTCATCTCAGTGTCGAAGGTTCGCGAAGGCTTGCGGAGGCATTTTACAAAGCACTTATGAGGGATTATGAATCTTATAAATTGAAGCCCTGAAAGGGCGAAATAGTACAGCGATGGGTGCAGCCCATCGTGAAGGAAGGGAAAACAGGAGAAATAAAGTTTGCAATTGTTCAGGTTCAAAAACTTCCGGCCATTCCGGATCGCAGAAAGTATTATTTCGCTTGGATTCGCCGTCACCTTCCTTATGATTCGGGGAAAATCTGCAGCACAGGATTACCCATACGAAATTCCAAAGCACAGCTTCATCCGGTATGATCTCAACCGGCTTCAGTTTTATGGCGACAGCAATGCCCTGAACCCGCTTTTCAGGAAAATTGACAGCCTTTTGTTTACCGGCCTGGGACAAATCCGGATTGTTCACATTGGCGGATCGCACATCCAGGCTGACATTTTTTCTGACAGGATGAGACAAAGGCTCAGTGACTTTTTTCCCGGCAATCCCGGCGGGCGCGGATTCATTTTTCCCTACCAGATGGCCAATACAAACAATCCATATAATTATGTGACAAATCATACAGGTACCTGGCATTCATGCCGGAACACCCAAAAAACCAGGGATTGCGCTCTCGGATTGTCCGGAATGTCGGTTACCACCCGCGACACCGCTTCCTCTGTCAAAGTCAGCTTCAGGGGTACCGCAAGCGAATATGAATTCACGAAAGTCAGGATATTTCATGAACCGGACGGCCACTCCTTTTCCATCCGGCCTGTACTTCCCGATTCTTCTCCGGTCATCCGGATTGACAAAGCAACTGGTTTTACCCAATTCACATTTTCGAAACCTACAACTGAATTCAAAATCAAAATTCAAAAGACAGATTCCCTTCAGGATCATTTCACATTGTATGGTTTTGATTTCACTTCCGACGAACCCGGCTTTACATACAATGCGACCGGAGTGAATGGCGCGGATGTTCCGTCCTGGGTACGATGCACCAAATTTGTTCAGCATCTGAAAGCCCTCCGGCCTGACCTGGTTATTCTTTCGATCGGTATCAACGATGCGATATCTGCAGATTTCAATGCGGCGGCATTCGAATCCAATTACGATACTCTGATCGGCATGATCCGCAAAGCTTCACCGAAAACTTCGATTCTGTTTACCACCAACAACGACAGTTACAACCGCAGCAGGATTGTCAACAAGAACGTGATCAAAGTCGTGGAGAGAATGCAGAATTTGTCCAGGAAATACAATGCTGCTGTATGGAACCTCTTTGAAGTGATGGGCGGATTGAATTCCATTCTGCATTGGCAGCGGAAAGGACTCGCCAAACGTGACCGGATTCACTTCACAACAGATGGGTACAAACTCATCGGAGATTTATTCTTCAATGCGTTCATGGCATCGTTTGACAAATACCTTGTAAAAATGGCAGCGTTGAAAAGGAAATGACCGACTCCGTCCTTACATATCTTAAATCCATATTTTTGTATGACGAAAGTTCTCCGCTGATATTTACGCGTTTTTATTTCTGGGCTTTCTTTTTTATCGTTTTTCTGATTTTTTCAGCGATTTACCGGCGAAAACTCCTTCGCAATGCCTTCCTGCTTCTTGTCAGCCTGTTCTTTTATTACAAATCCAGCGGACTGTTTTTTTCTATTCTGATCATTACGACGGCAACTGATTATTTTCTCGGGCTTGGTATTCATGCCAGCAGGAAGAAATCATGGAAATTATTTCTCTTCCTGTTGAGTTTGGCTCTGAATCTGTCGTTTCTCGTTTATTTCAAGTATGCTTATTTCTTTACGGAAAATTTCAACCAGGTTTTCGGAACGGAGTATGGCGTATTCAACCACCTGTCTTATGCCTGGAACGAACTTACCGGAAGCCATTTCACCGTTGACAAGATCCTGCTTCCGGCCGGAATATCATTTTTTACTTTTCAGACCATCAGCTATTGCGCTGACGTGTACCGTGGTAAGCTCGGGCCCGTCCGTAACATATTGGATTTTGGATTCTTTGTTGCATTTTTTCCGCAATTGGTTGCCGGGCCGATTGTGCGGGCATCTGAATTTATTCCGCAGGTTTTCAGGGATACCCAGGTCACGAAGCAGGATTTCGGAATTGCGACATTCTGGATCCTCAAGGGCCTCGTCAAGAAACTTATCATCGCCGATTACATCGCGGTCAATTTCGTGGACAGGGTTTTTGCTGACCCTCTGATGTTTGACGGAATGGGCAATATCCTCGGAATTGCCGGGTATTCCCTGCAGGTGTATGCTGACTTCGCTGGTTATACCGACATTGCCATCGGGATTGCTCTGCTGATGGGATTCACTCTTCCTGTGAATTTCAATGCCCCCTACAAAGCAAAAAATGTTGGCGAATTCTGGAAACGATGGCACATTTCCCTCAGCACCTGGCTTCGCGATTACCTCTACATTCCCCTCGGCGGAAGCAAAGGCGCTTCTTTTCCAACACATGCTTTCATTCCGGTCTGCGGTTCGATCGCTGCCTGGTACTTCGGCGAAAAATACAGCCGGGAAACAGGGTATACCATTCTTGCCGGAACAGCAGTTCTCAGCCTGGTTTACCTGCTCTTTGCCCGTTTTGCCCCGGGGAAAATCGCGGGGTGGATGACCAGCTTCAATCTTCTGATCACCATGCTCCTGGGAGGATTCTGGCACGGACCAAGCTGGCAATTTGTCATCTGGGGCGGACTCAACGGCCTCGGCCTTGTCGTCTATAAATATTGGCGCAAGATTTCACCCTGGGAAAACAGCAATCTCTGGATTGTGAATGCCTGGAGAATTCTCCTCACATTTACTTTTATCTCATTTACCCGCATCTGGTTCCGGTCCAAATCACTTGACATTGCCGATCAGGTACTCAACCAGATCGCATATCACATTGACTTAACTGTTTTTTCTGCCCTATTCACCGGATACTGGAATGTCTTTGTCATCATGCTGTTTGGATTCGTGATTCACTGGCTACCTGAAAAAACCAAAGATGCCCTCAGGGATACCTGGGTCGCAATTCCGCTTGGATACAAAATCCCGCTTGCAGCCGCAACCGTTTTTGTTTGCTACCAATTCGTTTCGGCTGATCTTCAGCCATTTATCTACTTCCAGTTCTGATCACAAAACAAGACGCCGGGCTGAGGGTTTCAGAAGGTACAATATTCCGATCGATCAACCGTCTTCAGGGACAAATGGAAGCGATTTCATTCAGCATCATGCCGGCAGCGCAACAGGAATTACTCGAAGAGACGATGAAAAGAGAGGGGCCTCGCCTTCTCCAATTCATCCGGAAACGGGTCGCAACGCTGGAAGATGCAGAGGATCTGTTGCAGGATGTCTATTACCAAATGATGACCGGAATCGGCGACATCGGCGGTGTGGCGAATCTGAGCTCGTGGTTGTTTACAGTGACGCGCAACCGCATCACAGACTGGTACCGGAAAAGAAAAACTGTCCCATTCAGCAGGCATCGCGACGGGAACGGAAAATACGCCGGCAAGCAGCTCGAACTGATTCCGGGAGACAGCGCTTTGCCGGAAGATGAATTCTCACGCAATATGCTGTGGGAAGCCATGGAAGAAGCCATCGGCCGCCTGCCCGGTTCCCAAAGGGAAGTATTCATTCTTCATGAATTTGAAGGCTGGTCTTTCCAGGAAATCGCCGAACTGACCGGTGAACCCCTGAACACCCTGCTTTCCAGGAAACACTATGCCGTGAAATTTTTACGGAAAGAATTAA